>Ga0233363_1000600_pt1 | contig 15566 bp, 10 predicted proteins | sample ElkDunMinimDraft_18_FD_191534 | JGI IMG/M metagenome (GOLD analysis project Ga0233363, IMG submission 191534) | Fecal eukaryotic communites from dung pellets of Tule Elk in California, USA - Elk Dung C16 | ecosystem: Host-associated > Mammals > Digestive system > Large intestine > Fecal | place... | reverse complement strand
TGCCGCGCCGCGGGTTCCTGCGCGGCATCGTCCGCAACCGGGAGCTCGCCGCCGACGTCGCGCGCGTGACCGGGCAGGTCGCGCTGCGCGGGCACCCGCACCAGCTCGCGCAGACGCTGTCCGGCGGCAACCAGCAGAAGGGCGTCATCGCCAAGTGGCTGCTGCTCGAGCCGCGGGTGATCGTCTTCGACGAGCCGACGCGCGGCATCGACGTGGGCGCCAAGCGCGCGATCTACGACCTGATCCACGACCTCGCGGCGCGTGGCGCCGCGGTCGTCGTGGTGAGCAGCGAGCTGCCCGAGGTGCTGGGCATCGCCAACCGGATCCTCGTGCTGGCCCGCGGGCGGCAGACCGGCATCCTCCCGCGCGCGGAGTTCTCGGAGCGCGCCGTCATGTCCCTCGCGGTGGCCTGACCACCGCCCAGCCCCACGACCCGAGGAAACCCCATGACCCACCCCACCCCCGCGGCGAGCGCCGCCCAGGGCGCTGCCGGTGCCGCCGCGCTGTCCGGGGCCGCACGGCAGGCGCCGACGCTGCGCCGTCGGCTCCCCGCCAGCACGGGCCCCTTCGTGGCCCTCGTGCTGCTGTGCGTCGTCCTGTCCATCATGTCCCCGTCGTTCCTGTCCTGGACGAACATCTTCAACATCGGCCAGCAGGTCGCGATCCTCGCGGTCATCGCCATCGGCGGCACCGCGGTCATCGTCCTCGGCGGGATCGACCTGTCCGTCGGCGCCGTGCTCGGTCTGAGCGGTGCCGTGCTCGGGTTCCTGTTCGTCAACACGGGCCTCGACATCTGGGCCGCGTGCCTCGTCGCCCTCGCCGTCGCGGCGGCCGCGGGTGCCGTCAACGGCATCATGATCGAGTACGGCCGGCTGCCCGCGTTCATCGCGACCCTGGCCATGATGTCCGTGGCGCGCGGCCTGGCGCTGGTCGTCCTCGGCGGCAAGCCGCTGTCCGGCTACCCCGACGCGTTCCGCAACCTCTCGGTCCACTACGTCGGCGGCTGGGTCCCCATGTCGCTGATCATCGCGGTGGTCCTCTTCCTGGTCGCCTGGGCGTACTTCCGCTGGCGGCCGTCGGGTCGCGCGCTGTTCGCGATGGGCGCCAACTACGAGGTCGCGCGGCTCTCGGGCCTGCCGGTGCGGCGCCTGACGATCGGCGTCTACACGATGGCCGGCCTGCTCGCCGGCGTCGGCGGCATCCTCATGACCGCCCGGCTCGGGTCCGCCCAGCCGACCGCCGGCACGGGGTACGAGCTCGACGTCATCGCCGCCGTCGTCATCGGCGGGGCCAGCCTGGCCGGTGGGTACGGCTCCATCGCGGGCACGGCCGTCGGCGTGATGATCATCGGCGTCCTGCGCAACGGCCTGAACCTGCTCAACGTCTCGAGCTTCTGGCAGCAGGTGATCATCGGCGTCGTCATCGCGACCGCCGTGCTGGTCGAGAACCTGCGGCAGAGAAGAGCCGCCCGGGCGTGACCGCCCCCCACAGTCCGCTGCCGCGGCCCCCCGCGGCGCGTCCCCCCGCAGTGTCCGTCATCGAGTTCAGCGAGGAACAACCATGAAGAGACTGTCCGTCATCACCGCCGCCGTCGTCGCGGCGTCGGCGCTCGCCCTGTCCGGCTGCGGCGAGGGCCCCGGCAACACCGAGCCCTCGGCTGACGCCGGAGGCGCCGCAGGCGACGACACCATCACGATCGGGTTCTCGATCTCCACGCTGCAGAACCCGTTCTTCGTCTCGATGGAGGAGGGCATCGACGAGGCGGCCAAGGCCTCCGGCGTCGAGGTCACGCTCGCCGACGCGAACGACGACCCGCTCAAGCAGGCGAACGACATCCTCAACTTCATCTCGTCCGGTGTGGACGTCGCGGTGCTGAACCCGACCGACGGCGACGCCATCGTCTCGTCGGTGGAGGCGCTCAACGAGGCCGGGATCCCCGTGATCACGGTGGACCGCCGCGCCGAGGGCGGCGACGTGCTCGCCCACATCGGCACGGACAACGTGACGGCCGGTGAGGCCACCGCGAAGGCGTTCTTCGAGGCCATCGGCGGCGCCGGCAAGATCGCGATCCTCGAGGGCGTGCCCGGCGCGTCGTCGTCGATCGACCGCGGCACGGGCTTCGAGAACGTCCTCGCGGACTACCCGGACATCGAGGTCGTGGCCACCCAGACCGCCAACTACCAGCGGTCCGAGGGTCTGACGGTCGCGCAGAACATCCTGCAGGCCACCCCCGACCTGACGGGCTTCCTGTCGATGAACGACGAGATGGCGCTGGGTGCGATCGAGGCCATCCGCGCCGCCGGCAAGGGTGGCGCCGTCAAGGTCATCGGCATCGACGGCGGCGCCGACGCGGTCGACGCGGTCGAGGCCGGCGAGCTCGTCGCGACGATCGCCCAGCAGTCCGCGCTCATGGGCCAGATGGGCATCGAGCAGGCGATCAAGGTCGCCAAGGGCGAGAAGATCGAGAAGGACCAGCCGGTCGACGTCATCGTCATCGACGAGTCCAACGTCGACGAGTACCTCTGATGACGCCCGTCACCCCGGTGACCCCGCAGAACGTGGACCTGTGGCGTGAGCAGGTCGCGGAGCAGTTCCGCGACCTGCGGCGCCGGCACCCCGAGCGGTTCGAGAGGCGGCTCGCGCTGTCGTGGTCCAACTGGGGCTTCGGTATCGAGAGCCTCGAGACGTCGGCGGCGCGCCTGGCGCGTGCGGGCCTGTCGTACATCGAGCTGCACGGCAACCACTACGGCCCCGACCTCGGGTACCAGGTGGAGCCGACGCTCGAGGTGCTGCGGGACCACGGGCTGAGCGTGTCGGGTGTCTGCGGGATGTTCTCCGACGACAACGACCTGTCGAGCAACCGGCCGGTCCAGCAGCAGGAGGCGCTCGCGTACATCCGTCGCGAGATCGCCTTCACGAAGGCTGTCGGCGGCGGGTACCTGCTGGTCGTGCCGGCGTCCGTGGGCCGCGCCGAGGCGTACGACGCCTCGGAGTGGCACCGCAGCGTCGAGGCGCTGCGGCTGGTCGCGGACGAGTTCACGGCGGCGGGGATCAAGGCGGCGATCGAGCCGATCAGGGCCGCCGAGACCACGCTGGTCCACACCGTGGGCGAGGCCGTCGAGTACATCGAGGCCGTCGGGTCGCCCGGCGTCCAGCACATCAACGGCGACGTCTACCACATGCAGGTGGGGGAGAAGAACATCCCCCTGGCGATCCTGGAGGCGGGCGACCGCCTGCTGAACCTGCACATGGCGGACAGCAACCGCGCGGCGCTGGGACAGGGGTCCATGGACCTCGACACCATCATCCAGGCGCTCTACCTGGTCGGGCACAACGCGCCGGGACGGTTCGTCACGCCGGAGCCGCTCGGCCCCGGCGGCGCACCGTACCCGGCTCGGTACGGACGCCCCGCCCCCGAGCTGCTCGACGCGCTCGTGGACGACACCGTCACGTACTTCCGGGAGCGCGAGGAGGCGGTGCTCGCGGCGTAGCACGTGCACGGCCCGGGCCCGGGTGCTCCTCGGCGACGAGGAGCACCCGGGCCCTCGGGCGTCCGCGGCGCACGGGCGACCTGCGCTCCGCCTGCGGCGAACACGGGACGTCCGGGAGGTACCCCGCCGTTAGCATCGAAACACGCCGCTCTGTCGGCTCCGCGCGGACCCCTGCCGCGCGGCGCAGCCGGGGCACGCCGCTCGTGAGGAGTGCACATGTTCGAGAGATTCACGGACCGAGCCCGTCGCGTGGTCGTCCTCGCCCAGGAAGAGGCGCGGATGCTCAACCACAACTACATCGGCACCGAGCACATCCTCCTGGGCCTGATCCACGAGGGTGAGGGTGTCGCGGCCAAGGCCCTGGAGTCGCTCGGCATCTCCCTGGAGGCGGTCCGCGCCCAGGTCCAGGAGATCATCGGCGAGGGCCAGCAGGCGCCGTCGGGCCACATCCCCTTCACGCCGCGTGCCAAGAAGGTCCTGGAGCTGTCGCTGCGCGAGGCGCTGCAGCTCGGCCACAACTACATCGGTACCGAGCACATCCTGCTGGGGCTGATCCGTGAGGGCGAGGGCGTCGCCGCCCAGGTCCTCAACAAGCTCGGCGCCGACCTCAACCGCGTGCGCCAGCAGGTCATCCAGCTCGTCTCCGGCTACCAGGGCAAGGAGCCCGTGGCGTCGGGCGGCCCCGCCGAGGGCCAGCCGTCGGGGTCGGCCGTGCTCGACCAGTTCGGCCGCAACCTCACGCAGGCGGCCCGCGACGGCAAGCTCGACCCGGTCATCGGGCGCGAGAAGGAGATCGAGCGGGTCATGCAGGTGCTGTCCCGCCGCACCAAGAACAACCCGGTGCTGATCGGTGAGCCCGGCGTCGGCAAGACGGCCGTGGTCGAGGGGCTCGCGCAGGACATCGTGCGCGGCGACGTGCCGGAGACGCTCAAGGACAAGCAGCTCTACACGCTCGACCTCGGTGCGCTGGTCGCCGGCTCGCGCTACCGCGGTGACTTCGAGGAGCGCCTGAAGAAGGTCCTCAAGGAGATCCGCACGCGCGGCGACATCATCCTGTTCATCGACGAGATCCACACGCTCGTCGGGGCGGGTGCCGCCGAGGGCGCGATCGACGCCGCGTCGATCCTCAAGCCCATGCTGGCCCGCGGCGAGCTGCAGACCATCGGTGCCACCACGCTCGACGAGTACCGCAAGTACGTCGAGAAGGACCCGGCCCTGGAGCGCCGCTTCCAGCCGATCCAGGTGGCGGAGCCGAACCTGCAGCACGCGATCGAGATCCTCAAGGGTCTGCGCGACCGCTACGAGGCGCACCACCGTGTGTCCATCACGGACGCCGCGCTCGTGGCGGCCGCGACGCTGGCCGACCGGTACGTCAACGACCGCTACCTGCCGGACAAGGCGATCGACCTGGTCGACGAGGCCGGCGCACGCCTGCGCATCCGTCGCATGACGGCTCCGCCGGAGCTGCGCGAGCTCGACGAGCAGATCGCCGAGACGCGTCGTGACAAGGAGTCCGCGATCGACGAGCAGGACTTCGAGAAGGCGGCGCGCCTGCGGGACGAGGAGAAGCAGCTCGGCCTCAAGCGCATCGAGAAGGAGAAGGCCTGGAAGAACGGCGACATGGACGCCGTCGCCGAGGTCGACGAGGAGCTCATCGCCGAGGTGCTGGCGAACGCCACGGGCATCCCGGTGTTCAAGCTCACCGAGGAGGAGTCCAGCCGGCTCCTGCACATGGAGGACAACCTGCACAAGCGGGTCGTCGGCCAGAACGCGGCGATCAAGGCGCTCTCGCAGGCCATCCGCCGCACGCGTGCGGGGCTCAAGGACCCGAAGCGCCCCGGTGGGTCGTTCATCTTCGCCGGCCCGACGGGCGTCGGGAAGACCGAGCTCGCCAAGGCGCTCGCCGAGTTCCTCTTCGGGGACGAGGACGCGCTGATCCAGCTCGACATGTCGGAGTTCTCGGAGAAGCACACGGTCTCGCGGCTGTTCGGCTCGCCCCCCGGGTACGTCGGGTACGACGAGGGCGGTCAGCTCACCGAGAAGGTGCGCCGCAAGCCGTTCTCCGTCGTGCTGTTCGACGAGGTCGAGAAGGCGCACGCGGACATCTTCAACTCGCTGCTGCAGATCCTCGAGGACGGTCGCCTGACCGACTCGCAGGGCCGCGTCATCGACTTCAAGAACACCGTGATCATCATGACCACGAACCTCGGCACGCGGGACATCGCCAAGGGCGTCATGACCGGTTTCCAGGCCGGTGGCGAGCTCGCGACGGACTACGAGCGCATGAAGTCGAAGGTCAACGACGAGCTCAAGCAGCACTTCCGGCCGGAGTTCCTCAACCGCGTCGACGACGTGGTGGTCTTCCCGCAGCTGTCGCAGACCGAGATCTTCCAGATCGTCGACCTGATGATCGCGAAGCTCGACGCGCGTCTGCGCGACAAGGACATGAGCATCGAGATCACGCCGGCGGCCAAGAAGCTGCTGTCGGAGAAGGGCTACGACCCGGTGCTCGGTGCCCGGCCGCTGCGTCGTGCGATCCAGCGGGACATCGAGGACGCGCTGTCCGAGAAGATCCTGTTCGGCGAGCTCAAGGCCGGTCAGACGGTGATCGTCGACGCGCAGGGCGAGGGTCTGCTCGGGGAGTTCATCTTCCAGGGCGTCCCGCGCACGGCCGCGTCGCGTGAGCCGGTGGCCGTGGGTGCGCCCGTCGGGACCCCCGGGTCCGGCACGGACGTCCCGGCTGCACCGACCAACGCCGGCCGCGGCGACGGCGGCACGGGTCTGGCTCCCGCCTGATCCTGCACCTCCGACAAAGGCCCCGGTCCCGTGAGGGACCGGGGCCTTTGTCGTGCTCGGGCGCTTGGGAAAGGTTTGACGTTATATCGGGTGAATGCGAGAGTCGGTCCCGGCCGCCGATGACAAGGGTGCGTCCGGCCGGCGTCCCACGGGGTGACGCCGCACGTCCTTCGCGGACGCGAGCCGCTGGACGCACCCGACGGCGGGGGGCACCCAGGCGCCGTCTGGGGATCAGCTGGCTCGACGAAGAGGACAGATCTGATGAGGACCAAGAGAACTCTGGCGGCGTCGACCGCCGTGGTCATGGGGGCGCTGGCGCTGGCGGCCTGTGGGAGCTCGGGTGACTCCGGCGGGAGCGCGAGCGACGGCTCGGTGCAGATGACGTTCTGGCACAACTCGACGACCGACGACGGCAAGGCGTACCAGCAGGAGATGGCGGACGCCTTCGAGGCCGAGAACCCGGGCGTCGAGATCACGCTCCAGGTGGTGCAGAACGAGGACATGGACGGCAAGCTGCAGACCGCCCTGAACTCCGGTGACGCCCCGGACATCTTCATGGCGCGCGGCGGCGGCAAGCTCGCGGACATCGCCGAGGCCGGCCAGGTGATGGACCTGACCGACCTGGTCGACGACGCCACGCGTGACGCCCTGGGCACGACGATCGAGGCCTTCACGATCGACGGCAAGGTCTACGGGATGCCGACCGCGGTGCTGCCCGGCGGCATCTTCTACAGCAAGGACCTGTTCGCGGAGGCGGGGATCGAGAGCCCGCCGACGACCATGGCCGAGCTCGAGGACGCGGTCGCCAAGCTCCAGGCGGCCGGCGTCGCGCCGATCGCGCTGGGCGCCAAGGACGCCTGGCCGGCGGCCCACTGGTACTACTTCTTCGCGCTGCGCGCGTGCTCGCAGGAGACGATCGAGGCGGCGGCCACCGACCGCAGCTTCGACGACCCGTGCTGGACGCAGGCCGGGGAGGAGTACGCGGAGTTCGCAGGGCTCGAGCCCTTCAACGAGGGCTTCCTGTCGACGACCGCGCAGCAGGGCGCCGGGTCGTCGGCCGGGCTCGTCGCGAACCACCAGGCGGCCATGGAGCTCATGGGCGCCTGGAACCCGGGCGTCATCGGCGGTCTGACCCCTGACGGCGAGCCGTTGGCCGACCTGGGCTGGTTCCCGTTCCCCGAGGTGGAGGGCGGCCAGGGTGACCCGACCGCCATGATGGGGGGCATCGACGGTCTGAGCTGCCACGTCGACGCACCGAAGGAGTGCCCCGAGTTCCTCAACTTCCTCCTGGAGAAGGAGAACCAGGAGGGCTTCGCCGAGGCGTTCGTGTCGATCCCGGCGAGCAAGGAGGCGCTCGGCGCCGTCACGGACCCCGCCCTGCAGGAGATCCTCGCGGCGTACGAGGACTCCGCGTACGTGTCGGTCTGGCTGGACACGCTGTTCGGCCAGAACGTCGGCAACGCGCTGAACACGGCGGTCGTCGAGATGCTCGCAGGTCAGGGCGACGCAGAGAGCATCGTGGCCACCGTCAACGCCGCCGCGGCCAAGGAGTAGCGGGGTCGTCGGGGTGCCCCGGCAGGCGTGCTCGCACGCGGCCGGGGCCCCCTGCGGGGCGCTCGTACGGTCGCCGCGGACGGACACCGGACTGTCCGCGATGCACAACCTCAGAGGCCGCTGGCGGGGCCGTTTCGGCCGATATTCCCCGACTTGTCCGACGGGTTTCGATAACGTTATCGACAGCAGTTTGACGTTACAATCGAGCGGCTGCGACAGTCGGAAACGGGCCACCTCGCACGACGGGGGGAGTGCTGACAAGCGTCCGAAGGAGTGACGCCGTACGTCTGGTGACGGCGGGATGCAGCGCAGCAGTCCCCGGTGGCTCCGCGGGCGTCTAGTGACGCCCGGGCCCCGTGAGGCTCAACGAAGAGGACACGACCGATGAGGGTAAAGAAGACCATCGCGGCATCCACCGTGGTGCTGATGGGCGCGCTGGCGCTCGCCGCGTGCGGCGGCTCCGACAGCGGCAGCGGCAGCGACAGCGCCGACGGCGCTGTCGAGCTGACGTTCTGGCACAACTCGACGACCGGTGACGGCAAGGCGTACTGGGAGAAGACGGTCGCCGCGTTCGAGGACGCCAACCCCAACGTCACGATCAAGATCCAGTCCGTCCAGAACGAGGACATGGACGGCAAGCTCCAGACCGCCCTGAACTCGGGCGACGCGCCCGACATCTTCATGGCGCGTGGCGGCGGCAAGCTGGCCGACATCGTCGAGGCCGGCCAGGCGATGGACCTGACCGACCTGGTCTCCGACGAGGTGCGCGAGGTCGCGGGCGGCACGCTCGACGCCTTCGCCGTGGACGGCAAGATCTACGGCATGCCCACCGCCGTGCTCCCCGGTGGCATCTGGTACAGCAAGGACCTGTTCGCGCAGGCCGGCATCACCGAGACGCCGAAGACGATGGCCGAGCTCGAGGACGCCGTCGCCAAGCTCAAGGCCGCGGGCGTCCAGCCCATCGCCCTGGGCGCGAAGGACGCGTGGCCCGCTGCGCACTGGTACTACTTCTTCGCGCTGCGCGCCTGCTCGCAGGAGTCCATCAACGACTCGGCCGCCGAGATGAACTTCGACGACCCGTGCTGGCTCGAGGCGGGCCAGGCGTACGCCGACTTCGCCGAGGTCGAGCCGTTCAACAACGGGTTCCTCACCACGACGGCGCAGCAGGGTGCCGGCTCCTCGGCCGGTCTGCTGGCCAACCACGAGGCCGCGATGGAGCTCATGGGTGCATGGAACCCGGGTGTCATCGCCGGTCTGACGCCCGACGCCAAGCCGCTGGCCGACCTCGGCTGGTTCCCGTTCCCGGCGATCGACGGTGGCGAGGGTGACCCGACGGCCATGATGGGTGGCGTCGACGGCTACGCCTGCCACGCGGACGCTCCCAAGGAGTGCGCCGACTTCCTGAACTTCTACATGGGTCAGGAGCACCAGGAGGGCTACGCCGAGGCGTTCGTGACGATCCCCGCGTCCAAGGACGCACAGGCCGCCGTCACCGACCCCGCCCTGCAGGACGTGCTCACGTCCTACAACGACGCCGCCTACGTGAGCGTGTGGCTCGACACGCTGCTCGGCCAGAACGTCGGCAACGCGCTCAACGCCGGAGTGGTCGAGATGCTCGCCGGCAGCGGTGACGCGGACAGCATCGTCGCCACGGTCAAGGCCGCGGCAGCCAAGGAGTAACGAGTTCCATGAGCGACTCCCAGGGCGAGAACTCGCTCGCCACGACGCCGTCGCCCTCGGGACGCTCGGCGGCCGGGGACGGTGCCCTCGCGGCACCGGCCCCGGTCCGCCGCCGGACCCGGCGGACCGACTGGCGCAAGCACGCCGAGATCGCGCTCCTCGCCGGTCCGGCCATCATCGTGTTCGTCGCCTTCGTGATCTTCCCGGTGGTCATGGCGGCGTACTACGGCTTCTTCAAGTGGAAGGGCTACGGCGTCCCCACCGACTTCATCGGCTTCGAGAACTACGTCACGATCCTCCAGGACACGACGTTCCACGAAGCGCTGATGCACAACGGCTTCATCGTCGTGATGTCGCTGGTCATGCAGGGCCCGGCCGCCGTCATCCTGGCGCTGCTGCTCAACCGCAAGATCCGCGGGCGCTCGCTCATCCGCGTCCTGATCTTCGTGCCGTACGTCGTCTCCGAGGTCATCGTCGGCACCGGCTGGAGCCTCATGCTCCAGACCACGGGTGCGGTCAACGGCTTCCTGGAGAAGATCGGGCTCGAGGGCTGGGCGGTCGACTGGCTGTCCGACCCGGACATCGCGATCTGGTCGCTGATGCTGATCATCACGTGGAAGTACGTCGGCTTCGCCGTCATCCTCTTCCTCGCGGGTCTGCAGTCGATCCCGGAGGAGCTGCACGAGGCCGCCGCGATCGACGGCGCGTCGTACTGGCAGACCCAGCGGCGCATCACGCTGCCGCTGCTCGGCCCGACGCTGCGGATCTGGGCGTTCCTGTCGATCATCGGCTCGCTGCAGCTGTTCGACCTCGTCTACATCATCTGGGGTCAGTACGTGTCCGCCACGGCCGGCACCTCGACGATGGCCACCTACATGGTCCTCAACGGGCGCAACGCCGGGAACTACGGCTTCGGTAACGCGGTCGCCGTCGTGCTCTTCATCATCTCGCTGGTCATCGCACTGACCTACCAGCGCTTCGTGCTCCGCCGCGACACCGAGGGCGCGCTCACGGGAGGGAAGAAGTGATGTCCGCGATCGCCGTCCAGGCAACCCCCGAACAGGCCTCGGCACCCCAGCCGAAGCGTCGCCCCAAGAAGCTCGAGCGCGTCAACCCGCTGGTCTACGTCGTGGCGTGGCTGCTCGTGGGGGTGTGCATCGGCCCGGTGCTGTTCATCATCTTCGGGGGCTTGCGCACCAACTCGCAGATCACCGCGGACCCGTCGGGCTTCCCGACCACGTGGGAGTGGGGCAACTACTCCTCGGTGCTCAACAGCTCGCTGTTCTGGCAGCAGGCCGGGAACTCCGCGATCAGCGCCATCGCGACGACCATCGGCGTGGTGATCCTCGGGGTCATGGCGAGCTTCGTGCTCGCGCGGTACGACTTCAAGGCGCAGCCCGCGATGTACTCGCTGTTCGCGGCAGGTCTGATGTTCCCGATGACGGTGGCGATCACGCCGCTGTACATCCTCATCAAGAACCTGGGCCTCATGAACTCGCTCGCGGGGATCATCCTCCCGCAGATCGCGTTCGCGCTGCCGACGACGATCATCATCCTGGTGCCGTTCCTGCGGGCGATCCCCAAGGAGCTGGAGGAGGCCGCGGCCATCGACGGCGCGAGCCGTCTCGGGTTCTTCTTCCGCATGGTCGTGCCGCTGTCGATCCCGGGCGTCGTGACCGTCGGCATCCTCGCCTTCGTCGCAGCCTGGAACAGCTACATGCTGCCGCTGTTCATCCTCAACGACGAGGCGATGTACACCCTGCCTCTGGGTGTGCAGTCGTTCGCCTCGCAGTACTCGGTCGACACGGCCCGGGTGCTGGCGTTCACGTCGCTGTCGATGATCCCGGCGCTGATCTTCTTCTCGCTGTTCGAGCGGCGCATCGTCGGTGGGCTCACCGGCGCCGTCAAGGGCTGACGGAGCCCTCCTCTCGCGCGGCCGTCCGGGTACGTCCCGGGCGGCCGCGCGGTCAAGTACCACCCTCGCCACCCTCCGAAGGAGCGTCACCTCGTGTCCGACACACCCGGCACCGCCACCCAGCACGTCGTGCCGGCGGCACCCGTCCTGCCCGCTGTCCCCGTCGTCTCCGAGCGCGTGCGTGACCTGCACGCGCGGATGACCCTCGAGGAGAAGCTGGCCCAGCTGGTCGGCTACTGGCTCGACCAGAACGGCACCGTGGCGCCGATGCAGTCGGAGATGGCCTCGGGGCAGAAGGACTCGGGCCAGCTCGCGGAGATCACGCGGCACGGGCTGGGCCACTACACGCGCGTCTACGGCACGCGTCCCGTGGAGCCGGCGGAGCGGGCGGCGTGGCTGTGGGCGGAGCAGCGTCGCCTCAAGCGCGAGACGCGCCTCGGCATCCCGGCGCTCGTGCACGAGGAGTGCCTGACGGGCCTGGCGGCGTGGCAGGCGGCGAGCTACCCGACGCCCCTGGCGTGGGGTGCGGCGTTCGACCCGGAGCTGGTGCACGAGGCGGCCCGCGCCATCGGCGACTCGATGCGCGAGCTCGGCATCCACCAGGGCCTCGCGCCCGTCCTCGACGTCGTCGGCGACCCCCGCTGGGGCCGCGTCGACGAGTGCATCGGGGAGGACCCGTACCTCGTCGGGACCGTCGGGACGGCGTACGTCCGGGGCCTGCAGGAGGCGGGGGTGCACGCGACCCTCAAGCACTTCGTCGGCTACTCCGCGTCGGCGGCCGGTCGCAACCACGCGCCCGTGCACGCCGGCCCGCGCGAGCTGGCCGAGATCTACCTGCCGCCGTTCGAGATGGCGGTGCGCGACGGTGGCGTCCGCTCGGTGATGAACTCCTACGCCGACGTCGACGGCGTGCCCGTCGCGGCGGACCCGCACTACCTGACCGAGATCCTGCGCGAGCAGTGGGGCTTCGACGGGGTCGTCGTCGCCGACTACTTCGCGGTCGCGTTCCTGCAGGTCATGCACGGCGTCGCCGCCGACCGTGGTGAGGCGGCCGCGCTCGCGCTGGCCGCGGGGCTCGACATCGAGCTGCCCACGGGCGACGCGTTCCTCGAGCCGCTGGCCGAGCGCGTGCGCGCCGGGCTGACCGACGAGGCGCTCGTGGACCGCGCCGTGCTGCGCGCGCTCGCGCAGAAGGAGGACCTCGGCCTGCTCGAGCCCGACGCCTTCGAGGACGAGCCGCCCACCGAGATCGACCTCGACTCCCCGCGGCACCGTGACCTCGCGCTGCGGCTCGCGCGCGAGTCCGTCGTGCTCCTGTCGAACGACGGCGTCCTGCCGCTGGCCCAGCCGCGCCGCGTCGCCGTCGTCGGCCCCAACGCGGCGCGCCCCGAGGCGCTCATGGGCTGCTACTCGTTCGCCAACCACGTGCTCGCGCACCACCCGGACCTGCCGCTCGGCTTCGAGATCAGCAGCGTCCACGAGGCGCTCGCGGCGGCGCTGCCCGACGTCACGTTCGCCGAGGGCTGCGCCGTGGAGGGCGACGACACGAGCGGCTTCGCCGCCGCCGTGGCTGCCGCGACGGACGCCGACGTGGCGGTCGTCGTCGTCGGCGACCAGGCCGGGCTCTTCGGCCGCGGCACCGTCGGCGAGGGCAACGACGTCCAGTCCCTCGAGCTGCCGGGCGTGCAGCGTCAGCTCGTCGAGGCGCTCGTCGCCACGGGGACGCCGGTCGTCATGGTCATGCTCACCGGCCGCCCCTACGCGATCGGGTGGGCGCTGGACGGCGAGGGCCCGCGCCCCGCCGCGGTCCTGCAGGCGTTCTTCCCCGGCGAGCGGGGCGGGGACGCGATCGCGGAGGTGCTGACCGGCGCCGCGAACCCGTCGGGCCGGCTGCCCGTCTCGCTGCCGCGCGCCGCCGGTGCGCAGCCGTTCCGCTACCTGCACCCGATCCTCGGCGGGCGCTCCGACGTCACGTCGACGGACCCGACGCCCGTGCGGCCCTTCGGCTTCGGCCTGTCGTACACCTCGTTCGCGTACGACGACCTCCAGGTCGACCCGACGGTGGACTCCGCGGGCGAGTTCGCGGCGTCCGTCACCGTGACGAACACGGGCGACGTCGCCGGTGCGGACGTCGTCCAGCTCTACGGGCGGGACCTGGTCGGCTCGGTCGTGCGGCCGGTCTCCCAGCTGCTCGGGTACGCCCGCGTCGAGCTGGCCCCCGGCCAGTCGCGCCGTGTCACGTTCCGCGTGCCGACGACGCGCCTCGCGCTCGTCGACCGCCGGCTCGTGCGCGTCGTCGAGCCCGGTGACGTCCAGGTCTGGGTCGCGTCGCACGCCGCGGTCACGGACCCCGGCGACGTCGCGGACGCCACGGGCGGGGCCATCTCCAGCGCCCGCGAGATGACGCGGCACACGGTGCCGGGGCAGAGTACGCCGCACGCGGTCCTGCAGGTCACGGGCGCCGTGCACGAGATCACCGCCGAGGACCGGCGGATCGTCGACGTGGAGGTCAGCGACGCATGAGCACCGTGAACAACCCCATCCTGCCGGGGTGCTACCCCGACCCGTCGATCTGCCGGGTGGGCGACGACTACTACCTCGTCACCTCGACGTTCGAGTACCTCCCCGGTCTGCCGGTGCTGCACAGCCGTGACCTGGTGACGTGGGAGACGATCGGCCACGTCGTGGACCGGCCCGGGCAGCTGGACTACGCGGGCATCGAGTCGTCGGGCGGCCTGTACGCGCCGACGATCCGCCACCACGACGGCCTGTTCTGGGTCATCTGCACGCTCGTCGGCCAGCCGCAGGGCAACCCGGGCGGCAACTTCCTCATGACGGCCACGGACCCGGCGGGCCCGTGGTCCGACCCGATGTGGCTCGACGCCGACGGCATCGACCCGTCGATCTTCTTCGACGACGACGGCCGCATCTGGGTGCACGGCACGCGTCTGGCGCTCGAGCCGGAGTGGTTCCACCAGACCGAGGTGTGGATCCGCGAGCTCGACCCCGAGACCAAGAAGCTCACGGGGCCCGAGCACGTGGTGTGGTCGGGTGCCGTCAAGGGCGCCGTCTGGGCCGAGGCGCCGCACCTCTACAAGGTCGACGGCACGTACTACCTGATGGCGGCCGAGGCCGGCACCGAGTTCCACCACGCCGAGAGCATCGCGCAGGCCGACGTCGTGACCGGGCCGTACACCGGGACGCGCGGCAACCCGATCCTCACGCACCGGCACCTGGGCCGGCAGCACCCGGTCGTCGGGGCCGGGCACGCCGACCTCGTCGAGGCGGCCGACGGCAGCTGGTGGGCCGTGCTGCTCGCGATGCGCACCTACGGCGGCTACCACTACCCGCTGGGCCGCGAGACGTTCCTCGTCCCCGTGGTCTGGGAGGACGGCTGGCCGGTCTTCGCACCGGGGGTCGGCAAGGTCCCGGACGAGGTCGAGGTGCCCTTCGCCACGGCTCCTGCGAGCGGGCTCGTGCAGGGTCTCGCGTCGGGGACGGTCCCGGCGGACGACCCGCGCTGGACCGCGGTGCGCGCGCTGCCCACCCAGGTCGCGACGGCCGCCGGCGAGGGCTGGGACCTGCCGCTGCGTCCCGCGACCCTCGCGGACGTCGACGTCCCCGCGTTCCTGGGCCTGCGGCTGCAGCACCAGGACGCGGACCTCGTGGCACGCGTCGAGGTGGACCTCGCCCAGGGCGAGGAGGTCGGCGTGGCCGTGCGGCAGTCCGAGAAGGACCATGCACGTCTGGCGGTCACGCGTGGCGAGGCGGGCCTCGTGGCGCGCGTCGTGCACCGGCAGCGCGGTGAGGACCGCGTCGTCGGCGAGACGCCCGTCGCCGACGGTGCGCTGACGTTCACCGTCCGCGCGCGCGGTGTCGACGTCGACCTGCTCGTGGCGTCGGGTGACGCGGAGCCCGCGGTGGTCGGCACGGTCGCCGCGACGGACCTCGACACGGTCGCCACGGGAGGGTTCCTCGGCCTGTGGCTCGGCGTGTACGCGACGAGCAACGGCGCGCCGACGAGCACGGTCGCGCACGTCGAGCGCGTGGAGTACGTCCCCACCGCCTGACCCCGGGGGTGAGAGAGCAGCCAGCTGCTCTCTCACCCCCCCCCCCCCCCCCCCCGAGAG
>Ga0233363_1000597_pt1 | contig 15662 bp, 15 predicted proteins | sample ElkDunMinimDraft_18_FD_191534 | JGI IMG/M metagenome (GOLD analysis project Ga0233363, IMG submission 191534) | Fecal eukaryotic communites from dung pellets of Tule Elk in California, USA - Elk Dung C16 | ecosystem: Host-associated > Mammals > Digestive system > Large intestine > Fecal | place... | reverse complement strand
TGGCGAGCCCGGTGAAGTTCGCCATCAGACCTCCAGTCACCAACCCGGCCGCCGTGCCCGTAGGGAGGCCGAGCGCCTCGACGATCCACCGGCCTGCGGTCCGCTCGGCAGCCGCGGCGGCAGGAGTCAGTGACGTCATGGCACCGTTCTGGTCCCACGTGGAGGTGAGCCAGTCGGCTCCCAGCGCGGCCGGCAGCGCCCCACCGATCACGAACCCGAAGAACCGCCCGCCAGCGATCCCCGCGAGTCCGGGACCGGCTGATCGCGCGAGGGTCTCGACGACGTCCGTAGCGTCCTGGCCGTTCTCAGGGAGGGGTCCACCGAGCGCGTCGAGCATCTCCTCGTACGAGGCGGTGGGCCACACGGGGCGGGTGTCGAGACCCTCGAGGAATCGCCGTGCCTGGGCGTGTGCGGCGTCGAGCGGGCCGGTGCGGTCGTCCATGGACGTCCACGTTAACCACGGGCCGCCCCGGAGCCGCTCAGGTTTCATGCGAGCGATCGCTCGCCTACCATGCGGGCATGGACCCGACCCTGGTGCCGCGCAAGCGTCCTCGCCAGGCCCGCTCCCGGGCGACGGTCGAACGGATCGTGAGCTCGGCCAGGGAGGTGCTGCTGCACGACGGGTACGACGCGTTCTCGACCAACCGGGTCGCCGATGCCGCAGGAATCAGCCCGGGCTCGCTGTACCAGTACTTCCCGAACAAGCACGCCATCGTGGCCGCTGTCGTCGAGCGCTATGCCGACGAGATCGCCGACCAGGTGGCGGCGTCGCTGACCGACCGTCTCGGCGAGGTCGGCCCCGACATGGTGCGCGACTGCGCCGATGCCCTGGTCACCGCGCTCGAGCAGCACGCGGACCTCCTCCGGGTGGTCTTCGAGGAGCTGCCGGCGCGGCAGAACGCCGCCCGCCGCGCCGCGCTCGAGCGTCGGGTGCAAGATCTCGTCGCCGCGTACCTCTCCGCCCAGGCAGGTGCGCCCACGTCGCGTCGGCCGGCGGCGATGGCCTGGGTGCTCGTCCTCGCGGTCGAGAATCTCGCGGTCCGATGGGTCCTCGACGCGCCGTCGCTGTCACGCGAGGAGATGCTCGACGAGATGGTCCGGCTCTGCAGGGGGTACCTGCCCGCCGCCGAGGTGCGCGCCGCGCGGGCGTAGCCGGACGGTGACCGTGTGGCAGGCTCGTCGTCCCGGTCGACGAGGAGGCTGAGACCCGTGAAGCTGTCGGAGATCCTGGAGCAGCGCTGGAGCTGCCGAGCGTTCCGTCCCGGAGCGGTCCCTGAGCAGACGCTGCGGGTCGTGCTCGAGCTCGCGCAGCGGACGCCGTCGTGGTGCAACACCCAGCCCTGGCACGTCCACCTCCTCGGTCCGGACGCAACGGCGCGGTTCGCGGCGAGCCTCACCGCGCACGTCCAGTCCTCGGCGCCGTCGCCCGACCTGCCGATGCCCGCGGAGTACGTCGGCGTCTACCGGGATCGTCGGCGCGAGTCGGGCTTCGCGCTCTACGCCAGCCTCGGCATCGCGCGCGACGACCTCGAAGCGCGGGGGCGCCAGATGCTCAGGAACTTCTCCTTCTTCGGAGCCCCCCAGGTCGCCGTCGTCACGACCGACCGGAGCCAGGGGGTGTACGGCGCGATCGACTGCGGCGGCTACGTGGCGAACCTGCTCAACGCCGCACATGCGCACGGGGTGGCCACGGTCCCGCAGGCGGCGGTCGCGATGTACTCCGGCCACGTGCGCGAGGTCCTCGGGATCGGCGACGACCGGCTCGTGGTGTGCGCGGTCGGGCTCGGCTTCGCCGACGAGGCGGATCCGGTGAACCGGTTCCGTACGAGTCGCGCGTCGCTCGACGAGGCCGTCACCTTCGTCGAGTGACTCGCGGGTGCGCACGGAGTGGCTCGCGGGTGCGCAGAATGTGGCTCGCGGGTGCGCAGAAAGTGGCTCGCGGGTGGCGTGGGCTTAGGCGTCGGCGTCGGCGCCGGCGTCGACGTCGACCACGACCTTGCCGCGGTTGGCTCCGGCCATCAGCCGGGCGAACGCGGCCGGGGCGCTGCCGAGGCCGGCGTGCCGCTCCTCGTGGAGGACGAGGTCGCCGCTCACCAGGAGGGCACCGACCGTGTCCACGTGCGCGGCCGCGAGGTCACCGTGGTCGTACACCACCATCCCGTGCACGGTCGCGCGCGCGGTCATGAGGGCGCCGGCGTCGATCACCGTACGAGGGCCGTCGTTGTACTGGTCCATGAGGCCGACCAGCGAGACCCGGGCGCCGACGGCGAGCCGGCGCACGACTCCGCTGAGCGTCGGCATGTCACCGAGGTGGAGGTAGCCGTCGACGCCGTCGGGACACACTCGGGCGAGGTCCGCCTCCCAGTCCGGGGCCGTACGGACGACCGCGTCGTCGTAGCCGAGCACCTCGACGGCGTCCTTCGCCTTCTCCGGCGACCCGACGATCGCGACCGCACGCGCGCCGGCCGCGGTGACCAGGCTGCGGGCGACCGAGCCCACGCCGCCGGTCGCCGCCGAGACGACCACCGTGTCGCCGGGCTGCGGGCGCAGATGACGCTCCATCGCTGCGTACGCCGTGAGACCGGGCATCCCGAGCGCGCCGAGGACGGCCGAACGGGGGACGCCGTCGGGGACGTGGACCGGGACGACCGATGCCGACGTGACGACGGCGCGGGCGCGCCAGCCGGTCTCCGCCAGGACCCACGTGCCGGCCTGGACCCCGTCGGCACGTGAGGCGATCACCCGCCCGATCGAACGGCCGGGCACGACCCCTCCCAACGGGACTGCGGGGTCCTTCAGGTGGCCGGGGCCCAGCACCGAACGCAGGTACGGGTCGAGGGAGAGCTCCGAGACGGCGACGAGGACCTCACCCGGGCCGGGGTCGTCCAGCGGCACCTCGGTGAGCTCGAGGTCGTCGGCGCGCGGTGCCCCCGAAGGACGGCGGCGGAGCGTGACGGCAGGGGTGGCGGTCATGGTGGAACAGCATTCCACAGCTAGAGTGACCTCGTGCACGCACGTCTCTTCGGCCCCCTCGTCTCCACTGCGGACCCGGCGGCGCACCGCGCCCTCTTCCGCGACGTCTGCGGCATGGAGCCCGGAGCCCCCGTCTCCCTGGCCCGCGACGACACCGCGTTGCTCTTCGGCCGCGGCGCCTCTTCGGTCGAGCTGTCGATGCTTCGCACACCTGGCGCCGACTCCGGCGTCGTCCTCAGCCGCTTCTCACCGGGCAGCGACGAGACGATCCGTTCCGGCGACTCCAAGGTCGACCGCGACGTGCTCAAGGTCGTGGACTTCTACGCGCCCGACTTCGACGCCGCGATCGCGCACGCTCGCGCGTGCGGTTACGACGTGGTCGAGTCGCAGGCCGAGTACGACCTGGTGGGGGAGGCGACGCTCCGTGAGGCGCACCTGCGCGCACCCGACCAGCTGCTCGTCGCGTTCCTCGGGGGACCCGCCGCCTTCTTCGCCGACTTCGTCCGCGTCACCGACCGGCGGGTGAGCGAGGCCGTCGGCATGACGCTCCCGCTGTCCGACGCGAAGGCGTCCCTCGACTTCGCGCGTGACGTGTTCGGGTGGGACGTCGTCTACGAGTACGCGATCGACGCGCCGTCGGTCGCCGAGCTGATCGGGGTCGACCAGGCCCTCGACGTCCGCGCCAGCAGCATCGGCTCCGCACGGCACGAGCCGTACCTGAGCCTCATCGACTACGGGCTGCCCCCCGACGTGGGGGTCTCCCTGCGAGGTCGCTCGGTCGCGCCACGCCGAGGGCTGCTCGGCGCCGTCGTGCTCGTGGATGACCTCGACGCCGTACGACAGGCGGCGGGGTCGGCGGCGAGCGGCGTGGTCGACCTCGCCCTCGAACCGTTCGGTCCCGTCCGTGCATCAGTGGTCCTGCCTCCGCACGAGATCCCCCACCTGGTCCTGGAGGTGTGCCCGTGAGCGCCGCGACGCCCGAGGCGTACGACGTCCTCGTCATCGGAGCCGGGACGGCCGGCATCCCCACCGCCATCCATGCGGCGCGGGCCGGCGCCCGTGTGCTGCTGGTGGAGAAGGACGCCCGCATCGGCGGCACCCTCCACGTCACCGGCGGCCACCTCGCCGCGGCAGGGACCCGGCGCCAGGCCGAGCGGGGCATCGACGACACCCCGGCCGACCACCTCGCCGACATCCGACGGATCAGTCGCGGCACAGCGCGCGACGACCTCGTCACGATCGTGGCCGAGAACGCCGCCGACACCGTCGAGTGGCTGGCCGACCACGGCTTCGCCTTCGCTGCGGAGACGCCACGGATCATCTACGGGCACGAGCCGTACGAGACCGCGCGCACCTACTACGGCAAGGACGAGGGGCTCTCCATCCTCGCGGTCCTCTCCGAGGCGCTCGACGAGACGGTGGCCGCCCACGACCTCACGCTCTGGCTCGGTGCGACAGTCACCGAGCTGCTCACGGACGACGGCGGCTCGGTGCACGGCGCGGTCGTCCACCGGCGCGGACGTGACGTCGAGGTCTCGGCGTCGGCGGTCGTCCTCGCGACAGGCGGCTACGGAGCGGACGCGGAGCTCTTCGAGGAGCTCGAGGGCGCGCCGCTCGTGTCGGCTGCCGCCCGCACCTCGACCGGCGACGGTCTCCACCTCGCCAGGGCGATCGGTGCGGCCATGCAGGGAGCGGGGACCTACCTGCCGACGTTCGGCGGACTGCCCGACCCGCGTACGCCGGGTCGCGCGAACTGGTCCGACCGCCAACGGCTCACCAGCGAGCGTGCCCCGTACGAGATCTACGTCGACCGCGACGGGCGCCGCTGGGTGGCCGAGGACGAGGAGTCGATCGACGAGAAGGAGCGGGCTCTCGCCCGCATCCCCGACCAGACGTTCTGGACGGTGTTCGACGACGCCGCCCTCTCGCGGGCCACCGGTGGTGTGGAGCAGATGGTCGTCGGCAAGGAGCCCGACGAGGTGCGCGCCATGATGGGCCAGCGTCCCGGGCTCCACAGCGCCGACTCGCTCGAGGAGCTCGCCACGCTCGCCGGCATCGACCCGGCCGGACTGGTGGAGACGGTCGCGCGCTACAACGACGCCGTGGCAGCGGGGCACGACGCCGATCTCGGCAGGACGTTCCTGCCGTCGCCGATCGCGACCGCGCCGTTCTACGCCGTCCGCAACCACGCCATCACCCTGGTCACGTTCCAAGGGCTCGACATCGACGCGTCGTTCGCGGTGCGCGACGAGAGCGGGGGAGAGATCGCCGGTCTCTACGCCGTGGGCGAGGTGGTCGGTGCGGGCGCGACGTGCGGCAACAGCTTCTGCTCCGGCATGCTCGTCACGCCCGCGATGACGTTCGGACGGCTGCTCGGCGAGCGCCTCGGTGCGGACGCGCGCGTACGGACAGGAACCGACCGCACCGCCTCCTGACGGGGAGATGTCGGGGCCACGGAGCTCGTCGGTTCACCTGGTCGTCACATCGCTCGCGCACCATGGTCTCCATGACGCCGACGACCCCCCGTGACGCCATGACCCCCAGGACGCTCAGGGCCGACTTCGACGACCGACGTCTCCACGCGTTCCTGCAGGAGCACCTCGACGACCTCGCGCCGACCGCGCCGCCGCAGAGCCGGCACGCGCTCGACCTCGCGAGCCTGCGACAACCGGAGGTGCGGATGTGGGTCGTCGAGGATGCTGACGAGATCGTCGCGACGGGCGCGCTGGCTGCACTCGAGCCGGGGCACGAGGAGCTGAAGAGCATGCGCACCCATCCTCGTGCGCGGGGGCGCGGGATCGCGGCGCGCCTCGTCGAGCACCTTCTCGACGACGCCCGTGCGCGTGGCGTGCGGCGGGTGTCACTGGAGACCGGGTCCATGGAGTTCTTCGCCGCCGCACACCGGGTGTACGCCAGGGCGGGCTTCGAGGTGTGTGCGCCGTTCGGGTCCTACGTCGACGATCCGCACAGCACGTTCATGACACGCGTGGTGTGACGCACGTGGGCAGGGCACCCTGGTGAGGTGACGGAGACGCTGGAGACGATCGCGCGGCCCCTGTACGAGGGGATGCCCGACGACTTCGTCGCTGCGCGCAAGGCGCTGGTCGCACAGACGCGCAAGGCGGGTGACGCTGCGCTGGCACGCAGGATCGGTGCGCTGCGCAAGCCCACGCGGGCGGCGTGGGCCGCCAACCTCCTGGTCCGTGGCGATCCCGACTGTGTCGAGGCGCTGCTCGCGCTCGGCGAGGAGCTGCGCGACGCGCAGGAGAAGCTGGCCGGCGCGGAGCTCCGCGCGCTGGCCGCCGAGCGGCGCGCACTGATCGGCGGTGCCGTGGCGTCGGCGCGACAGCTCGCGACGGACGCCGGCGAACCGCTCGGCGACGCGGCCGCGGAGCAGCTGACGCAGACTCTCCAGGCCGCCCTGGCCGATGCGCCGGCCGCCGCAGCCCTGGAGACGGGTCTGCTCGTGGACACCCTGACGTCGACGGGGTTCGAGCCGGTCGACCTTGACGGCAAGGTCGCCGTGCCTGAGGCCGTGCCCCAGAACCCGCCTCGCCGGGCCCCTCGGAAGAAGGGCGCCGCTCGGACCGTGAAGGCAAAGACAAAGGCGAAGGCGAAGGCGAAGGCGAACGCACCCCGCCCCGCTCCGCCGTCGAAACAGGCAGCGCGTGCCGAGCCTGCTCCAGAACCTGCTCCGGAGCCCGACCCGAAGGCCGACGAGCGTGCCCGCCGCGTCGCCGAGGCGCTCGCTGCCGCCGAAGACACGCTCGCGGAGGCACGCCGGCGCGCGTCAGAGGCGCGGCAGCGCGCAGACGAGACGCACGCGGCCGTCGAGGAGCTCCAACGGCGACGCGCGGCGCTGCGCGACGAGCTGGACGAGGTCGAGTCCGCGCTCGCCGACGCCCGTACGGCCGAGTCCTCGGCGCGCAAGGAGCGGCTCGACGCCGAGCGTGACGAGGGCAAGGCGGACCGCGCCGTCGCGCGTGCCCGGGCGGCGGGAGAGCCCTGACCGGCGGGACGACGCGACGGCTCAACGCGACGGGCTCAGCGCGACGTCAGGACGAGGGCGCTGCCGCCCGCTTGGGGCGTGCGCGCAGGTGCGCACGCTCGCCCTGCTTGCCGAAGAGGCTGAGGAACTCCACCGGCTCGTCGTCGGCGGCACCGAACCAGTGCGGCGTACGGGTGTCGAACTCGGCTGCCTCGCCGGGGGAGAGCACGAGGTCGTGCTCGGCGAGGACCACCCGCAGCCGCCCGTTGAGGACGTACACCCACTCGTAGCCCTCGTGCGTCTTCAGGTCGGGTGTACAGCGTTCGGCGACGCCCGCGATCACGAGCTTGTACGCCTGGATCCCCCCGGCGCGGCGGGTCAACGGGATCGAGGTCATGCCGAAGGCCTTCGTCGGCCGCAGGTGGACTCGAGGGTCCCCGGTGGGCGGTGCGTCGACGAGCTCGTCGAGCGTGACGCCGTAGGCGCCGGCGAGCGGCAGCAGGAGCTCTAGGGTCGGCTTGCGTGCGCCGGACTCGAGCCGCGACAGCGTGCTGACCGAGATGCCGGTCTCCTCGGACACGTCCGTCAACGTGGTCCCACGCTCCTGGCGCAGGGTCCGGAGACGAGCTCCGACGGCGTTCAGGGTCTTCTCGTGCGCGCTCTCCATAGGACCGAGTTTGCCATATCGGCAACGACGCTTGCAGGAAGGTGCCCCGCCGCGCACCCTGGGTACCGGGAGTCGGCCAGGGTGGTCGCGGAGAGGAACGAGAGCTCATGAAGGACATGTACGACGTCGTCGTCATCGGTGGCGGTGCTGCCGGTCTGAGCGGGGCGCTGATGCTCGGACGATCACGGCGTTCGGTGCTCGTCGTCGACGCAGGGGAGCCGCGCAACGCCCCGGCCGAGGGCGTGCACGGGCTGCTCGCCCGCGACGGGATGCCGCCCGCCGAGCTGCTGGAACGCGGACGGGACGAGATCCGCCGGTACGGTGCCGAGGTCGAGCACGGCGTGGTCGGCGCCGTCAGCGGCGGCGAGGGCGACTTCGTGGTCGCGCTCGCGGACGGCCGTACGGTCGGTGCGCGTCGTCTCCTCGTCGCGACCGGGCTCGTCGACGACCTGCCCGCCGTGGAGGGGTTGCGCGAGCGCTGGGGGCGCGACGTCGTCCACTGTCCGTACTGCCACGGGTGGGAGATCCGCGACCACGCGATCGGCGTCCTGGCCAGCGGACCGATGACGGCACATCAGGCCCTGGGGTTCCGGCAGCTCAGCGACGACGTCACGGTGTTCCTGAACGACCAGCCGGAGCTGCCGGCCGAGCAGGCGGAGCAGCTCGCGGCGCGGGGCGTCACCCTGGTCGCCGGTGCGGTCGCTGCCGTCGAGGTCGAGGACGACCGCGTCGTCGGGGTCCGGCTCGCCGACGGGACCGTGGTCCCGCGTCAGGTCGTCGTGGTGGCCTCGCGGATGACGGCGCACGTCGACTTCCTGGCTCCGATCGGGATCAAGCCGGCGGAGCACCCGACCGGGATGGGCACCCACGTCGCGTGCGACTCCGACGGTCGCACCGAGGTGCCGGGGGTGTGGATCGCCGGCAATGCGACCGACCTCAGTGCCCAGGTCGGTCCTGCCGCAACGGCAGGCGCGCTCGCCGGGGCGCAGATCAACGCCGACCTCATCGACGAGGAGGCGCGTGCGGCGGTGGCGGCTACTCGCTGACGGGAGCCGTCCTGCGGCGTAGGAGGCCCAGCCCGGCGAGCGCCGCCCCGCCGACGGCGAGCACGACGCCGGCGGCCGTGAGCCACGTCGGAGGTCCGCCGGTGGACGGGAGGGTTGTCTCTGACTCCTCGTCCGTCCCCTCGTCTGCCTCCACGAGCGTGGGAGCCGGTGCGGAAGGCTGAGCCGTCGGTCCGGTCGTCGGATCGTAGGACGGATCGGAGGTCGGATCGGAGGTCGGATCGGTCGGATCAGGGGTCGGATCGGAGGTCGGATCGGTCGGGGTGGTGCTCGCACACGTGATGCGCCCGAGGAACGGGTAGTCATGGATCTCGCGAGGAGCACCGACCGGTCCTGCGGCCGGCCCGTGGAGGAAGCTGCGCGCGACAACATTGCCCTGGATGTTCTGGGTGATCGCCCACTCCAGATCGGCGCGCGGGGCGTACAGGGTCCCGTTGAGCGAGTCGCCCCCCTCGAACCTCAGCGCCGTCGCCTCCGGGAAGTTCCACAACGTGTACGGCGCGGTGGCCGAGGAGGCGCCCGCTTGGTTCGGCATCGTCCCGGCGTACGCCGTCCCCCTGACGTTCACGAGGAGGGTGGTGTCGCCTCCCGGCGGGGTCCCTCGATAGGTGAGGCTGGCGGTGTTGCCGAGCTCTGCTGCGCTCAGGGCGAGGACGTTCGTCGTTCCGGCCTCGAGGTCGAGGTAGAGCTGCGTGCCGGGGGTCGTGATCGGGCGGGCCAGGGCCTCGCCGTTCGCGTCACGCGGCGTCAGGGTCTGCGCGCACGTGCCCATCTCCTGCGTGAGGTCGCGGTACTGGGCGAAGGCGCCCGCGATGTCGACCAGGGCGCCGACGGGCTCCGCGACCGACGCGGGAGACTGCCGCGAGGTGGTGCCCTCGATCCGCGGGACGGATCCGTAGGGCGCGTCCGGCTCCACCACCTGGTAGAGGGCTGAGGCACCGTTGGTGTCGGTGTTGTGAGCGGTGAAGCCCTCGCCGCCGACCTTCGTGAAGCCGTCGTTGAGCACGCGGAGGACGTTCGTCTCCGACGTCGCGAAGCTGACGTCGCCGCCGACGCTGAGGGCGATCGGATCCGTGTCGCCGGGTGCTGTCGGCGTGGTGAACTCCACGGAGGCGTTGGGTGATCCGTTGACCGAGTAGGTGGTCCCGATCGTGAGGTCGCCGCCGAGGGCGATCGTGCCCTCCGACTCGTCGGCGTTGAGGGTGACGTCGCCCTCGACGAACACCAGGAAGCTGCTGTTCGCGGGATCGCTCGGGTCGATCCGTACCGGGTTGACGCCGTCGAGGTCGGCATACGCGCGCGGAAGCGGTGCGGACAACGCGAGGACGACCACGCCGGCGCCTGCCACGACCGCTCCGGCGGCGGACGTGCCGCGGCTCATCGCGAGGGGGTGCATGAAGGGATGGTGGCACTGTGCGGGCATGTCCGCCTGCCCGGCAGTATTGAGGGTGTGACCTCATCCTTGACGTCGGTCGTGGCGTTCGGCGCCCTCACCATCACGTACGACGAGTCCGTCCTCCACCCGAGAGCGTGGACCGCCCGCCAGTCAGAGCTCGCCGTGGAGCTTGCGGCCTCTGCTCCGGCGGGGCCCGTGCTCGAGCTCTTCAGCGGTGTGGGCCACATCGGGCTCCTCGCCGCCTCGGACATGGAGCGTGAGCTCGTCCAGATCGACGCGAACGAGCGGGCGTGTGCGCTGGCGCGCGTCAACGCCGCGGCTGCCGGGCTCACGGACATCGTGACCGTGCGGTGCGGGCTCCTCGAGGACGCGCTCGAGCCGCACGAACGGTTCGCCCTCGTCATCGCGGACCCGCCGTGGGTGCCGAGCGACGAGGTGGAGGCCTACCCTGCGGACCCGCCGTTCGCGATCGACGGCGGGCCCGACGGGATGGATCTCGTCGGGAGCGGCCTGGACGTCATCGAGAGGCACCTTCTCCCGGGCGGGTACGCCGTCCTCCAGGTCGGCCCCGACGGCCAGGCCGACGCCGTCGTCGACGCGTTGGACGACCGCACCCTGGAGATGGTCTCCGTGGAGCGGTTCGCACGAGGTGCGCTGATCGTGCTGGTCAGTCCCACGCGACGCTGAAGTACTGCGTCTCGGTGAACTCCTCCAGTCCTTCGCGCGCGCCCTCGCGTCCCAGACCGCTCTGCTTCACCCCGCCGAACGGAGCGGACGGGTCCGAGACGAGGCCGCGCCCGATGCCGACCATGCCGGCGTCGATCTCCTCGGCGAGGCGAAGGGCGCGACGCAGGTCGCCGGCGTAGACGTAAGCCGCGAGCCCGTACTCGCTCGCGTTGACGTGACCGAGGAGCTCCTCGTCCGTCCGCCAGGTGACGACCGGCGCCACGGGGCCGAAGATCTCCTCGGTGACCACGGGGGAGTCCGGGGCGACGTCGGCGAGGACGACCGGGGCGAGGAAGTGTCCGGTCAGCGTCGCGTCGAGCGGTGCACGGTGCGCGACCCTGGCGCCGAGCGCGAGCGCTTCGTCGACCAGCGACTGCACGCCGGCGAGCGCCTTGGCGGAGATCAGCGGTCCGATCTGCGCACCGTCGGAGGCGGGCCCGACCGTGAGCGCCTCGACGGCGGCACCGAGGCGCGCCGTGAAGGCGTCGGCGACGTCGGCGTGGACGTAGAAGCGGTTCGCGGCGGTGCACGCCTGGCCGCCGTTGCGGAACTTGGCGATCATCGCTCCCTCCACGGCGGCGTCGAGGTCGGCGTCCTCCGTGACCACGAAGGGAGCGTTCCCTCCGAGCTCCATCGAGCTGTTCACGACGCGGTCGGCCGCCTGCCGGAGGAGGATCCTTCCGACGTTCGTGGAACCGGTGAAGGAGATCTTGCGGACGCGGCGGTCCGCGAGCCAGGTGCCGACGACCGTGGCGGCGTCGGTGGTCGGGACCACGTTGACGACACCGTCCGGCACGCCCGCCTCGGCGAGGATCCGGGCGACGGCGAGCGCGGTGAGGGGTGTCTCGGCCGCTGGCTTGAGCACCACCGTGCACCCCGCGGCCAGCGCCGGGGCGATCTTGCGGGTCGCCATGGCCGCCGGGAAGTTCCACGGGGTCACCAGGGCGGCGACGCCGACGGGACGGCGGGTCACCATCGTGCGGGTCCCGCCGGCAGGGGCCGGACCGAAGTCGCCGGAGCTGCGGACAGCCTCCTCGGAGAACCACCGGAAGAACTCTGCGGCGTACAGCACCTCGCCACGGGCGTCGACGAGCGACTTGCCGTTCTCGGCGCAGATCAGGGCGGTGAGCCGGTCGACGTCGGCGACCATCAGGTCGTACGCGCGCCGCAGGATCTCCGAGCGGGCGCGAGGGGCGGTACGGCGCCACGCGGCCAGGGCCTCGGAGGCGGCGTCGACCGCTGCGGTGGCCTCGGCGCCAGAACCGTCGCTGACCCGCGCGAGAGGGGCGGAGGTGGCCGGGTCGTCGACGACGAACGTGCTGGCCGTCCCCTGCCAGCGGCCGCCGACGAACAGGCCGTGCTCGGGCTCGAGGGCGAGGATGTGGCGCTCGAGCGTGGAGCTCTCGGATGTCGTGGCGGTCATGTCATGCCTCCTGGAGGGCGGTCGTGAGGACGTCGAACGCCTCGTGGAGCAGGTCGTCGGAGATCGTGAGCGGCGGCAGGAAGCGGATGACGTTGCCCCAGGTGCCGCAGGTGAGGACGATGACGCCCTCGGCGTGGCAGGCCGACGCGAGGCGCTTCGCGAGGGCGGCGTCCGGCGCACCGTCCGCGTCGACGAGCTCGATCGCGATCATCGCACCCCGCCCGCGGACGTCGCCCACCCGCGGGTCGGCCGCGGCAAGGCGGTGGAGCCGGTCGAGCATGAGCGCCTCGAGCTCGCGGGCACGGGCCACGAGCCCTTCCGCCTCGATGATCTCGATCGTCGCCAACGCGGCGGCACAGGCCAGCGGGTTGCCGCCGTACGTGCCTCCGAGGCCCGAGGCATGGGCCGCGTCCATGATCGCGGCACGCCCCGTCACCGCGGAGAGCGGGAGGCCGTCGGCGACTCCCTTGGCCGTGACGACGAGATCCGGCACGACGTCCTCGTGCTCGCACGCGTACATCGCCCCGGTACGCGCGAAGCCCGACTGCACCTCGTCGGCGACGAACACCACACCGTTCTCGGCGCACCACCGCGCGATCGCGGCGAGGAACCCCTCCGCAGGCACGATGAACCCGCCTTCGCCCTGGATCGGCTCGATCACGACGGCCGCGAGGTTGGCGGCGCCGACCTGCTTGTCGATGACGTCGAGCGCGCGCTCGGCGGCGACCTGGCCGTCCTTGACGCCGTCACGGAACGGGTACGACATGGGCGCCCGGTAGACCTCGGGGGAGAAGGGGCCGAAGCCGTGCTTGTACGGCATCGCCTTGGCCGTCATCGCCATCGTGAGGTTCGTACGGCCGTGGTAGGCGTGGTCGAAGACGACGACCGCCTGACGTCCGGTGTGGGCGCGCGCGATCTTCACCGCGTTCTCGACGGCTTCCGCGCCGGAGCTGAACAGCGCGGTCCGCTTCTCGTGGTCGCCCGGGGTGAGCCGGTTGAGGGCTTCGGCCACGGCGACGTACGGCTCGTACGGGGTGACCATGAAGCAGGTGTGCGTGTACGCGGCCGCCTGGGCGGCGACGGCCTCGACGACGCGCGGGGCGCTGACACCCACGGTCGTGACGGCGATGCCGGACCCGAGGTCGATGAGCTGGTTGCCGTCGACGTCCCGCACGATCCCGCCGGACGCCTCGGCGGCGAACACGGGCATCGTCGTCGCGACTCCGGAGGCCACCGCGGCGCGCTTGCGTGCCATGAGCTCCTGAGAGGCGGGGCCGGGGATGGCGGTGACGAGGCGGCGTTCCTGGATGAGAGCCATGGACCAAGGGTCAGGGGTGACACCCTATGCCGTCCAATACCGGCTACGCTGTGATCCTATGCTGTCGCGGCATAGATGCTGGGAGGGAAGGACTCGCATGGAGCTCCGGGTGCTCGCGTACTTCGTGGCGACGGCCGAGGCTGGCACGGTCAGCGGCGCCGCGGTCGCCCTCCACATGACGCAGCCGGCCCTCTCGCGGCAGCTGCGCGGACTCGAGCGGGAGCTGGGCGTCGACCTCTTCACCCGTGCGCGCGGGCGCCTGACGCTCAATGCCGCCGGCACGCAGTTCCTCCCCGTCGCACGAGACCTGCTGCGGCGTGCCGACGAAGCACGCGACGCGGCCTCCGCACTGGCCGCCGGCCGTCTCGAGGCACTGACGATCGCGACCAGGACGACCACCCTCACCGATGTCATCGCGCCGTTCGTCGCCGGACTGCGTCCCGACGACCCCGTGCCGACCATCCTCGAGACCGAGGTCGGCGACCCGCACCTGGCGCTGCGCGACGGCGCGGACCTCGCCCTCGTCTTCGACCGTCCCGGTCCCGACCTCGCCGGGGCACCGATCGCCGTACTCCCGGTGTGGGCCTACGTCCGTGCCGACCACGCGTGGGCGGGACACAGGAGCGTCGCGCTCGACGCGCTCGTCGCAGAGCGCCTCGTCGTCCTGCGTGCCGGGATGCGAGCGCGGCACGTGCTCGACGTCGCCGTCGAGACCGCCGGCCTGGCCCTCGGCTCGTACGTCGAGTCGTCGCACCCTCAGGTCGCGCAGGCACTCGCCGCGGCCGGGCGCGGCGTCGCCGTCGTCACCGACGACCCGCGCTTCGACCTCGTCCCGCTGGAGATCGAGGGGGCGCACGGACCCGTCCGGGTCCATCTGTGGGCGGCGTGGGAGCCCGACCACCATGCCGCGGGCACGCTCGCCGACCTCACCTCGCGACTGCGCGCGTTCTGCGTCGCGCGGTACGGGGAGGGCGTCGCGCCGCCCACAGACTGACCGTCAGGTGCCTCGACCGGTCGGGCCGACGGGCGGTGGTCTCCTCAGTCGTCCGTGACGGTGAGCACCACGTCGATGTTGCCACGGGTGGCGTTCGAGTAGGGGCAGACCGTGTGCGCCTTCTCGGCCAGCTTCCGCGCCTCCTCGTGCGCGAGGTGCGGGAGCGTGATCTCGAGCTCCACGGCGAGGACGAAACCGCCCTCGTCGTTCGAGCCGATCGACACGCGGGACCCGACCGCCGAGTCGGAGACGTCGGCGCCCTCGCGGCGGGCGACCGCGCGCAGCGCCGAGTGGAAGCACGCCGCGTAGCCGAGGGCGAAGAGCTGCTCGGGGTTGGTCCCGTCACCGCTGCCGCCCATCTCGACGGGCACGGCGAAGGCGAGGTCGAGCCGGCCGTCGGCGGTTCGTGCCGCGCCGTCGCGGCCGTCGCCGGTGGAGAGCGCTTCGGCGGTGTAGAGAGACTTCACGAAAAGTCCTTCCAAGTCGTGAGCAGGTGGGTCCTCAGTTGTACCGTGCCGTGCGGCACGACAAAACCGGACGCGTGGTCAGCGGGTCGGCGTGAGCAGCCGCGCAGGGTTGCGGACGAGCATCTGCTCCAGGTCGTCCTCGCTCGCGCCGCCCTCGCGGAGCATGGGGACGATGCTTCGGTGCAGGTTCTCCATGTGCCAGCTCGGGGCGTGCGCCGCACGCCAGCTCGGGGGAGTGACCCGGCTGAAGAACGCCGCGTCGTGCGACAGCACCATCCGGTCGGCGTAGCCGAGACGGAGCAGCTCCAGCACCGTGCGTACGCGCGCGACGTCGTCGAGGACGTGCTCCATGCCGAAGCGGTCCATACCGAGCGTCGCTCCGGCGTCGGCGAGCTCACGGAGGTAGGCGAGGTCCTCGGAGTCGCCGCAGTGCCCGACGATCACCCGGTCGGGCGCGACGCCGTGCTCGGCGAGGAGCACGAGCTGGTCGCGACCGTTCTGCGACGGTGCGTGGGTGTGCGTCGTGATCGCCACGCCCGTCTGCTGGTGCGCCACCGCCGCCGCCGTGATCACGCGTGCGACGTCGGGGGTGATCCCGGGACGGTCCGTGACGACCTTGAGCATCCCGGCCCGGACGCCGGTGCCG
>Ga0233363_1000595_pt1 | contig 15718 bp, 18 predicted proteins | sample ElkDunMinimDraft_18_FD_191534 | JGI IMG/M metagenome (GOLD analysis project Ga0233363, IMG submission 191534) | Fecal eukaryotic communites from dung pellets of Tule Elk in California, USA - Elk Dung C16 | ecosystem: Host-associated > Mammals > Digestive system > Large intestine > Fecal | place... | reverse complement strand
AGGCGCGCAGCATGGCGGCCACCGCGGCCACCCGGATCTCGGTGCCTCCGGGGCCGGGGCCCGCCAGGACGACGGTCCCGCCGGGGCGCCTCTCCGAGCGCACGGCGCGCATGACGTCCGCGAGCAGCCCGGGGGGAGCGGTGACGTCCTGGTCACCGGTCTGCCGGACTGCCGAGACGAGGGGACGCAGCTCCTCCGCCTGCTCCTGGCAGTACTCGCAGCCGGACTCGTGCGCTGTGAGATCCCCGGACGTCAGGTGTCGCAGGAGTGCGTCCACCGGGTTCCCGCAGGGAAGCCGGTCGTGGTCGTCGGACGGGTCTACCGCCATGGCTCAAGCGCCTCCACGAGATGGGTACGCGCGCGGTGAATACGTCCACGCACGGCGGTCGGGGTCGTGTCGACGATCGCTGCTATCTCTTCATAACCCAATCCTTCCATTTCGCGCAGAACCCAGCAGATCCTCTGCGGGGGCGGGAGCCCCGAGAGCGCGTTGGACAGCGCCTCCCGCAGATCACCCGCGATGGCCTCCCCCACCGGCCCGGGGTCGGAGGCGGCGAACCGCTCCTCCTCCCCGACGGGCGACTCCGGCCTCCTGGCCCGCAGGACGTTGAGCGCGCGCCGGCCCACGATGCGGTGGAGCCATGCGGGGAAGCTCTGGGGATCGGCGAGCTCGGGGAGCTTGCGCCAGGCCGTGACCAGAGCCTCCTGGGCGGCGTCACGGGCATCGCCGGGGTCGCCCACCACCCGGAGGGCGATGCGGTAGACGGCGTCCTGATGCCGGCGGACGAGGGCCTCGAACGCCCTGTCGTCCCCGTCCTGGGCGCGCTCCACGAGCACGCTCTCCGGCAGTGCGGTTTCCCTGTGCATCGGCGGTGCGGCCACCCCTCCCAGTACACACGCACAGCGAAACTACCCTAGGTTTCCAATCGAACACGAAGAGCACTCGATTTCCCGCCCCGCCACGAGAGTGACGCAGGACACACCGAAAGGGCCGTGAGTCTCAGCCCGCCCCCCGTGTCCTCCCCTGTGAAGACGCGACGACGCACGACGCGTCCCACCGACGAAGGAGAACGGCCCATGGCCGCGAAGAGCGCTCAGAACAACGGGATCCCCGCAGACGGGACGGTGTCCGGCGGCGAACCCGCCCCCACCGGCCTGCGGGACGCCTCGGTCCCCGCCCGCACCGACCGGGTCCGGGAGGCTGGCGCCGACAACGGGCGCACGTCGATCGCGGACCACGTGGTCGCCAAGATCTCCGGCATGGCCGCCCGCGAGGTCCGGGGCGTGCACCAGATGGGCGGAGGGGCCGCCCGCGCCTTCGACGCCGTCCGCGAGCGCATCCCCGGCTCGACCTCCACGAACACCGCCGCGCGCGGCGTGGCCGTCGAGGTGGGCGAGCGCCAGGCGGCCGTCGACATCAACCTGGTCGTCGAGTACGGGGTCTCCATCCCCGACCTCGCGGGCGCGGTCCGGCGCAACGTCATCTCCGCCGTGGAGCGGATGACGGGCCTGGAGGTCACCGAGGTCAACGTGACAGTCGACGACATCCACCTGCCCGACGAGGGCGAGGAGCAGACCGCCGCCGAGCCGAGGGTCCGATGACGCCCGGCCGGTTCGCGGCCGGGCGACCGGCGCGCACGAGCCGAGGAGTGTGACAGATGTGGTCGATCGTCGGACTCGCCTTCGGGACGGTCCTCGGGCTCGCCGCCGCCTTCGGCGGCTTCGGGGCCTTCCTCCTCGTCCTCGTCCTCGGGCCGGCCGGGTTCCTGGCCGGACGGGCCTACGAAGGAGAGGTCGACCTCTCCGAACTGTTCACACGGCGCGAGCGCAGTGACCGCCGATGACTCCGTCCGACACACCGGCCCGGGGTGCGCCCCCGGCCGTCGGCCCGCACTCGGCGCCGTCCCCGGCCCCACCGCAGGAGCGGGGTTCCACGTCCGTCGCCGACCGGGTGGTGGAGCGCGTGGCGTGCGCGGCCGCGGCGGAACACCCCTCCACCCGCCCCGTCGCGGACCGGTTCGGAGGGCTGGTGGGACGCGGAGCGGCGCGTGCCGAGGTGCGGCGCGGAGGCTCCCGGGTCGCGCTCCGGCTGGAGATCGCCGTCGCCTACCCGGCGGCCCTCGCCAGGACGGCGGAGGAGGTCCGCGCGCACGTCACCGCGACGGTGGAAGCGCTCACGGGCCTCACCGTCCACAGCGCCGACATCGAGATCGTCGCACTCGTGCCCGCTCCGCGGGTGCGCTGACCACTCACGACCACTCACACGGAGGACGCTGACATGACTTCGCTCCAGGAGGCGTCTCAGTCGCGGGGGACGCTCCCTGTCGTCCCACCGGCCGGGGCCCGCTCCGCGCGCCGCACCGCGGTGCGGGTCTTCCGGCCGCAGCGGTCCCTGCCCGCCGTCGTCGCGGCGGTCGCGGTGGCCGTCGTCGGCGGCCTGGCCGTCGTGGTGATCACCGCGGACCTGGGCGGGCTCACCTCACCGCTCCCCGGCATCGACGGAAACCTCTCGCGCGTGTCCGCCACACCGTGGGAGGCGCCCGAGACCATGGTCGCCTCGGCCGTCGTGGCCGCCCTCGGCCTGACCCTCGTGCTGACCGCGCTCCTGCCGGGCGCCGGAGGTCACCTGGCCCTGCGGACCGACGACCGGGACACGGTGGTGGGCCTGTCCCGGAAGGGCCTGCGCGAGGTCCTCGCCGTCGAGGCCCGCGGGGTCGACGGCGTCGGCTCGGTCCGGGTCCGGGGCGGGCGCCGCGGTGTCCGCATCGAGGTCCGGACGCACATACGCGGCGCTGGCTGGCTCGGCGAGAGGGTGGACGCGGTGGTGCGCCAGAGGTTGGAGGCCCTCCTGCCGCTCCGTTTCCCGCGGGTCGTCACCCGGGTGAGGGAGGAGGAGGCATGAGCACGGAGGAGAACGCCCCCCGCCGGGGGTTCGCCGCGATCGCACCCGCGGGTCCGGACACGGCCCCGCCGAAGCCGACCGGGTCCACGATCCGCGGTTTCCCGCACAGGAGGGCACGGAGGACCGCGCGCGGAAACAGGGTCGGGCTGGCCCTCACCGGGCTTCCGCTGCTGCTGTGCGGTGCCGCGGGCCTCGCCGCCGGAACGGGCCTGCTCGGCGACGGCGTCGCCGCCGCGCCGATCGGGGGCTCCGGGGCCGGTCCCCTCGCCCCGGCCCTGTCCTGGCCGTGGACTCCGCACGTCGCCGCCGCCGTCGCCCTCGCCGTGACGGTGCTGGCGGTGCGCTGGCTGCTCGTGCAGGGGCGCTCGAACCGCACCCGGCACCTGAGGTTGGGGGAGGACACGGTGGCGGGACGGACCGGGGTCCCGGCCTCCGCCGCCGCGGACGCCGTGGTCGCCCAGGTCTGCGGGGACCCACGCGTGCGGAGCGCACGGGCGCGGTTCACCGAGTCCTCACGGGAGCCCCGCCTGTGGCTGGACCTGGAGCTGACCGAGGGCGCGGACCCCGTGGACGCGTGGCGCGGCTGCCGGGACGGGGCCGTCACCTCCCTGCGGGACTCCCTCGAACTCGAACGCCTCCCGACCGTGGTCCGCATGTCCGTGTCGGGCCGCCCCGGGGGGCGCGAACTCGCCTGACTGGCCCCCTTCAGGGGAGAGGGGCCGGCCGGGCTGAGCGGCGGGGGCGGCGCGGCGGCCGGTGACCGGGGAGGCGCCGGCGCCCCGCCCCCGTCCGGAACACCCCCGGTCAGGAGCCCGGCGTCTCGGCGCGGTAGGAGTGCCCGTGCCGACGGCCGAGCCCGAAGTAGTGGCGGAAGTTGTAGATCAGCGGGTTCCAGAGCGACGGGTCGACGTGCTCGGTACCCGGGACCACCATGCGTGTGTCCGCGTGCACCCGCAGCACGTCGGCCTGGACCACGGTGAGGTCGCCGGAGGCGTCGGCGTCCGCCCGCGCCACGCGGGCCTCCAGCTGGAGCGGGCACTCGGCCACGCGGGGCGGGGCGACCACCTGTGACTCCTGCGGGGTCAGGCCGGCGGTACCGAACTTGTCGGCCTCGAAACGGCAGCCCGGCGGTTTGCCCGGGGGCACCGGGTCGCGGCCGGTCAGCGGGGCGAGCCGTTCGACGTGCTCCCAGTCCCCGGCCGCGGGGAAGCAGACCGTGAACTCCGGGCGCGCCGCCAGGTTGCGCGCGGTCTGCCCGGTGGCCCCCAGCCCCAGCACCAGCAGGTGGCCCAGGGCCCAGACCGAGGAGATCGGTGCGAGGTTGGGGGTGCCGTCGTCGTTGGTCGTGGAGACCAGCGCCACGGGCGTGCCGAAGTAGAGGATGCGCGGCCGGATGGTTCGGTGTTCGAGGGGCGTCGACGCGGTGGTCCGCGACGGGCCCGTCTGCTGTTCGGTGCTCACGACCAGCGAATCTAGGCGCGCGACGTTACGGCGGCGGTCGCAACGTCGTCGGCCGCGGGACCGGCCTCCCGACCGGACCCGACTGTGCGCCGCCGGGGGCTGTGCTAGCGTCGGTCCCTCGCGGCGACCCGGACCTGAGCCCCAGAGGTGTCAGGGACGTGCCGGACCCCGCGTCTCCCCGGCGGTTCCGCCCCGGTGTCGAGACCGGTTACCACCTGCACGTCTCGACCCACCGGGAGTCCGCGCCCTTGCGTGTCTACTTCGCGGTGTACGCCCTCGGCCTGCACCGCTACTCCACCTACCGCGCGGCCACGGTCGCCGGGATCCTCACCAACTCCGTCTTCGGCGCGATCAGCGCGACCGTCATGCTCGCCCTCTTCTCGGTCCGGCCCGAGATCAACGGCTACGACGCGGGGGACGCCGTCACCCAGGTGTTCGTCGGCCAGGCCCTCATCGGCATGGTCGCCATCATGGGGCCGCCGCTGGAGCTCGGCGAGCGCGTGCGCAGCGGGGCGGTCGCGACCGACATGCTCCGCCCCGTCTCGTTGATGGGCTGGTGGATGGCCGACGACATGGGGCGGGCCACGTTCAACCTGGTCTTCCGGGGGGTGCCCACCTTCGCCGTCGGCCTGGTCCTTTTCGACCTGGTCGTCCCCGCCGACCTGACCCGCTGGGCCGTCGCCCTGCTCTCCTTCGTCCTGGCCGCGCTCGTGTCGTTCGCGCTGCGCTACCTGTACGAGCTGGCCGGGTTCTGGCTCATGGACTCCACCGGGATCTGGGCGGTGGCGGGACTGCTCGGCCCCGTGGCCGCCGGGATGCTGATCCCGCTCCCCCTGTTCCCCCCGGCGGTCGCCGACGTACTGCGCGTGCTGCCCTGGGCGTCCATCGCCCAGATCCCGGCCGAGGTCTTCCTGGGCAAGGACTCCCTGCCCGGGGGCACGCCCCTCGGAGGCCTGGCGCTCCAGGCGGCGTGGGCGGTCGCCCTCCTCGCCCTCGGCGCCCGGCTCACGTCCCTCGCCACGCGGAGGGTGGTGGTCCAGGGTGGCTGACCTCCTCTCCCGCACCCGCGAGTCCGTGGTCTGGCCGGTCCGGACCTACGTGCTGCTCGCGTGGACCTGGTGCCGCGCCCTCGCGCAGTACCCGGCGTCGCTGGCCCTGATGACCCTCTCGACCGCCCTGGGCGCGTTCGCCGAGATGGGCGCCGTCTTCGTCGTGTTCGGCCATGCCGGGGAGATCTCCGGGTTCGGCATGGCCGAGGGGCTGCTCATAGCCGGGATGGCCACGACCGCCTTCGCCTGCGCCGACATGGTGATGGGCATGGTGGAGAGCCTGGGACGGCACATCCGGACGGGTTCTCTCGACGTCATGCTGGTGCGCCCTGTCCCGCCGCTGGTCCAGATCGCGACGGACCGCTTCGCCCCCCGCCGGCTGGGCCGGATCGTTCCGGGGTCGGTGGTGACCGTGGTGGCGCTGGTGGTGTGCGACATCGACTGGACCGCCGGCAAGGTGCTGATGCTGCCGGTGCTGCTGGTGTCGGGGACCGCGATCTGCTGCGCGATCTGGATCATCGGAGCCTGCCTCCAGTTCTTCGTGGCCGACGCACGCGAGGCCGCCAACTCGATCACCTACGGCGGGCAGGCCCTGACCGAGTACCCGATGGCCATCTACTCCGCGGGCGTCGTGCGCGCCGCGACCTTCGTGCTGCCGCTCGCCTTCGTCACCTGGCAGCCCGCCCTGTACCTCCTCGACCGGCCGGACCCCACCGGCCTGCCGGGGTTCCTGCGCTTCGCCACGCCCTTCGTCGCCGTCGCCCTGTGCGCGGTCGCCGCCGCCTTCTGGCGGTTCGGCCTCCGCCGCTACCGATCCACCGGGAGCTGAAGATGACACCGTCCGATCCGCACCCCGGCCACGCCGCCGAACCCGTCATCGAGGCCGTCGGCCTGGGCCGCGACTTCGTCCTCTCCGAGGGCCGGTTCCTGCGGCGGAGGCGCCGCACCGTCAGCGCCGTCAGCGACGTGACCTTCACCGTCCGGCCCGGCGAGATCGTCGGCTACCTGGGGCCCAACGGCGCCGGGAAGAGCAGCACCATGAAGATGCTGACCGGCATCCTCACCCCCACCGCAGGACACCTGCGGGTGAACGGCCTGGAGCCGTCCCGCGAACGCACCCGTCTGGCCTCGCGGATCGGCGTGGTGTTCGGGCAGCGCACCACCCTGTGGTGGGACCTGCCGCTGAAGGACAGCCTGGAGCTGGTCCGCCACATGTACCGGGTCCCGGCCGCCGACCACGCCCGCCGGCTGGCCGAGCTCACCGAACTGCTGGAGCTGGGCCCGTTCCTGGCCACTCCCGTCCGCCAGCTCAGCCTGGGCCAGCGGATGCGCGGCGACCTCACCGCCGCGCTGCTGCACGGACCGAGCCTGCTGGTCCTGGACGAGCCGACCATCGGGCTGGACGTGGTCAGCAAGTCGACCATCCGCGAGTTCCTGCTGCGGTTGAACGCCGAGGCGGGCACGACGATCCTGTTGACCACCCACGACCTCGGCGACGTCGAGCGGCTGTGCGAGCGGGTCATCGTCATCGACAGGGGGCGGCTCGCGTACGACGGGGGCCTGGACGGGCTGCGCGCGAGCGTGCCCACGCCCCGCGTCCTGGTCGTCGACCTCGCCGCCCCCGCACCGCCCATCGAGGTGGAGGGGGGCACGTGCGTGCGCGCGGACGGCCCCCGGCAGTGGTTGGAGCTGTCCGGCAACCCGGCAGCGGTGATCTCCCGGGTCGCCGCGCACCACGAGGTCGTCGACCTGACGCTGCGCGAACCGGACATCGAGGGCGTGGTCTCGGCCCTGTACCGGGGAGCCGTCGCCACCGGCGGGTAGGGCGTCCACCGCCGGGCCCGCTCCCCGGATCCGGGGTGGTCGTGCGGAGCGGTGTCCGCCGTCCGACCGCTCCCCCGTGGCGCGACCGTTCCCGGAGGGCGCGATCATGGCAGTCATGGTGTTCGGGATGGGCTTGGGAATCATGTTCGCGGTGCTCTCGTGCGCGGCCTACACGGCCGCCGCGGTGGCCCAGCGAAGGCTCGCGGTGCGGGTGTCGGAGCCGCTCACCGGCGGTCGGCAGCTGACAGCGCTGCTGCGGCACCCGCTGTGGTGGGTGTCGCTGGCGTTCAACGGGGGACGCGCGGGTTTCCAGGTGGCGGCGGTGAGCCACGCGCCGCTGAGCGTGGTGCAGCCGCTCGGCGTGCTGGTCCTGGTCTTCGGCATCCCGTGGTCGGCCCGGCTGGGCGGACGGCGGGTCACCCGCGAGGAGTGGCGCGGGGCGGCGTTCACCGTGGTCGCGCTGGTCGCACTGCTCTCGGTGACGGTGACCGGCGGGCAGGGCGGGGTCCTGGACGACACGGGTTCCGCGGTGGTGGGCCTGGGCACCACGGCCCTGCTGCTGGCCACCGCGTGGCTGGCGGGACGCGTCCCGTCCAGGGCGTGGCGCAGCTACCTCCTGGCGGGCGCCGCCGGGGTGGCGTTCGGGGTCTCCTCCGCCACGGTCAAGACCGCCGTCGCCGTCATCGGCGAGGTCGGCGCCGTCGGTCTCCTGCACTCCTCCTCCCTGGCCACACCGGTGATCGCCGTGCTGGGGCTGTTCCTGGCGCAGGCCGCCTACCAGGGCATGGACCTGGGGGCCCCGCTGGGCATCACCACCTTCACCAACCCGCTCGCCGCGACCGTCGTGGGAGTGGCGTTCATGGGCGAGACGTACGCGGGAGGGTGGATCGGGGGAGCGGTGGCCGTGGTGGGCGCCGTGCTCGCGGCCTACGGGATCAGGCTGCTCACCGTCCCGCAGAACGGGACGCCCGAGCGGGAGTCCGCACCGGCGTCCTGAGGCGCCCCTCCCCGCGGTGCGCCCCGGAGGGGGCCGCCGTGCCGGGGGCCCGTGCGGGCGTCCGGGCACGTGCCCCGCTCCGGCGCCGCGCTCCTCGGCCGGTCCGCTCCCCCGGGCCGCCCGCCGTGGTCGGCGGGGAGTTCCGTTGGTCCCGCTCTCCGGCGTGTCGCGACGGCGCCCGGTGACGAAACGGTTCCCGTCGCGCCTCGCGATTTCGTTGCGTCATTTCGTCACACGGGAACGCGCCGCCCGACGCGGGCCGCACGGAGCCGCGCCGCCCGGCCGGGCGGCCCCGGCCCCGTCTACCCCGGCGAGAAGCCGACCGTGACCACGAGGCCGCCGCCGGGGCGCGGCAGCGCCGTCGCCGTCGCCCCGTGCGCCGAGGCGATCGACCGGACGATGGACAGCCCCAGTCCGCTGCCGGAGCGCTCCCTGTGCAGCCTCGCCGAGTCCCCCCGGTGGAACGGCTCGAACAGCACGTCCGCGTCACCCACCTCCGGTCCGGTGTTCGTCACCCGCAGCACCGTGCGGCCGGCCGCCGTGCGCACCCGCACCCGCACCCACCCGCCGGGGGCGTTGTACCGGACGGCGTTGTCCACCAGGTTGCGGGCCAGGTGCGCCAGGAGGACCGGGTCGCCCGCGACCTCGGCGGGCTCGGCGTCCACATGCAGTTCGACCCCCTCCGTGTCAGCCGCCTCCCCCAGGAGGCCGACGGCGTCGCGGGCCGCCTCCGCCAGGTCCACCGGCTCGGTGCGGGTCAGGCCCCGGTCCGAACGGGCCAGCAGGAGCAGGCCGGTGATCAGCTCCTCGCTGCGGCCGACCGAGTCGAGGACGCGGGTGAACGCGGGACGCAGGTCCTCGGGCACCCGGTCCTGGGCCAGGGGGACCTCCAGCGCGGCACGCTGGACGGCCAGCGGTGTGCGCAGCTCGTGCGACGCGTTGGCGACGAACCGCCGCTGGCTCTCGAACGCCCCCTCCAGGCGGGCGAGCATGCCGTCGAAGGTGTCGCCGAGCTCGCGGAACTCGTCGTCGGGCCCGGTCAGCGCCAGCCTGCTGTGCAGGTCGCGTTCGGAGAGGGTCCGCGCGGTCTCGGTGACCCGGTGCAGGCGCCGCATCGGCCGTCCCGCGATCAGCCACCCGGCCAGGGCGGCGAGCGCGGTGATGCCCGCCAGGACGAGCACGGAGTTCAGCAGCATGTCCGAGAGCACGGCGTCCCGGTAGTCGTCCACCACGTCCAGGAGCGCCGTCCCGGACGCGGGCATCGCCGGACCGCCCTGCGACGGCACCGTCGGCTGCGCCGGCTGCGTGTCCACCGGGGAGGATTCGTCGACTCTGAGGGACACGACACCCCCGACCGTCGTGGCGAAGTCCGCGCTCCGTTGTTCGAGGCTGGCGCCGACGAGGCCGTAGTTGACCACCAGCAGTGCCGCGCCGCCGAGGAGGAAGACCCCCGTGTAGACGAGGGTGAGCCTGGTGCGCAGCGTGAGACCCGTGGGCAGGGCGAGGCGCGGCAGCGCGTTCCGTCGGCGCCCCTTCCCGGTCGCCACGTCAGACCCGGTAGCCGTGGCCGGGAACGGTCTCGATGACCGGTGGTGCGCCGAGCTTGCGGCGCAGCCCGTGCACCACCACCTTCAGCACACCGCTGAAGGGGTCGAGGTGTGCGTCCCACACCTTCTCGATGAGGTGCGTGGCGGTGACCGGCGCCCCGTCGGCGCGCAGCAGTTCCTCCAGCACGCCCAGCTCCTTGGGCGAGAGCGCCAGCTCCCGGCCGTCCCGGAACGCGGTCCGCCGGTTGGTGTCCACCACGAGCCCGGCCCGGCTCAGCCGGGGACGCGCCGCCGGCCTGGACCGGCGCCCCAGCGCACGGACACGGGCCCGCAGTTCCACGTACGCGAAAGGCTTGGCGAGGTAGTCGTCGGCGCCGAGTTCGAGCCCCTCGACGCGGTCGTCCAGCCCGGCGGCGGCCGTGAGCATGAGCACACGCGCCTCGACGTCCGCGTCCTCGGCCAACCTCCGGCACACCTGGTCGCCGTGCAGCACGGGGAGGTCGCGGTCGAGCACGATCACGTCGTAGTCGTGCACGGTCGCCATCTCCAGCCCCGTGTCCCCGTCATGGCAGACGTCGACGGCCATGCCCTCACCGCGCAGCCCCTCCGCCACGGTCTCCGCCAACGACGGTTCGTCCTCCACCACCAGGACCCGCATGGGTCCCTCCCTCCTCGGTCGACCGGCAGGCACAGCGATGAACAGCAGTATCACCCGGACGGTTAAGGCGGGGTTACCCCCCGGACGTACGCAGAGGCACGCGTTTCCGGCCTAACCGGCGACTAACCGCGAACCCTGTGGCATGTGTCCGCAACACACGAAGTGCGGCGCCGGATGATCCCGGCGCCCCCGACGAGGAGTGGACGACATGCGCGCACTGACCCTTCCCGCCCTGGGAGCGGTACTGACCGGCCTGCTGGTGACCGGCTGCGGAGTCCTCGGAGGAGGCGGGGACGAGGGCGGCGGAGCCGGCGCCGGGGCGTCCGGTGAGCCGAGCATGGAGGAGGCGATGCTCGACTACGCCGCCTGCATGCGCGACAACGGTGTGGACATGCCCGACCCGGAGGGCGGCGGCATGACCGCGCTGCCCGCCGTCGATCCCGAGGACGAGGAGATGGCGGCCGCGCTGGAGGAGTGCGAGGGCCTCCTGCCCGTCGACGAGAACGCCCCGTCCGAGGAGGAGGCCTTCGAGTACGCCCTGAGGATGACCGAGTGCATGCGGGAGAACGGGCTCGACGTCCCCGACCCCGAGCCCGGTCAGGGGCTCGCCATCACGACCGAACACGAGGACGAGGACATGGAGGTCATGACGCGCTGCGCGGCCGAGACCGGTGCGCTCGACGCGGAGGAGACGGCCCAGGACGGGGACGGTTCGTGAGCGCGGACACGGCGCTCGCCCCCGGGGACGAACTCGTGGAGGCTCCGACGCGTCGCCGCTGGTGGCGGCGGCTCGGATGGCTGGTCCCCGCCCTGGTCTCCTTCCTGTCCCTGTGCGTGGCGGCGGCGGTGGTCGTCTGGGGTGAGCCGTCCCCGCCCGCGGGCGGGGAGGAACCGCGGCCGGAGGCCACGGCCCCTGTCGAGCGCACGACGCTCGAACGCGAGGAGGAGCTGGACGGCACCCTCGGCTACGCGGGAAGCGGCTCGTTCTTCGCCCGGTCCGAGGGCGTGGTCACCTGGCTGCCCGAGGTGGGCGCCGAACTCTCCGCCGGCGACAGGGCCTGGGAGATCGACGGGGCGCCGACCGTGCTGCTGCGCGGTGACAAGCCCGCGTACCGTCTCCTGGAACCCGGGAGCCGGGGGGAGGACGTGCGCCGGTTCGAGCAGGCCCTCGCCGAGCTGGGGTACGGCGGTTTCACCGTGGACGGCGAGTACACGCTGCTCACGGCCGAGGCGGTCAGGCGCTGGCAGAGGGACACCGCGGGAATGGAGGTCACCGGGACGGTGGACCCGGCCAGGATCTGGTACGTGTCCGGGCCCGTGCGCGTGACCGGCCACGAGGCGGCGGTCGGAGGAAGCGCCGCGCCCGGGACGGTGCTGCTCGGCACGAGTTCCACACGGCAGGTCGTCCGGATCGACCTGGAGGTCGGTGACCGCGGCCTGGTGACCGAGGAGGACGAGGTGACCGTGCGGTTCCCCGGCGGGGAGTCGTCCACGGGGGAGGTCGTCTCGGTGGGAACCGTCGCGGAGGCCGGCGAGGACGACGGGGGCACGGGCACGGAGTCCGACCCCACGGTGGAGGTGGTGGTGGAGCTGACCGGGGACGACGTGGACTTCCTGGACCGGGCCCCGGTCACCGTGGAGGTGCGCGGCGAGTCCCGCGAGGACGTCCTCACCGCCCCCGTGGGCGCGCTCCTCGCGCTCTCCGGCGGAGGGTACGGGCTGTCCGTGGTGGACGGCGACGGCACCGTGCGCGAGGTGCCGGTGGAGACGGGGTGGTTCACGGACGGGCTGGTGGAGGTCTCCGGGGACGGGATCGACGAGGGCACCGAGGTCGTGGTGCCCGAATGAGCGGCCGTGGGACCGCGCGCGGCGATGCCCGGCAGCGCACGCGCCGGAGGGGCGGTCCGGACGGGATCGGGGGCGCGTCCGCGGGGGCGGGGGAGGACGCGTCGGCCCCGGCGGTCGAGTTCGACGGCGTCGGCCGCCGCTACCCGGGCGGCGTCCGCGCCCTGGACGGGGTGGACCTGCGCGTGGAGCGCGGGGAGATGGTGGCGATCGTCGGGCCTTCGGGGTCCGGGAAGTCGACCATGCTCAACCTGGTCGGCACCCTGGACGCCCCCACCGAGGGGAAGGTCCGCGTGTTCGGGCACGACGTCGGGGCGCTGGGGGACGACCAGCTGTCCGCCCTGCGCGCACGCTCCATCGGGTTCGTGTTCCAGCAGTTCCATCTGGCGCCCAACGTGAGGGCCGTGGACAACGTGGCGGAGGGGCTCCTCTACTCGGGGGTCCCGCTGCGGGTGCGCAGAGCACGGGCGGCCGAGGCGCTGGAGCGGGTCGGCCTGGCCGACCGGGCCGGTCACCGCCCGCACGAGCTGTCCGGCGGGCAGAAGCAGCGGGTCGCGATCGCCCGCGCCGTCGTCGGCGCCCCGGCGCTCCTCCTGGCCGACGAGCCGACCGGGGCCCTGGACACGGCGTCGGGGGTCGCGGTGCTGGAGGTGCTCAGGGAACTGCACCGGGAAGGTGTGACGGTCATCGTGATCACCCACGACCGTGAGCTGGCCGAGGGGCTGCCCCGGCGGGTGGAGGTGCGGGACGGTCGCGTCGTCGCCGATTCCGGCGCGCCGACGGGCCCGGGTCCGCACACCCCTGCCCGTACGGGTCCGGGCGCGGATCCCGCCACGGGAGCGACCGCCGGAAGGGAGGTGGCGCGGTGAACCGCCTGGCCGCACGGTGGCGGCGACGGCGTGCGCTGCCCCGACCCGCGAGGCTGTCGCCGGCGGACCGCCTGCGCACCGGGGGCAGCGGGCTGCGCGCCCGTCCGACCCGCGTGGTGCTGTCCGCGCTGGGCATCGCGATCGGGATCGCCGCGATGGTCGCGGTGGTGGGGATCTCCGTCTCCGGCCAGGCCGAGTTGGAGGCCCGGCTCGCCCGCCTGGGCACCAACCTGGTGACGGTCTCGCCGGGCAGCACCCTGTTCGGCGGGGACGCGACCCTCCCGGAGGAGGCGCCCGGCCGGATCGGCCGCATGCCCGAGGTGGAGCACACGTCGCAGGTGGAGTTCGTGGACGGGGTCAACGTGTACCGCAGCGACCTCGTCCCCGAAGGCGAGTCGGGCGGGATCGGCGTGTACGGCGCCGACCTGGGGCTGCTGGAGACCATCCGGGTCGACGTGGCGCAGGGCACGTGGCTGAACCCCGCCACTTCGGACCATCCGGTCGTCGTGCTGGGCAGCTCCGCGGCCGCACGGCTCGGCGTCACCCGGATCACCCCGGACACGCTGGTGCTCATCGGCGGCACGTACTTCTCCGTGGTCGGGGTGCTGGAGCCGGCGGAACTGGCCCCCGAGCTCGACAACTCGGCACTGGTCGGCCACGGGGTGGCGGCGGACCTGCTGGGCGCCGAGGGGGACCCGTCCACCGTCTACGTGCGGGTGGCCCCGGACCGGGTGGCGCAGGCGCGGGAGCTCATCGGCCGCAACGCCAACCCGGAGCGCCCGAACGAGGTGGAGGTGTCGCGCCCCTCGGACGCCCTGGAGGCGGGGCAGGCCGCCGACCAGACCTTCAACGGCCTGCTGCTGGGACTGGGCGGGGTCGCGTTGCTGGTCGGCGGCGTGGGGGTGGCCAACACCATGGTCATCTCGGTCCTGGAGCGCCGCGGGGAGATCGGCCTGCGCAGGGCCCTCGGCGCGACCAGGGGCGCGATCCGGTCGCAGTTCCTGGTGGAGGCGATGGTGCTGTCCGCGCTCGGCGGCGTGGCCGGGGCGGGCCTGGGATCGCTGGCGACCCTGGCCTACGCGCTGCTGCGGGGGTGGCCGGTCGTGGTGCCCTGGTGGGCCGGGGCCGGCGCGATGGCGGCGACGGTGGTCATCGGCGCCGTCGCGGGGCTGGTGCCCGCGCTGCGCGCCGCGGCCCAGCACCCGACCGAGTCCCTCGGCGCGGGCTGACCGGGCGGTCCCGGCGGGGGCCGACGGACCGCCCCCCGGGAACACGCGGGCCCCGCCCGGGGAACCGGGCGGGGCAGGCCGCCGCACCCCTGGTCGGCATGGGCGGGGAGCACCGGGACGCGCCGGGACGCGTGCGGCGCGTCCCGGCCACGGTTCTCAGCGGCCCCGGAAGTGCTCCACCAGGCGCGAGTAGCTGTCGTCCGCGTGACCGTCGGCGACCGCCCTGGCCACGAGGTCCAGGGTGTAGCCGGGGAACGAGGCGTCGATGCCCCGGTCCCGGCTCTCCCGGACGAGGTCCTCGACCGACGGCAGGTGGTGCTGGAGCGCACCGAACTCCAGCGCGTACGCACCCCGGTCGACCTCGTCGGCGATCGACGGCAGGATCGACGTCACAGCGGAGACGGACGGCCCGGCCTGCTCCAGGAAGCGCGTCACGTCGACGCCCGCGTCCGTGAGCAGCGCGGCCGCGTGCAGGAACCCGTTGAGCACACCCCACATGGTGCCGTGGACCGCCATCCCGTACAGGGTCGGCAGTCCGGCGTCGTCCGCGATGCGGCTCCCCCGCCCGCCGACCAGCCGGAGTTCCTCCCGGTGGCGGTCGTACACGGCCTCGTCCCCTCCGTAGAAGACGACGGCGTCCGGGGACCCCACGGCCGGGGCGATCGTCATGATCTGCCCGTGGAGGTAGCCGGCGCCCCGCTCGCGCACCCAGGCCGCCGTCTCCCTGGCCTCGGCCGACGTCCCGTCCGTCAGGTTGACCACCGAACGCCCGGCGAGGGCGTCACCGGCCGCTCCCAGTACCTCCCGCGCCGTGTGGTTGCCCTTCACGCTGACGACCACGAGCGGGCCGGCGGCGACCGCCTCGCGGACGTCGGCCGCGGGTCTCGCCCCCTTCTCCACCAGTGGCGCGGCCTTCTCCCTGCTGCGGTTCCACACGGTGGTGGGATGCCCCGCCTCCACGAACGCGCCCGCGAGCGCGGTACCCATCTCCCCCAGTCCGATCACGGTGACCGCTGTGCGGGTTCCCGTGTCCCCGGTCGTGGAGCCCATGGATGTCGTCCTCTCTCCGGACCGCCGCGCTCCGTGTCCCCGTCGCGGCGGTCTCCATCCGAACGGGGAAACCCTAGGACCTCAACTCAAGTTGAGGTCAATGGGGCGGTCGGGCCCGTCGCGGGACGGCCGCGACCTCGGCCGGACAGGCGGCGCCTCCTCGCGCCACCTGCCAGGATGAAGGGATCCTCATGTCCGTTTCATCTCGAATTCGCCCAAGCCAGGGATGCTCTCGGACTATGAGATCACCGTTGGTGCCACTACTGGTCGCAGCCGTCGCGGCCGTC
>Ga0233363_1000591_pt1 | contig 15789 bp, 13 predicted proteins | sample ElkDunMinimDraft_18_FD_191534 | JGI IMG/M metagenome (GOLD analysis project Ga0233363, IMG submission 191534) | Fecal eukaryotic communites from dung pellets of Tule Elk in California, USA - Elk Dung C16 | ecosystem: Host-associated > Mammals > Digestive system > Large intestine > Fecal | place... | reverse complement strand
CACCGAGGTCAACGTCGCCGAGCCGGTCGTCGAGGCCCAGGTGCCGGCGCTGGTCACCGACGGCGGCTACCTCCCCGACGGAGCCGGCGTGGTGCTGCGTACGTACCTCGGCGTGCACGTCCTCGATACCGAGACGTGGCAGGAGACCTGGTCGTCGACGATTCCCGAGACCGGGCAGAGCGAGTCGTTGGCGGTCGAGCCCGACGGCACGTCGGTCCTCGTCGGCAGCGAAGGCCTTCCGTCGCCGATCCGGCGTGTCGTGCTCCCCGAGGACCAGCGCGCCGCGATGCTCGCCCCGGCCAGCGGCGTCATCGACCTCGACTAGCCGAGCTGCTCCACGACGTAGTCGAGGCACCGCGCGAGGGCAGACACGTCGTCCGGCTCGATCGCGGGGAACGTCGCGATGCGCAGCTGGTTGCGCCCCAGACCGCGGTAGCCGTCGACGTCGACGATGCCGTTGTCGCGCAGCGCCGCCGACACCGCGCTCGCCTCCACACCAGCGAGGTCGATCGTGACGACCGTCGGCGACTGCTTGCCCGGGTCGGCGACGAACGGCGTCGCGTACGACGACTGCTCCGCCCACCCGTACAGGCGTGAGGACGAGTCCTCGCACCGCGAGACGGACCACGGGAGTCCGCCGTTGTCGTGGATCCACCGGAGCTGGTGGTCGGTCCAGAACAACGACGCGAGCGGAGGCGTGTTGTACGTCTGGTCCTTGCGGGAGCTCTCGACAGCGGCTGCCAGGTCGAGGAACGCGGGGATCCACCGGCCGCTGGTCGCGATCTCCTCGACGCGCGCGAGGGCCGCCGGGGACATGATGGCGAACCACAGGCCCGCATCGGAGGCCAACGCCTTCTGCGGGGCGAAGAAGTAGACGTCGGACTGCGTGATGTCGACCGGGATGCCCCCCGCGGCGGAGGTGCCGTCGATGACGACGAGCGAGTCCGCATCCGCGCCCTCGACGCGGCGGACGGGGGCGGTGACACCGGTCGAGGTCTCGTTGTGGGTCCAGGCGTACACGTCGATGCCGCTCTCCGCCTGGGCGTCCGGGTGGGTGCCGGGCTCGCTGGAGAGCACGGTGGGCTCGCCGAGGAAGGGGGCGCGTGACGTGGCCTTGGCGAACTTCGCGCCGAACTCGCCGAACGCGAGGTGCTGGCTGCGCTCGCGCACGAGGCCGAACGTCGCGGCATCGAAGAACGCGGTCGAGCCGCCGACGCCGAGCACGACCTCGTAGTCGTCAGGCAGCGAGAACAGTGCGCGCAGCTGCTCACGGACGGAGCCGACGAGCGCGCGTACGGGCTCCTGGCGGTGCGACGTGCCGATCACCGACGAGGACGCGAGCGCCTCCATCGCCTCGTGGGGGACCTTGGAGGGGCCTGAGCCGAACCGGCCGTCGGACGGAAGGAGCTTCTTCGGGATCTGCACACCCTCATTCTTGCGGGCGCCGGTGGCAGGCGGCGGGGCGAGGTGCGATGAGTTCTCGCGTACGGCACGGTCGGAGGTGCGAAGGATCCCGTGGTGAGGAGAGGGCGATGACCGAGACCGAGATCGAGAAGGACCACCTGGACGTGCCGGGTGCCGCGCTGGCGTACGACGTGCGCCCCGTGCGGGACAGCGACCTGACGCCGCTGCTGGTCATGGGGTCGCCGATGGGGGCGGCGGGCTTCGGCACGCTGGCGGGACACTTCACCGACCGGACGGTGATCACGTACGACCCGCGCGGGGTGGAGCGCAGCAGCAAGGACGACCCCTCCACCGAGTCGACGCCGGACGAGCATGCCGACGACCTGCACCGGCTCATCGAGACTGTCGGTGGGCCGGTCGACATCATGGCCAGCAGCGGAGGGGCCGTGAACGCGCTCGCGTTGGTGAGCCGCTACCCGGACGACGTCCGCACGTTGGTCGCGCACGAGCCTCCTCTCGCGGGGCTGGTCCCGGACCGAGAGCAGGCGCTCGCCGCCTGCCAGCAGATCCGCCGCCTCTACGACGCCGAGGGTCTCGGCGCCGCGATGGTGCGCTTCATCCTTCTCGTCTCCCACGAGGGGCCGGTCCCCGACGGGTTCACCGACACACCCGCGCCAGACCCCCAGACCTTCGGGCTGCCGGAGGAGGACGACGGGTCGCGCGCCGACGTGCTGCTCGGGCAGAACCTGCTCACGTGCACGCACTACGAGCCAGACCTCGACGCGCTGCGCGCGAGCACGGCGCGGCTGGTGCTCGCGGTCGGAGCCGGCTCGGGAGAGCAGCTCGCGTGCAGGGCCACCCGAGGGCTCGCCGAACGGCTCGGCACGGGCGTGACGGTGTTCCCGGGCGATCACGCAGGCTTCCTCGGTGGCGAGTACGGCCAGACCGGGGAGCCCGAGGCGTTCGCTGCGACGCTGCGCGGGGTGCTCGACGATCAGGACGCAGGCTCGTCCGCCTCTGCGGCCACGGCGGCCTCGTAGGACGTCATGCATTCCTCGAACGAGGGAATCGTCGCCGCGCCCTCCGCCTGGGCGTGTGCGATGAGGAGCTCCAGCGTGTCGAGCAGAGCCTCGATCTGCGGCTCGAACGGTGTGGCTGCGTTGTCGAAGGCGCCGACGCTCCACAGCCGCGTCATGGTGGGGAAGCGCTCGGGGTCGAAGGTCCGCTCCCAGAAGTCGCTGGTCTCGGCCCAGTAGGCCGCGTAGTCCGTCCCCTGAGAGCGGCGGTCGGCGTCCTCGGCCGCCGCCGAGCGGGCCGACCCGGCGACCGTGTTCTCGACGATCCCCAGCGTCTCGACGACCTGGCTCGCCGTGAGTCCGGTGTCGACGAGAGTCCGGTAGCCCGCCTCCTGGGCGGTGAAGACGTGCGGAGCGAGGGGCAGACGCCACGGGTTGACGTCCATCAACCACCGGTGCCGGCGCAGCAGCTCCCAGTAGCCGCGCGCCCAGCGCTCGAGCGCAGGTCGCCACGGCAGGTCCGGATCGGGCAGCGCGAAGTCGGCGTACGCACGGTCGACCATCGCGTCCACGAGCTCGTCGCGGCCGGGGACGTGGGAGTAGAGCGTCATCGCGCCCACGCCGAGAGAGCGGGCGACCGAACGCATCGACACCGCGGCGAGGCCGTCCGTGTCGGCGATCGCGACCGCCGCGTCGACGACCGCCTCGCGGCTCACACGGGCGGGTCTGCCCCGGGTCGAGGCGACAGGCGGGTTCCACAACGGTTCGTACCGGTGCCCGGGCGGCTCCGGTGCGGGCGTCCGGGGGTCCGGTTCGGCGTCGCTCATCAACTCTCCTCAAAAGGGCTTGCGAGTCTTTATCGTACAGCGTACCGTTGCCGCCATGACGGATTCAGTACGCCGTACGACAAAGATGGTGGAGGCCCGCGGCCTCACCAAGACGTTCACACGAAAGAAGGAGGTCGTCGAGGCGGTCAAGGAGGTCGACCTCGACGTCGCCGACGGCGAGCTCGTGGCCTTCCTGGGCCCGAACGGGGCCGGCAAGTCGACCACCCTTCGGATGCTCACCTCGCTGCTGCGACCGACGGCCGGATCGGCCGTGGTCGCCGGGTACGACGTGGTCCGGCACCCCGCCGAGGTGCGGGCCCGCATCGGCTACATCGGCCAGGGCAACGCCGGCGGGTACTCGTACCGGGTTGGTGACGAGCTCCAGAACCAAGGGCGCTTCTACTCGGTGCCGGCCGACGTGGCGCGGCGGCGGGCCGGCGAGCTGCTCGAGGCGCTCGAGCTCTCGGGCATGGAGAAGCGCACCGTCCTGTCGCTGTCGGGTGGCCAGCGCAGGCGGCTCGACGTCGCGATGGGACTGATGAACCACCCGGGTCTGCTCTTCCTCGACGAGCCGACGACCGGCCTCGACCCGCACGCCCGAGCCAACCTGTGGGAGCACATCATGCGCCTGCGGGTCGAGAACAACATGACGATGCTGCTCACCACCCACTACCTCGACGAGGCCGACTCGATGGCCGAGCGCATCGTGCTCATCGACCACGGAACGGTCATCGCCGACGCGACCCCGGTCCAGCTCAAGCGTGACTTCGCCGACGATGTCGTCACGCTCGGGCTCGTCCCGGGCACGGACACCGCGGCTGTCGTCCTGGAGAAGGCGCGTTCAGTCCTCCCCGCCGACATCAGCCGCGTGGAGGAAGACCACGTCGCCGACGGCACCGTACGCCTCGTGCTGGCCACCAACCACGGTCCCGACCTCGTCCCGCCCGTGCTCCGCGCGTTGGAGCAGGTCGGCGTCACCGTCGGCTCCGCGGACGTCAAGCAGGCGTCGCTCGACGACGTCTTCCTCAACCTGACCGGCCGGAGCCTGCGCGAGGAGGCAGCATGACCGCCACGACCGACACCCTCACCCCGACCACGAGTCCGCTGCCGGAGCGGACCCGGGCGGCGAAGTGGGTCCACGACACCAACGCGGTGTTCGTCCGCGAGATCCTCGTGACGCTGCGTGACCCGTTCACGCTGATCTTCTCGCTGCTGCAGCCGCTGGTCTTCCTCGGCCTGTTCGGCCCGTTGCTCGACGGGATGCTCGGGAGCGGCACGATCGAAGGGGAGTCGGCGCTGCAGTGGTTCCTGCCCGGCGTCCTGGTGATGATCGCGATCTTCGGGACCGGGATGGTCGGTGGCAACCTCCTGTACGAGCTGATGACCGGTGCGTACGAGCGGATCCTCGCGACGCCGCTCGACCGCTCCTCGATCCTGGTCGGACGGGCGCTCAAGGAGTTCGCGCCGCTGGTCGTGCAGGCGCTGCTGATCACCGTGGTGGCGATCCCGTTCGGTCTGTCGTTCTACCCGGCGCACGTCCTCCTCGGGCTGCTGATCCTCGGCGTCTTCGGCATCGGGCTCGGCTCGCTGTCGTACGCCCTCGGGCTGGCCTCGAAGAACCGTGAGTGGGTGTTCTGGGGAGTCCAGCAGTCGCTGATCTTCCCGCTGCTGCTCCTCGCGGGGATGATGCTGCCGCTGGAGGCCGGGCCGGAGTGGATGCAGGTGGTCTCGAAGTTCAACCCGCTCACCTACATCGTCGACGCCGAGCGCGCCCTGTTCGCGGGCACGATGTGGGACTCCACGGTCGCGTGGGGCCTCCTCGCGGCGATCGCGACCTGCGCGGTCGGGCTGTGGGTCGGCATCTGGAAGGTCAAGCGCACGATCTGACCTCCGCCCCGTCCCCGATGTGAAGGGTTGCGGTCGGTTTCCGCGTACCGAAACCGACCGGAACGCCACACATCGGGGACGGGGCCCGCGGGTGCGGTACGTCACACCGCACCCCGACGGGTGGCTGTTACACCGGCGTCATCCGTACGATGCGCAACATGAGCGAGTTGTCGTTGAGCGGCGACGCGACGTTCTCCCGTGAAGCCTGGGAGAAGTCCGCGGCCGCCGTCCTCCGCAAGTCCGGGAGGTTGAAGGAAGACCAGCCCGACACTGCGGTGTGGGAGGCCCTGGCGACCCGCACGCTCGACGACATCGAGGTGACACCGCTCGGGACGCCCGAGCTGGTGGCCGACGTCGCCGATCCGGGGCTCCCCGGCCAGGCGCCGTACGTGCGAGGCGCGCAGGCACGTAGGCCCGACGGTGCATGGGACGTCCGGGTGCTCCACGAGGACCCCGACGCGACCCGCACCGCCGAGGCACTCCTCACCGACCTCGAGAACGGCGCGACCTCCGTCTGGCTGCGGCTCGGGCCCGAGGCGATCGACCCCGCAGCCCTCGGCACGGTCCTCGACCGGGTGTTCGTCGACCTCGCGCCGGTCGTGATCGAGGCGCGCGCCGACGGGCTCGGTGCCGCCGACGCCTTCTGCCGGTACCTCGACGAGCGCGCGGTCACCCCGGCGCCCGGCACGAACCTCGGACTCGACCCTGTCGGCGCCTCGCTGCGGGGCTACGGGAGCGGCCTGCACCTCGAGACCGTCGTGGTCGAGGGCGCGCGCAAGGCGGCCGAGCGGGGGATCGCCGCGTTCGTCGTCGATGCCACCGCCGCGCACGACGGCGGCGCCTCCGATGCCCAGGAGATCGGGTACGCCCTCGCGGTCGGCGCCGCGTACCTGCGCATCCTCGCCGGAGCGGGCTTCGCCGTCGACGAAGCACTGGCGCTGATCGAGTTCCGGTTCGCCGCGACCGACGAGCAGTTCACCACGATCGCCAAGCTCCGCGCCGCCCGCCGGACCTGGAACCGGCTGGCCGAGCTCTCCGGTGCCGCCGAGGTCTCGCGCGGCCAGGTCCAGCACGCCGTCACGTCGCGCGTCATGCTCAGCAAATACGACCCGTGGGTCAACATGCTCCGCACGACCGTCGCCGCGTTCGCCGCCGGCGTCGGAGGTGCGAGCGCGGTCACGGTGCTCCCGTTCGACGCGCCGCTCGGCCTGCCGGACGGGTTCAGCCGCAGGATCGCCCGCAACACCTCGTCGTTGCTCATCGCCGAGTCGCACGTCGCCGCGGTCACCGACCCGGCCGGCGGCGCGTACGCGGTCGAGCGGCTGACCGACGACGTGGCGCGGGCCGCGTGGGACGAGCTCGGCCGCATCGAGGCGTCGGGCGGGGTGCGCGAGGCCCTCGAGGACGGCTCGCTGACTGCCCGTCACCGCGCCATCGGCCGCGAGCGCGAGGCGCAGATCGCCCGCCGCGAGCGTCCGCTCACCGGCCTGTCGGAGTTCCCGAACCTCCGCGAGGTCCTCCCGGAGCGCGTCCCGTACCCCGAGGGTGCCGAGCCGCTCCAGCGCTACGGCGCGGCCTTCGAGGCACTGCGCGACAACCCGGTCCCGACGCCGGTCTTCCTCGCGACGATGGGCCCCGTCTCCGCCCACACGGCACGCGTCACGTTCATCGCCAACCTGCTGGCCGCAGGCGGGATCGAGACCGTCGCCGCAGGCCCGACGGGTGGGGTCGAGGACGTCCTCGCCGCGTACGACGGCGCACCCGTGGTCTGCCTCGCCGGGCCCGACTCCGCGTACGCCGCGTGGGGGGCCGACCTCGTCGCCGCCCTGCGGGAGGCCGGTGCGCGGTGGGTGATCCTGGCGGGCAAGCCGGTGGACGGTGTCGACGTCGACACCACCGCCGCGAGGGGCGTGGACGCGCTGACCTTCCTGCACGAGACCCGCGGCCGCCTGGGCGCGGGGTCGGTGGCCGGCGCCGCCGAGGGTGAGAACGGAGCAGACGCATGAGCATCCCCGAGTCCTTCGCCGGGCTGCCGCTCGATCCGGAGCAGCCGTACGAGGCCGACCGTGCAGCGTACGACCGCGCGACCGACGGCGCCGAGCCCTGGGCCGCACCGGAGGGCATCGATGTCGCGCCGCTCTACACGGCGGCCGACCTCGAGGGCCTCGACGCGCTCGACACCTACCCGGGACTCGCGCCCTTCCTGCGCGGACCGTACCCGACGATGTACACGACCCAGCCGTGGACGATCCGCCAGTACGCGGGCTTCTCCACCGCCGAGGAGTCGAACGCGTTCTACCGGCGCAACCTCGCTGCGGGCCAGAAGGGCCTGTCGGTCGCTTTCGACCTGGCGACCCACCGCGGCTACGACTCGGACAACCCGCGCGTCGTGGGGGACGTCGGCATGGCCGGCGTCGCGATCGACTCGATCTACGACACGCGCACCCTGTTCGACGGCATCCCGCTGGACAAGATGAGCGTCTCGATGACGATGAACGGTGCGGTGCTCCCGGTGCTCGCGCTCTACATCGTCGCGGCGGAGGAGCAGGGGGTGAAGCCGGAGCAGCTCATGGGGACGATCCAGAACGACATCCTCAAAGAGTTCATGGTCCGCAACACCTACATCTACCCGCCGGCGCCGTCGATGCGGATCATCTCCGACATCTTCGCCTACACGGCGCAGCGGATGCCGAAGTTCAACTCGATCTCGATCTCCGGCTATCACATCCAGGAGGCCGGAGCGACGAACGACCTCGAGCTCGCGTACACGCTGGCCGACGGTGTCGAGTACATCCGTGCCGGCCTCGACGTCGGTCTCGACATCGACGCGTTCGCGCCGCGCCTGTCGTTCTTCTGGGCGATCGGCATGAACTTCTTCATGGAGGTCGCCAAGCTTCGCGCCGCCCGCGCGCTGTGGTCCCGGCTGGTGGGGGAGTTCTCCCCGTCGAACCCGAAGTCGCGCTCGCTGCGTACCCACTCCCAGACCTCGGGGTGGTCGCTGACGGCGCAGGACGTCTTCAACAACGTGCAGCGCACGGCGATCGAGGCGATGGCCGCGACCCAGGGCCACACGCAGTCCCTGCACACCAACGCGCTCGACGAGGCGATCGCGCTGCCGACGGACTTCTCCGCCCGGATCGCGCGCAACACCCAGCTGCTCCTCCAGCAGGAGTCCGGCACCACGGCGACGATCGATCCCTGGGGCGGCTCGTACTACGTCGAGCGGCTGACGCACGACCTCGCCCGCCGCGCCTGGGGACACATCCAGGAGGTCGAGCAGGCTGGCGGCATGGCCAAGGCGATCGAGGCGGGCATCCCGAAGATGCGCGTCGAGGAGGCGGCGGCCCGTACGCAGGCGCGCATCGACGCCGGGCTGCAGGCCGTGATCGGCGTCAACACCTACCGGGTCGACACGGAGGAGCCCTTCGAGGTCCTCAAGGTCGACAACCGTGCCGTGTACACCGCGCAGGTCGCGAAGCTGGAGCGGCTGCGTGCCGAGCGTGACGACGAGGAGGTGCGCCGCACGCTGCACGCGCTGACGGAGTCGGCCGGTCGCGGCGCGAGCAAGGACGGCTCCCTTGACGGCAACCTCCTCGCGCTGGCCGTCGACGCCGCCCGCGCGAAGGCCACCGTCGGCGAGATCTCCGATGCGCTCGAGAAGGTCTACGGACGCCACAAGGCCGTCATCCGTACGATCTCTGGTGTGTACCGATCCGAGGCAGGCAAGGCCGAGAACGTCGCACGCGTGATCGCGGCGACCGACGCCTTCGAGGAGTCCGAGGGCCGTCGTCCCCGCATCCTGGTCGCCAAGATGGGTCAGGACGGGCACGACCGCGGCCAGAAGGTCATCGTCTCGGCCTTCGCCGACATGGGGTTCGACGTCGACGTGGGCCCGCTCTTCTCCACGCCGGAGGAGGTGGCGCAGCAGGCCGTCGACTCGGACGTCCACGTGGTGGGTGTCTCCTCGCTGGCCGCCGGCCACCTCACGCTCGTGCCCGCGCTGCGTGACGCGCTGGCCGAGCTCGGACGTCCCGACGTGCTCGTCGTCGTGGGCGGCGTGATCCCTCCGGACGACGTGCAGACGCTCAAGGACATGGGCGCGGCCTCGGTGTTCCTGCCGGGCACGGTGATCGCCGAGTCGGCGCTGGAGCTGCTGGACAAGCTCCGGACGACCTTGCAGCACTGATGGTCGACGTCGCCGATCTCGCCGAGCGGGTACGCGCCGGCGAGCGTGCCGCCGTCGCTCGCGCCATCACGCTCGTCGAGTCGCGTCGCGCCGACCACCGCGAGGCGGCTCGTGAGCTCCTCGCAGTGCTCACCCCGTACGCCGGTGGCGCCGTCCGGGTCGGCATCTCGGGGGTTCCCGGGGTCGGCAAGTCGACCTTCATCGAGGCACTGGGGACGTACCTGACCGGCACGGACCACAAGGTCGGCGTCCTCGCGGTCGACCCGTCGTCGGTGCGTACGGGCGGCTCTGTCCTCGGCGACAAGACGCGGATGCCCGAGCTCGCGGCCGACCCGCGTGCCTACATCCGCCCGTCGCCGTCGGCCGGAACGCTCGGCGGCGTGGCGCGGGCGACCACGCAGGCGGTCCTGGTGCTCGAGGCCGCGGGGTTCGACGTGGTGCTCGTGGAGACGGTCGGCGTGGGGCAGTCCGAGGTGACTGTCGCCGGGATGGTCGACACGTTCCTGTTCCTCACGCTGGCGCGGACCGGCGACCAGCTCCAGGGCATCAAGAAGGGCATCCTCGAGATCGCCGACGTCATCGCGGTCAACAAGGCCGACGGTGACCGCGAGCCCGAGGCGCGCGTGGCTGCCCGAGACCTCGCCGGTGCGATCCGCCTCGTGCACGCCGGGACCACCGGCTGGGTCCCGCCGGTGCTGACCTGCTCCGGGCTCGAGGGCACCGAGGTGGACACGGTCTGGATGCGGGTCCTGCGGCACCGCGAGTTCCTCGGCGCCGGTGGCCTGCGGGAGAAGCGGGCCGGACAGCAGCTCGAGTTCATGTGGGCGCTCGTGCGCGACGAGCTGGACCAGCGTCTGCGTCGCTCCGAGTCCGTACGCGAGGTCCTCGACGAGGTGCGTGCCGGCGTTCTTGCGGGCGACATGCCGGCAACGAATGCCGCCGACGCAATCCTCGCCGCGTACGACCGCCGCCCCGCGATTTGACGCCTGCCCCACCCGAATCCGCTCTGGTGAGGTGGATGCGGCGTCAAATCGTGGGGCGCCGAGGGGCCTGTGGACGGCGCTGACGGCGCCGGCACGAAACCCGCCACCCTGCGGGGATGTTGCCGTTCACCTCAGCCCAGGGTCGCGACGCGGGCATCAGCGACCGACGGCTCGAAGGTCCGGGCTTTCGCCGCTTGTTCCGCGGGGTGTATGTCCCCGCCGAGGTCGAACCCGATCTGCTCTGCTGGATCAAGGCGGCACTCCTGCTGCTTCCCAGCGACGCCGCGGCGAGCCACCTCACCGCGCTGAGGCTGTACGGGCTCGAGCTGCGCGCGCTGTTCCCTCTCCACTTCTCGACGAACACGACCCGTCATCGGCGACGCCGCGACCTCAGGCTCCACCGGCGACGCGGACTGCTCAACGTGCTGTTCCGTTCCGGCGTCCCGTGCCTCGGTCCGGATCGGACCTACGTCGATTGCGCGACGATCCTCGGCATCGTCGAGCTCGTCCAGGCCGCCGAGCATCTCCTGAACGCGGCACACACCTCGTACGACGAGATGAAGGCGTATCTGGAGCGGACGCACATCGACGGCGTCCTCCGCGCGCGGCGTGCCTTCGCACTCGTGCGCGAGCATGTCGAGAGTCCGATGGAGACGCTGGTGCGCCTCGCGCTCGTGTTCGCCCGGCTGCCGGAGCCGGAACCGAACCCGGACCTACGCGACGCAGGCGGGCGCTTTCTCGGGCGGTGCGACCTCGTCTACCGGGCGTACCGCGTCGTCGTGGAGTACGACGGCGCCTGGCACGAGCGTTCGCGGAAGCAGCGCGCGTACGACCGTACTCGCCGCGAGAACCTCGAGCGGGACGGATGGATTGTGATCGTCGTTCTCGACGACGACCTTCCGCGCCTCCGGCAGGTGGTGTGGCGGGTCCATCGTGCGCTTGCAGAGCGTGGGTACGACGGCCCGCCGCCCGTCTTCAACGTGATGTGGGCCCGATGGTTCGACCGCCGCCCCGCGATTTGACGCCTAACCCACCTCGGCGGCTGCCGAGAGGGTGGACAAGGCGTCAAATCGCGAGGGCGGACAGGGTCACGCCCAGGCGGGGTCCCAGCCTTCGACGCTCTCGGCGGGGCGCGAGGCGGGTCCGGTGTAGACCGCCGACGGACGGATCAGGCGGCCACGGCGCTTCTGCTCGAGGATGTGCGCGCTCCAGCCGGCCGTACGGGCGCACGTGAACATCGACGTGAACATGTGCGGCGGGATCTCGGCGAAGTCGAGGACGATGGCCGCCCAGAACTCCACGTTGGTCTCCAGCACCCGGTCGGGACGGCGCTCGCGCAGCTCGGCGAGCGCAGCCTCCTCGAGCGCCTCGGCGACGGCGTACCGCGGAGCGTTGAGCTCGCGTGCCGTACGGCGCAGGACGCGGGCGCGCGGGTCCTCGGCGCGGTAGACGCGGTGCCCGAAGCCCATGAGACGCTCGCCGGAGTCGAGCAGGCCCTTGACGTACGTGCGGGCGTCGTCGGTCCGCTCCACGTCCGCGATCATGCCGAGGACGCGCGACGGCGCACCACCGTGCAGCGGACCGGACATCGCCCCGACCGCACCGGACAGTGCCGCGGCCACGTCGGCGCCGGTGGAGGCGATCACGCGGGCGGTGAAGGTGGAGGCGTTCATTCCGTGCTCGGCGGCCGAGGCCCAGTACGCGTCGATCGCCTTGACGTGGTCGGGATCGGCCTCGCCGCGCCACCGTGTCAGGAACCGCTCGGTGATCGTCGTCGCTTTGTCGATCTCGGCCTGCGGCACCATCGGCTGTCCGATGCCGCGTGCCGCCTGCGCGACGTACGACAGCACCATCACCGCGGTACGGGCGAGGTCGTCGCGCGCCTGCTCGGGCTCGATGTCGTAGAGCTGGCCGAGGCCCCACGCCGGTGCGGTCAGGGCGATGGCGCTCTGGACGTCGACCCGGATGTCGCCGGAGTGCACGGGGATCGGGAACGGCTCGGCCGGCGGCAGCCCGGGCTCGTACGAGCCGTCGACCAGCAGGCCCCAGATCTTCTCGAACGGCACACGGCCGACGAGCTCCTCGATGTCGACGCCGCGGTAGCGCAGCGACGAGCCTTCTTTGTCCGGCTCGGCGATCTCGGTGGCGAAGGCGATGACGCCTTCGAGGCCCTCGTGGACCGTCACCGTCTCGGGTACGTCAGTCATGCCGTCATTGTGCTCCCCTTTGGAGCACCGCCGTCTCGTAGGGTGCTGTCCATGGAACCGGCGGCGATCGCAGCACTGCGCGAGGAGTACGAGGCAGCGGGTCTGAGCGAGGCCGAGGCAGGGCACGACCCCGTCCCCTTGTTCGAGAGATGGTTCGAGGAGGCCGTGGCGTCCGGCATGCACGACCCCAACGCGATGGCCCTCGCGACCGCGTCGCCCGGGGCGCGTCCGTCCGTACGGGTCGTGCTTCTCAAGGGGTTCGACGCCGAGGGCGCGGTGTTCTACACGAACCGTGAGTCGCGCAAGGGTGAGGAGCTGGAGGCGAACCCCCACGCCGCGCTGACGCTGCTGTGGCACCCGCTCCAGCGTCAGGTCCGGATCGAGGGAGCGGTGACGCGGGTGAGCGACGAGGAGTCGGACGCCTACTTCGCCTCGCGGCCGCGGGGGTCGCAGCTGGGTGCGGTCGCCTCCGACCAGTCCCGTGTCGTCCCGGACCGGGTGGCGCTCGAGCGGGCCTACGACGCGGCCGAGGCGACGTACCCGGACGGCGTAACACGGCCCCAGGCGTGGGGCGGCTATCGCGTGGCACTCGACTCGGTGGAGTTCTGGCAAGGGCGTACGGGACGCATGCACGACCGGATCCGCTTCAGCCACGTGGACGGCGGCTGGTTGCGCGAGCGCCTCGCTCCGTGAGCCCGGCCGAGCGGGGGAGTGACGGGCGCACAAAGGAACGACCCGCGGGGTTGGTTACCGAGTGGACTGACTCGGCCCCCGCGGGTCGGGTGGCTGCTGGGATTCGCCGCACGCGGTGCGGGTGCTCCCTGCACCGTGGCTAGCGGACAGCCACCTCACATGTCCTGAAGTCATTCATTCTTCGGACCACCTCCTTCCCGTGTACCTCCGACGGTACGCCCGGCGCCGGGGCTGGCCAAGCCATTATCTGGAACCGATCGAGTCGCGATCTGGTTGCCGTGGACAATCGCTTCGTGGCGAGACACGGACGAGGCCGGTGGTTCACGGACCTCCGTCCCCTGCGCGAGTCGGCCGACTTCCGCAGGCTGTGGATCGGCCAGAGCGTGTCGCAGCTCGGGCAGCAGATGGCGACGGTCACGGTCGCGTACCAGGTGTGGGTCATCACCGAGTCGCCGTTCGCGGTCGGCACCCTCGGGATCGTCGCGCTCGTCCCGCTGGTCGCGCTCGGCCTGTACGGCGGTGCGCTGGTCGACCACTACGACCGGCGTGCCGTCGCGCTGTGGACCGCCGCGGGGCTGTGGATCTGCACGGCGGTCCTTCTCGCGCAGGCGCTGCTCGGGCTCGAGTCGGTGGCTCTCCTGTACGGGGTGGTCGCCGTCCAGAGCGGCCTGTTCGCGGTGAACAGCCCGGCGCGCTCGGCGATCATCCCGCGCCTGGTGCCTGCGCACCTGCTCCCGGCCGCGAACGCTCTGGGGATGGCGGCGTACAACCTCGGGTTCACGGTCGGACCGCTGCTCGGCGGCGTCCTGATCGCGTGGCGGGGCATCGGGTCGACGTACGCCGTCGACCTGCTGACCTTCACGGCGGCGCTGTACGCCCTGGTGCGCCTCCCGCCGATCCCGCCCCAGGGCGAACGCCGTGGCGTCCCGGGGCTCCGGTCGGTGGTCGAGGGCATCCAGTGGTTGCGCCGCGCGCCGAACCTGCGGATGACGTTCATCGTCGACCTCTGCGCCATGGTGCTCGCACAGCCGCGTGCGCTGTTCCCCGCGCTTGCGCTGACCGTCTACGCGGGAGGTCCGTCGGCCCTCGGTCTGCTGCAGGCGGCGCCGGCGATCGGTTCGCTGGTGGCGTTCACGTTCTCGGGCTGGGTCGGCCGCGTGCACCGGCAGGGCGTCGCGGTCGTTGTCGCGGTCGTCGCGTACGGTGCTGCCGTGGCGCTGGCCGGCGTGGCCGCGATCGGGCTCCCGGGGATCCTGTGGCTCGTGGTGGTGATGCTCGCCCTGTCCGGCTCGGCCGACATGGTCAGTGCGGCCTACCGCAGCACGATGCTTCAGCAGGCGGCGCCCGATGCGTTGCGCGGACGCCTCCAGGGCGTGTTCACCGTGGTGGTCGCGGGTGGCCCCCGACTGGGTGAGTTCGTCGCCGGGACGGTGGCGGAGCTCACCTCGGAGGCCGAGGCGATGCTCTACGGGGGAGTCGCGTGCATGGTCGCCACGCTGCTCGTCGTCACGTGGCAGCGCGGCTTCCTCAGGTACGACGCGCGCCGTCCGACGCCGTAGGGCTCACTCGGCCAGCAACCCGTAGATCGAGCGGCGGGCCTCGTCGAGGATCGCGACCGCCCGCTCGCGCTGGTCGTCCGTCCCGTCCTCGGCGAGCTGGCGCGCGGCACGGACCAGCTTGCGTGCGCTCGTGTGGAGATCCTCCTGGGTCTGAGAACGCGGGTGGGTGCTCTCCCAGGCCTGCGCGACGTCGTCGGCGCGGTCGGCGAGGTACGCGGTGCCGGAACGGGTGATGCGGAACTGGGTGGCCTCCTCGTCGGTGGGCTCGATCAGCCCCTCCTCGGTCAGACGGCGCAGCACGGGGTAGATCGAGCCGGGGCTCGGGCGCCAGCGGCCGTCGGTGCGCTCCGCGAAGGCGTTGATGAGCCCGTACCCGTTGGTCGGTGCGTCCGCGATCACGGAGAGGGCCGCGAGACGGACGGCGCCTCGCCGGGCTCTGCCACCGCGGCGGGGGTCGCCGAAGCCGGGACCGAAGCCGGGACCGAAGCCGGGTGAGCGCCCGCGTCCGTGGCCGCGCGGGTCGCGCCGACCGGGTCGGGGTCCGCGGCGACCGGAGGTGGGGTCGAAGCCGCGGGGGTCGAGTTCTGGGATTCGCATGAGAGGTCCTTCCTTCGATGTCTCACGATACGCTAACGGTACAACGCGATATATCGTTATGCAACCAAGCCGTGTGCGGGGCCCGCGCCTACGATGGAGCGGACGCTGCGGAGGTGGGGCCATGGTGGAGTCAGGGGCGCGGCTTCCGCTGGTCCACGTGATCACGCACGACGGATCCGCGTCCGCCCACGGTGCCTTCGAACGGGTGAGCGCACTCACCGAGGAGACGGTGCTCGTCTTCCGGGACGTCGCGCCACCGCCCGAGGGTGTCGCGTTCGTGGCGGCCGAGAGCCCGATGCCCGCCCTGACGGTGGACAGCATCCTCCGCACCGCCCGCGCGACGGGCGCGGCGTACGTGACGATCCCGGCGTCGCTGTTCTCCGCAGATCGGGTGCTCATCTCGACCATCGACGCGATCGCCCGGCTTGCG
>Ga0233363_1000589_pt1 | contig 15813 bp, 12 predicted proteins | sample ElkDunMinimDraft_18_FD_191534 | JGI IMG/M metagenome (GOLD analysis project Ga0233363, IMG submission 191534) | Fecal eukaryotic communites from dung pellets of Tule Elk in California, USA - Elk Dung C16 | ecosystem: Host-associated > Mammals > Digestive system > Large intestine > Fecal | place... | reverse complement strand
CGTCGCGGTCGCGGGTGAGACCGTCACCGCCGGCGCCGTGGTGGTCGAGATCAAGGACTGACACCGCCGATGTGGGGGGACTGGGCGCGGAGACGCGCCGTACGACGTGCTGCGCGCGCGGTCGCCGCCGTCCTGGCGAGCGTCGTCGTCCTGGCGATGCCCGCCGCAGCCGCGGCGGACCGAGAGTCGGCCCGCGACTCGGACCGCGACTCGGACCGCGACTCGGCCCGCACGGTCGACGAGATCGCGGCGGCGTTGAAGGACGACCCCGTCCTCGTCCAGCAGGTGTTCGGCAACGGCGACGCCGCAGGTGCTGCCGAGCGGATCCGCGCCACGGTCGCCGAGTCCGAGCACCCGATCTACGTCGCCCTCGTCGCGGATCCGGGTGGGCTCGCGGACAAGCTCCCCTCGCAGGACCTGGCCAGCAAGCTGCACAAGCGGCTGGGTGACGGCTACTACATCGTCCAGGTGACCCGGTCGATCCTCATGGTCGAGGGCTGGGGCGTTCCTGATCCGGTCAGTCTCTCGCTGGCACGCAACGACGCTGTCCAGGCGGTCACCGAGGCCAACATGCACCTCGAGCCGGGCAGGCTGCGTGTCACGCCGACCGCCGAGGCGCTCATCGTCAGCGAGATGGCCGTCGACGGCGAGCCGTTCGCGATGGATCCCGACCGCGCGATCGAGATCGCGAACCTTCCCGGCAACGTCGCCCCGGAGGACTACTCACTCTTGGACGACTCGGAGCCGGCGACCCCGGGCAGCAGGGCCGTGATCGCCACCGCCGTCGGCGTCGGCACCCTCCTGGTCGGGCTGCGCCTCCTCCTCTGGCTCACGGCCCCGAGGCGCCGCGGCCCCCGTGGCGCTGCGGCGTCCTGGACGGTGACCGACCTCGACCTGGCCGATCTGGTCGCACGCGCCGAGCAGGAGACCACCCGCTTGTCGCACGATCTGGCGAAGGCGCCGCCCGGACCGTACGCGGACACGGCGGCCGGCTACCAGAGTGCGGCCGACAGCGTGCTCCGCGGGCTCACGACGCCGGCCGAGCCAGGAGGCCGTCGCTACGGCCCCCAGCTACGTGAGGCGGTCGGCGCCCTCGTGCTCGCACAGGCAGGACGCGCCGAGCTCGGGCGCCACGGCCGCAAGGAAGACCCGGGCCCCTACCGCCCGTGCTTCTTCGACCCGCTGCACGGACGTGCGACCGGCACGGTCGACGTACCGGGTCGCGGCGACCTCGAGGTTCCCGCCTGCCGTTCGTGCGCGGCCTCGGTGAGCAACGGTCGGACGCCGGACGCGCTCGCGTTCGCCTTCCCCTCCCGTCGTCGTCCCCGCCCGTACTACGAGGAGCGCACGGTCTGGGCCCGCACCGGCTACGGTGCGCTCGACGACGCGTGGTGGAGCACCCTCCTGTCCATCCGTCCGGGAGCGGGTCGATGAGGGCCGCCCGCAGCCTCGGCGCGCTCGTCGTCGTCGCGCTCGCCATCGGCGCCGCCTTCCTTGCCGTCCACCGGGCCGAGGCCGGCACGCGGTCGGCCGTCGGCGACCCGGGCGATCGCGCCCGTTCGATCATCGAGACCTTCCGGTCTGGCGAGCACCTCTACGTCGGTCCCGAGATGTCGTCGCTGCTCACCCCGGACCAGGTCGAGCAGGTCGCGGCAGCGGCTGAGGCGGCCGACCCCCCGGTCTACGTGGCGCTGGTCGACAGCCATCTCGTCGCCGGCTACCACGGCACGCACCACCTCCTGGCTCAGCTCCTCGAGGGCGTCGGCGAGGAGGCCGTCTATCTCGTCTGGGACGGCCAGCCCAGGACGGGCTACTCGATGACGCCGCCGCAGCTGAGCGGCTACCTCTCCTCCGAGATGACCGGCAAGAACGACCTGGCGCTCCTGCGTTTCGTCGACGCTGTCGAGTCCGAGGTCACGCGGGTCGAGCCCGGCGAGCGCTTCGACTACTGGGGAGGCACCGGGGGCGGCATCGCCGCGGGCCTGCTCATGGTCGGCCTCGGGTACACGCTCGTCATGCTCGTGGTCGGCACCTTCCGGGCGGTGGCCGGCTCGTCGTTCCGACTGCCCGGTCGATGGCGCGACTTCTTCTGGGGTGGAGCATGACGAGTGCTGCTGACGGCGCCGACCTCGACGCGATCTGGGCCGCGCTCGAGAAGGACCGCGTGTACGTCCATCCGCAGATGGCGGACAAGGTCACCGCGCAACAGCTGACTGAGGTGAAGGACACCGTCGCGGGCTCGCCGGTCCCGACGTACGTCGTCGTCTACCCGCTGCACCCCGACGACGAGTTCAACGGTGATCCTGCCGACCTCGCCGCGACGCTGCACGACCATCGAGCCGAGCCGGGCATCTATCTCGCCACGGACGTCCGATGGGACAGGATCGAGCTCGGCGGGGCCTCGTGGGACGTCCGGTCTGAGAGCTCTGACGCCGTCGGCCACGCCACCTTCGCTGCGAAGGTCGAGCACCCGGGCGACCTCGGTGCACAGATGGTGGCCGCGACGCAGATGATCGCCGAGGGCACGACGGAGGCGCGGTACGACACGGCGTGGGAGAAGTGGGAGAAGGAGCAGGAGAAGCTCGAGTCGGACTCCGACTCCTCCTCCGGGTCCTCCTCCCAGGGATCCTCGTCGTCCTCGCAGAGCTCCTCGGCCAGCGGCGACGACAGCGACGCCGGCGCGATCGTCGGGATCTCGCTCACGGTGGCGATCGCCGCGGTCGCCGTCGCGCTCGCCGTGGCGTGGCGCCGGTTCAAGGCCGAGCGGGGTGAGGGACCTGGCCGGCAGAAGGCCTTCACCCTTCCCGCCTCGGTCGTGGAACGGGTCCGCGATGCGCACGACAGTGCGCTCGTCGCGCGCGCCGACCGCGAGATCCTCGCGTTCGGTGAGGCGATCGACGCGGCGCACCTCTCCGGTGACACGGCAGCGTGGCAGGCGGCGCTCGACCACTACGACGCCGCCAAGCGCGTACGAGGCGACTCCACCCGACCGGACGTCCTCGACGTCGTCGGCGCCCTCGTGCTCTCTGAGCGCGGACGCGAAGCGCTTGCCTGTGCGATCGCCGGCAAGCCGTACCAACCGACCACACCGTGCTACCTCAACCCGCTGCACGGCGCCGCGACGGGCCGGACGGCGCTCACCACGCCTCGAGGCAAGGTCGTGGTCCCGCTGTGCGTGACGTGCCGCCGGGACTTGTCGGCTCATCGGCGTCCCGACATCCTCGACGTCGTCCGCGGCGACGGTCCGGTGCACTACTTCGACTCCGGCGTGGAGCCCTGGGCCTCGACAGGCTACGGCGCACTGGAGCCGGATCTCATCACGACGCTGCACCGTACCCGTCGCTGACGCGACCTGACACCGCGTGTGGCACGTGACGCGGCCCGCGCGGCTGTGCCATCGTGCTCCCCATGACGATCGCTGTTGCCTACACCCCTGACGAGTACGGAGAGGTCGCCCTGGAGCACGCGATCGCCTGGGCGAAGGCCCGCGACACGGGCCTCGTGGTGATCAACGTGGCGAAGCACGAGCGCTTCACCGAGGACCACGACTTCGTCTCCGGCTACGACCTCGAGCAGCTCCACCACCGACTCGGGTCGGAGGGCCTGCGCGAGCACCACGTCCGCCAGCCGGTCGGGCCCGGAGTCGCCGACCTCGTGCTCGAGACGGTGGCCGAGGAGAAGGCGGATCTCCTCGTCATCGGCATCCGCCACCGGACGCCCGTCGGCAAGCTCATCATGGGCAGCGTCGCGCAGCAGCTGCTGCTCGATGCCCAGGTGCCGGTCTTCGCGGCGAAGCCAGGACAGCACCCGTTACGGTGAGGACCGGCTGTCCCACACCGACGTGACGGCCGTCCGCACCTGACGCGCTCCCGATCGGAGTACCCCCAATGTTTCGCAAGGTCGTCGTCGCCAACCGTGGCGAGATCGCGATCCGTGCCTTCCGCGCCGCCTACGAGCTCGGTGCCCGCACCGTCGCCGTGTTCCCGTACGAGGACCGCGGCTCGGAGCACCGGCTGAAGGCGGACGAGGCGTACCAGATCGGCGAGATCGGGCACCCCGTCCGGGCGTACCTCGATCCTGACGAGATCGTCGCCACCGCCGTACGCGCGGGTGCCGACGCGGTCTACCCCGGCTACGGGTTCCTGTCGGAGAACCCGGCTCTCGCGAGCGCCTGCGCCGAGGCCGGCATCACGTTCGTCGGACCCTCCGAGGAGGTCCTGCGACTGACGGGCAACAAGGCGCGTGCCATCGAGGCGGCACGTGCCGCAGGGGTTCCGGTCCTCGCGTCCGTGCCGCCGAGCCGCGACGCCGACGAGCTCGTCGCCGCCGCCGAGGCCCTCCCGTACCCGCTGTTCGTCAAGGCGGTCGCCGGTGGCGGCGGCCGCGGCATGCGACGCGTCGAGGATCCCGCCGAGCTGCGCGACGCGGTCGACGCCGCGATGAGGGAGGCAGAAGGCGCGTTCGGCGACCCGACCTGCTTCATCGAGCAGGCCGTCGTCGACCCGCGCCACATCGAGGTGCAGATCCTCGCCGACGCGACCGGTGACGTGATCCACCTCTTCGAGCGCGACTGCTCGGTCCAGCGTCGCCACCAGAAGGTCGTCGAGATCGCCCCCGCGCCGAGGCTCGATCCTGCGATCCGTGACCGGATGTGCGCCGACGCCGTCGCGTTCGCGCGGTCGATCGGCTACACCTGCGCCGGCACGGTCGAGTTCCTCCTGGACCCGCAGGGCAACTACGTCTTCATCGAGATGAACCCGCGCATCCAGGTCGAGCACACCGTCACCGAGGAGGTGACCGACGTGGACCTGGTGCAGGCGCAGCTGCGGATCGCCGCCGGCGAGACGCTGGTCGACCTGGGGCTCCGTCAGGACGAGATCACCGTCCGGGGCGTCGCGATGCAGTGCCGGATCACGACCGAGGACCCGGCCAACGGCTTCCGCCCGGACACCGGCCGGATCACGACGTACCGCTCCCCCGGCGGCGCGGGCGTACGCCTCGACGGCGGCACCACCTACTCCGGCACCGAGATCGGCGCCTACTTCGACTCGCTGCTCACCAAGCTCACCTGTCGCGGCCGGACCTTCGATGCCGCGGTGGAGCGCGCGCGACGTGCGATCGCGGAGTTCCGGATCCGCGGCGTCACGACCAACCTGACCTTCCTCCAGGCGCTGCTGAGCAACCCCGAGTTCGTCGCGGGCGGTGTCACCACCTCGTTCATCGACCGCCACCCGGAGCTGCTCGACACGCTCCCGTCCGCCGACCGCGGCACCAAGCTGCTCACGTACCTGGCCGACGTGACGGTCAACCGACCGCACGGTGCGGCGCCCGACGTGATCGATCCCCGCGAGAAGCTGCCGGCGGTCGACCTCGGCGCACCGGCGCCGGCGGGCACGCGCCAGCAGCTGCTCGCGGTGGGGCCCGAGGCGTTCGCCCGGGCGCTGCGCGAGCAGACCCACGTCGCGGTCACCGACACGACGTTCCGGGACGCGCACCAGTCGCTGCTCGCCACGCGGGTCCGGACGTTCGACCTGCTCGCGGCCGCGCCGGTCGTCGCACGGACGACGCCCGAGCTGTGGTCCATCGAGGCGTGGGGCGGCGCGACGTACGACGTGGCGCTGCGGTTCCTCAAGGAGGACCCGTGGCAGCGCCTCGCGGAGCTGCGTGAGGCCGTCCCCAACGTGTGCCTCCAGATGCTGCTCCGGGGACGCAACACGGTCGGCTACACGCCGTACCCGACCGAGGTCACCGACGCCTTCGTGGCGGAGGCGACCGCGACCGGCATCGACGTGTTCCGGATCTTCGACGCGCTCAACGACGTCGAGCAGATGCGTCCCGCCATCGACGCGGTGCGCGCGACCGGGACGGCAGTGGCGGAGGTCGCGCTCTGCTACACCGGTGACCTGATGGATCCGGACGAGCCGATCTACACGCTCGACTACTACCTGCGGCTCGCCGAGCGCATCGTCGACGCCGGCGCGCACGTGCTCGCGATCAAGGACATGGCGGGTCTCCTGCGCGCACCGGCGGCCGCGCGACTGGTCTCGGCGCTGCGCGAGCGGTTCGACCTCCCGGTCCATCTCCACACCCACGACACCGCGGGCGGGCAGCTCGCGACGCTGATCGCCGCGGTCAATGCCGGCGTCGACGCGGTCGACACCGCCTCGGCGTCGCTGTCCGGCACCACGTCGCAGCCGCCGATGTCCGCGCTCGTCGCGAGCACCGACCACACCGAGCGCACGACGGGTCTCTCGCTCCAGGCGGTCAACGACCTCGAGCCGTACTGGGAGGCTGTCCGCAAGCTGTACGCGCCGTTCGAGGCGGGACTGCCCTCGCCGACCGGCCGCGTCTACCGGCACGAGATCCCGGGCGGGCAGCTGTCCAACCTGCGGCAGCAGGCGATCGCGCTCGGGCTCGGCGACCGGTTCGAGCAGATCGAGGACATGTACGCCGCTGCCAACGACATCCTCGGCAACATCGTGAAGGTGACGCCGAGCTCGAAGGTCGTCGGCGACCTCGCTCTGCACCTCGTCGCCGTCGGCGCGGACCCGAAGGAGTTCGCGGACAACCCGCAGGCCTTCGACATCCCGGACTCGGTGATCGGCTTCCTCGCGGGCGAGCTGGGCGACCCGCCCGGCGGCTGGCCGGAGCCCTTCCGCAGCAAGGCGCTGGAGGGTCGTACGGTCAAGATCGGCGAGACGGAGCTGGGACCGGAGGACCGGGCGGGTCTCGAGGCGGACCCGCGGCCGACGCTCAACCGGCTGCTCTTCCCCGGGCCCACGCGCGACTTCGAGCACGCGCGCGGAGAGTTCGGCGACGTGTCGGTGCTGCCGACCGAGGCGTACTGGTACGGGTTGCGGCCCGGCGCTGACGTCGAGGTGGCGCTCGAGGAGGGCAAGACCCTGATCCTCGGGCTCGAGGCGATCAGCGACGCCGACGCGCGCGGGCTCCGCAACGTGCTCTGCCGGCTCAACGGCCAGCTCCGTCCGGTGACCGTGCGCGACCGCTCGGTGTCCAGCGACGTCGTCACCGCCGAGAAGGCCGACCCGTCCGACCCGCTGCAGGTCGCGGTGCCGTTCGACGGCGTCGTGACGCCCTCGGTCGGCGTCGGCGACACCGTCGAGCCCGGTCAGCAGGTCGCGACGATCGAGGCGATGAAGATGGAGGCCGCGATCACGTCGCCGAACGGCGGCACGGTGTCGCGCCTGATCATCGAGGGCCCGCGCCAGTCCGAGGGCGGCGACCTGCTCCTCGTCCTCGGCTAGCCCCGGTCCCGTCCCGTCCGCGATGTGAAGGGTTCGGGCCGGTTTCACCCGCCTGGAACCGTCCACAACCCAACACATCGGGGACGCGATCCCCAGGTTTGGCTCGGGCCGCGCCAGACGGCGTACAGAGGACCCACGTAGTGGGGCATGAAACCCGTTCCCCGTCACCTCACCGACCGACCGTTCACGACCGCCGAAGCACGCAGCTGCGGTGTCGGACCGAGCCAGCTCAAGGGTCGTCGTTACCGCTCGCTGCTCCGAGGCGTGCACGTCGTCGCGGAGCTGCCCCTCACGCTCGTGCTCTGGCTCCGTGCGGCGTTGCTCGTGCTCCCCGAGGACGCGCTCGCGAGTCACGTCACCGCGCTCCGCCTCTGGGGGTACGACCTGCGGCCCCTCCTCCCCCTCCACTTCTCGACGAACACGACGAGTGTCAGCGACCGGCCGGAGGTGACTCTCCATCGACGGCGCGGCCGGCTCCGGGCGTACGTCCGCGAGCGCATCGCCTGCACCGGCCCGGACCGTACGTTCGTCGACTGCGCGGCGCTGCGCATCAACCTTGTCGAGCTGGTCCAGGCTGCCGAGCACCTGATGCACCACGGCCACACGACGCTGACCGAGCTCCGCGACTACCTCGACGCGTGCCACATCGACGGCGTCGTGCGCGCCCGACGGGCGTTCGGGTATGTGCGCGAAGGGGTCGAGTCCCCCATGGAGACCCTCGTACGGCTCGCGCTGGTGTTCGCCCGTCTTCCCGAGCCGGAGCCGAACCCCGACGTCCTCGACGCCGTCGGGCGGTTCGTCGCGCGCTGCGACCTCGTCTACTGGGAGTACCGCGTGGTCGTCGAGTACGACGGCGCGTGGCACGAACGCTCCAAGAAGCAGCGCGCACGCGACCGGACGAGACGCGAGGCCCTCGAGCGGCTCGGGTGGACCGTCATCGTGGTGCTCGAGGACGACCTTCCGAACAAGCGAGCGATCGTCTGGCGCGTCTATCTCGCCCTGCGCGACAACGGGTACGACGGCCCGTCCCCGCACTTCAACGCGATGTGGACCCGCTGGTTCGCGTGAACGTGCACGTCCCGTCCGCGATGTGAAGGGTTCGGGCCACTTTCGCGGTGCCGGAACCGGCCCGAACCCTTCGAATCGGGGACGGGAGGGGACGGGGAACGGCGTCAGCGCGGCTGGTGGAGACGGCGCGCGGCCTCGGCGACCGAACCGCTCATCGACGGGTAGACGGTGAACGCGTTCGCGACCTGGTCGGTCGTGAGCCCCGTCGAGACGGCGAGAGAGACCGAGTGGATGAGCTCGGAGGCCCGCGGGGCGACGACGACGCCACCGATCACGGCACCGCCGCCGGCGCGGCAGAAGAGCTTGACGAAACCGTCGCGCACGCCCTGCATCTTGGCCCGCGGATTGCCGGACAGCCGCAGCGTGACCGACTCCGCGTCCACCTCGCCGGCGTCGATCTCCTTCTGCGTGACACCGACCGTCGCGATCTCAGGTGCGGTGAAGACGTTGCTCACGACCGTACGGAGGCGCAGCGGGTGGACGGCGTCGCCGAGGGCGTGCGCCATCGCGATCCGGCCCTGCATCGCCGCGACGGACGCGAGCATGAGGACGCCGGTGCAGTCACCGGCCGCGTACACGCCACGAGCCGACGTCCGGGAGACCCGGTCGACCTGGATGAACCCGCCGGAGTCCACGGCCACACCGGCCGAGTCCAGGCCGAGGTTCTCGCTGTTCGGGATCGAGCCGAGGGCCAGCAGGCAGTGGGAGCCCTCCACCTCGCGGCCGTCGGTGAGCCGGACGAGCACGCTGTCGCCCTTGCGCTCGACCGACTCCATGCGCGAGCGCGAGAGCACGTTCATGCCGCGGCGCGTGAAGACCTCCTCCAGCACGACGGCAGCATCGGGGTCCTCCCCGGGCAGCACGCGGTCACGGCTCGAGACGAGCGTCACCTCGCAGCCGAGCGCCTTGTAGGCCCCTGCGAACTCCGCACCGGTCACACCGGACCCGACGACGACCAGGTGCTCCGGCAGCTCGTCGAGCTCGTAGACCTGTTCCCACGTGAGGATGCGCTCACCGTCGGGCACGGCACTGTCGACGACTCGCGGGTGCGCCCCGGTCGCGAGGAGGACGATCTGCGAGGAGAGGTGCTCGGTGCCGCCGTCGGCACGCTCCACGACGACCGACTCGGGGCCGTCCATCCGCGCGGTCCCGGCGATCACCTGGACGTTCTCACGCTCGATGCGCCGGCGGATGTCGTCGGACTGGGCGACGGCGAGCCGCTTCACGCGCTGGTTGACCTGGCGCAGGTCGACGACGGACGCGGACCGCGCGAGGATGCCGAGCTCGGTGGAACCGGACACGTCGGTCATCAGGTCCGAGGTGGCGATCAGCGTCTTGCTCGGCACGCAGTCGGTGAGGACCGTCGATCCGCCGAGACCGTCGCGCTCGACGACGGTGACCTCCGCCCCGAGCTGCGCCGCGACCAGCGCAGCCTCGTACCCACCAGGTCCACCACCCACGATCACAACACGGTTCACGTGGTCATTGTCTCGCACCCGCGCCTGTGGGCACTCCGCGGCCGGGTACGAGCGGACCCCCGCTGTCGCGTACGCCACAACGGGGGTCCGGGAAGCAGGATCAGGCGGACATCTCCGCGAAGAGCGCCTCGTTGAGCCCGAACGCGACCTTGACCTCGGCGACGACGCGCGCCTTGGTCTCGTCGTCGAACGGGAGTGCGTCGAGGTTCGCGCGGTAGGCGTCCTTGAAGATCTTCGGCTTGGCGATCGCCGGGAACTCGTAGAACGACACGCCACCGTCGGTCAGGCCGTACGCCCGCTGAAGGATCCGGCCGATGGCCTGTCCACCCGAGAGGTCGCCGAGGTAACGGGTGTAGTGGTGCGCGAGGTAGAGCACCGCGTCGTCGCGGGTCTCGGCGATGCGCGCGGCGTACGCGGTGGCAGCGGGGCCGACGGGCATGTCACGCCAGTCGTCTCCGGCGAGAACGCGCAGGTCGGCGTCGATCGCCTCGGCCCGCATGAGCGCGTCATCGACGACGGCCGCGGCGACCGGATCGCCCGCGAGGTCACGTGCGACGGACTCCAGGACCTCGTACACGGCAGCCAGCTGGCGGAGGAACACGGTGTAGGCCTCGACCGAGGAACGGCCCTCGAGGAGGTCGGTCATGAAGGTGGTGTTCTCGGCGGAGGTGTGCTCGGCACGCGAGCCCTCACGCATGAGCGAGGAGAGCGCATCCTGCGTCAGGGGCTCCGGGGTGGCGGTGACGGTCATGGGGGAAGGCCTCCACAGGCGATCGAGGGAAGGTCGTCGAGCGGTTCCCAACAATATGACACACCGTCAGCAACGTCAGGACGTCGCGTCAGATCGAAACTGACGACGCGTCACCTTAACCCCGGACGTCACAGCCAGGCAAGGCTTACCTATGCTAGATTCCGTCAAGGTAAGGCAAGCCTCATTCCGGCCCGCCTTGTTACCTGATCGATCGGAGTGCCCCCGTGCGTCGCCGCCTTCTCTCCTGCGTCTCGCTCGTGTGCGCCGGCGCACTTCTCGCTGGCTGCACCACCGGCGACGGCGAGGCCGACGCCACCAGCGAGGCGATCACGTCGATCCCGTCCTTCGCGGACGTCGACGTCTCCGCGACGCCGCGCGACCTCACAGGCGAGGTCAACCTCGCCCTCGGCGCCGAGGAGCCCGAGCCGGTCACCGACAACCCGGCCCAGAAGCTCCCGGTCACCCTGAAGGACAACCAGGGCACCCGCGTCACGGTGAAGACCGCCGACCGCATCCTCGCGCTCGACCAGTACGGGACGCTGGCACAGATCACGTACGAGCTGGGTCTCGGCGACGCGCTCGTCGGTCGTGACCTCTCGACGCAGTTCAGCCAGGCGAAGGACCTCCCGCTCGTGACCCACAACGGGCACGAGCTCAACGGCGAGGCGATCCTGGACCTCTCGCCCGACCTCATCATCACCGACACCTCCCTGGGTCCTTGGGACGTCGTCGAGCAGGTCCGCGACGCGGGCGTCCCCATCGTCGTCGTCGACAGCACCCGCAACCTCGACAACACCGCCGACCTCATCGACCAGGTCGCCTCGGCGCTCGGCGTGCGAGACGCCGGCAAGGCGCTCGCCCAGCGCACCGCGGACGAGATCGCCGCCGTACGGGCCGTCATCGACCAGAAGGCACCGGCCGCGGTCCAGGACAAGCTCCGCACGGTCTTCCTGTACGTCCGAGGGCAGAGCGGCGTCTACTACATGTTCGGTCAGGACTCGGGCGCGGACGCGCTGATCTCGGCCACCGGGGCGTACGACGTGTCGAAGGAGATCGGCTGGAAAGGGATGAAGCCGCTCAACGACGAGGGCCTCGTCGCCGCACAGCCGGACACGATCGTCATGATGACGAAGGGCCTGGAGTCCGCCGGCGGCGTGGACGGTCTCCTCGAGCGCTACCCGTCCCTGGCGAACACGCCGGCCGGTGAGCACCGCCGGTTCATCACGATGCCGGACAGCCAGATCCTCAGCTTCGGACCTCGCAGCGCCGACGTCCTCAACGCCCTCGCGGTCGCGATGTACGCCCCGGAGTCGCTCTGATGGCTGTCGTCGACCCCACCATCTCGGCACGTTTCCGTCTCAGCGCGACCGTCGTCCTCTTCGCAGGGCTGTCGGTCGCTCTCGTCGTTCTGGCAGTGGTCTCGGCCGGGACGGGACAGCTGGCGATCCCGCCGGCCGAGGTGCTCGGCTCGTTCCTGCACCGGCTGGGGATCGACGTGGGGCCGATGCCCGCTCACCCGCAAGGAGACGCCGCGCTGTGGAGCATCCGGTTCCCGCGCGTCACGATGGCGATCCTCGTCGGTGCGGCGCTGTCGGCGGCCGGTGCGCTCATGCAGGGCGTCTTCGGAAACCCCCTCGCCGAGCCCGGCGTGATCGGGGTGTCGTCGGGCGCGGCCGTGGCCGCCGCCTGCGCGATGGTCTTCGGCTTCACCGCGCTCGGCACGTGGACCGTGCCGGCGCTCGCGTTCGTGGGTGGCCTCATCACGACGATCGCGGTGTACCTGCTGTCGCGTTCGGACGGCCGCACGGAGGTCGTCACCCTCGTCCTCACCGGCATCGCCGTGAACGCGGTGACCGGCGCGCTCCTCGCACTGATGATGTTCCTCGCCGACACCCAGGCGCGTGAGGAGATCGTGTTCTGGCAGCTCGGCAGCCTCAACGGCACCCGGTGGCAGTACGTCGGGGTCGTCGCGCCGCTCGCCGTCGTCGGGATCGTCGGCGCCTTCGTGCTCAGCCGCAAGCTCGACCTGCTCGCGCTCGGCGACCGAGCGGCACGCCACGTCGGGGTCGACGTCGAGCGCCTGCGGATCGGCGCGATCACGCTGGTCGCCCTCCTCACCGCAGCGGCCGTCGCCTTCTGCGGGATCATCGCGTTCGTCGGTCTGGTGGTCCCCCACCTCATGCGCATGGTCGTCGGGCCCGGCCACCGGCTGCTGCTGCCGGCGAGCGTCCTCGGCGGCTCGGTCCTGCTGCTCGCGGCCGATCTCGTCGCCCGCACCGCCGTCCCGTACGCCGAGCTGCCGATCGGCATGCTGACCTCGCTCCTCGGAGGACCGATGTTCTTCTGGCTCCTGCGCCGCACCCGTCGTACGGCGGGAGGCTGGGCATGACCGCGCACACGCTGCTCCAGGTCCTCGGCGGCTCTGTCTCGTACGGCGAGGCGACCATCCTGCGCGACGTCGACCTGGACGTCCGCCCCGGTGAGCTGCTCGTCCTCGTCGGACCGAACGGCGCCGGCAAGTCGACGCTGCTCGGCGTCCTCGCCGGTGACGTCGCTCTCACGCGCGGCAAGGCACTCCTCGACGGTGAGCCGATCGGGTCCCGCCGAGCGGGCGAGCTGTCCCGGCGGCGCTCCGTGCTCCTCCAGGAGCACCGGCTGTCGTTCCCCTTCACCGTGGCCGAGGTCGTCGCGATGGGTCGCGCACCGTGGCACGGGCGCGACGAGTCGGACTCCGACGAGGCGGTGGTCGCCGACGCGATGCGGCGCACCGACGTCGAGCGCCTCGCCACCCGCAAGTTCCCCACCCTCTCCGGTGGCGAGAAGGGACGGACCTCGTTCGCCCGTGTGATGGCCCAGGAAGCACCGATCGTGCTGCTCGACGAGCCGACCGCCGCACTGGACATCGCCCACCAGGAGGCGCTCCTGACCGAGGCCCGCCGGCTGGCTCGCGAGGGGCACTCGGTCGTGGCCGTGCTGCACGACCTCTCGCTCGCCGCCGCGTACGCCGACCGGGTCTGCATCCTTGCCGGCGGTCGCGTGCGTGCCGACGGGGCTCCGGGCGACGTGCTGCGCCCCGACCTGCTCAGCGACGTGTACGGGCACCCGGTCGACGTCTTCACCCATCCGCGCACGGGGGACCTGATCGTCACCCCGCTCCGCACCCCGGTCGAGGAGGTCGTCCGATGAGGGCCGTGCTCCGCCGTACCGCCGTCGGCGTCGCCGCCCTCGGCCTCGCCGCGCCGGCGGTCGCGCTGACTGCCGTCCCGGCGCACGCCGCCGCCAGGGTCACCGTCGCCGGGTCCGCCGCAGTCGACGGCCCCACGACGCTCACCGTCAAGGGCCGCGGGTTCCAGTCGATCAAGGGCGGCGCGGGTGGCATCTACGTCGCGTTCGGGTGGGTCTCCGATCCGCGAGGCGGTTCCTGGAAGCCCTCGCGGGGCGGCGCGACCGGTGACGACTACCGCTACGTCCCGGACAGCGAGTCGGCCGACAACGAGGGCCACCAGCGGTTCCTCGCGTTCCCCGGCTCGGACACCGCCTCCTCGGCCAACGGCACGCTCAGCGCCTCCGGCAGCTTCACCACGACGGTGAGCCTGCCGGGCGCCCGCTTCTCGGCGATCGACCGCTCGGGCAGGTCCGTCGAGGTCGACTGCACGAAGGTCACCTGCGGTGTCATCACGATCGGCGCCCACGGGATCAAGAACCCCCGCAACGAGACGTTCACGCCGGTGCCCTTCGCCGCGTCGACCAAGGGGACGTCGTCGCAGCCGTCGACGCCGGGCAAGGGCGCCACCGCGGCCCCACCTGCGGCCGCACCGACCGCACCCGCTCGTACAGGCAAGCCGTCGGTCGCTGTCGATCGCGCGACGGCCGTGGTGGGTCGTGTCCTGACGTTCACGGGCACGTCGTTCCAGCCCGGCGAGCAGGTCGTGGCGACGCTCGACGACGGCGTCGCCGCCGTCGGGCCCCTGGCGGCGGGCCAGTCCGGTGAGGTCGCGGGAGTCCTCCAGCTCCCCGCCTCGATCCAGCCCGGTACGCACGTCCTGCGGCTGACCGGTGCCGCCAGCGGCGCTGCCCCGGAGGTCGCCTTCCCGATCGCGGCGGCCGCGCCCGTGGTCGACGCCACCACCACCGAGGTCGCCGACGAGGGCCCGACCCCTGCCGCATGGATCTTCCTCGCCGCGGCCGGTGTCCTCCTGCTCGTCGCGGTCGTCGCCGCCGTGCTGCGGGTACGCCGCGCGCGACGCACCTCGCCTGCACCCGAACCCGCCCTCGGCGAGGCCCTGACACCGGTGCCGGCGCACCGAGAAGGGACAACGCGATGATGCGTCGACTCGCCGTCCTGGCCTCCGCCGCCCTGGTCGCGATGGTGGTGCCGTTCGTGCCCGCCTCCGCCGACAGCGAGGGCGAGACCACGGCCCGCGCGGTCAGCGGCGCCACGCTGCGGTGGGGCCTCTCGAACGAGGTCAACAACCGCGCGTACGCACCCGGCTCCTTCAACTTCCTGTCCGCGGGCAAGATCGGCAACCCGGGTGAGGGCGGTCAGACGATCAAGTCCGCCAAATCCTGGGAGAACGGGAAACCTGCGGGTTGGAACGCCTCGGCAGGCAACGTCGCGCTGGAGAAGAAGACCACCTCGGGCTCCTACGCGCCCGCGACCTGGGACGGGCTGACGACCTCCGCGAGCGGTGCGCCGATCAGCTCACCGACCAGCGGAACCTTCACCGACCACAGGATCGTGCTGTCCGAGGGGTCGGGCTGGGTCGATCCGGACACGAACCGCGCCTCCGTCTCCTGGGACGGCGACTTCACGGTCGTCTTCTACTCCGGCATGACCTTCTTCTACGTCAGCGACCCGGTCCTCAGTGTCGACCGTGACGGCACGGGCGTCCTGACCGCGACGCTGAGCGGCTTCGGGTCGAGCCTCGAGGACATGACCGTCTGGAAGCCGATGACACCGAAGAAGGTCACTCTCGCGACGCTCCCGAAGGTCGACCTCGACGCTGACGGCACGACCGTGACCCCGGCGTACGAGGGCGTGCGCAACGGCGCAGTCGACCAGAACGTCACGAAGCCGGGTTGGGGCTCTTGGCCGACGTCGTTCGTCCGCTGGCTCTCCGACGCGGGAGCCGGCTCGTACTGGTACTCCTCCGGCGGAGCCGTCGATGCCAACAAGCTCCCGCTGCCGATCCTCGCCACGTGGAAGCTCGGCAACCTTCTCGAGACCGATCCGGACGACCCAGGCGCCCCG
>Ga0233363_1000588_pt1 | contig 15813 bp, 12 predicted proteins | sample ElkDunMinimDraft_18_FD_191534 | JGI IMG/M metagenome (GOLD analysis project Ga0233363, IMG submission 191534) | Fecal eukaryotic communites from dung pellets of Tule Elk in California, USA - Elk Dung C16 | ecosystem: Host-associated > Mammals > Digestive system > Large intestine > Fecal | place... | reverse complement strand
GCCGCCGACCTGGTGGTTCCCCGCGAGATCCGCGCCCAGGTGGCGCTCCTCAAGGGGGTGGCGCTGCGGTACGTGATGCGTCGCCGGGGCGCCGAGCAGCACTATGCCCGGCAGCGCGAACTCCTCACCGAACTCGTCACCGCGCTGCTGGAGCGGGCGCCGGGGGAGCTCGACCCGGTCTTCGCGCCACTGTGGAGTGAAGCCGGCGACGACGCCGGCCGGCTGCGGGTGGTCGTCGACCAGGTGGCCTCCCTGACCGATCCGGCCGCGACGGCGTGGCACGCCCGACTGACGGGCCGGTAAGGGCGGTTCGCGGGCGGTCGCGGGCGTAGGATCCGAGCTCTGCCGTCCGGATGAGGAGAGTGCGCGATGCTGCCCTGGAGCACCGAGCTGGCCGGTCGCCTGGACCACGAGGTCATCGACTCCGCGCTGCTGCGCGACAACCCGCTCGGCGACCCGCACCAGCGGCCGATCTGGGTCTACACCCCGCCCGGCTACGACGACTCCCCGCAGACGCGTTACCCCAGCGTCTACGTCATCCAGGGCTACGGCGGCCAGGTGACGATGTGGGCCAACCGCACGCCGTACCGGCAGCCCTTCATCGAGACCGCGGACGCGGTCTTCGCCTCCGGGCAGGCACCGGGCTGCATCGTGGTCTACGTCGACGCCTGGAGCCGGTACGGCGGTTCCCAGTACGTCGACTCGCCCGGCACCGGCGCGTACCACTCGTACCTCTGCGACGAGGTGGTGCCCTGGGTCGACGCCCGCTACCGCACGATCACCGCGCCGGCGTCCCGGGCGATCGCCGGCAAGTCCTCCGGTGGCTTCGGCGCGATGATCACGCCGATGCTGCGGCCGGACCTCTTCGGCGCGCTCGCCACCCACGCCGGCGACAGCCTTTACGAGTACTGCTATCTGGGCGAGTTCGCCCAGGCGGCCCGCTACCTGCGCGAGTACGACCACGACATCTTCCGCTGGTGGGAGGACTTCCGGTCGCGGGTGGCGAACACCAGGCCGGGCGACCAGACGCTGGGCATGGTGCTGGGCTGCAGCGCGGCCTTCTCGGCGGCCGAGGACGGCACGGTGCAGCTGCCCTTCGACCCGCGGACCGGTCAGTTGCGCCCGGAGCTCTGGCAGCGCTGGCTGGAGTGGGACCCGGTGCGGATGGTCGACCGGTACGCCGACGCGCTCCGGTCACTGACCGCCGTCTGGATCGACGCGGGTACGAAGGACGAGTGGTTCCTCGATCTGGGGGCGGAGGCGTTCCGCGCCGGGCTGGAGCGCGTCGGCGTACCGGGCGAACGGGTGCACTTCGAGCTCTTCGACGCCACCCACATGGCGATCGACTACCGGTACCCGCTCGCGCTTGCCTGGCTGGCGCAGCGGCTGCCCCGCTGACCCGGCCGCCGCCGCTGACCCGGCCGCTGCCCCGCTGACCTGGCAGTGGGGCCGCCGACCTGGCCGCCGCGCCCCGCTGGACCTGGCCGCCAGGCCGCGGGGGCGGTGCCCGAGGTATCCAGCCGGCCCGATCTGTTGCGTCAGGCAACCGTCCCGCCTGGCAGTAAAGTCAAGATCAATAGGGTCCTTTGGCCCCGATCCCTTGCTACTTTTTGCGAAACGGCGTTTCCGTTCGCCGTGTGAAGGGCAGGGAAAGCATGTCGCAGAGCCAGGTGGACGACGCCGTCCCGAGCACGCCAGAGCCGAAGCCCGTGCGGTTCGGCCCACTGCGGCTCTCGGTCGGCACCACGCGGATCAACATCAGCACGTACTACTGGATGGCGCTGACGTCGATCATGATGTTCACGTTCATCCCGGCGATCCAGACCGCCGTGCTGACCGCGATCCTCGACGTCCCCCGCGACCAGCAGGGCTCCGTGGTCGGCATCGCCGGCCTGCTCGCCGAGATCATCCTGATCGCGGTCGTCGGTGTCGCCGGCGCCTGGTCCGACCGGATCGGCCGCCGCCCCGTCGTCGCCGGCGGCTACGCCCTGATCGGCCTCGGCCTGGCGATGGCCCCCTTCGTCGGCGGGGTGCTGCCCTACTACGTGGCCCGCAGCATCGCCGCGGTCGGCGTGGCGATGGTGACGGTGATGCTCACCGCGGTCGTCGCCGACTACGTCCGCAACGAGACCCGGGGCACCGCCAACGGTTTCGTCGGCGTCTGCAACGGCATCGGCGCCGTCGCCACCTACTTCTTCCTGGTCAAGCTCCCCGACATCTTCGAGGGAAGCGGAATGGGCGAGATCGCCGCCCTGCGGACCACCTACCTGGTCGTCGCCGGGCTGGCGCTGCTCACCGCGCTGGCGATGCAACTCGGACTGCGCGGTGGACAGGCGATCGTCCAGACCGAACGCATCCCACTGCTCAAGCTGCTGCGCGAAGGGGTGACCGAGGCCCGCCGGCCCGGCGTCTCCTTCGCCTACACCAGCGCCTTCGTCGCCCGGGCCGATCTGGCGCTCGTCGGGGCGTACCTGACGCTCTGGGCCCAGCAGTACGGCAGCGAGGTTCTCGGGCTCAGCGAGGCCGAGGCGCTGGCAAAGGCAGGCATCCTGCTCGGCGTCGCCAACGGTGTCGCCCTCGTCGGCGCGCCGATGATCGGCATCATCGCCGACAAGCTGACCCGTACCGACGCGGTGATCATCTCCCTCGGCACCGCGGCGGTCGGCTACTGCGCGACCCTGCTGGTCGACAACCCCTTCAGCCTCACCGGCTACCTCGTCGCGGCCCTGATCGGCCTCGGTCAGGTCTGTGCGGTGATCTCCAGCCAGGTTCTCATCGCCGAGCAGGCGCCGACCCGTACCCGGGGCTCGGTGATCGGCACCTTCTCGCTCAGTGGGGGCATCGGCATCATGATCGCCTTCGCGGCCGGTGGCCCGCTCTACGACGGCTGGCGTCCCGCCGGACCGTTCGTGCTCTTCGGCGTGCTCGCCGCGGTGGCGTGCGTCTACGGCCTGATCGTGCGGTCCCGCATCACCCACGCAGAGGCGGACTGACAGCGGGACCCCGGCAGCGGCCATGGCGACTGAGGTTAGCCTTGGCTACATGACGGAGCGGAAGAACAAGGTCAACTCGGCGCGGGTGCTCCGCACCGAGCGGCTCACCCCCCACATGATCCGTGTCGTGCTGGGGGGTGAGTCCGTTGCCGGGCTGACGGTCGGCGACTACACCGACCACTACGTGAAACTGATCTTCGCGCCGTCGGGGGTGGAGTATCCGCGGCCGCTGGACCTCGACGCGATCCGCGCCGACCTGCCCCGGGAGCAGTGGCCGCGGCTGCGCACGTACACGATCCGCCGGTGGGATCCGGCCGCGGGCGAGCTGACCATCGACTTCGTCCACCACGGCGACGTGGGTCTGGGCGGCCCGTGGGCGGCCGCCGCGCAGCCCGGCGACGAGATCTGGTTCCTCGGCCCCGGCGGCGGCTACGCGCCGGACCCGGCCGCCGACTGGCACCTCTTCGCCGGCGACGAGAGCGCCCTGCCGGCGATCGCCGCCGGCCTGGAGCGGCTGCCGGCCGGCGCGGTGGCGCGGGTCTTCGTCGAGGTCGCCGACACCGCCGAGGAGCAGCCGCTGCCCACCGCCGCCGACGCCGAGATCGTCTGGGTGCACCGCGACGGCCACCCTGTCGGCCAGGCACTGACCGCTGCCGTACGGGCGCTGGCCTGGCCCGCGGGTGTCCCGCAGGCATTCGTCCACGGCGAGGCCGGCTTCGTCCGGGACCTGCGCCGCCTGCTCCGCGTCGAGCACGGCCTGCCGGCCGCGACCCTCTCCATCTCCGGCTACTGGCGCCGGGGCGTCGACGACGAGGGCTGGCGCGCGGTCAAGCGCGACTGGAACCAGCGGATCGAGGCCGAGGAGTCGGCCGCCCTGGCCGACTGAGCCGGCGGTTTCCCGCGGCGGCGCCTCAGCTCGCCGTCGCGGGCTGACCGGTCTCGGCCGGCGTGGCCGGGGCGGTGCCGCCGCGCCGCCGGCTGACCAGCAGCGCCGCCGCCAGCAGCGCCAGCGCCGCCCCGAGCAGGTACGGCAGCGGGATCTTCACGTCGTAGAGGGCGCCGGCCGCCAGCGGGCCCAGGGCCCGGGCCAGCGCCGAGGCGGACTGGCTCACCCCGAAGGCGCCACCCAGCTCCGCGCCGCCCTCCTCGGCGATCAGCGCCGAGGTGGTGGTGGTCAGCAGGCCCTGGCCGACGGCGAGCAGCCCGAGCGCCGGGTAGCCGACCCAGGGGGAGACGAAGGGCAGGATCACCAGCCCCGCGGCGAGCAGGAGCGCACCGGCGATCGCCACCTTCCGGTTGCCGAAGCTGCCCGAGAGCCGGCCGACCAGCCCGCCCTGCACGATCGCCATCATGATGCCGATACCGGCGAAGACCAGACCGAGGGCGCGCGCGTCGAGGCCGAAGCGCTCCGCGCCGAGCAGCGCGAAGGTCGCCTCCATGCCGACGAAGGCGAAGGTGAAGGCGAAGATCACCAGCAGCAGCGGGCGCAGGGCGGCGTTGCCCAGCGCGTGGCGCAGCGCGGTGAGCGGGTTGCCGCCGCCGCGCCGGGCCGGGGCGCCGGCCGCGGCCGGCGTGGTGCGCGGCAGCAGGAAGTAGCCGAGGATCGCGTTCGCCAGGGCGACGCCGGCGGCCACGAAACTCACCCCGGCGAAGCCGAGGTCGGCCAGGAGCGCCCCGATGGCCGGGCCGAAGACGAAGCCCATGCCGATCGAGGCGCCGATCATGCCGAGCGCCTGGGTGCGGGCCTTGCCGACGGTGAAGTCGCTGACGTACGCCTGACCGATGGCGATCGCGCCGCCGAACGCGCCGGCGACGACCCGGGCCAGCAGCAGGGTGGCGAGCGTGCCGGCGACACCGGTCAGCGCCAGCGAGATCGCCGAGCCGAGCAGCGCGGCGATCAGGACCGGGCGGCGGCCGAAACGGTCCGAGAGCGAGCCGAGGACCGGTGCGGCGACGAACTGCGCGGCGGCGTACGAGGTGAGCAGCGCGCCGACCCAGATGCCGGTGCCACCCAGGTCCTGGGTGTGGAAGGGCAACAGGGGCAGAATGATGCCGAAACCGAGCATGTCGACGAAGACCGCCAGGCAGACGGTGAGCAGGGCGGAACGGCGCATGATCCGGTCTCTTCCGACGTTGGTGCGGCAGTCGGGGAAATCCTACCGACAGCCTGTCGGAAAAAGCGCGGGCGCTTATCTGCTGGGACACCGCCCCGCGCCCCCGTCGTCGCGACGCTGCCCTTGCAGGGCAGGATGTAAGCCTTGAGGGAGGTGTTGATGGCTGGACGGATCCGGGACGAGGACATCGCGCTGGTCCGGGAGCGCACCTCGATCGCCGACATCATCTCCGAGACGGTGACGCTCAAGTCGGCCGGCGGCGGCAATCTCAAGGGGCTCTGCCCGTTCCACGACGAGAAGACCCCCTCGTTCACGGTGGCCCCGGCTCGCAACGTCTACTTCTGCCACGGCTGCGGCCAGGGCGGCGACGCGATCAAGTTCCTGATGGACGCCGAGCACCTGAGCTTCGTCGAGTCGGTGGAGCGCCTCGCCGGGCGCGCCGGCATCCAGCTGCGCTACGAGGAGACCGACGGCGCGCCGCGGCCCCGGCCGCAGCAGGGTCAGAAGCAGCGGCTGATCGCCGCGCACGCCGCCGCCGCCGCGTTCTACGCCGCGCAGCTCGCCACCGCCCCGGCCCGTCCGGCCCGGGAGTTCCTGGCCCGCCGCGGCTTCGACCGCGCCGCCGCCGAGCGCTACGGCTGCGGCTTCGCCCCCGACGCCTGGGACCTGCTCACCAAGCATCTGCGCCAGCAGGGCTTCACCAGCCAGGAGCTGATCACCGCCGGGCTGGCCCGGGAGGCGCGCTCCGGTTCGCTGATCGACCGGTTCCGCCGCCGGCTGCTCTGGCCGATCCGCGACCTCGCCGGTGACGTGATCGGCTTCGGCGCCCGCAAGCTCTTCGACGACGACGACGGGCCGAAGTACCTCAACACCCCCGAGACGCCGATCTACAAGAAGTCGCACGTCCTCTACGGCATCGACCAGGCCAAGCGGGAAATCGCCAAGCAGGGGCGGGCGGTGATCGTCGAGGGGTACACCGACGTGATGGCCTGCCACCTGGCCGGGGTCACCACCGCCGTGGCGACCTGCGGCACCGCCTTCGGCGCCGACCACATCAGCGTGCTGCGCCGGCTGCTGATGGACACCGACTCCGTCGCCGGCGAGATCATCTTCACCTTCGACGGTGACGCCGCCGGGCAGAAGGCCGCGCTGCGCGCCTTCGCCGACGACCAGCGCTTCGTCGGGCGTACCTTCATCGCCGTCAGCCCGGACAACATGGACCCCTGCGACCTGCGGCTGGCCCGCGGCGACCTGGCCGTGCGCGACCTGGTCGCCCGCCGTGAGCCGCTGGTGGACTTCGCGTTGCGGCAGGTGCTGCGCCGCTACGACCTGGACACCGTCGACGGGCGGGTGGAGGCGATGCGCGCCGCGGCGCCGCTGGTCGCCAAGCTCAAGGACCGCGAGAAGCGCCCCGAGTACGTCCGCAAACTCGCCGGCGACCTGGGTATGGAGGTCGAGCCGGTGCAGCGGGCGGTGCTCGCCGCGGCCAACGCCCCGGCCACCGGACCCGACGGCCGCCCCGCGCCACAGCAGCGGGCCGGCCGGGCGGCGCCCGTGGTCGACAACCCGCGATCCCTGGTCGAGCGGGAGGCGCTGAAACTGGCGTTGCAGGTGCCGGTGCTCGCCGGGCCGATGTTCGACGCGGTCGGCGCCGAGGAGTACCTGCACCCGGTGCACCAGGTGCTGCGGGAGGCGATCGCCAAGGCCGGCGGCGCCGCCGCGGCGACCGGCGGCGCCGTCTGGATCGAGGCGGTCCGCGACGTCTGCGACGACCTGGCCGCCCAGGCGCTCGTGGCCGAGCTGGCGGTCGAGCCGCTGCGGCTGGACACCGAGCCGGACCCCCGGTACGTCTCGATCACCCTGGCCCGGTTGCAGCTGGGCTCGGCCGCCAGCAGGATCCGGGAATTGAAGTCGAAGATCCAGCGGATCAATCCGGTGGCGCACAAGGACGAGTACTTCGCGCTCTTCGGGGAGCTGCTCTCGCTGGAGCAGCACGCCCGGGGACTGCGCGAGCAGGCAGCGGGAGGGCTGTGACGGATGGGCCTGTTCAACCGGAGCAAGAAACTGCCGGCCGACCGCCGTCCACCACTGGAGCGCGACGAGCGGGTGCTGGCCTGGGCGCCGGTCGCCGTTGGCGACGGCACCGTGGTCGTCACGAACCTGGGGCTCTGGCTGCCGGCCGCTGAGCGCCGGCTCGGCTGGCACGAGGTGCACAAGGCGATCTGGTCGGGGCGGGAGCTGGCGATCACCGCGGCCGAGCAGGTCGCCGAGCGCGACGGCTACCTGGTGATGGGTGACCGGCCGGTCGACACCTTCGAGCTGCCGGAGCCGGGAGCGGTCCCGGCACAGGTGCGGCTGCGGGTGACCGGCTCGGTCTTCCACACGGTGCACCATCCGCTGCCCGGCGGGGGAGTGCGGATCGCCGCCCGGCGGGTGCCCGGCGTGGACGGTGTCACCTGGACTGTCCGCTACGACCCGGGCACGCGCACCGACGACCCCGAGATCGTGGCCGAGACCGACCGGATGGTGCGGGCCGCCCAGGAGGCGTCGGCCCTCGCCGACTGAGCGCCGGCTGCCGCCTCGCTCCCGGTCCGGGCGGATAACCGTTGCGAGGTTGTCCGACCCGGGCGCTAGAGTCTGCCGGTGACCACGGGGCAACCTCTCATCCAGGCCAAAGGGCTGGTCAAACGCTTCGGTGACTTCGTCGCCGTCGACGGCATCGACGTCGAGGTGCAGGCGGGGGAGGCATTCGGCTTCCTCGGACCCAACGGCGCCGGCAAGTCCTCCACGATGCGCATGATCGGCTGCGTCTCGCCCCCGACCGACGGCGAGCTGCGCATCCTCGGTCTGGACCCGCGCCGCGAAGGCCCGGCGATCCGCGGCCAGCTCGGCGTCTGCCCGCAGCTGGACAACCTCGACCCGGAGCTGACCGTCCGGGAAAACCTCACCACCTACGCCCGCTACTTCGGCATCCCGCGCCGGGTGGCCCGCCGCCGCGCCGACGAGCTGCTGGACTTCGTGCAGCTCACCGAGCGGGCCGACCACAAGGTCGAGCCCCTCTCCGGCGGCATGAAGCGGCGGCTGACGATCGCCCGGGCGCTGGTCAACGAGCCGCGCATGGTGCTGCTGGACGAGCCGACCACCGGCCTGGACCCGCAGGCCCGGCACCTGGTCTGGGAGCGGCTGTTCCGCCTCAAGCAGCAGGGCGTCACGCTGGTGCTCACCACCCACTACATGGACGAGGCCGAGCAGCTCTGCGACCGGCTCGTGGTGATGGACGGCGGGCGCATCGTCGCCGAGGGCGCGCCCCGGGACCTGATCACCCGCTACTCCACCCGTGAGGTGGTGGAGCTGCGCTTTTCCACCGAGTCGCAGCAGGACTTCGCCGGCAAGCTGGCCGGTCTCGGCGAGCGCATCGAGGTGCTGCCGGACCGGATCCTGCTCTACGTCCCCGACGGCGACGCCGCGGTCGCCCAGGTGCACGAGCGGGCGCTGCGCCCGGAGGGGGTGCTGGTGCGCCGCTCCAGCCTGGAGGACGTCTTCCTGCACCTCACCGGCCGTACCCTGATCGAATAGCCGGCCGTGGTGACGCCGCTTACCACCGCCGCCAGCACGGGAGCAGAGATGACGCAGCAGCCCGGGGTCGCCCGGATGCCGGCCCTGATGGTCTTCGAGTACCACCTGATCAACTTCCGCCGGTCCTGGTACGGCAGCGTCTTCTCCTCCTTCCTGCTGCCCGTGCTGACCCTGGTCGGCTTCGGTGTCGGCGTCGGCTCCTACGTCACCGGCGGCGTCGACGGCGTGCCGTACCTCGACTACCTGGTGCCGGGGCTGATCGCCTCCACCGCGTTCCAGGTGGCGATCGGTGAGTCGCTCTGGCCGGTCTTCGGCCGGTTCGAGTGGGAGAAGACCTACTTCGCCCAGGCCGCCGCCCCCCTGCGGGTCGCTGACATCCTCGGCGGCCAGCTGCTATTCCTGCTCTTCCGGGTGCTGCTCAGCTCCACGATCTTCCTCGCGGTGGCCGCCGCCTTCGGCACCCTGCACTCGCTCTGGGCGTTGGCAGTGGTGCCGGTGCAGGTGCTGCTCGGTCTCGCCGTCATCTCCCCGGTCATCGCCTACGCCGCGCGCGTCTCCAGCGACAGCTTCCTGGCCCTGCTGATGCGCTTCGGCGTGATCCCGATGACGCTCTTCTCCGGGGTCTTCTTCCCGGTGGCCGAGCTGACGCCGGTGCTGCGCTGGCTGGCGTACGCCTCGCCGCTCTGGCATTCCGTCGAGCTCTCCCGCGCGGCGACGCTCGGCACCACGCCGTACTGGCCGGCCGCCGGGCATCTGCTCTATCTGGCCGCCTGGGCGGTGGTCGGCTGGTGGCTGGCCCGGCGGCAGTTCGCCCGTCGGCTCGTGGACTAGGAAGGAGGGTCATGGTCGCGCTGCTGCTGCCCCGGCTCGCCGGGCTCACCACCGCTTCGCGCCGCTCGCTGTCGGTGACCGGCCGCAACTTCGCGGCGCTGAAGTCGGCGTACTGGCTGGTCATGGTCTCCGGTTTCCTCGAGCCGGTGCTCTACCTCTTCTCCATCGGTGTCGGCGTCGGTGGCCTGATCGGTGACCTGACCCTGACCGGCGGGCAGGTCGTCTCCTACGCCGCCTTCGTGGCACCGGCGATGCTCGCCGCCTCGGCGATGAACGGCGCGCTGTCGGAGACCACCTTCAACTTCTTCGGCAAGATGAAGTTCATGAAGCTGTACGACGGGGTGATCGCCACCCCGGTACGGCCGTTCGAGATCGCCTTCGGCGAGCTCATCTGGGCGATGATCCGCGGCTCGGCCTACTCGGCGGCCTTCCTTGGCCTGATGGTGCTGATGGACCTCACCAGCGCCGGACGCGCGCTCGTGGCCTTCCCGGCCGCGGTGCTGGCCGGCTTCGCCTTCGGGTCGCTCGGCATGGCGTTCGCGACGTACCTGCGCAGCTGGCAGGACTTCGACCTGATCAGCTCGGTGCAGTTCGCGCTCTTCCTCTTCTCGGGCACCTTCGTGCCGCTGAGCGCGTACCCGGCGGCGCTGGGCGTGCTGATCGAGCTCACTCCGCTCTACCGGACTGTCCACCTGATCCGCGGCATCACCCTCGGCACGGCCGACTGGACACTGCTGCTCGACGTCGTCTACCTGCTCGCGGCCGTGGTGATCGGACTGGCCGCTGCCGGCCGGCGGGTCGACCGGCTGCTCTGCAAGTGAAAGTGACCCTCGGCGATTAGCCGGACCGGGCTTCGGGCATAGCGAGGTGGCCGGCACAGCGAGGGAGCCACCATGACCACCGAACGACACCCGGAGCAGGGATCACGCCGCGACGACAACGACCTGCCGTCCCCCTCGCCCGCGAACCGCAACGCAGACGAGGACCGAGCGGTCCCGTCGGGGACGCAGCGCAACGCAGACGAGGGCCGGGCGGTCCCGCCGGCGACGCGGCGCAACGAGGACGAGGTGCCGGCGCCCGCGCCGGTGCCGCGCGACGGCGACGGCCGTCCCGACAAGGACGCACCCCCCGGCCCGGACGCCGGCCCGGACAGTCCGACGGGCCTGCCCGGCTCGTCCCTGTTCTCGGCGGTCAAGCGCACCGTCAAGGAGTTCTCCAACGACGGCCTGACCGACTGGGCTGCCGCCCTGACCTACTACGGGGTGCTCTCCATCTTCCCCGGGCTGCTGGTGCTGGTCTCGCTGCTCGGCCTGGTCGGGCAGGGCGACCCCGATTCCGTCCGGGACACCGTCGGCCAGGTGGTGCCGAGCCCCGAACTCACCAAGGTCATTACCGACGCGATCGGCCAGGTGCAGCGCAGCGACGCGGCGAGCCTGGTGGCGATCTTCGGTCTGCTCGCCGCCTTCTGGTCGGCCTCCGGCTACATCGCGGCCTTCATGCGGGCCTCCAACGCGATCTACGACGTGCCGGAGGGGCGGCCCATCTGGAAGACCCTGCCGATCCGGGTCGGGGTCACCGCGCTGGTCGGGCTGATGCTGATCGCCAGCGTCCTGATCGTCGTCTTCACCGGGCGGATCGCCGAGGTGGCCGGTGACCTGATCGGACTGGGCGCAGCCGCCGTCACCGTCTGGAACATCGCCAAGTGGCCGGTGCTGATCGTGCTGGTCAGCCTGATGTTCTCGCTGCTGTACTGGGCCGCGCCCAACGCCCGCCACGGCGGTTTCCGCTGGATCAGCCCGGGCGGGATCGTCGCCGTGCTGATCTGGCTGGTCGTCTCCGGCGGCTTCGCCTTCTACGTCGGCAACTTCGGGTCCTACAACAAGACCTACGGTGCGCTGGCGGGTGTGATCGTCTTCCTGGTCTGGCTCTGGCTGACCAACCTGGCGATCCTCTTCGGCGGTGAGCTCGATGCCGAGCTTGAGCGCAGCCGGGCCATCTCCGCCGGTCATCCGGTCGACGAGGAGCCTTACGTGCAGCTGCGCGACGACCGCAAGCTGCGCAAGAGCGAGACGTAGCGGGCACAACGTTGCCGATGTCACCGAGCGGAACCGCGAACTCGCGGTTCCGCTCGGAGTCATGATCAGGTTACTGTCCTGTATGGAAATCGGTTGGTCACGCTCCGGGGTCTGGGGGCCGGTTCGTGCTGCGCCGGCTTCCGCCGAGAGCCATCGATCCGGGCGAAAGGGCGTATCCCACCGCTGGTCAGGAAGCCGAATGCAGGTCCCTCGCCTGCTCGCTCGGATATGTTCGGCACTGCGACTCCCGACCGTGACACTTCGACCACTTTTCTGACCGGCGTCGCCACCACCACGGCGATCCGGTGCCGTCCGGCTCCACCCGGGCACCGGCGGCACCACAGCGAGGTCGGCTCACCAGCAGGCCGGCGAATCCACCTCCTGGAGGGCACGATGACGATGACGATGACGACGGCGCAAGCGCTGGACCTGCGCGTCCGGTTCGACGCGGAACTCGCCACCTTCCTCGACCAGCGGACCCCCGACTGGTCCACCGGACGCACCGCGGAGGTCTTCACCGAGCTGCGGCGGTTCATTCTCTCCGGCGGCAAACGGCTGCGGCCGCTCTTCTGCTACTGGGGTTGGCGGGGAGCGGGGGAGCCCGACGGCGATCCCATTGTGATCGCCTCGGCGGCGCTGGAACTCTTCCACGCCTTCGCGCTGATCCACGACGACATCATGGACAGCAGCGAGCAGCGCCGGGGTGAACCCTCGGTGCACCGGCTCTTCGCCGACCTGCACGTGCAGTCGCGCTGGCGTGGCGACCCCGAGTCGTACGGGCAGAGCACCGCGCTGCTCGCCGGGGATCTCTGCGCAGCCTGGGCCGACCAGATGTTCCACGAGTGCGGGCTGCGGCCCGAGCAGGTGCACCGCGGTTACAACGTCTTCGCCGCCATGCGCACCGAGGTGATCGCCGGGCAGTACCTCGACCTCGCCGCCGGGATGCGCGAAGGGTCGGTCGAGGGCGCCCTGAAGGTGATCCGGATGAAGACCGCCCGCTACACCATCACCCGTCCGCTGCAGATCGGCGCGGCACTGGCCGGGGCACAGCCTGCCGTGCTGGAGGCGCTCGCGGCGTTCGGTGACCCGCTCGGTGACGCCTTTCAGCTCCGCGACGACGTGCTCGGCGTTTTCGGCGACCCGGCGGTGACGGGCAAGCCGGTCCTGGACGACCTGCGGGAGGGGAAGCCGACCGTGATGATGGCGCTGGTGCGGGACCGGGCCGACGCCACGCAGCGGCAGCAGCTCGACGAGCTTTTCGGCAACCCGTCCCTCGACGCCGAGGGCGCGGCGCGGTTGCGTGCCATCATCACCGAGACCGGTGCCCGCGCGCAGATCGAGCAGATGATCGCGGAGCGGGCCGAGGCGGCGATGGGCGCGCTGGCGGCGGCGCCGATCACCGAGGAGGCGCGGGTGGTGCTGGCCGCGCTGGCCGGCGATGCCATCCACCGCGACGTCTGAACCCCGGCACCTGAAAGACAACGAACCGGGTACGCCTGTCGCGTACCCGGTTCACCAAGCGCGGGCCGGTCGCCTGACGGCGACCGGCCCGTAGCTTCTGGGGCGGCTCAGATGCTGCCGCTGGTGCCGGTGCCCGGACCGGCCGGCTTGTTCCGCGGCGAGGTGGTCGCCGAGGAGCTGCCGGAGGAGGGGACCGAAGCGGACGAAGAGCTGCCGCTCTTGGCCGCCGAGCCCGCGAAGGTGTCATCGGACTTGCCGGTCGTCGAACCGGTGTTGCCGCTCTGGCTGCTCGAGCTGCTGCTCGGGCTGCTGGTGGAGCTGCTGCCCATGCCGCTCGAACCGTTGCCGGTGCTGAGCTTCTCGCCGATCTTCGACTGGCCGATCTTGTCCTTGCCCTCGCTGTAGAGGCGGTTGGCCTGCGCCTGGGCGACGCCCGCGGCCTCCTGCACCGTCGGGTGGTCAAGCACCTTGCGGCCCTTGACGACCAGCTCCTCGTACTTCTCGCGGCCTGCACGGGCGCCCAGGACGAACCCCGCAGCCAGCCCGCCGATGAACATAAGCTTTCCGCGCATGGCGGCTCCCTTCGTGCCTGGCGCGCCAGTCACGACCCGGGTTCGGGTCATGGCGGTCGCGCCTGCGTCCCTGCTGTCCGCACCTAACTACCCATCCTCCTCCGCGCTCATGCCTCGTTGCGCCGAGATGTGGATTTGTCCGTTTTTTGGGCGGGTCGGCTTCCCGGTAACCCCCTGGACCGGACCCCCTGGTTGTCCTGTACTCTTGTGCCGTCGCACGGCGCAGGGAGATCCTGAGCCGAGCTACAGCTGCGATCCCCCGTAGCTCAATTGGCAGAGCAGCCGGCTGTTAACCGGCAGGTTTTTGGTTCGAGTCCAAACGGGGGAGCTTTTCCGCAATTCCCGCCCGCCGGCATCGCCGGCGGGCATTGTCGTGTTCGGGGCCGGAACCACCGTCGTGACGCCGGTGCCCCCGATGCGACCACCCCTGCCGGCGCATCGGTACGCCGTACGGGGTGTCGGGGGAGCGATGAGCGCAGCACGCCGGCACGCCGGCTCACTGATCGCCTTCGCGATCGTGCTCGGCTGGCTCGTGATCGGCGGGGTCACCGGACCGTTCGCCGGGCGGCTCAGCGAGGTCGCCACCAACGACAACACCGCCTTCCTCCCGGCCGACGCCGAGGCGACCCGGGCGCAGGAGCTCTCCACCGAGTTCGCCGACGTGCAGGCCGCACCCGCCTTCGTCGTCTACGCCCGCGCCGCCGGCATCACCGACGCCGACCGGCAGCAGGTGGCCGCGCAGAGCGCCCGCTTCGCCGAGGTCCCCGGCGTCATACCGCCGGTGTCGCCGCCGCTGCCCAGCGAGGACGGCCAGGCCCTGCAGGTGATCGTGCAGGTCTCCCAGGCCGACAGCACCGAAACCGGCGACACCATCGGCGAGCTGCGCCGCATCGCCGGTGAACAGACCGACGGGATGACAGTGCACGTCGCCGGCCCCGCCGGGCTGCAGAGCGACCTGGTGGAGGTCTTCGGCCAGATCGACGGGCCGTTGCTGCTGGTCACCCTCTGCGTGGTGCTGGTGATCCTGCTGATCGTCTACCGCAGCCCGAGCCTCTGGATCATCCCGCTGCTCTCGGCGATCGTGTCGTACGCGCTGGCGGCCTTCTTCGTCTATCTGCTCGCCGACGCCGGCGCGGTAACGCTCAACGGCCAGGCCCAGGGCATCCTCACCGTGCTGGTCTTCGGCGCCGGCACCGACTACGCGCTGCTGCTGATCGCCCGCTACCGGGAGGAACTGCACCTGCGCGACACCCCCACCCAGGCGGTACGCGCGGCGTGGAAGGGCACCGCACCGGCGATCATCGCCTCCGGTGGCACCACCATCGCCAGCCTGCTCTGCCTGCTGCTGTCGAGTCTGAACTCGAACCGCTCCACCGGTCCGGTCGCGGCGATCGGGATCGCCTGCACGCTGATCGTGATGCTGACCCTGCTGCCGGCGCTGCTGCTGCTCGGCGGCCGGTGGGCGTTCTGGCCGCGGGTGCCGCACCCCGACCGGGCCCAGCCGGAGCAGGCCCACAGCCTCTGGGCGCGGATCGCCCGCGGGGTGGGGAAGCGGGCCCGGCCGGTCTGGATCGGCACGACCGTCGGCCTCGGCGTGCTCGTGGTCGGCCTCACCCAGCTCGGTGCGACCACCCTCGGCCAGTCGGACCTCTTCACCGAACGCACCGACTCGGTCGCCGGGCAGGAGCTGCTCGCCCGGCACTACCCCGGCGGGCAGGGCTCCCCGGCGACCATCTTCACCACCGAGAACACCGCCGAGGAGGTGACCCGGGCCGCCGCCGGGGTGCCGGGCGTGGTCGACGTACGGCCGGCGGGGAGCACCGGCGGGCAGCAGCAGCCGGCGCCGGCGCCGAAGGTGGTCGGCGGGCGGGTGGAGCTGGCGGCTACCTTCGCCGACCTGCCCGACAGCGACGCCGCCGAGCAGACGCTGCGCCGGCTGCGGGAAGCGGTGCACGCCGTACCCGGGTCGGACGCGGTGGTGGGGGGTTTCACCGCGACCAACGTCGACACCGCCGACGCCTCCACCCGCGACCGCAACCTCATCATCCCGGTGGTGCTGGCGGTGATCCTGGTGATCCTCACCCTGTTGCTGCGGGCCGTGGTCGCGCCGATCCTGCTGATCCTGACCGTGGTGCTCTCCTACGGCGCGACCCTCGGGGTCTGCGCGGTGCTGTTCAAGTACGTCTTCGGG
>Ga0233363_1000580_pt1 | contig 15963 bp, 18 predicted proteins | sample ElkDunMinimDraft_18_FD_191534 | JGI IMG/M metagenome (GOLD analysis project Ga0233363, IMG submission 191534) | Fecal eukaryotic communites from dung pellets of Tule Elk in California, USA - Elk Dung C16 | ecosystem: Host-associated > Mammals > Digestive system > Large intestine > Fecal | place... | reverse complement strand
TGCTCGCGGCAGAGCCGGCGGAACGCGACGTTGGTGATGCCGGCCATCGGGGCGAGCACCACCGGCGGCCACACCTGGTGCCGGCCGAGGGTCAGCGGGGCGATCGCCGGGGCCGGCGTGCTGATCGCCGCCGCGTAACCGGCTGGGGCCGGAACAGCGGCGGGGACCGGGACGGGCGTGGCCGGTGCGGTCGCGGGGTCGGCGGGAGTGGTCACAGCCTCAACAATTCCACGTCGGCGGCGAAACGCCCCCGCCGCCGCCGTGCGGGCGACGACAGGGGCGCGTACGCCGGAGTTGTCAGCAGCCGGGCAGGCGCTCGATCAGGTACCGCTCGACCTGGTCCAGCGGAACCCGCTCCTGGGCCATGGTGTCGCGGTCCCGGATGGTCACCGCGTTGTCGTCGAGGGTGTCGAAGTCCACCGTCACGCAGAACGGCGTGCCGATCTCGTCCTGCCGGCGGTAGCGCTTGCCGATCGCCTGGGTCTCGTCGTACTCGACGTTCCAGCGCTTGCGCAGCGCGGCGGTGAGCTCCTTGGCCTTCGGCGAGAGGGCCTCGTTGCGCGACAGCGGCAGGACCGCGACCTTGACCGGGGCCAGCCGCGGGTCGAAGCGCATCACCCGGCGGGTGTCCACCCCGCCCTTGGTGTTCGGCGCCTCGTCCTCGTCGTACGCCTCGAGCAGGAAGGCGAGCACCGCCCGGGTCAGGCCGGCGGCGGGCTCGATGACGTACGGCACCCAGCGCTCGCCCTTCTCCTGATCGAAGTAGGAGAGGTCGACGCCGGAGTGCTTGCTGTGCGTGCTCAGGTCGAAGTCGGTGCGGTTGGCGATCCCCTCGAGCTCGGAGAACTCGGTGCCGCCGAACTGGAACCGGTACTCGATGTCGACGGTGCGCTTGGAGTAGTGCGAGAGCTTCTCCTGCGGGTGCTCGAAGAAGCGCAGGTTCTCCTCGCTCAGGCCCAGGTCGATGTACCAGTTCCAGCGCTGCTGCAGCCAGTACTCGTGCCACTGCTCGTCGGTGCCCGGCGCGACGAAGAACTCCATCTCCATCTGCTCGAACTCACGGGTACGGAAGATGAAGTTGCCCGGGGTGATCTCGTTGCGGAACGACTTGCCGGTCTGCGCGATGCCGAACGGCGGCTTCTTGCGGGCCGAGGTGGCGACGTTGTTGTAGTTGACGAAGATGCCCTGGGCGGTCTCGGGGCGCAGGTAGTGCATCCCCTCCTCGCTCTCCACCGGGCCGAGGTAGGTCTTCATCAGCCCGTTGAACATCTTCGGCTCGGTGAAGGAGCCCTTGGCGCCGCAGTTGGCGCAGTTGAGCTCGGTCAGGCCGCTGGGCAGCCGGCCGTGCTTGGCCTCGAACGCCTCCTCGAGGTGGTCGGCCCGGTAGCGCTTGTGGCAGGACTGGCACTCGGTCAGCGGGTCGACGAAGGCGTCGAGGTGACCGGAGGCGGCCCAGACGTCACGCGCCAGGATGACAGCCGAGTCCAGCCCGACGACGTCGTCGCGCTCCTGGACCATCGTCTTCCACCACTGCCGGCGGACGTTCTCCTTGAGCTCCACGCCCAGCGGACCGTAGTCCCAGGCAGACCGGGTGCCTCCGTAGATCTCACTGGAGGGGAAGACGAAGCCCCGGCGCTTGGCGAGGCTGACTACGGCGTCGATACGGTCGGCTGGCATGGGTTCCTCCTACGCCGGCTGGCGGTCGGCGGGGACATGGTTCGGAATCGGGGCGAAGACCGGGACAACAGTACTGCCACGGTCCTGGCCAGGAGATTACTCCCGGCGCCGCAGGCCCAGCTCAGCTGACCCCGCAGACCTCGAATTCGCCGGTCGAGGTGTCCTGGGCGAGGGTGACGTTCTGCCGCTCGGTCCCGCCGCCGTCGAAGACGACGTCCACCGGGACGGTCAGCTCGTTGCCGATCACGGTCTTCCCCACCTGGTACGAGTCGATGCGCGGCCCGAGGCCGGCGGTGCGGACGTACTCGGCGCGGGACTGGCCCGCCTGGAGCTGGTCGCAGAGCAGGTCGTACGCCTGCTCGTACTCCTGCTCGGCGAGGGCGGTGTAGTACGCGCCGGTGACGGCCTGCGCCTGTTCGTTGAGCGCCTCGGTGCCGGTGACTGCCAGGCCGATGATCGCCGCCAGACCGGCGCCGCCGCAGAGGGTCAGCACCACCGCACCGATGCCCAGCCCGAACCACAGCCGGCGCGAGCGCCCCTCCACCGGCGGGGCGGCGAAGGGAGGCGTCACGCCCGGCCCGGGCGGCGGGGGCGCCACCGGTGCGGGTGCGCCCGGCGCGGCGTGGGGCGGCGGGGCGGCTGCCGGTCCGGTTGCGCTCATGCGGGAGAGATTAGTCGCACCGGGCTACCGGTACGGCTGCGTACTGCGATCACTGACCCGGACGGTGACCGCCGCGCCCGGCTCGGCGGTGGCCAGCGTCTCGAAGGCGGAGGGTTCGTCCAGCGACTGCGCCAGCAGCGGGGTGGCGTGCACCTTGACGTCGAACCCGCCCAGCGCCCGCCGGTACGCCCCGACGGACTCCCATTCGGTCAGCAGCGACCAGTGCCGCGGGTCGTCCAGGGCGCGCAGGAGCTCCCCGCGCAGGTAGCCGGGGCGCGCCGCGAGCGCGGCCAGCGCCGTGTGGGCGCGGTCGGCGAAATCGGCGGCGACATCCTCGTCGATCACGAAGCGGTTGGTGACGAGCACCGGTGCCGTCCCTCCTGAGCGTGGTGACGTGCACCACAGCGTTCTCCTAGAGTGTGTGGATGCAGCGTACGCAGAGCGCCTGGGAGCTCCGCCTGGCCCGGCTCAACCCCACCTCGGTCTTCCTCGCCGCCCTGGCGCTGATGCTCGCCGCGCTCTTCGCGCCGGGGCTCGCCGGCGCGCTGCTGCTGCTGGTGCTCGCGGCCGCGCTGGGCCTGCTGATGTCGAAGACCTGGCCGGTGCAGACCGCCGGCACGCGCGCAGTGCGGCTGTCGGTGCTGGCGCTGCTGGTCGCCGGCGCGGTGGCGAAGCTGCTCTGACCCGCACTTTCATACACTTATGCGCTTTTGACAATCATTGTCATCATGCGGAGAGTTGCCGGTATGACCCACCGCCGCAGGCTCCGCCCACTCGCCGCCGTCACCACCGCGCTACTCGCGGCCGGCGCCCTCGCCGCCTGCGGCAGTGACGACGCCGACGACGGCCGGACCCGGGTGGTCACGGCCTTCTACCCGATGCAGTTCGTCGCCGAGCGCGTCGGCGGCGACGACGTCCGCGTCGACTCGCTCGTCAAGCCCGGCGCCGACTCGCACGACCTGGAGCTCAGCCCGCGCCAGGTCGGCCAGATCAGCGACGCCGACCTGATCCTCTACCTCTCCGAATTCCAGCCGGCCGTGGACGAGGCCGTCACCAGCGAGGGCGGCGACCGGGCGCTGGACGTCGGCACCCTGGTGCCGCTGCTCGACGGCGCCGCCGCCGGACACGAACACGACGAGCACGGGCACGAGGCCGACGGGCACGACCACGCGCACGACCAGGCCCGGGACCCGCACCTCTGGCTCGACCCCGCCCGGATGGCGACCATCACCGACCGGGTCGCCGACCGGCTCGCCGAAACCGACCCCACCAACGCCGCCGACTACCGGGCCCGCGCCGCCGCGCTCCGCACCGACCTGCAGACCCTCGACCAGGAGTACGAGGCCGGCCTGCGCAGCTGCGAACGCCGCGAGCTCGTCGTCAGCCACACCGCCTTCGGCTACCTGACCGAACGCTTCGGACTGGAGCAGATCGGCGTCAGCGGCCTGACCCCGGAGGACGAGCCGACGCCGCAGCGACTGGCCGAGGCGACCGAGGAGGCCCGCGCGCACGGCGCCACCACGATCTACTTCGAGAGCCTGGTCAGCCCGAAGGTCGCCGAGACCATCGCCCGCGAGGTCGGCGCCACCACCGCCGTACTGGACCCGCTGGAAGCAGCCCCCGCCCAGGGCGACTACCTGAGCGCGATGCGCGCCAACCTCGCGGCCCTGCGCACCGGACAGGGATGCGCGTGAGCGACGCGACGATCGTCTCCGTCACCGGCGCCGCGATCGGGTACGACAACCGGCTGGTGCTGCGCGACGTCGACCTGCGGATGACCCGGGGCGAGGTGATCGCCGTCCTCGGCGCCAACGGCTCCGGCAAGTCCACCCTGATCCGAGCCGTCCTCGGCCTCGTACCGCTGCGGGCCGGCCGGATCGAACTCTTCGGGGTGCCGCTGCGGCGCTTCCGGCAGTGGCAGCGCATCGGCTACGTCCCGCAGCGCCTCGGCGCCGGCGGCGGGGTGCCCGCCACCGTCACCGAGGTCGTCTCCACCGGGCGGCTGGCCCGCCGCGGCATCCTGCGCCCGCCCGGCGCCGCCGACCGGGCCGCCGTCGCCGACGCCGTGGCGGCCGTGGGGCTCACCGACCGGGCCCACGAGCCGGTCGCCAACCTCTCCGGCGGCCAGCAGCAGCGGGTACTGATCGCCCGCGCCCTGGCCGGCGCACCGGACCTGCTCGTCCTCGACGAGCCGACCGCCGGCGTCGACGCCGTCAGCCAGGAGGCATTCGCCACGGCGCTCGGCACCTTCGTCGACGCCGGCGGCTCGGTGCTGCTGGTCGCCCACGAACTCGGCCCGCTGCGACCACTGATCAGCCGGGCGGTGGTCGTCCACGACGGCCACATCGCCCACGACGGAGCGGTACCGGAGCCCGCCGGGCACCACGCCGAACCCGACCACGACCACGTGCACCCGCACGCGCCCGCCGAACCCGGCAGCATCTGGAACAGGACGTGGAACCTGTGAGCGACGCCCTGAGCCTCTTCCAGTACGACTTCATGATCCGGGCGCTGATCGGCGCGCTGATCATCGGACTGGCCGCCCCCTCCCTCGGCATCTACCTGGTGCAGCGCAAGCTCTCGCTGATCGGCGACGGCATCGGCCACGTCGCGCTCACCGGTGTCGGCATCGGCCTGCTGATGCACCGCTCCCCCGTCATCGCCGCCGTCGTCGTCGCCATCATCGGCGCGGTCGGCATCGAACTGCTGCGGGAGCGGGGACGCACCTCCGGCGACATGGCGCTGGCGCTGCTCTTCTACGGCGGCATCGCCGGCGGCGTGATGCTCGTCGGCCTCTCCGACAGCAGCAGCGCGGCGCTCACGTCGTACCTCTTCGGCGCCCTGACCACCACCCAGACCGCGGACCTGATCACAATCGGCGTCCTCGGCGGACTGGTGCTGATCACGATGCTGCTGCTGCGCCCCGCGCTCTTCGCCGTCTGCCAGGACGAGGAGTACGCCCGGGTCTCCGGACTGCCCGTACGCACCCTCAACCTGATCCTGGCCGTCACCACCGCGGTGACCGTGACCATCGCGATGCGGACGGTGGGGCTGCTGCTGATCAGCGCGCTGATGGTGATCCCGGTGGCGGCCGCCCAGCAGTTCACCCGCGGTTTCCGCGCCACGATGACCGCGGCGATGCTCTTCGGTCTGCTCGCCGCCGGCTCCGGGCTCTTCGTCGCCGCCGGCCTTGACACCGCCCCCGGCGCCTCGGTGGTGGTGCTGGCGATCGCCATCTTCCTGGTCGTCAGCGCCGCGGTCGCGGTGCGGCACGCCCTGCACCGCCGGCGCACCCCGCCGGCGGCGACCGAACCGGAACCGCAGGAGGTGGTGCTGCGGTGACCCGCCGCACCGGACGCGACCGGCGCCCCGATGCCGTTACGGTGGTGTCGTGACCGCTGCGAACGGCTACGACTCCTACGAGGGCGCCGGCGAACTGCTGCGCGCCCTGTCGGCGCCGATCCGGCTCGCCATCGTCACCGAACTCGGCCAGGGCGAACGCTGCGTGCACGAGCTGGTCGAAAAGCTGGGGGCCGCCCAGCCGCTGGTCTCGCAGCACCTGCGCGTGCTGCGCGGCGCCGGAGTGGTGCGCGGGTCCCGGCGGGGCCGCGAGATCGCGTACGCGCTGGTCGACGAGCACGTCGCACACATCGTGGCCGACGCGGTCAGCCACGCCGGGGAGGGCAGATGAGCACCGTCGGAGCGCCCCTGCGCCGGCGCGGACCGTACGAGCCGGCAACGGCAGTGCCGTGACCGCGCAACCGCAGACCGGGGGCACGATCCGCAACACCCGCCAGCGCAGCGCCATCAGCGCCCTGCTCGGCGACGTGGACGGCTTCCACAGTGCCCAGGAGCTGCACGCGATGCTGCGGGACCGCGGCGAACGCATCGGGCTGACGACCGTCTACCGGACCCTGCAGAGCCTCGCCGACGCCGGCGAGATCGACGTGATGCGCCCGGCCGGCGGCGAGCACCTGTACCGCCGGTGCAGCGACGGACACCACCACCACCTGATCTGCCGCCGCTGCGGCCGTACGGTCGAGGTGGGCGGTCCGGCGGTGGAGAGCTGGACCAACGCCGTGGCCCAGCGGTACGGCTACGTCGAGATCGACCACTCCATCGAAATTTTCGGCACCTGTCCGGCCTGCGTGGACTGACCGCGCGTGCCACGCTGCACGCGTGAGAATCTATGCCGACCGGCCGCGCGTCGCCCTCCGCCAGCTCCTGGCCGACCTCCTCGTCGTCGCCTGGGTCTACGTCGCCGTCCGCGGCGCGCTCTGGCTGCACGACCTCGTCGCGCAGCTCGCCGTCCCCGGGCGCAAACTTGAGGAGGCCGGCGGCGGACTCGCCGGCAACTTCGCCGAGGTCGGCGGCAAGGTCGGCCGGGTGCCGCTGGTCGGCGACGAGCTGACCAGCCCGTTCGAGCGGGCCGCGCAGGCGGCCCAGTCGGTCGCCGACGCCGGCGCCGACCAGCAGGCGCTGGTCGGCCGGCTCGCGCTCGCCCTCACCGTGGCGGTGCTGATCTTCCCCCTCGGGATCGTCCTGTTCGGCTGGCTGCCGCTGCGGCTGCGCTGGATCCGCCGCGCCGGTGCCGCCCGCGCGCTGCGCGCCGCGCCGGCCGGCCGGGACCTGCTGGCGCTGCGGGCGCTGACCAACCAGCCGCTGCGCCGGCTCACCCGCATCGACCCCGACGTCGCGCAGGCCTGGCGGCGCGGCGACCCGGCGACCGTGGAGGCGCTCGCCGCGCTGGAACTGCGGGCCCTCGGCCTGCGCGGTGCTCCGGCGACCACCTCCGGACACCGGGGCGAGCCCGCCGGCCTCGGCTGACCCGGCCCGCCACCCACCCGCCGTCAGTAGTCGCAAAACAGCAAAACCCATTGCCCGGGCGATCATCCGGGCGCTACTTTTCTGCCCACCGGATCGAGACAGGGAGATCACCCGATGGCACGGCACCGGAGCACCGCACCGCGCGCGTACGCGTGGCGCGGTCAGGCGTGCCTGCCGTCCCCGGGTGGCGCCCGCTACCGCATGCACCACGACGAACCGGGCCGGTGGCGCGGGTAACCACCCCGCGCCCGCTCACGCCGCCCGCGTCGTCCTGTCCGGACCGGGCGGCTTTTTGTCGCCCGCGTCCAGCAGCCGACACACCTCCAACGCCACCACCACCACGCCACCACCACCGCCACCGTCCGCCGAAGCCGTTCGGAAAGGAGAGGCCGATGGACGTACTGGTCGTCAACGCAGACCTCGGCCCGATGCACCGGGTCAGCCTCCGTCATGCCGTACGGATGCTCTGCCGTCAGGTCGCCGAGGTGCACGAGGCGGTGCCCGACCGGCTGATCGGCGTCTACCCGCTGCCGCGGGTGGTCCGGCTGGTCCGGTACGTCGTCACCCGGTGGCGTTTCACCTCCGGCCCGGCCTGGTCCCGGCGCGGTGTGCTGGCACGCGACGGCCGGCGCTGCGGCTACTGCGGCGGGGTGGCCGCCACCGTCGACCACATCCTGCCCCGCTCCCGCGGCGGTGGTAACACCTGGACGAACACCGTCGCCTCCTGCGCCGGCTGCAACCAGCGCAAGGCCGACCGCACTCCCGCCGAGGCCGCGATGACGCTGCGGGTTGTCCCCCGGGCGCCGAGCTGGGCCGTGCATGCCCGCTCCTGACGGCCCTGACCGGTGAGAGCCGAGCAGGGATGGACCCAACCGGTACGCCGGGCCCGCCGGCGCGAGCGGCGGGCCCGGCGTGAGGCGTCGTTCAGTGCCTGTTGCGGGGGTGCTGCCGGGCCATCCGTTCGTTGCCGTGCCGGTAGTTGCCGGTCCAGCGGGCCATCGCCAGCTGGGGATCGTCCTCGACCTCGGCGAGGAACTCGGCGGCACGGCCACTGCGCAGCTTCGCGGCCACCCGGCCGTGGTGAGTGATGATCACGCTACCGTCGGCGCGACTGACGTACTCGAATCCCTCTGCCCGACCACCCATCCGATGCACTGTACCGGCGCTCGCCTGGAAGACGGGACGCTCCACATATGTGCTGAGCCTGGCGTTCACGCGTCACGACGACCGGTGGCTGCTCGTCCACGACCAGAACACCTTCTGCTGAGCAGCCCGGATCTGGATCAGTTCGTCGCCGACCTGCCAGGCCAGTTCGCTGGCGTAAGTCATGGGTGACGATGCGACCGGCGTCACTGCTCTTATCAACCCCGATGAATAGCATCCGCTCTGATGGCGGCTGCACCGGAGAAACCACGGCATCGGCCCGGCCGGCTGCGTCAGGCCACGGCCGGGTGGTCGCCCCTGCCACCGTCCGGTCCGCTCCGGACGGTGGCAGGGGCCACCCTGGTGAACACCGTCGGCACCGGGCTCTGGTCGGCCGGCGCCGCGGTCTTCCTCACCCGCAACGTGGGCCTGAGCGCCGCCGAAGTGGGGCTCGGCCTGGGCGCCGCCGGGCTGGCCGGCCTCACCGCGAGCGTGCCGCTCGGTCGCCTCGCCGACCGGCGGGATCCGCGTAGGGTGCGCGCGGTGCTGCAGGTGATGCAGGGCTGCGTCGCGTGCGCGTACCTGTTCATCGGCTCCTTTCCCGCCTTTCTGCTGGTCGCCGTCCTCGACGCGTTGCTGGTCTCGGGGAACCTCCCGGTCCGCGCCGCACTCATCTCGGCGGTCGCCGGGCCCACGACACGGGTACGCGCCTTCGCGGCGATGCGCGCCGTTGCCAACATCGGAATCAGCACCGGCGCGGGTCTCGCCGCCGTCGCGCTGCTCGCCGACACCCGGCTCGGTTACCTCCTGCTGGTGGGCGGCAACGCGCTGACGTATCTCATCTCCGCCGGGTTGCTGATGCGCCTGCCCTCGATGCCACGCGCGGCGGCCGCTCCCCCGCCATCGGCCCGTGGGGTGCTACGCGACTGGCGGTTTCTCCTGGTCAGCGCAGCGGCAGCGGTGCTCGGACTGCACCAGGTCCTGCTCGCGCTGGTACTTCCCCTGTGGATCGTCGGCCGGACCAGCGCGCCCACCGTAATGATCTCGGTGGTGCTGTTGACCAACACGGCGCTGACCGTGCTGCTCGCGGTCCGCCTCAGCACAGGGGCCGAGAGCGCCTTCGGTGCCGCGCGAATGCTGCGCCGGGCGAGCTGGCTACTCGCCGTGGCCCTGCTCCTCTACGCCGCCACCGGCACGGTCGGGACCGCGGCCGCGGTGATCCTGCTCGTCGGGGCAACCCTGGTCTTCACGCTCGGTGACCTGTTGCAGAGCACCGGCTCGGCGGCGCTCGCCTACGGGCTGGCGAGTACGGAGGCGGTCGGCGCCTACCAGGGCGGACATCAACTGATCGCGGACCTCGTACAAGCGGGCGGAACGACGCTGCTGGTCCTGTTGCTCATCGACGGTCCGAGCGCGGGCTGGCTCCTGCTCGCGGGGGTCTTCGTTCTGACGGGCCTGGCGACGCCGGCCCTCACCGCTCGTGCCCTCCGTACCGCCACCTGGTCGGGTGGAGCGGGATAGCCGGCGGCCTAGCCGCAGCCAAAAATCGGTTGCGGAGGGCCGGGCCGGGAACGGGATGGCGGTCCTGTGGATCAGGTGGGTGGGGGGAGGTGGCGGCGGGTGTCCTCGCTGCTGGAGGGGCCGCGTTCCCAGCCCGCGACCTGGGCACCGTCGGTCGGCGGGGTGACCACGCCCTCCTCCAGGAAGGTGTAGCGGCCGGCGAGGACCGCCTGGGCCGCCTTGACGTCCACCGAGTCGGTGTTGTCCCACAGGTCGGCGAAGAGCGCCTCGGCGCGCTGCCGGGCCTGCCGGCTGAAGAGGTCCGCCAGCTCCAGCCCTTCCGGGCGGGTCTCCCGCTCGGCGCGGGCCCGGACGCAGACCGCGGAGATGGCGAAGAGTTCCGCGCCGATGTCGACGATGCGGCCGAGGAACGCCTGCTTGCGCTCCATCTTTCCCTGCCAGCGGGACATCGCGTAGAAGGTGGAGCGGGCAAGCTTGCGCGAGGAGCGCTCGACGTAGCGCAGGTGCCCGGCGAGCGGGCCGAACTCGGCGTACCCGGTGGGTTTCTGCCCTTCGCCGAGGGCGAGGGTGGGGAGCCACTTCGCGTAGAAGGCGCCGGCCTTGACCCCGGCCCGGGCCTTGCCGCCGAGGCCGACGTCGGGATCGATGATGTCGCCGGCGACCGAGAGGTGCGCGTCAACCGCCTCGCGGGCGATCAGCAGGTGCATGATCTCGGTGGAGCCCTCGAAGATCCGGTTGATCCGCAGGTCCCGCAGGATCTGCTCGGCCTGGATGGGGCGTTCACCGCGGGCGGCGAGGGAGTCGGCGGTCTCGTAGCCGCGGCCACCCCGGATCTGGATCAGCTCGTCGCCGACCTGCCAGGCCAGCTCGCTGGCGTAGAGCTTGACCAGCGCCGCCTCGATGCGGATGTCGTTGCGGGCGTCGTCGGCGAGCATGCAGCTCAGGTCCAGCATGGTCTCCATGCCGTAGGTCGAGGCGGCGATGAAGGCGAGCTTCTTGGCGATCGCCTCGTGCCGGCCGACCGGCAGGCCCCACTGCACCCGCTCGGCAGCCCACTCGCGGGCGACATTCAGCGCCCACTTGGAAGCGCCCACGCACATCGCCGGCAGGGAGAGCCGGCCGGTGTTCAGGGTCGACAGGGCGATCTTGAGACCCTTGCCCTCCCCACCGATCACGTTCTCGCTGGGGACGAAGACATCGTGGAAGCGGGTGACGCTGTTCTCCAGGCCGCGCAGCCCCATGAAGGCGTTGCGCCGCTCCACGGTGATGCCGGGTGAGTCGGCCTCGACCACGAAAGCGGTGATGCCGCCGCGGCGCCCTTCGGTGCCCGGCACCCGGGCCATCACCACCAGCAGGGAGGCGACCGTGCCGTTGGTGGCCCAGAGCTTCACGCCGTTGAGCCGGTAGCCGGTGCCGTCAGCGGTCGGTTCGGCGAGGGTGCCGAGCCGGGCCGGGTCGGAGCCGACGTCGGACTCGGTGAGCAGGAAAGCCGAGACCTCACCGGCGGCGAGCCGGGGCAGGAAGCGCTGCTTCTGCGCGTCGGTGCCGAACATCTTCAGCGGCTGCGGCACCCCGATCGACTGGTGCGCCGAGAGCAGCGCGCCGATCGCGGGGCTGACCGAGCCGGCGAGCATCAGCGCCCGGCAGTAGTCCAGGTTGCTCAGCCCGAGCCCGCCGTACGACTCGCCGATCTTCATCCCGAAGGCGCCGAGCGCGGCGAGGCCGTGGAATACCTCGTCGGGGATGCGGGCATCGCGCTCGATCGCCGCGCCGTCCACCTCCGAGCGGAGGTAGGTGCCGAGGCGGCCCAGGAACTCCTGCGCCTTGACCGTCTGCTGCGGGTCCGGCTGCGGCCACGGATCGATGAGGTCCAGCCGCAGCCGGCCGAGGAAGAGTTCCTTGCCGAAGCTCGGCTGACGCCACTGCGATTCCCGGGCGCCCTCGGCGACCTGGCGGGCTTCCTTCTCGCTGACCTGGCCGGCTTCGGCGGGCAGCGGGCCGGTTCCGTCTGTCGTGCCCGCCCCGGGCCCGTCGTCCTTGGTCGTGGTCACGGCAACCCCCTCAGCTTCCGGTACGCCTGACACCGACAAGTGTCGATGGGAGGAACGCTACCGCCGTTGCCGATCCGCAGGTAGGGGGCGACACCAGGTCATGACGGGTCGTCGTCCTCGTCGTCGATGTCGTCGTCGCCCCAGTTGCGCCGGGCCATCGGCAGCACCACCCACAGGAGCGTGAACCAGGCGAGCGTGATGGTGGTCAGGATGATGGCCGCGGTGAGGTTGACGATGTAGTCGGTCACCAGGAGCACCGAGCTCGCCATCGCGATCAGCATGAAGCCGAGCCCGCCGGTGGCCATCGTGTGGGCGAAGCGGACCAGCTCCGGTTTGCGGCCCTGCCGGAAGAGCGCCCGGTGGAAGGCGACCGGCGAAATGATCATCGCCGCGCTCGCCGCGGCCGAGAGGAGCGCCACCAGGTAGACGTCGCGCTGGAACTCGGTCACCTCGGGAAAGCCGCTGCTGAACGGCAGGGTCAACAGGAACGCGAAGAGGATCTGCACACCGGTCTGAGCGACCCGCAGTTCCTGCAGCAGATCGGCGAAATTGCGCTGCCAGCGCTGCCGTTCGGACTCCTGCGACACGTGGGGCACCTTTCGTTGTGGGGCTACCCGGCGAACCCGCTTGCCGGGTGGCCTCCAATGCCCCACCGCGATGACCCTGAAACGGGCTCAGCCGGTGACCCGGTCCCGGATGGCCGCCGCCAGCGGAGCCGGCGCCTCGTCCGGGATCCAGTGGCTGACCCCGGGCAGCTCGACGAAGCGGTAGTCACCGGTGACGTAGTGGGCGCAGGCGTGTGCGGCGGTGCCGCCGAGCGCCGCGTCCCGGGTGCTCCAGACGTACGTGGTGGGGACGGTGACCGGGCCGACGTCGCCGTAGGTGGCCGGGGTTATCGCGCGGTACCAGTTCAGGCCCGCGGTCAGCGCGCCCGGGGCGCGCATCGCGTCGATGTAGGGTGCGGCCTGCTCGGCCGGCAGGCCGGTGAACATCAGGCGCAGCGCGGCCGCGTCGAAGGAGAGCAGCACCTTCTCCGCCAGGCCCGCCCGCCGGAAGAGCGTGATGTACCACGATTTGAGCTTCTGGCCGACGTCGTCGCGCAACGCCTGCCCGACCGCCTCCGGGTGCGGCACCGAGACGGCGGTGAGGGTACGCACCCGCTGCGGATGCCGGGCGGCGAGGTGCCAGGCGACGATCGCGCCCCAGTCGTGGCCCACCAGATGGGCCGAGTCCAGCCCGAGCGCGTCGAGCACTGCGCACACGTCCGCCACGCACTCCTCGATCCGGTACGCCGCCACGTCGGCGGGCCGGGCACCGGGCGAGTAGCCGCGCTGATCGAGGGCGTACGTACGCAGCCCGGCGGCGTGCAGTTCCGGGACGACCTGGTCCCATTCGCCGCTGTGCTGCGGGAATCCGTGCAGCAGCAGCACCGGCTCACCGTCGGCGGGGCCGCCTTCCCGTACCTCGAACCGGAGTCCGCGCGCATCGACCAGCATGAGTCGGAGCGTACCGGGGATCGGCCCGGTACGCCGGGGGCGCGATGGCGGGCTCTGGCCGGAAGCGGGGGCCGGTGCTAATCTCTGCCGCGACAACTTCACATCCGACAGGGGAGCGCACAGCGCTGAGAGTGCGGCATGACGCCGCAGACCCTCGAACCTGATCTGGGTAATGCCAGCGCAGGGAGTTCGGTCGACCTCCAGCCGCGCCGCAGTCCGGGCTTCGCCGGACGCGGCGTGCGTCTTCTCCTGGTTCGCTGACAAGGAACTGGGAGCAAGGATCATGAATCATCGTTGGCGCACACTCGACATCGTCGTGGCCGCCGTCATCGCCGTCGCCTTCGGCGTCATCTTCTGGGCGTGGGGGTTGGTCTGGCGGGCCGCCGACCCGCTCTTCGCGTTCTTCCCGCCCTCGCAGGCGCTGATCTACGGGGTCTGGCTGGTGCCGGCCGTGCTCGGCGGACTGGTGATCCGCAAGCCCGGTGCGGCGCTCTTCTGCGAAGCGCTGGCGGCGACCGTCTCGGCGCTGCTCGGTTCGGAGTGGGGCGGTGTGACCATCGCCCAGGGGCTGGTGCAGGGGCTCGGCGCCGAACTCGCCTTCGCCGCGTTCCGGTACCGCTCCTTCAAGCTGCCGACGGCAGCGCTCGCCGGGGCGCTGACCGGTCTGGGTGCGGCGCTGTTCGACTTCTTCGTCTGGAACACCGAGTACGCGCTCTGGGCGTACCGGATCCCGTACGCGCTCTTCACGATCGTCAGCGCGACCGTGATCGCCGGCGTGGGCGGCTGGTACCTCACCCGGGCGCTGGCCGGCACGGGTGCCCTGGACCGGTTCGCCGCCGGGCGCGAACGCCGCACCGTCTGAGGCTCTCCCCGCCCGGCCCTGGGATCAGGGCCGGGCGGGCACGCACAGGCACCACGCACGACGGAGAGGAGGGGTGGATGAGCGCGGTCACGCTGACCGGGTTCGGCTGGCGGCACGCCGGGCGCGGCGCCTGGGCGGTACGCGGCGTGGACCTGCGGATCGAGGCGGGCGAGCGGGTGCTGCTGCTCGGCCCCTCCGGCGCCGGCAAGTCCACCCTCCTCGCCGCGCTCGCCGGGCTGCTGCCCGAGGACTCCGGCGAGCAGGAGGGCACCGTCGAGATCGACGGCCTCGACCCGCGCAAGGCCCGTGAACGCGTCGGCATCGTCTTCCAGGACCCGCAGACGCAGCTGGTGATGGCCCGCTCCGGCGACGACGTCGCGTTCGGGCTGGAGAACCGGGGCGTGCCGCCGGCGGAGATCTGGCCACGGGTGGACGCCGCCCTGCACCGGGTCGGTTTCCCCTACCCGCGCGACCGTCCCACGGCGGCGCTCTCCGGTGGCGAGCAGCAGCGGCTGGCGCTGGCCGGGGTGCTCGCCCTGCGCCCGTCGCTGCTGCTGCTGGACGAGCCGACCGCCAACCTCGACCCGGCCGGCGCGGCGCTGATCCGCGGCGCGATCGCCGGCGCCCTCGACGCCGACACCACCTGCGTGCTGGTGGAGCACCGGGTCGCCGACGCGCTGGAACTGGTCGACCGGGTGGTGGTGCTGGAACCGGGCGGGGGTGTGGTCGCCGACGGCGTACCCGGGGCGGTCTTCGCCGCGCACGGGGCCGCGCTGGCCGAGGCGGGTGTCTGGGTGCCCGGCCATCCGGTGCCGCCGCGGCCGGCCCGCGCGGCGGCGGGTGAGGTGCTGCTCACCGCCGACCGGCTCGGCCTGCCACCCCGGCTGGCCGCCACCGACCTTGCGGTACGCGCCGGCGAGGCGCTCGCCGTGCTCGGCCCCAACGGCGCCGGCAAGTCGACCCTGGCGCTGCTCCTCGGCGGGCTGCTGAAGCCGGGCAGCGGCACGGTCCGGGGCGGCAGCGCCCTGGCCGGCGCCGACGCCGGCGTCCCCCCGCACCGCTGGAAGGCCCCGGCGCTGGCACGCCGGATCGGGTCGGTCTTCCAGGACCCCGAGCAGCAGTTCCTCACCGGCAGCGTCTTCGACGAGCTGGCGCTGGGCCCGCGCCGCACCGGGGAGCCCGAGCCGGTGGTGAAGTCCCGGGTCGACGAGCTGCTGGAGCGGCTGCGGCTGGGCCGGCTCGCCGGTGCCAACCCGTACACGCTCTCCGGCGGGGAGGCTCGGCGGTTGAGTGTGGCGACGGCACTGGCGACGGCACCGCGGCTGCTGATCTGCGACGAGCCGACCTTCGGGCAGGACCGCCGGACCTGGCAGGAGCTGGTGGACCTCTTCGCCGACCTGCGCGACGACGGGCACGCGATCGTCTGTGTCACCCACGATCCGGAGTTCGTCGCCGCGCTGACCGACCGCCGGCTCGTGCTGGGGGCGCCGTGATCGCCCTGGAGCCGGTCGCCGACCCGCGCGCGCCGCTGGCCCGCCGCAACCCGGTGGCGAAACTCGCCGCCGCGCTGCTCTTCTCGTTCGCGCTGGTGGTGACCGTCGACCCGGTCGCGCCGGCGATCGCCATCGCCATGGAGCTGGCGCTGCTGCCGCTCTTCGGGGTCCGCTACGGCATGCTGCTGCGGCGCACCTGGCCGCTGCTGATCGGCGCGGTCGGCGTCATGGT
>Ga0233363_1000579_pt1 | contig 15966 bp, 18 predicted proteins | sample ElkDunMinimDraft_18_FD_191534 | JGI IMG/M metagenome (GOLD analysis project Ga0233363, IMG submission 191534) | Fecal eukaryotic communites from dung pellets of Tule Elk in California, USA - Elk Dung C16 | ecosystem: Host-associated > Mammals > Digestive system > Large intestine > Fecal | place... | reverse complement strand
GCCCGGTCCGCTCGAGCCCACGCCCGCGCATCTGCAGCAGATCAAGCTCCCGGAAGGCTTCGGGATCGACGTATTCGCCTCGGGACTGCTCAATCCGCGGATCCTGGCCGTGCACCCGGCGGGCCACATCTACGTGTCGCGACGCGAGCAGGGCGACGTGCTGTTGCTGCACGATGCCGACGGCGACGGTCGCGCAGACGGCGCGCCGACGCAGGTACTTCACCGTCCGCAGGCGCATGGCCTCGCCGTGCACGGCGACCATCTGTATGTGGTGACGGTCAAGGAACTGCTGCGCGCGCCCATCCAGCCCGACGGCACGCTGGGCGAGCTGGAACTGCTGTTGGACGATCTGCCCGATGGTGGCCAGCATCCCAACCGCACGCTCGCATTCGGGCCCGACGGCATGCTCTACCTCAGCGTCGGTTCCACCTGCAACGCGTGCAACGAAACGAATCCAGAGCACGCGACGATTCTCCGCATGAAGCCCGATGGCAGCTCGCGCAGCATCTTCGCCAGCGGTCTGCGCAACACGATCGGATTCGGTTGGCAGCCCGTCACCGGCGAGTTGTGGGGCATGGACCACAACATCGACAGCCTCGGCGACGACGAGCATCCCGAAGAACTCAATCGCATCGAAATGGGAAAGCAGTACGGATGGCCGCACGTGTTCGCAGATGGCGGTCTGCATCCGCAGACCACGCCGCCGGGGGGTATCACCAAGGCGCAGTGGCGCGACATGAGCGTGCCGATGGTCCTGGGCTACACCGCGCATGCCGCGCCGATGCAGATGGCCTTCTATCAGGGCGCATCGTTCCCGGCCGAATACCAGGGCGACGCTTTCGTGGCGATGCGCGGCTCATGGAACCGGAAGCCGGCCGTGGGTTACGAGGTGGCGAGGGTACGCTTCGAGCGTGGCGAGCCGAAGGCGATAGAATCCTTCGCCAGCGGATTCCTCGTCGAGGGCGGCAATGCGCAGATCGCGCGGCCGGTTGGACTTGCGGTGATGCCGGACGGCGCCCTGCTGCTCAGCGACGACGGCAACGGCATGATCTATCGCATCGCCTACAACGGCGGTGCCCAGCAGGCCGGGCGCCAGAATCAGCCGCCTGCGCCGGTGGTGCCCGCTGGTCCGATGGAGCGGCAGGCCAGGCAGGGGCATGGCGTGCCGCTGGCGTTCGACCGGCCCGAGACTGGACAGCGCGGGGGGGCGTCGTCGTCATTGCAAACGAAGGCGTTCGCCGACGGCCAGGCCATTCCGCTGCGTTACAGCGAGTACGGCGAAGGGGTCTCGCCGCCGCTGAGCTGGCAGGCCGTCGAGGGCGCGCAGTCGTATGCGCTGGTGATGGAGGACCCCGACGCCGACATGCCCAAGCCGTTCGTGCATTGGGTGGCCTGGAACATCCCGGGCCAGATGACGTCGCTGCCGGAAGGCCTGATCACCCATCCGCGACTGACCGAGCCAGCGGACCTGCGCCAAGGCCGCAACAGTTACGGTTCGACCGGATATTTCGGACCAAAACCGCCGCCGGGCAGCGGGGTGCACCACTACCACTTCCAGCTGTTCGCACTGGATACGCCGCTCGACGTGGCCCCGGGCGCGGATCGCGACACTCTGCTCGAGGCGATGCGTGGACACGTGATCGGCAAGGCGCGTGTGATCGGCACGTTCGCCGCGCCGGAAGAGTGAGCCGGACCGGGCTGCCGCTCGCGCGAGCGGCGGGCGCCCGGCCTTCCGCTGCGTTACGTCTACGACGTTGCTCGAATTTCCGCCTCCGGCGCGCGGATCCACCTGCGCGTCGAGTGCGGGGATGTCGGCGTGGGTACGCTGGAGGCGACGGTACTCAGCTCTGGGCCGGAGCGCGGCGGGCCGTCAATCCGATTGGAAGCGCGGTGGCCGCCATGCCACGGACCTCGCCCTGGTGAATGTCCGGGCGTTCGTGGGATCGATGAGTGCACGTCCGATCTCCCAGATCCGGCGATGCATCGGGCGTTCTTCGTCGCGCAGGAAGCCGCAGAACGCCAGGGTCTCGAGGGGCTACCGGCAGGTCACGGAACTGGGCGGCGCTGTTTTCAGCGCGTGATTGACCCCACTGCCGGCCTCGGGAGGCTTTCTGCTACGGCAGGTCCAGCGAAGAACGCTGGCCCACCGCTGACCTCTGTCCGCAGGATCGAAGGCCCCGCACATGCGGGGCCTTCGAGGCGGTCGAGCCGGCATCGCAGATCGCGTGCCGGGTTCGCTGTCACTTGGCGAATGCAGCGGCGCTGTCAGGACGCGCTTGCGCGCATGGCCCGATCAATATCCGCGCTGCTTCTCGATGCGCGATTCGAGTTGTGCCTTGAGCTTGTCGCAGGCGCCCCGGATCGCCTTTTCCGTATTTTCATCGTCATGGCTCGCGCCGATCGGTTCGTCGTTCTGCATGCGTGCTTCCAGAGCGCAGCGACGATCACTCGGGCCACTTTTGGTGGAATTGTGATCGGACAGAAACACCTCAAGCCGACTCAGGCGCGGGAAGAAACGCCCCAGGTGCTGCTCCATCATCGCGTTGACCCGCGACTCCAGTGCATCGCTGCCATCGATATGGTTGTCGGTGTTCAACTGGATCTTCAAAGCGTGACTCCTGCGTTGTGAACGGGTGCGTGGAATCAGCCTAACGATCGGTGCTGCACCATTTGCGTGAAGCGGGCTCCAGTTCGGCGCGCTGGATCAGGACCGGGTTCAGCCGGCATCCGGATCGCGCCGCCACGCGGCATGGCGACGGCGCCAGCTCTTCGCCAATGCAGCAGGCGGCAGCGCGTACAGGCGCGCGCCGAGCGAGCAGGCACGGCGGGCGAGTTCCTGTTGCTGCGTCGCGATGCGGCCGGACAATGTTTCGGCCGTGGCCGGATCGATGTCGGGCATCACGCGCACGCCCGATGCGAGTACCGCCAGGTCATGGTGCAGGCCAAGCAGCTCGCCGAGTTCCGAGGCGCAGTCGTGCTCGGCGCGCATCGGGCCGGGCCAGATCGGTCGCAGCAGGCGCAGATGGAATCCGTGCTCCTTGCAGCGCTTGCGCCACGCATGGAAGGCTGCGTCTTCTCCTTTCCGGCAGGCCGTGTGCATCGCCTTGCGCCCGCGGCGATAGCTCGACTCGAGCCCGGCTTCGAACGCGCCGAATCCCTTGCGTGACAGCTGCCAGTGTTCGATGCGTAGCAGCGCCGCGGTCAGCGCTTCGTGCGCTCCCTGCAACAGCGCTTCGCTGTCCTGTTCGTGTTCGAGGTGCACGCGCCGCGCGTGCAGCTGCGCCCGGACCGGTTCCAGCGTGCCGCTTTCCGCCGAGCCCGCGGTGTCGAGGGCATCGAAGGCATCGATCAGGACGTCGGCATCGCGCATCGGCCCGAGCGTCGCCGCGATGTCGCGGAAGGCCGCATTCTCGTCGCGGTAGCCATCGAACGACGGCCGGACCAGCCGGAGCAGGCCGCGGATCTTCTTGCAGCGCTTGCGTACGTCATGGATGGCCGACACGGTGTCGTCCTGGGCGTGGTCGATGCTGCGCAGGGCCGCCGTGACCTGGTCGCGGGCGATACGGCGGAGCGACGCCGTGGCATCGGAATCGCTGTGTTTGACGCGGTAAGCCACGGGACACCTCCGGATCGCTCCGATGCGCAGGTCTACCACCGGCGGCGTGAGCGCGTGGGCAGCGCGCGCGCCCTTGCGCGTCGGTCATGCCTGCATCGGGCGCGGCCGGTGCGGACGCCAGGGCTAGCGCACATCCTCGTCGCTGCGCGCTGCCCCGGTTGGGCCCGGATCGCGGATACGCTGCACGCGCGCCCGGTAGGCACCGGCGTTCTCGCCGGAAATGCGTCGCGCCCGCGTGCCGGTCACCGTGCCGACCTTGCGGTCCGAACCGGTCACCGGCTTGGCCTCGACCGAGGTTTCGCGCTCGAACGCATGCGACTTGTCGGTGTTGCGGTAGTAGCGGTACAGGGCCCAGTACAGCGCGGTGGCGCCGATCGGACCGGCGAGCAGGACCAGTGCGCTTTCATCGTTCATGACATGGTCGCCAGATAGGTGATGGCGAGGCCTTCGAGGAACGTGCCCGCGGTGAGCGCGGCCAGCAGCAGTTTCCACTGCTGCACCGGCACACTGCCCATGGTTTCGCCGGTGCGGCCGTTCACTGCGATGTAGTGCAGCAGACCGCCGTTCCTGCCCGGCTGGTGGAAGGAGTACAGCCAGACCGGCAGGTACATCGACACCCAGCGCGTGCCGTGCACGTCCAGCTGTTCCTGTTCCCAGCGCACGCCACGGTCGTAGCGACGGACGGACCCTTCGACCTGCGCGCGGGCGATCGACAGCAACTGGTCTTCCAGCCGCGGCCGCAGCTGCTCGACGTCACTGTCGCGCTTCTCCGAGCTGAAGCCGGCGAGATAGGAGGCGTTCCACTTCACCGCGTTCTTGGTGTCGAACGGCAGGATGGTGTTGATGATGTTGTTGGTGTTGACCCGGATATCGAAATGGCCGCGCTCGGTCGATGATTCCAGCGGCAGATCGTCGACGGTGAAGTCCACGCGCCGCTCCACCTGGTAGACATCGGCGTCGTAGTACGTGGTCTTGTCCTTGCCCTGGGTGCGCGTGTACTCGCGCGTCTTGATCTCGCCCTTGCCGGCCACGGCCGCGCTCGCCCGGCCGTCGACGACCATGTAGGGCAGGTAGACCCCGACGACGTTCTCGGGCGTGAACTGCTCCTTGAACGCCTTCAGCGCGAACAGGCGGCGCTTGTCGACGAACTGGCGGATGCGCGCAACCGCATCCTCCTTGCGGATGTGGAAGGGCAGCACCGCATCGGGGACCGCCCCATTGGCCACCTGCTCGTTGAGGCCGAAGACGTGCCGGCACCAGTGGCAGCGCGCCGTCATCGCGTTCTCGGTATTGATCGTCACTTCCGCGCCGCAGGCGGGGCATTTGAAGCTCATCAGGTTGGCGGCGTCGGCATCGATGTCGCGCGCACCCGAGGCCATGACGGTGCCGGTGAGGCTGTCGAGGCCCTCGCCGAATCCGAACGCCTCCTCGGCCCGCTCACCGTGCCACTCGTTGCGGCAGTACAGGCAGACCAGCACGTCGGTGCCGGGACGCTGGCGGATGTCGGTGCCGCCGCACTTCGGGCATCGATTGAGCCCGTCCTTGAGTTCCTCGGACGCGGTGTCGATGGCGACCGGGTCGGGCGCTTCCAGCTCGTCACGGATCGGGTCGGGCAGGGTCTGCGGATCGACCGGAAACGTGCCGGGCAGGGGCGGCACGTCGTGGGGCGAACCCGGCCCGTCCACGGGGCGGGCCGGAGCCGGGGGTGGCGGCTTGGGATCGGACATGGGCGGGCGTCCGGTCAGAGGCCCAGTGCCTTCGCCTTGAGCGCGTCGTAGTCGTCCTGGGTGATCAGGCCGAGATCGAGCATTTCCTTGGCCTGCTTGAGCCGGGCGACCGGATCGTCCGCCGCCGGCGCAGCAGGCGTCGCCGGTTGCTGCAGGCTGCCGATCCCGCCGGCCATGCCCGAAGCCATGCCCAGGCCGACCAGCCCGGCGGCGCCGCTGTGCTCGCCCGCGGACTGCATGCCCTGGGCCACGCTGGCCTGCAGGTTGGAGTTGCCGCGCGTCCCGGCCAGCGCATCGGCGCGCTGGACGGTCTTGAGCAGTTCGCGCGTGTTGGCGTCGTACTCGATCGAGACGATCGCCGTCTTGACGATGGCCAGGCCGCGGTCGGCCTTCCAGTGGTAGGCCTGCTCGACCGCCGCCGACAGGCTCTGCGCGAAGCCCAGCGAATCCTGCTGCAGTTTCGTGATGCGATTGCCCTTGCCGGGATCGTTCGTGTACAGGCTGAAGGCCGGCGCCAGCGAACCCACCACTTCATTGAAGAGCTGGCTGGCCGCGGCGTTGTCGATGTCGGTGAAGTCGAAGACCTGGCCGGGGGCGAGATAACGCGCCGGCACGAAGTTCTTCACGAACAGGATCGGGTCGACGATCTTCAGCGTGTACGAGCCGCGCGTGATCGCGCCGACCTGGGTGCCGAGGAAGCCGTCGTCCCAGTAGATCTCCGACTGGGTGCCGAAGCGGTTGTCGGGCAGTTCCTTGAGCGAAACGAAGAACGCCGCCTGCTGCGAGCCGGGCTGGCCGCCGAACTTGAAGCGCTCCCAGCTCTGCCGGATCAGCGGGCTGACGATGCCGTCGCCGGCGAAGACGGACTGCGAATTGATGTCGTCGGATCGCCACTCGTAACCACCAGGCTCGGCGACGAACGCGGTGATCGCCCCGTCCTGGAGCAGCAGCAGGCCGTAGCCTTCCGGCACCACGATCTTCGAGCCGTTGGTGATGATGTTCGACGAGGCGCGGGTGTTGGAGCCGCGGCCGGCATTCGTGGCCTGCGGGACGGCCGCGAACAGCGCTGCCGTGGGCGGCAGCCCCGCCGGCACCGTATAGAAATCCTTCCACTGGTCGGCCAGCACGCCGCCGACCGCACCCGCCACCGCCTGTACGAGACCCATGACAAACTCCCTGCACTTCGTGGACGGGCAACGTACCCGACAGCGCCGGACTATAACGCCGGGGCTGTGCCTGGATTGCAGACAGCCTGCGCAGGCCAGCGCAGGCCGGGCCGGGCCTCCTCAGCCCCCGTTCCCGCGCGGCCCGGATCAGCCGCGCCTGGCAGCCTCGATCGCCGCGATGTCGATCCTGCGCATGGTCATCATCGCGTCGAACGCGCGTTTCGCGGCGGCGGGGTCGGGGTCGCTGATCGCCTCGATCAGCGCGCGCGGCGTGATCTGCCAGGACAGCCCCCAACGGTCCTTGCACCAGCCGCAGTCACTTTCCTGGCCCCCGTTGCCGACGATCGCATTCCACAGGCGGTCGGTCTCGGCCTGGTCCTCCGTCGACACCTGGAAGGAAAACGCCTCGCTGTGACGGTACGCCGGCCCGCCGTTGAGGCCGAGGCAGGGGATGCCCATCACCGTGAACTCGACCGTCAGGACGTCGCCCTGTCGGCCGGACGGGAAGTCGCCGGGTGCGCGATGGGTAGCGCCGACGGCGCTGTCGGGAAAGGTCTGTGCGTAGAAGGTCGCGGCGTCCAGGGCGCCGCCGTCGTACCAGAGGCAGATCGTGTTGCTGGCGGTCATGCGGCTGCTCCCGAGCGGTGCCGGCAGTAGGCGGGCCGGGTGGTTAAAGCCGCGTAGTGGGCGGGCCGGCTGGATCCGCTCGTCTGATGCGGCGCCGCGACGTCTCACACCACGCGTACGCGGGACGCCCGGACAATCGCGTTTTGCCCGGAGCGGCCCATGCGTCTACCCATCGCCCATCTGCTCGCCGCCGCCGGCCTGTCTGCCGCCGCAGGCGCCGGCGCCACGCCGCCTGCGCTGCCCAACGTGCCGGTTGCGGAAGTGGATCTCGCGCGCTACGCCGGCACCTGGTACGAGCAGGCGCATCTGCCGATGTTCTTCCAGCGCAAGTGCGTCGCCGACACGACCGCGCACTACAGCCTGGAGCCCGACGGCACGGTGGCGGTATTGAACCGTTGCCGCAGGGCCGATGGCAGCTTCAACGAGGCGCGGGGCGTCGCGCGGAAAGTGGGCGGTCGCAGCGCCACTCTGGAGGTCCGCTTCGCACCGCAATGGCTCTCGTGGGTGCCGATGGTCTGGGGCGACTACTGGGTGATCGCGCTCGACGAATCCGAGTATCGCTGGGCCATGGTCGGCGCACCGGATATGAAGTACCTGTGGATCCTGTCGCGCACGCCGCAGCTCGATCCGGACGTGCGCGCCCGGCTCGTCGAACAGGCCCGTGCGATGGGATACCCGGTCGAGCGGCTGGTGGACACGCCGCACCCGGCGCCGGCGGGGGAGCTTGATGGCTGACGTGGCCGGAACGAGCGGTCCGGCGGGAGTCGCGGACGGTTGCGGTTGCACGACCGCGTGCCGGGAGAATTCCAGGGCGGAGCCGGCCCCCGCGCCGCGGCACCGCTAGACTGGCAGCTTCCGTTCCACCAACCGGCTTTCGATGATCAACAACGACGTCCTGCGCAGCATCCGCTACATGCTCGACCTGAGCGACCAGAAACTGGTCGATCTGGCCCACCTCGCCGATCCCGCGTTCCCGCTGGAGAAGGAGCAGGTGCCCGCCCTGCTGCTCAAGGAGGACGAGCCGGGTCATGTGCCCTGCAGCGATGCGGTACTGGCCCACGTGCTCGACGGACTGATCGTGCAGCGTCGCGGCCGCGACGACCGCCAGCCGCCGCGGCCGGTGGAGGCGCGTATCAGCAACAACGTGGTGCTGAAGAAACTCCGCGTAGCGTTCGAACTCACCGATGTCGACATGCACGCGATCTTCGCCGACGCCGGCTTTCCGATTTCCAAACCGGAGATGTCGGCACTGTTCCGGCAGGCCGGACACCGCAACTTCCGCCCCTGCGGTGACCAGTTGCTGCGCAATTTCCTCAAGGGCCTGACGATGCGGGTGCGCGGCGCCTGATCCGGTCGTCCCGCGCTGCGGTCCGCAGTTCCGCCGTCGGAGCTGCGGAGCGCCGGGTCAGCGCTGGTCCAGTTCGTAATGGATCAGCACCACGCATTGCGATGCGAACAGCATCTGCGGGCCCAGCGCGATCTTCTTCGCGCCCATCCGCTCCAGCCCCGGTACCGCCTTCTTCGGCATCGGAATATGGTCGGTGAGCAGGAAACAGGGATTGTCGGCGAACGTCTGCTCGCGGATCGGCGTGCCTTTGGGGTCCATGAGGAACAGCTGGTGGTCCGCTGCCAGGCCCTGCACCAGGCGCTCGAAGCTCGTCGTGCGCACTTCCACGCCCGGTTCCACTTCGCGCGTCTCGTCCTTGGCCATGCCCCGCGACGCATCGAGCGCTGCGGCGATCTTGCCGAGCAGGGCGCGTTCGTCGAAGCCGCCGATATCGCGCATCGCGTCGACCTCGAAACGGACCGTGCGCGAGAAATCGCGCGTGCTTTCGAGCACGAGGTAGACGATGACGTCGCGCCGGTGCGATTGCGCGACGAACACGGCGTTCATCAGCGTGTGGGCGAGGATCTCGCTGTGCGCGTCCTTGCCGATGGATGCCAGCAGGGCCTGGCTGTCGGTGGGCGCGGCGCGCGCCCGCAGTACGAAGGTTCTCATGCGTGTTCCGGTCGATCCGCGAGCGCGCAACATCGCGCGCGGGCGGCCCATTGTCCCCGCAAACGCCAGCGCCGCGTATCCTGTGCGCCGCATATCCGGCGCTGGCGCCGGGACCGCAGCCGACGAGAATGCAGACGATGGCCCGATTGAAGCGCGACCCCACCCGGGAGCGGAACCTCACGCACGACTACGCGAAGTGGCTGGTGCAGGAAAAACGCGAACGCAACCAGGCCAACGGCAAGCTGTTCGCCCGCCAGCACACCACGCGCGGGCGTCGCTTCCACGGTTACAACGAGCAGGAAATCTGCACACTGCTCGGCGTCGACTATTACGGCTGAGCGGGCGGCGACAGCGATGGCCGGTCGCCCGGAACTTCCGGTCGGCGTGGCCCGGTCAGGCCGGGCGGGACTCGGAGGCGCGGTCGCAGCAGGCTCAGAAGCGCTCGCCGGCGGGCAGGTAGCGCCAGGTACCGACCGGCATCTTCGCGAGCGGGACCTTGCCGATGCGGATGCGCCGGATCGCGACCACCTCGAGCCCCACCTGCGCGCACATGTGCCGCAACTGGCCGCCCTGGACGCCCTTGATCGCGAAGCGCAGGCGCACTTCGTTCTGCCAGCTGACCTTGCACGGCGGCAGGTCGCGACCGCCGTACTGAAGACCATGGGCGAGCTTGCGCAGGCCGTAGGGCGCGATCTCGCCGCTGACCTCGACGACGAATTCCTGCTCGATCTCGTCGCGGTCCTCGGTCAGCCGCCGCCAGACGCGGCCATCCTGCGAGAACACCATCAGGCCGCCGGCCTCGTTGTCGAGCGGCATCAGCGGCGTCAGTCGCTGGAAATGACGTTCGAGCAGGCGCACGCCTGACGGGTCCTCGTCCCAGCGCGATGCAGGCACCACCAGTCCTGCCGCCATCTTCGGACCACTGATGGCGTCGTAACCAGCCGGCTTGTGCAGCAGGATCGTCGCCGGCTCGACTGCGGCCAGGCGCGCTGCCGGATCGAGTTCCACCACCTCGGTGGTCACCATGTGCTGCGGCAGTTCGACCACCCGGCCATCGACGGTGACCCATCCACCCTTGATGTACTGCTCGGCTTCGCTGCGCGAGCACTGGACAAGTTCGGCGAGGCGCTTGGCGAGGCGGACGGGTTCTGGCATGGGGAAGTTCGGCGGCTTGGGCTGGGCAGTGTAGCGAGGCTGGGCCCGGCTGCCCCGGATTGGCCGCGTCAAAACGACGCGGCCCACACATCCGCCAATCCGGCGTGAATGCAACATCGCCTGAGGGGGGGCTCCTACACGTGTCGGTCCGGCAGCGCGACCTAGCCTTGCGTACACGTCCGCGAGCCGCGGTAGTCCAAGGTTTCTTCAATGATGAATGCCCGTCCCAGCGCACTGCGCTGTCCCCATGCCGCCCGCGCCGGAGTAGCGCCTGCCGTCTCTGCGCCAGTGACGGCGCTCCCGACTGCAATCGCGGAGGAATTCCTGGCCTTCGTCGACGCACCCACCTTTCCATGCGTCGGGTCCAAGGCGGCACTGGCGAAGGGGGCGATCCAGACCCATACCTTCGGCAAGCTCGGGGACCGTGGCAACGATGCGCCGGTGCTCGATGCGCTCGGTGCGTTCGCCTCGATGGTCGACGGCATGCCGCAGGACGACCGTACGGTGCATTCGTTCGTCGCCCTGTTCGACGGGCCCCAGGACACCGACGAACAGCGCTTCGAGGCGCTGCTGTGGTCGCAGCTGCAGCGGCTGCATGACCTCGACGTGCGTCGCGGCACGCCATGGGCGGCCGACGTCAGCCGCAATCCCGACGACCCGCATTTCAGCCTGAGCCTGGCGGGGCATCCCTTCTTCGTGATCGGCCTGCACCCGGGCGCATCGCGCATCGCCCGGCGCTTCGCTTGGCCTGCGATGGTCTTCAATTCGCATCGCCAGTTCGAACGGCTGCGCGAGGACGGCCGCTACCAGAAGATGCAGGCCGCGACGCGCGAGCGCGATACCGCGCTGCAGGGTGGTATCAACCCGAACCTGGCCGACTTCGGCGCAGCTGCCGAGACCCGGCAGTACAGCGGCCGCAAGGCAGAGGCCGGCTGGACCTGTCCTTTCCGTGTGCGGAGCCCGCGCTGATGGTGGGCAGTGTGGAACGCATCGCCCCGTGCTCCGGGCGCGCGGTGGAACTCGATACCGGCGACGAACTGATCGTGATCGATCCGATGGGCCAGCAGGTCAGTGACCTGACCGCGTTCTCGCTTGCGGATACGGCGGAGTACCTGTCATCCGGCCGCTCGATCGACTACGCCTCCAAACTCTGGCTGAGCACCGGCGATCTGCTCTACTCGAACCGGAGCACGCCGATGTTCACCATTCTGGAGGACACCTGCGGTCGCCATGATTTCACCCTGACGCCGTGCTCCAAGAAGATGTTCGAAATGCTCTATGGCGAGAAGGAGGGACGCCCGGGCTGCGAGGGCAATCTCGCGGCGGCGCTCGCGCCCTACGGCATCGGGATCGACCGCATCCCGGTGGCCTTCAACATCTTCATGCACGTCGCCTTCGACCAGGATGGGAAGGTGAGTGTCCTGCCCCCGCTGAGCCGCGCCGGGGATTTCGTGAGGCTGCGGGCGGAAATGCCGATGGTCGTCGCGATGACCGCGTGCTCGGCGGGACAGTCGAACAACTTCAGCTACAAGCCGATCGATTTCAGGGTGGAGCGCAAAAGCGCCGCAATCGCCTAGGCGATGCCTGCGCGGCGTCCGGCATCGCCGCTCTCCAAAGCCACTCGCAGCGCGGACGCTCAGCCTGCCGCTGCGCCGTCGGCAACACTCATCGATGCTTCGGTCGTTCCATAGCGCCGCTGGCAGGTGTCGCACCAGAACGCCCGCCGCTGCGCCCGGCCCAGATGCTTGCGATAGCTCAGCAATGTGCCGTCGCGCGGGCACGTGGTCTTGGTATGCACCTGGTAATGCTTTTTCAGCTGGAACGCCTGTTTCCAGCGATAGAAATCGAAGCTGTAGTCGCGCGCCTCGGTGACCAGCTGCGCGAGCTTGCGCGCGGGCAGGGCGCCGATCGTGCTTTCCGGATGGACGCGGATGCGATGCAGCACTTCGTTCTTGATGATGTTGCCAACGCCGGCAAACACGTCCTGGTCCAGCAGGACATCCGCCGCCAGGGCATCCGGCTTCGCGCGCAAGGTGCGCCGCGCACGCGCGGGATCCCAGGCCTCGCTCATCACATCGACACCCCAGTCGTAGGCGGCGTCGAGGTCGCCCTCGATGAAGCGGACCGAGCACGAATAGAAGTTGAGCGCATCGCCCCTGCTGAACCCCAGACCCAGCCGGGGCGTTGCGGCTTTGGTCTCGTTGATGCGCCAGCTGCCGAACAACAGGAAGTGGATGCGCACGCTGAAGTCGTCGAATTCCAGCAGAAAATGCTTGCCCCAGCTGCGCACCGCCCGCAGCGTGCGGTTGCGCAGGCGGCCGATGTCCTGCTTGCTGTTGCCTTCGACGTGCAGCACCTTGCGGCCGACGAACTGCTGGGCAAGTTCGCGAAGAATGACGATCGACGGACCTTCGGGCATGACCACAGCATCAGGCGGCGCGGGTGTGGCCGCCGCGAAGACATGGCACTCCCGCGCGCGCGTACGCGCATGCACCGAGGCTCGCGCGGCGGGCGTCTACATCTGGGAGGGTGCGTCTGGCGCGAACCGCGCAAGCATGCCGCCGGCATGCGGTCACGTGCGAAGGCGAACTTGGGCGACCGCGGCGAACGAAAGTGGAGCGGCGAGGGCAGCAAGTGGCCCGCGACTGTCCGGCCAGGGCATGCCGAGTGCGCTTCCCGACGCAGGCACCACAGCGGGGTGGAGGACGCTGACCGACCGATCGGACGATGAGGACCACGGCGCGAAGGCTGTTGCCTGCGCCGACTGCCGCGAAGTCGTCCCTGGAATATGGCGCCGCGAGCGCATTCCATTTGTTTGCCGGGAGGCGGGACCCACCAGGCCCGGGACGGGCGAGACGGGTTCCTGGGGCTCAAGACCTGCGTGGCAGGTCGATTACTCCGCGGGCGTAGCGGCGCCCTTGGCGGCGTCGCGCTCTGCGCGCTTCTTGGCGTCCTTCTCGTCCTGCTTCTTCTTCTTGGCGAGTTCGCGCTGACGCTTTTCGAACGAGTAATTGGGCTTGGCCACGGAGACTCCTATGCGATTGAGCGCCGCATTGTCTCATCTACGGGGCAAATCCGCCCGCTGGCCCGTTCAGGGTCTGGTCTGCAGCCGAGCGTCGGGGGGCGGGGCGCCCGGGACCGGTCAGCTGCGCAGGCGCTGCAGCTGGGCCTGCAGGGCTTCGACCTGGGCGCGGAGCTCGGCGTTCTCGCGCTCGAGCTGGGTCACCCGGCGCTGCAATGATTTCGCGTCCGGCGCAGGGTCCGCTTCGTCGCCGAACTGCTCCGGCCGCGGCCGCTTCTTCGCCTCGCGCGCGCGCCGCGCAGCCTGCTTCAGCTCTTCCTTGCCCGCCTGGGCGGCGCTGCGCTGCTCGTCTGCCGGGAGGCTGGCGACCGCGGCCGCAGCGCTGAGCGAGATCTCCCCGGCCTTCAGCGCGCCCACCACTTCCGGCGTGGCCTGCGAGTGGATGCGCTCGATCATCAGCACCTGGTTGCTGCTGAGCTTGGCCTCGCGGGCCAGTTCGGCCCGGCTCACCGGGGCGGGGGCCTCGTCCCACGGCGGACGGTCATCGGTCTGCGCATCGGCGACATCGGCCGCGCCGGCCTGCTCCACAGCCGCCGTGCGCTGCGCCTGCTGGCGCGCCGCGATGATGTCGCGCTTGCGCAGCGCCAGCACGCCGCGCTGGTAGTCGGACACGCTGCGACGGCCCAGATGCTGTTCGATCATCCACAGATGCACGTCTTCCATCGACTGGAACCGAGTGTTCTGCAGGGTGTTGAACGGGATCCCGTGCTTCTGGCAGATGCCGTAGCGGTTGTGCCCGTCGACCAGCACGTCGCCCCAAAGTACCAGTGCGTCGCGGCAGCCTTCGGCCAGCAGGCTGCGCTCCAGGGCCTCGTACTCGTCGCTCGTCAACGGGTCGATGTAGGCCTTGAGTTCTTCCAGGACGACGATGTTCATGCGCTGCGACCGCTTCGGGGGGCGCGCATTGTAGAGGCGACGGTTCGCGGATGCTGAGACCCGGGCAGTCGAACGCCTCGCCACCGCAGGCTGGCTTCAGGCGGGCCATGCCAGTGCGTGGGCCGGCAGGCGCGCCGAGCGGCCGCTGAGCCGTTCGAACTCGGCGAGATCGTGGGAGCAGAAGATGTCGACATCCGCGGCGCTGTGGCGCAGTTCGCGCAGGCGCTGCTGGTTATGCAGACGGGCGTCGCGGTCGAGCTCCATCATCCACTGGTAGAAGCGCAGGCCGGGTGGGCAATGCGGCGATGCGTCCATTTCGCGTTCGTGGAAATAGGCGTCCCCCGCAAGCAGGCGCCAGCGCGCGCCCGCGTCGACCGCGATGCCGGCATGCCCATGCGTGTGGCCGGGCAAGGGCACCAGCAACAGGCCGGGCGGTACGCCCTGGAGATCGCGCACGCCATCGAAGCCCATCCAGGCCTCGCCCTGGCCCGGCTCGTAGGTACGCCAGCGACCGCGGCTGGACCACTGCTGGGGGCGGAAACGCTGGCGGTCCAGCCAGCTCTTCTGCAGTACCGCGTGGTCCCGTTCGCGCGCCAGCATGTGCACGGTCGCCTGCGGGAAGTCGTCGAGCCCGCCGGCATGATCGAAATCCAGATGCGACAGCAGAATGTGGCGAACATCCGCCGGCTGGAAACCGAGGCGCTGGATCTGGCGCGCCGCAGTCATCTCGGCGCGGAATTCGGGGCGCAGCAGGCCGAGGAAGAATGCGCTCAGACGCGCGCGCGGATGGGCCACATCGCGCAGCCCGAGCCCGGTATCCACCAGCACGAGGCAGTCCGGCGCTTCGACGAGCAGGCAGTGACAGGTCAGATGGCCACGTACGAGGTCAGGCGTGCGGCCGTCCATCAGGCGCCCGCCAAGCGGGCAGGTTGAGATGCAGTTGAGGTGGTGGATCCGCATCGTCGGCTCCTCGCTCTGGCCCGCAGTCTCCGATCGCGGCGATCAGCCATTCGTGATTGCAGGGACAACAATTTCAGGCGCTGCCGTTATTGCAGGGCCGGCCTCACGTCACGCCCTGGAGGGTGCGAGACTCCCGGGCGCCGGCGGCTGGCTGACGCATCCTGGCTGCTCGAGGCAAGCGTGCGCGCCGCGCCGGGGGAGGCGCAGCGCGGCCTCAGTGGCGGCGCAATAGGGGGAAGCGGCGGGAGGACTTCGCCGCGCTCTTGGCGATCAGTGCAGCGCAACCCACGGTGATCGCATCCTCGACAGCGCCGGTCGACTTCTGCCCGAAGCGCTGCATCGCCCGGATGCGCATGTTGAACGTCACATAGGCTGCGCCCACTGCGGCGGCGGCGCCGAGCGCTGCGGCCAGCGGACGCTGCTCGCGCGGTGCCAGGGCCATCCCGGCGATGGCGCCGGTCGCGATGCGCGCGAGCATGCCCGCCGCAACGATGCGGTCCGGCGCGCTTTCCATCTTGTCGCCGGCGAGCTCGCCTGCCGCCAGCAGCTTGGCGCCGGTGGAGGCGAGCCGGTTGCCGAGCAGGCGCGGCGCGCCGTTACCGGCCGGCAGGGTGCCGTTGCACGCAGCGTTGGCAACGGCCGCCAGCGGCGTCATCGCGCGCATGCCGGCGACGGCGCCCATCAGGATCGAGTGGATCAGAGCCATCGGAAAACCTCGTGGGGCGGGGCGGGCCCGGGAAGTGCTTGATCAGGCCAGC
>Ga0233363_1000574_pt1 | contig 16062 bp, 12 predicted proteins | sample ElkDunMinimDraft_18_FD_191534 | JGI IMG/M metagenome (GOLD analysis project Ga0233363, IMG submission 191534) | Fecal eukaryotic communites from dung pellets of Tule Elk in California, USA - Elk Dung C16 | ecosystem: Host-associated > Mammals > Digestive system > Large intestine > Fecal | place... | reverse complement strand
GTGCTCGTCGTCACGATCGCGGTGGCGGCGGGCACGTTCGCCACCGGGTTCGCCGCGACCTGGCGCACGTCACAGGTGGAGCAGGTGAACCTCGCACTGGGCACCGACCTGCGGGCGGACCAGATCGCCGATCCCGCGCTCACGGCGTCCGCGATGTTCGCCGGTGCGACGGCCGCCCACGACGACGCGCACGGTCAGCCCGTCGTGGACCGTCCCATCTCCCTGGGTCCCCGTGGCAACTCCGCCGGGGTGTCCGCACGGCTCGTCGCGGTCGACGCGTCGCGGCCGCAGGACCTGCGCGGCCACGGCGAGGTGCCGTGGGGCGCGGTGGTCGACGAGCTCGCGGAGTCGCAGCCCTCGCTCGACGCCGGCACCCCGCTGCCGCCCGACTCGCAGTGGCTGGTGGTCGAAGGCACCGTCGACACGCTCGAGGGGACCACGGGCAAGGCGCTCGTCGGTGTGACGGTCGAGGACGAGCGCGGCGTCCTCACCCAGCTCGGGCCGCGCTCGACCTACCTCGGGTCGTCGGAGCCCCTCGTCTACGAGATCCCGCCCGCAGGCACGGGCGCCCTGCGCGTCGTCGCCGTGGACGCGCTCGTGACGGTCGAGGAGCTTCCGCTCGACCTGGCGTTCGAGCTGCAGACCGGCAGCGGCGCGACGCTCGCCCCGGTCGGGTTGTCGATCACCGGCGTGCGCACCGTCGCCCGCTCCGAAGGCATCCGGTGGCCGTCCGAGGTCCCGGACGCGCCGAGCACGGCCGTCGCCGTCGACGTGGGCGGCTGGTCCGCCAACCTGCACCAGGAGGACAAGATGGTCCCCGCTCAGGTCGAGAGCACGATGTCCCCGACCGCGGGCTCCCTGGACCTGCGGGCGAAGATGACGGTGGACGCCTGGTCGACCGCTCCGGGCCGACTGCTGGCACGGGCGTGGTCGGCGCCCGGCCCCGTGCCCGTCGTCGCGAGCCACGCGCTGAGCGACCGCCTGGACGGCACCTCGCGCGCTCTGACGATGAGCATCAACGGGGTCAACGTCCACGCCAAGGTCGTGCGCTACGTCGACCACGTCCCGGGGGCGCCCCGGGGGATCACGATCCTCGCGGACCACGCGACCCTGACGCGCGCGGTGCTCGAGAGCGGCGGCTCCCCCGGCATGGTCGACGCGTGGTGGGTCGCCGCGCCCGCGGCGACGAGCGCCAGCGTCGCCGCCGGGCTGACCGACGTCGACGCCGTCGTGCGCACCCGTGCGGGCGAGCAGGACAAGGCGCTCACCGGACCGATCAGCGTCGCGGTGCCCGTCGCGCTGTCCCTCGTGGGCTTCTCGGCCGCGCTCCTCGTCCTGATCGGCGCGGGCTCGGTCGCGGCGGCGTCGGTGCGCGCCCGCCGGCTCGAGCTGGCGCGCCTGCAGGCCATCGGCGCCTCCCGCCCCGGGCTGGTCGGCGGCCTGCTCGCCGAGAGCACGGTCCTCGTCGTCGTCGGCGCGCTCGCCGGGGTGCTGGCGGGCTACGGCCTGGCCGCGGTCGTCGCGCCCCTGCTCACGATGTCGGCCGACGGCCGCACCCCCGCCCCGGAACCCTGGCTCGTGTGGGCCTGGGGCGACCAGGCCCTGCAGACGTTCGCCGTCGCCGCCGGCGCGTCGGCGGTCGTCGCGGCCGTCGTCGTCGCCGGGGTGCGCCGCACCTCCGGGGCGGCCCTGCGGATGGGAGACGACCGATGACGACGCTGGCGACACGCGTCCGCGCGACCACGGGTGACGCGCTGCTCGTGACGCGCCGCCGCACACGGCTGGACGCGGGCCTCCTGCTGGGCACCGCGCTGCTCCTGATCGCGACCCTGCTGGCGCTGCTGGCCGTCCCCCGGCTGCTGGACCGGACCGCCGTCACGGCGCTGCGGACGGCGGTCGTGAACGCCGGGCTCGACGGGGCGGTCACGGTCCGCGCCGTGCCACAGGGCCTCAACGGCCTCGCGTTCGCTGCACCGCTCGAGGAGGCGGGGTGGATCGACACCGTGACCGAGGGGCTGCGCCCGGCGATCGCGGTCGTGGAGTCCATCCCGTACACCACGACCATCGACGGCACGGACCTCTCCGCGCGGCTGTTCCTGATGGACGCGCCCGGCCAGCGTTCGGAGCCCGTGACGTGGACGGTGGGCGAGGCTCCCGAGCTCATCGTCTTCCCGGATCCGAAGGACCCCGATCCGGAGCCGATCCCCGACCTCGAGGTGGGTCTGAGCGTCCCCGTCGCCCGTGCACTCGGCGTGGACCCCGCTGCCGGCCCGGTGAGCCTCGACCTGAGGAACCGCCGCTCGTCGCAGGAGGTCTGGGTCACCGGCCTGTACGAACCGGTCGACCCCGCGGACGACCGTTGGGCGATCGCGCCCGACCTGCTGGAGATCGTCCCGGCAGACCCCGCGGACGAGGTGGCCGGGTCGTTCTCCCTGTACGTGCCCCCTGCGGCTGCCCCGGACGTGGCGCGCTTCATCGGGAGCAGGCAGCTGAACGGTGACGCCATCGCGTTCGTCGACTCCGCGCGGCTCCGCACCGAGGACGTCCCCGCACTGCGCCGCGCCGTCGTGACCCTCAAGGCGCAGGACCCCGACGTCACGAGCACGCTCCCGGGCGTGCTCGACGCCTACGAGGCGCACGCCCGCGCGACGACCGCACAGGCGTCGCTCGTCCTGGCGGGCATCGGTGCGACGGCCGCGTGCTGCCTCGTCCTGGCCGCGGCACTGCTCGTCGAGCGTCGTCGCAGCCACCTCGCGGGCGAACGCGCCCGTGGTGCGTCGCTGGCGTCCGTCGCGCTGCGCGGCGCGGTCGAGTCCGTGCCTCTCGCCTGCGTGGCCGCCCTCCTCGCGGGCGCGGCGATCACGCTGTGGCTGCCCGATCAGCGGGGGTCGACCTGGTTGCCTGCGGCTCTCGTCGTCGTGGCCGCGTCAGCGCCCGCGGTCCTCGCCGCACGGGCCGCCGCAGCGGCGTGGACGGGTCGTCGCGTCCCGGCGGACCGCAGGGAGCGCGCCCGGCTCGCCGGGCTGCGCGGAGCACGTCGCCTCGTCGCGGAGATCGTCACCGTCGCTGTCGCGGTGCTGGCGCTCGTGTCGCTGCGCGGCCGCGGTCTCGTGCCCGACGACCGCGCGGAGCCGGACCCGCTGCTCGTGGCCACACCGTTCCTGCTGGCCGTGGCCGCGTCCCTCCTGGTGGTGCGCACCGCGCCCGCCGTGGTCCGCGCCGCGGGCAGGTGGGCGGCTCGGTCACGCGGTCTGGCCGCTCCCCTGGCGGCGACGCGCGCGCAGCGGGGCGCGACCGCCCTGCTGCCCCTCGTGAGCGTGACGGTGGCTGTCGCGCTCATGGTCCTCAGCGGCATCGTCGTGCACAACGTGCACGTGGGGCAGCAGGTCGCCGCCGACCGTCTCGTCGGCGCCGACGTCCGCATCGACGGCACCCTCTCCTCGCCGAGCGCGGTCGCGGCACTGGAGCAGATCGCGTCGGCGGACGGGGTGACGACCGTCGCCACCGCCGCACAGCTCGAGGAACGCATCTTCGGGAGCGGGGGAGGTCTCACCGCCGCCGTGCTCGTGGTGGACGCCGTGAAGCTCGCACAGGTCCGTGACGCGATGGGCCTGCCGGTCGACCCCGATCTGACTGCCCTGGCCGAGGCGTCCGGCGCGCAGGTCCCCGCCCTCGTCGACGCCGAGCTCGTCACGCGCGTCGACGCCGAGAAGGGCGTCCCCCTCCAGGTCACCAAGGGACGCGTGGAGCTCGACGTGCGCGGCACCACGTCGCTGTCGATCGACGCGGGCGCACCCCCGGCAGACGCACGGGTGGCGCACGCCACCCGCACCGAGGACGACGGCGTGGTGGTCGTCGACGCGGCTGCCCTCGCCGCCCGGACGGACAAGCCGCCGTCGACCACGCGCGCCTGGGTCACCGGGCCCGGGGCGGAGCAGGCCGTCGCCGACTCCGGGATCGCGCGCCTGCCGGAGGTGACGGTCACGACACGCGACGACTGGTACGCGGCCTGGTCCCACGCGCCGCTGCCCCGTGCGCTGGCCGTCCTGCTGGTCGCCGCGGTCGGTGCGCTGGGCGTGCTCGCCGTGATCGGGCTCGCCCTGGTGGTCGTCGCGACCTCGGGCGAGCGCGGGCGCACGCTGTCCACGCTGCGCACGCTGGGGCTGGACGCACCCACGGCGCGGTGGGCGACCCTCGGGGAGCTGGCACCGCTCGTGGTCGGCGGTCTGGTCGGTGGCAGCGCCATCGGCCTCGCGCTGCCCGTGCTCGTGGGGGACGCGCTCGGGCTGTCCTGGGTGACGGCCGCCCCCGGGCACGTGCCGATCGAGCTCACGTGGTGGCCCGTCCTGGTGGCGGCCGGCGCGCTCGCCGTCGCGCTGCTGGTGGCGGTCCTGGTCGAGCAGGCCGTGCGGCGCCGGGAACGGCTCGGCGAGGTGCTGCGCGTGGGCGCACGCTGACGGCCGCGTCCAGGTCCGTCAGTCCGGTCCCCCGCCCAGGCCCGTCAGGCTGCGGGCGGGCCTGCGACCCCGACCGTCGGCGTGGCCTGCGTCGACGCCCCCGGCAGCTCGTGCCCCGGCCGGCCGCCCCGCATCGCGAAGGCGCACACGGCACCGACGAGGAGCACGGCGACGGTCACGGCGAGCGTCTGGGCCGCGGCTGCGGCGAACCCGGCCTCGACGGCGGACTGCGCGGCCGCACGCACCTGGTCGACGACGTCGGGCGGCACGTCGGCGGGCAGGTCGAGGCCCCCGCCCGCGGCACCCAGGCCGGCGGCGGCGGACTGCCGGAAGCCCTCGACGAACGGCTCGCGCACCGCGTCGGGCAGGGACCGTGCCGCGTCCTGCGCGGCCGCCGGCATCGTGGCGGCGAGGCGCGACGTCAGCGCGGCGACCACGACGGCGGACCCGATGACGCCGCCGATCTGGCGGTTCGTGTTGAAGGCGCCCGCACCGGCACCGGCGTTGCGCTGGTCGAGACCGGTGGTCGCGAGGTTGCCGAGCGGGGAGAACACCAGCCCGGTCCCCACACCGAACCCGAGCATCGGCACGACGAGACGCCAGACCGCGACGTCGGGCTGGACCTGCGTCGCCAGGACACCGATCGACACGGCCAGCACGACGAACCCCGTGAAGACGACCCACTTGCCCGCCACCCGGTCGGAGAGCCGGCCTGCGAACGGTGCGACGACCCCGGAGATCAGCGACCCCGGCAGGCCGACGAGCGCCGCATGCAGCGGCGAGAGCCCGAGGACCTGCTGCAGGTACAGCGTGAACGGGAAGAAGATGCCCGTCATCGCGAACGACACGGCCGCGCCGGCGAGGTTGGCGAGCGCGAAGTTGCGGTGCACGAACAGCCGCAGCGGCAGCAGCGCGTCGTCGCCCCGGTGGCGCTGCCAGATCAGGAACACCCCGGAGACCACGGCGCCCGCACCGATGACGAGCGGCACCGTGACCGGGCCGACGATGGTGCCCCAGTCGTAGGCCGCACCCTCCTGCAGACCGAACACGAGAAGGCTCATCCCGACGACGGAGAGCACGACGCCGGGCACGTCGAAGGTCCGCGCGTGCGTCGGCAGCGCAGGCAGCCGCGTCAGCGCGAGCCACAGGGCGACGCCGCCCACCGGGATGTTGACGTAGAAGATCCACTCCCAGCCGACGCTCTCGACGAGCACCCCGCCGAGCACCGGGCCGGTGATGGTCGCGACGCCCGCGACCGATCCCCAGATGCCCAGCGCGGCACCGCGCTTCTGCGCCGGGAAGACCCGGGTGATCATCGCCATGGTCTGGGGCGTCATGAGCGCACCGCCGATCCCCTGCACGGCGCGGGCAGCGATGAGCACGCCGACCGACCCGGCGAGGCCGCAGGCCAGGGACGCGACCGTGAACACGACGAGCCCGGCGACGAACACGGGCCGCGGCCCGAAGCGGTCGCCCATCCGGCCGGTGACCAGCAGCAGCACCGCGAACGTGAGCAGGTAGGCGCTGTTGACCCAGCCGACGGTCACCAGGCTCGCGTCGAACGCGGTCTGGAGGGTCGGCACGGCGATGTTCACGATGGTGGTGTCCACCATGATCATGAAGAAGCCGAGGCACAGCGGGGGCAGGATGCTCCACGGGCTCCGGCCGCCCAGGTCGATGCCGGGGGCGGGTGCGGTCATGACGTGCTCCGGTCTACGGGGCGCCGGCGCGGCGCGGTGGTCCGCGGGCGCGGGACCTTCGTCCCCGCCCGGCGCGCCACACTACGCCCGCGTGCGACGTCCGGCGCGACGGTCGGCCGTGTGCACGCCGCTCACGACCGACCGCCGCCGCCTCAGACCTCGATGCCCTCGAACAGCTCGGTGACGAGCGCGGCGACGGGCGAACGCTCCGAGCGGGTCAGCGTCACGTGCGCGAACAGGGGGTGCCCCTTGAGCGCCTCGATGACGGCAGCGACGCCGTCGTGCCGCCCGACGCGCAGGTTGTCGCGCTGCGCGACGTCGTGGGTCAGGACCACGCGGGACGACTGCCCGATCCGCGACAGCACGGTGAGCAGCACGTTGCGCTCGAGGGACTGCGCCTCGTCGACGATCACGAAGGCGTCGTGCAGGGACCGGCCGCGGATGTGCGTCAGGGGTAGCACCTCGAGGATGTCGCGGTCGAGGATCTCCTCCACGACCTCCTTGCTGACGAGCGCCCCGAGGGTGTCGAAGACGGCCTGCGCCCACGGGCTCATCTTCTCCGCCGAGTCGCCGGGCAGGTAGCCCAGGTCCTGGCCCCCCACCGCGTACAGCGGCCGGAACACCATCACCTTGCGGTGCTGGCGCCGCTCGAGCACGGCCTCCAGGCCCGCGCACAGCGCGAGCGCCGACTTGCCGGTGCCGGCACGCCCTCCCAGCGAGACGATGCCGATCTCCTCGTCGAGGAGCAGGTCGATCGCGACGCGCTGCTCCGCCGAGCGACCGTGCACGCCGAACACGTCCTGGTCGCCGCGCACGAGCTGCACGTGCTTGTCGGCCGTGACCCGACCCAGCGCCGACCCGCGCGGGCTGTGGAGCACGAGACCCGTGTGGCAGGGCAGGTCGCTCGCACCGCCGAGGAGTGCCGAGGGGCCCACGACCACGTCCGCGAGCGCCACCGACTCGTGCTCCCACAGGTCGGCCATCTGCTGCTCGGAGAGGTCGAGGGCGTCCATGCCCGTCCACCCGGAGTCGACCGCGAGCTCGGCGCGGTACTCCTCCGCGCTCAGGCCGACGGCCGAGGCCTTGACCCGCATCGGCAGGTCCTTGGAGACCACCACGACGTGCTGCCCCTCGGCCGCGAGGTTGGCGGCCACGGCGAGGATGCGCGTGTCGTTGTCGCCCAGCCGGAACCCGGCGGGCAGCACGGCGGGGTCCACGTGGTTGAGCTCGACCCGCAGCGTGCCGCCCTCGTCGGTGACCGGCATGGGGGCGTCGAGCCGTCCGTGCTTGATGCGCAGGTCGTCCAGCAGGCGCAGCGCGCTGCGCGCGTAGTAGCCGAGCTCTGCGTGGTGGCGCTTGGCCTCGAGCTCCGTGATCACGACGACGGGGAGCACGACGTCCTGCTCGGCGAACCGCAGGATCGCGCGCGGGTCGGACAGCAGGACGGACGTGTCGAGCACGTAGGTCAGGCGGGGTCCCGGTGTGGAGCCGTCGGTGTCGGACGCTGCGGTGGCGCTCGTCGCGGTCGTGGTTGCCGGGTCGTGCTTCGAGATCTGGTCCACGGCAGGCTCCCCTCGGCGCCTCAGCGCCGGTCTGGACGCTTCCCGACGGCCCCTGGCGCCGCAGCGCAGACGGACCGGCGTTCGACGGCGGGACGGGGTCGGCCGGCCGAGGGCCGGGTCCGGCCCTCCTCCCGGAGCGCATGCTCCATGGGCTGACCTCCCGGGACGACGGGTGCCGTCCGTTGTGTCCGAAGGTAACCCGCGCCACCGACACGACGCCCGCGATCCGGCGCCGACACGCGAGAAGTCACACGGCGTTCACCTGACGGGACGACGTCAGCGCCCGAGGCGCCGCTCGCGCTGGCTGTACGCGCGCACGGCACGCAGGAAGTCGACGCGCCGGAAGTCCGGCCAGTACGCCTCGCAGAAGTAGAACTCCGAGTGCGTGCTCTGCCACAGCAGGAACCCGCCCAGGCGCTGCTCGCCCGACGTGCGGATGACGAGGTCGGGGTCGGGCTGGCCCTTCGTGTACAGGTGCTGGGCGATGTGCTCGACGTCGAACGCCTCCGCCAGCTCGTCGAGGCTGGAGCCGGCGTCCGCGTGCATGCGCAGGAAGGCGCGCACGGCGTCGGCGATCTCGCGCCGCCCGCCGTAGCCCACCGCCGCGTTGACGTGCAGCCCCTGCACGTCGGCCGTGGCATCCTGAGCCGCCTTGAGCGCGGCGGCCGTGCAGTCCGGCAGCATGTCGAGCGCACCCACCGCCTGGATGCGCCAGCGGCGCTCCGCGGCGAGCTCCCCGACGACGTCCTCGATGACCCGCAGGAGGTCGCCCAGCTCCGCGGGGTCGCGCGCGAGGTTGTCGGTCGACAGCAGCCAGAGCGTCACGACCTCGACGCCGATGTCCTCGCTCCACTGCAGGAGGTCGCTGATCTTGTCGGCGCCCCGCCGGTGCCCCGTCGCGGACGAGAGGCCGCTGCCGCGGGCCCAGCGGCGGTTGCCGTCGAGGATCACGCCGACGTGGCGCGGCACCTGGTCCGGCTGCAGCGACGCGGCCAGGCGGCGCTCGTACAGGCCGTAGAGCGGGTGCGGCAGGCGCACGCGTAGCCTCCCAGGGGCGGGTCGTCGGACGTCCAACACGGTACTCGCCGCGACGGACCGCTGGGAGCAGGTCGGGGGCCGAGGCGCGCTGCAGAGGTCCCATGACACGTCACCTACGGCGACGTAACCTACGTTGACGTAGGTCAGGCAGGCGACGCACGAGCAGAGAGCGGTCACACCCTTCGATGAGCACCTCCCCCGCGCACGGACAGCAGCCCGCAGCCCGCTCCGACGACCACTCCGGCGCCGGTCCGCTCGCTCGCGCCGCCGCCGACGTGGGCGACGCCGTCGAGGCCGCCGTCGAGAACATCAAGCCCCGCCTGCGTGGCTGGGTCCACGCCGGTGTGGCGCCGATCGTCCTGATCGCGGCGATCGTGCTCGTCGCCATGTCGCCGACACCGGCGGCTCGCTGGTCGAACCTCGTCTTCGGGGTCTCGGCCGTCCTGCTCTTCGGCACCAGCGCCGTCTACCACCGCGGCACGTGGTCGCCGCGCGTCGCGGGCGTCCTGCGGCGCCTCGACCACACCAACATCTTCCTCATCATCGCCGGCACGTACACGCCGCTCGCCGTCCTGCTGCTGCCCGCGGCGACGGCGCGCACGCTGCTCGTCATCGTCTGGTCCGGGGCGATCCTCGGGCTCCTGGCCCGCATCTTCTGGCTGAACGCGCCCCGCTGGGTCTACGTCCCGATCTACCTGGCGCTGGGCTGGGTGGCCGTCGGGTTCTTCCCGCAGTTCTGGGAGACCGGCGGGCCCACGATCGTCTACCTCATCGCGGTCGGCGGCCTGGCGTACACCGTCGGCGCGATCGTGTACGGGCTCAAGAAGCCCAACCCGAGCCCGCGCTGGTTCGGGTTCCACGAGATCTTCCACGTGCTGACCGTCATCGGGTGCGGCACCCACATGGTCGCCGTGGCGATCGCCACGTCACGCCTCGGCTGACGCGGCCCGGAACCTCGGACCCGGGCCACCTCGGAGCCGGGCGACCTCGGGCCCAGCGACTCAGCCCCGCGGCACCACGGCGTAGCGGCGGTGCGCGAGCGACGGGTTGCGCTCGCGCACGGACCGCAGCGCGTCGGCGTCGAGGTCGACCGTGCGGACCTGCGGGTCGTCGTCCAGCTCGAGGCCGACGACGCCGTCCGGTCCGACGACCAGAGAGCGACCCACCACGCCGCGACCCGCCTGCCCCACGGCGACCACCGCGGCGGTGTTCTCGATCGCGCGGGCGACCGCGAGCGTGCGCCAGTGCATCGCCTTGAGGTCGCCCGACGCCCACGCGGCGGGCACCAGGAGCACGTCGGTGCCCGCGTCGACGAGCCGGCGTGCCGACTCCGGGAACCGCAGGTCGTAGCACGTCAGCACGCCGAAGCACAGGCCCGCCACGTCGAGGACCAGCGGCGGCGCGTCGACCGGGCCCGGCGCGAGCCGCTGCGACTCCCGGTGCCCGAACGCGTCGTAGAGGTGCACCTTGCGGTAGACACCGGCGAGCCGGCCACCGGCGTCGACGGCCACCACGACGTTGTGGGCGCGCGGCTGCCCGTCGGCGCCCGGCTCCCCACCCGGCACCGTCGTGCCGGCGACCACGGCCAGGCCGTGCGCGGCCGCGTCCTCGCGCAGCGTCGAGACGAAGGGCCCGTCGAGCGGCTCGGCCAGCTCGACGCCCACGCCCCGCGGGTCGAACGCGGACGCGTACTCCGGCAGCACGACGACGTCGGCGCGGGCACGCGCCGCGGTGCGCAGCGCGTCGCGCGCCGCCAGCAGGTTCGCGTGGCGGTCCTGCCCCACCTCGAGCTGCGCGACCGTGACACGCACGGCCGGGCGCTGCGGCGGCTGGGGACGTGCGCTCACCGCGGCCCCGCGTCGGGACGGGCGCCGTCCGGGTCGCCGGCCGTGAGGCCGCCCGGGTCGCCGTCGTCCGTCGGGTCGTCCGGTGCGCTGTCCGGTGCCTCCTGCGTGCCGCCGTCCGACGTGCCGCCCCCGAGGGTCCCCGTGGACGTGGCGCTCGTCGCCTCGGCACGCAGCCGGTCGCGGTGGGCCGCGCGGCGCATTCGCCGCGTGAAGGACACCGCGAGCGCGATGACCGCGAGCGCGAGCACGAACGTCGCGACGAAGCCTTCGAAGCCCGGCGAGCCCTCCGTCGGGCTCTCGTACGTGGGTCCCGGCAACCGCCCGGACGAGAGCGCGCCCGCGGCCAGGGCCGTGGTGACCAGGGCGTTCATCGGGCATGCTCCGTCCCGCGGACACCCGCGAACAGGTCGGTCTCCGGCAGCGTCGTCTCCACGCGGGACTCCGCGAGCTCGTACTCCTCGTCGGGCCACGTCGCGACCTCGACGTCGCGCGGGACGGCGAAGAACCAGCCCTCCGGGTCGATCTGCGTGGCGTGCGCGCGCAGTGCGGCGTCACGCTGCGCGAAGTGGTCGGCGCACGCGATGCGCGTCGTGACCTCGCGCTCGGGGACCTCACGCGCCTGGCGCGAGTCGATCCAGTCGCTGAACGGCGACTCGCCACCGGCGGCCACGATCGCGTCGTGCACGGCCCGCATCCGCGCGAGCGAGAAGCCGTGGTTGTAGTAGAGCTTGAGCGGCGTCCACGGCTCGCCCTGCCCGCGGTAGCGCTCGGCGTCACCGGCCGTCGCGAACGCCTCGACGGAGACCCGGTGGCACATGATGTGGTCGGGGTGCGGGTACCCGCCGGACGGGTCGTACGTCGTGATCACGTGCGGCCGGAACTCCCGGACCGCGGCGACGAGCGGCGCGCTCGCCTCCTCGAGCGGCAGGGTCGCGAACGAGCCCTCGGGCAGCGGCGGCAGCGGGTCGCCCTCGGGCAGCCCCGAGTCGACGAACCCGAGCCAGCGCTGCTCGACGCCGAGCGCGGCGGCCGCGGCGGCCATCTCCTCACGGCGCACGGCGCGCATCGCCTCGAGACCCTCGGGGGCCGGGCCGTAGTGCGGGTTGAGGACATCGCCCCGCTCACCGCCCGTGCAGGTCACGACGAGGACCTCGACACCCTCCGCGGCGTACCGCGCGGTGGTCGCCGCACCCTTGCTGGACTCGTCGTCCGGGTGCGCGTGCACCGCCATCAGCCGTAGCCGCTCCGAGCTCACCGTGGATCCTTCCGTGGCATGTCGTGGGACGAGAGACAATGATCCCTCACCGCGCCGACACCCGTCGCACGACACCCAGGAGGCCCCATCGTGGTCGCACCGGCCCCCCGCCCGCCCGCCGGGCGCTACGGACCGGAACCCACCGACGCCACCCGCCGCCTGCAGCGCCTCGCGCTGGCGGCGGTCGTCGTGGTCACCATGGTGGTGGCCGCCTGGATCGGCACCGGCGTGATGCGGGACCCGGTGATCTGGCAGGACGTCGGCTACCGCGTGGACGGGCCGACGTCGACCGAGGTGACGTTCGACGTCACGACACCGCCGGGCGGGGCGGCGACGTGCCGCGTCCAGGCCCTGTCGTCGTCGTACGCGCAGGTCGGCGTGCTGGACGTGCCGATCCCCCCGGCCGAGACGCGCACCCGTCGCGTGACCGTGACCGTCCCGACCGTGGAGCTCGCCGTGACGGGCGTCGTGCAGGGGTGCGAGCCGGTCGACTAGGCCTCACGGACGTCCAGCCCCCCGGCCCGGGGCGAGCTCCGGCCCGGGGTTGCTAGGCTGTGCGTTTACGCCGCCCCCGGTCCGGCGTCGTACGACAGGTCGACGCGACCGCGGTGGCAGGCCCACCCGCCCCCCGCGCCGCACCTTCGTCCGTGCCGCCGGGGGTTCCCGCGCCGTCGGACCGACGGCCACCCCAGGCAAGGCAAGGAAGGAGCGATCGTGACCGAGACGACTGCGCCCACATGGCTGACGCAGGAGGCCTACGACCGCCTCACGGAGGAGCTCACGTACCTCCAGACGGACGGCCGCAAGGAGATCACGGACCGCATCGCCGCGGCCCGTGACGAGGGCGACCTCAAGGAGAACGGTGGCTACCACGCCGCCCGCGAGGAGCAGGCCAAGCAGGAGGCCCGCATCCGCGAGCTCCAGGCCAAGCTCCGCAACGTCCAGATCGGCACGCCGCCCGACGACGGCGTCGTCGAGCCCGGCATGGTCGTCACGGCCGTCGTCGCGGGTGACGAGATGACGTTCCTGCTCGGCTCCCGCGAGATCGCGGGGAGCGCCGACATCGACGTCTTCTCGCCCACGTCGCCGCTCGGCGCCGCGATCCACCGCCACAAGGTCGGCGACTCGACGTCGTACGAGGCGCCGAACGGCCGCCAGATCCCGGTCGAGATCAAGGCGGCCAGCCCTTTCCACGGCTGACGCGCCCCGCCGAGTGCGGGGGAGCCGACCTGAGTGCGGGACGTCCCGCACACTCGGGCCGGCTCCCCCGCACTCGGCGTCTGACGCCCGTCGTCAGGAGCTGCTGAGGCGGTAGCCGGCCGCACGCAGGCCCGTCAGCAGCGCGCCGCAGTGCTCGGGCCCCTTGGTCTCGATCTGCAGGTCGATCGCGACGTCGCTGAACCCGAGGTCGCCGCCCGTGCGCAGGTGGCTGACGTGCATGACGTTGCCGCCCATCGCGGCGACGTCCCGCAGCAGGTCCGCCAACGCGCCCGGGGTGTCCTCGACGACCACGTGCAGCTGCAGGTACCGACCCGCGGACACGAGGCCGTGACGCACGACCCGCAGCAGCACCAGCGGGTCGATGTTGCCGCCCGACAGGACGCACACCACCGGCCGGCCGTCCCCCGCCGCGATGCCGCGCGGGTCCGCCATGACGGCGGCGACGGCCGCAGCGCCCGACGGCTCGACGACGAGCTTCGCGCGCTCCGCGACGAGCAGCAGCGCGCGTGACAGGTCCTCCTCCGAGACGGTGCGCACCTGGACCCGGTGGCTCGCGAGCACCTCGAACGGGACCGTCCCGGGAGTCCCCACGGCGATGCCGTCGGCCATGGTGCGCAGCTCGGGCGCCGGCGTGGGGCGGCCCGCCGCGAGCGACGCGGGGTAGGCGGCGGCGCGCGCGGCCTGCACCCCCACGACGCGGACGTCCGGCCGGTCGGCCAGCGCGGCGGCGATCCCGGCGGCGAGCCCGCCACCGCCGACGGGCACGACGATGGTCCCCACGTCCGGCACCTGCTCGAGGACCTCGAGCGCGACCGTCCCCTGCCCGGCGTCGACGTCCGGGTGGTCGAACGGGTGGATGAGCACCGCGCCCGTGCGCGCCGCGTGGTCGTGCGCCGCGACGAGCGCCTCGTCCACGGACGCGCCGACGAGCTCGACGTGCGCCCCGTAGGACCGGGTCGCCGCGATCTTCGGCAGCGCCGCATCGACCGGCATGAAGATGACGGCGTCGATCCCGAGGATGCCTGCCGCCAGCGCGACGCCCTGCGCGTGGTTGCCGGCACTGGCCGCGACGACTCCCCCGGCCTTCTCCGCGTCCGTCAGACGTGCCATGCGCGTGTAGGCGCCGCGGATCTTGAACGAGCCGGCCCGCTGCAGGTTCTCGCACTTCAGCCAGACGTCGGCGCCGATCATCCGCGAGAGCGCGCGGCTGCGCTGCACCGGCGTGCGCTCGGCGACGCCGTCGATCAGTGCGGCCGCGTCGCGGACGTCCTGCGGTCCGATCACGGGGCCACGGGCGAGTCGCCCGCCGTCGTGCCGCGGGCCTCGTCGTCGTCCTCCCGCGCGGCCCGCGCCTCGGACTCCGCCTCCGCCGCCGCGGCGACGGCCCGGTCGAGGACCGGGTGCCCCTTGGCGCGTATGGGCACGTGGTCGTCGGACCCGAGCTGGGGGAACTTGTCGTGCCCGTGCAGGTACAGCACCACGGTGTTGATGAGCGCCGCGAGCGGCACCGCGAACAGGGCGCCGACGATGCCCGCGACCAGCGACCCGGTCGTGACGACGAGCAGGACGGCGACGGGGTGCAGCGACACGGCGTGCCCCATGAGGAACGGCTGCAGCACGTGCCCCTCGAGCTGCTGGACGAGCAGCACGACGCCCAGCATGATCAGCGCCGAGCCCCAGCCCTGCGTGACGAGCGCGACGAGCACCGCGATGGATCCCGTGACGATCGCCCCGACGAACGGGATGAACGACCCGAAGAACACCAGCACCGCGAGCGGCACGACCAGCGGCAGCTGCAGGAACGCGGCACCGATGCCGATGCCGACGGCGTCGACACCGGCGACGAGGATCTGCGTGCGGGTGTAGGCGCCGAGCGTGACCCATCCGCGCCGCCCCGCCTGGTGGAACCGCTCGCGCGAGCCGCGCGGCATGAGCCCGACGACCCACGCCCAGATCCCCCGCCCGTCGATGAGGAAGAACAGCGAGCAGAACAGCGCGATCAGCGTGCCCGCGGCGACGTGCCCGACGGTGACGCCCACCGACAGCGCACCCGAGGCGATCTGCTGACCGCTCGACGCGGCCGCGTCCTGCAGCTGCTCGACGTACGTGTCGAGGTCGCCCTGACCGAGGTGCAGGGGCCCGTCGGACAGCCAGCTGACCAGCTCGTCGACGCCCTCGCGGGCCTGCTCCCACAGCGCGGCGATGCCGTTGACGATCGACCGCCCGGCGAGCGTCAGGAGGCCCGCCACGAGCCCGAGCAGCAGGACGAGCGCGAGGCCGGCCGCGGCGGCGCGCGGCAGCCGCAGGTACCGCTGCATGGCCGCGACGACGGGCGAGAGCAGGACCGTGATCAGCAGCGCGATCGCGACGGGCACGACGATGACCTTGAGCGCCGCCAGGAGCCACAGCCCGGCGGCGAGCCCGGCGAGGATCACCAGCACGCGCCACGACCAGTCCGACCAGGCGCGCACGGCCGCCGGCACCGGCTCAGGACGCGGGGTCAGCGCAGGAGCGGCGAGCGGTGCGGGGCCCTGGTCGCGCACGCCCGGCGCCGTCACCGCCCGAGCCCTGCTGCCGCGAGCGCCTGAGCGAGGTCGGCGAGCAGGTCCTCGACGTCCTCGATCCCCACGGACAGGCGGACGAGGTCGTCGGGCACCTCGAGCGCCGTGCCGGCCACGGACCCGTGGGTCATGCGGCCGGGGTGCTCGACGAGCGACTCGACACCGCCGAGGGACTCGGCGAGCGTGAAGACCCGGGTCGCGGCGCACACCGCCACGGCGGACTCCGCCGAGCCGGTGCGGAACGCGACCATCCCGCCGAAGCCGCGCATCTGGCGGGCGGCGACCTCGTGGCCGGGGTGCCCGGGCAGCCCGGGCCACAGGACCTCGCGCACGCCGGGGTGCTCGACGAGGAACCGGGCGACCGCCTCGGCGTTGCTGTTGTGCCGGTCCATGCGGACGGCGAGCGTCTTGAGGCCGCGCA
>Ga0233363_1000572_pt1 | contig 16088 bp, 10 predicted proteins | sample ElkDunMinimDraft_18_FD_191534 | JGI IMG/M metagenome (GOLD analysis project Ga0233363, IMG submission 191534) | Fecal eukaryotic communites from dung pellets of Tule Elk in California, USA - Elk Dung C16 | ecosystem: Host-associated > Mammals > Digestive system > Large intestine > Fecal | place... | reverse complement strand
TGCAGACCGGCTCGGGCGTCTTCCTCAGCTGGCGCCTGCTGCAGGGTGAAGCCTTCGGCACCGGTGAGACGGGCCTCGTCGGCACCGACTTCGTCGTCACGCGCGACGGCGAGGCGATCGCGACGGTCACCGACAGCACCAACTTCCTCGACCCCGACGGTACGGCGGCCTCGCGCTACCGCGTGACGCCGGTGCTCGCCGGACGCGAAGGGGAGCCCAGCGCCGAAGCCTCGCCGCTCGCCGACAGCCACCTCGACATCCCGCTCACCCGGCCCGCCGGCGGCGTGACCCCCGCGGGCGAGGCCTACACCTACTCCGCCAACGACGTCTCGGTCGGCGACGTCGACGGCGACGGTGCCTACGAGTACGTCGTCAAATGGGACCCGTCCAACTCCAAGGACGTCTCGCAGGTCGGCTACACCGGCCCGGTGTTCCTGGACACGTACGAGCTCGACGGGACGCTGCTGAACCGCATCGAACTCGGGGACAACATCCGCGCCGGCGCGCACTACACGCAGTTCCTCGTCTACGACTTCGACGGCGACGGCCGCGCCGAGACGATGCTCAAGACCGCACCGGGCACGAAATCGGTCACTTACGCCGCCGACGGCTCCGTGACAGGCGAGGCGTTCGTCACGATGCCCGCCGACGACATCGCCGCCGGCTACTCCCACGACGACGACTACCGCATGAGCGCCGCCGACTACGAGGAGCACCTGGTGCAGATGTTCCTCGGCTGGTCCGAGCGCGAGGAGGTCGTCTCGGGCCAGTGGCCCGCCACCCTGGAGGAGGCGTTCGGCACCGACGTCACGCACGAGTACCCGCTCTCGCGGGAGAGCGCGGAAGAGCTCGTCGACTACTTCATCGACGTCTACGCGCCCGGCCGATCGGCCCGCAATGTGCTGCGCGCGTTCGAGGGCTTCATCGTCGACGGACCGGAGTACCTCACCGTCTTCGACGGCGCCACCGGTGCCGAGCTGCAGACCGTGCGCTACGAGCCGGGTCGCGGTGACGACGGGCTGCTGTGGGGCGACTACGCGATGAGCCGCATCGAGCCGGGCAACCGCGTGGACCGCTTCCTCTCCGGCGTGGCCTACCTCGACGGCGAGCGGCCGTCGGCGGTGTTCGCCCGCGGCTATTACACCCGCTCCACGGTCGCGACCTATGACTGGGATGGGGAGAACCTCTCGCAGCGCTGGTTCGTCGACAGCGGGCACGTGCCGCTGACGAACCCCTTCAACGACGGCCCGCACGGGCGCGACGGCACCGACCCCGTCTACGGCACGATCACGACGCAGGGCTTCCACAGCCTGTCCGTCGCGGACGTCGACGGCGACGGACGACAGGAGATCGTCTACGGCTCGGCGACCCTCGACGACGACGGCGGGCTGCTGTACTCCTCGTTCGACGTCATGCCCGAGGGCAGCGGTGCGCCGGGCGAGAACACCCGACTCGGCCACGGTGACGCGATGCACGTCGCAGACATCGATCCCGCCCGCCCGGGCCTGGAGATCTTCACCGTGCACGAGGGCGGCGCGTGGGCGCCATACGGCACGGCGCTGCGCGATGCCGCGACCGGCGAGGTGCTCTTCGGCGCCTACTCGGGCCGCGACACCGGCCGCGGCATGATCGGCGACGTGCGCGCCGATGTGCCGGGCATGGAGGTCTGGTCGAGCATGCCGGCCGGCACGGATGCCTCGGGGCTCCTCTCCGCGACGGGCGACGTGCTCGCTCCGACGAATCCCGGCACCAACATGTCGATCCGCTGGGCGGGCGACCTCACCACGCAGATCGTGAACGGCGCGGGGGAGGTCACCCCGACGATCGACGACTGGACGCGGGGCACGCAGCTCACGGCATCCGGAACCCTCACCAACAACGGCACGAAGGGAAATCCCTCGCTCGTCGCGGACGTCTTCGGCGACTGGCGCGAGGAGCTCGTGGTGCGCACGACCGATTCGAGTGCCCTGCGGGTGTACACATCGACCGAGGTCACCGCGCACAAGCTGTACACGCTGATGCACGACCCGCAGTACCGGGCCGAGATCGCGCGCCAGCAGACGACGTACAACCAGCCGGCCTACACGTCGTTCCACCTCGCCTCCGGGATGGACTTCGCCGCCGTGCCGCTGCGGGCAGGCCCCCAGCCGGTCGCGGCCCCCGGGCTCTCCGTCAGCGGCCGCGACGTCACCGTCACGTGGGAGGCGCCCGTCTTCACGGGCGGGTCCGACATCACGGGGTACGTCGTCACGCTGACGCCGGAAGGGCGCAAGAACGAGCCCCTCGTCACGGAGGTCGCCGCCGACGCCCGCACCGCCACGTTCGCCGGCGTCGCCCCCGGACGCTGGTCCGCCACGGTGGTCGCGGTCAACGCGACGGGCGCCTCGCAGCCCTCGGCGGCGTCGCCCACCGCGACGGTGACGAAGGGGCAGCCGACCCGACTCGTGACCACCGCGAGCGCCTACTGCCTCGGCGGCTCGGTGCGCGTGGGAGTGCTCGCGATCAACGTGGGGGCACCGCGGGCCGACATCACCGTCTCGGTGCTCGGGTCGGAGAAGAGCCGTACCGACGTGCGACGCGGCGGGAGCGTCGCGGAGCTGGTCGACAGCGGCACGCGGTCGCTGGCGGCCGGGGTGGCCACCGTGACGGCGACGACCGTCGTCGACGGCGTGCAATACGTCTCGACCTACGAGGCCGGCTACCGCGCGGCATCCTGCCGACGCTGAACGCGCGGGCGGGGGAGGCCGCGGTCTCTCCCGCCCCCGCCGGCGACCTAGACTCATCGGCATGCCCGAGTTCATCGACGCACACGGCATCGCGATCGTGTACGACGTGCATCCCGCCCGCTCCGAACCGCGCGGCATCGTGCAGGTGCTGCACGGCGTCGGCGAACACGCCGGCCGCTACGGCGCCCTGATCGACGCGCTCACCGGCGCCGGCTACATCGTGTACGCCGACGACCACCGCGGGCACGGGCGCACCGGCATCCGCCAGTACGGGGGCGATGCGTCCCGGCTCGGGCGCCTCGGCAAGGGCGGGCTGCGGGCGGCGAGGGATGCCGTGTGGCAGCTGACCGAGATCATCCACGACCAGGAGGACTCGGGGCTGCCGCTGGTCCTCTTCGGCCACTCGTGGGGATCGTTGCTCGCGCAGATGCTCGCGAACGAGCATCCCTTCGCCTACGACGGTCTCGTGCTGTCGGGCTCGGGACTGCGCCGGCCGGACTCGCTCAAGGTCGGCAATTACAACGCGCCGTGGGCGACGGCCGACGCGCTGGGGACGGAATGGCTGTCCTCGGATGCTGCGGTGGGTCGTGCCTTCCTCGACGACCCGCTCACGACGTCGGTGCCGCTGGCGAAGCTCTTCGGCGTGCGCGAGGGGCTGCGCCTCTACGGGCTCCCGCGGCGTGATCCCGGGGTCGACCTGCCCGTGCTGCTGCAGGTGGGCCGCGACGACACCGTCGGCGGCCCGCGCAGCGTGCACCGCCTCGCCGACGCGTACCGGCGCCGTTCGGGCTTCACCGACGTGACGACCCTGGTGTACCCCGAGGCCCGCCACGAGATCTACAACGAGGTGGCGCAGGAGCAGGTGCGCGCCGACCTGCTGGCCTGGCTCGCCGCCCGCTTCCCCGCGCGCCCCGCCGCCGCCCCCGAACCGTGAAACAACAACTGACGGCCGAGACGATGGGAAGTTCCCAATGTCTCGGCCCTCAGCTGTAGTCTCAGCGGGCGTCGCGGCGGGGGTCAGCCGTGCGCGCGGCGCGAGCCGCGGCCGCGGCCGGTGCCGGAGCTGGCGCGGATGTCGGCGACCGTGGCGCCGGTGGTCGGACGCGAGGGGCGCTGGGCCGGGCGACCGGATGCCGGTGCCTGACCTGCCGCCGAGCGGGCGCCGCCGCCGGAACGGCCGGAGCCGCCGCGTGCCGCCTGCGACTCGCCGGTGCGGCCGGAGCCGTCGCGGCCGGAGCCGCCACCGCGACGCGAGCCGCCGTTGCCGCCGCCGGAACGCTGGCCGCCGTTGCCGCCGCCCGAGCGCTGGCCGCCCCCGCCGCCACCGCGCTGCGGGGTCGAGACGACCGGCGCGGGGGTGACGTGATCGGCCGGCTCGCCGACGAGCACGGAGACCTCGTCGCCGTGGGCGGCGACGGGCTCGAGGGCCGCGGAGACCTGGGCCTTGCGCAGCAGGTCCTTGACCTCGCTGCGCTGGGCGTGCAGGGCCACCGTCACGACGACGCCCTCGGCGCCGGCGCGGGCGGTGCGGCCCGAACGGTGCAGGTACGCCTTGTGCTCCATGGGCGGGTCGACGTGCACGACCAGCTCGACGTCGTCGACGTGCACGCCGCGCGCGGCGACGTCGGTGGCGACGAGCACGCGCACGCCGCCCTTGGCGACGTCGGCGCCGAACGCGGCGAGGTTGCGGTCACGGGCGCCCTGCGACAGGTTGCCGTGCAGGTCGACGGCGGGGATGCCGGAGGCCGTGAGCTGCTTGGCGAGCTTCTTGGCCTGGTGCTTGGTGCGGGTGAAGAGGATGCGACGGCCGCGGCCGGAGGCGAGGTGACGCACCAGCGCGGTCTTGTCGTCGGTGCCGGGCACGACGAACACGCGGTGGGTCATCTGGCCCTGGGGGACGCTGGACTCGTCGACCTCGTGACGCACCTCGTCGCGCAGGAACTTGCGCACCAGGGTGTCGACGCCGCGGTCGAGCGTCGCGCTGAACAGCAGGCGCTGACCACCGGCGGGGGTGGCGGCGAGGATGCGGGTGACGCCGGGGAGGAAGCCGAGGTCGGCCATGTGGTCGGCCTCGTCGAGCACCGCGATCTCCACGGCGCTGAGGTCGACGACCTTCTGCTTCATGAGGTCTTCGAGGCGGCCGGGGCACGCCACGACGATGTCGACGCCGCGGGACAGTGCCTGCTCCTGCGGGCGCTGGCTGACGCCACCGAAGATCGTGGTGACGGTGAGGCCCACGGCATCCGCCAGGGGCGCGATGGTCGCGGCGATCTGGGTCGCCAGCTCACGGGTCGGGGCGAGCACGAGGCCGCGGGGGCGACCCGAGCGACGACCGGATGCCGCGGCGCCGGACAGGCGCGCCACCATCGGCAGCGCGAAGGCGATGGTCTTGCCGCTGCCGGTGCGGCCACGGCCGAGCACGTCGCGCCCGGCGAGGGAGTCGGGGAGGGTGTCGCGCTGAATGGCGAACGCCTCGGTCTTGCCGTCAGCGGCGAGGACGGCGGCGAGCTTCTCGGGCACGCCGAGGGAAAGGAAAGTAGACATGTGTGCTTTCGGGCAGGCACACGCAGATCGACAGAGGATCGCGGTGCGGGGGAGGCGACGGCGCGGATTCGCGCATCGGTTCGCCGTTCGAAAAGATGCCGCGATCGGGATCGGGGAGTCGTGACGACGACGTAGTGGCACTGAGGCCACCCGACCAGCCTACCAGCGCAGCGCCGTAGGCTTGACCCATGCACGGTGAGTACAAGGTTCCTGGCGGCAAGCTCGTCGTGGTCGACCTCGAGGTCGACGAGGGGCTGATCACCGATTTCCACCTGGCCGGCGACTTCTTCCTCGAGCCCGACGACGCCCTGGCCGACATCGATGCGGCCGTCACCGGGCTCCCCGTGGAGTCCGACGTCGCCACGATCGCGGCGGCCGTGCGCGGGGCGCTGCCGCCCGGCGCGCAGCTGCTGGGATTCACCCCTGAATCGGTCGGCACCGCCGTGCGGCGGGCGCTGGTGACCGCTCCGGGGTGGCGCGAGTTCGACTGGGAGATCGTGCACGACGGCCCCGTCTCGCCGCAGATGAACCTGGCGCTGGACGAGGTGCTCACCACCCGCGTCGGCGACGGCCGGCGCAACCCGACGCTGCGCCTGTGGGAGTGGAACGAGAACGCCGTCGTGATCGGCTCGTTCCAGTCGTACCGCAACGAGGTCGACCCCGAGGGCGCGGCCCGCCACGGCTTCGACGTCGTGCGGCGCATCTCCGGCGGCGGCGCCATGCTGATGGCGGCGAACTCCATCGTCACCTACTCGCTGTACGTGCCGGCATCCCTGGTCGCCGGCCTCACCTTCGCCGACTCGTACGCCTTCCTCGACGACTGGGTGCTCCAGGCGCTGCGCTCGCTCGGCATCGAGGCCACCTACCAGCCGCTCAACGACATCGCCTCCCCGCAGGGCAAGATCGGCGGCGCCGCGCAGAAGCGCCTCGCCAACGGCGGTGTGCTGCACCACGCCACCCTCAGCTACGACATGGACGGCCAGGTGCTCACCGAGGTGCTGCGCATCGGCCGCGAGAAGCTCAGCGACAAGGGGACGACCTCCGCTGCCAAGCGCGTGGATCCGCTCCGCAGCCAGACGGGCCTGCCCCGCGAGCAGATCATCGAGAAGCTGAAGCAGACCTTCGCGAACCTCTACGGCGCGACCGAGGGGCACATCACCGACGACGAGTACGCCGAAGCAGAGGCGCTCGTGCAGTCGAAGTTCGCCACCGACGCGTGGCTGCACCGCGTTCCGTGAGCGGCGAGCCCGGCGGCGAACCCGGCAGCGTCGAGATCCACCACGGTGACAACCTCGCCGTCGCGCGCACCCTCGCGGCCGGCTCCTTCACCCTCATCTACCTCGACCCGCCCTTCAACACCGGCCGCACGCGCGAGCGCGCCGTCGAGTCGGCTGTCAGAATTCCTGCTGCGGGCGCGGATGCGGCCGATGGCGGCGCAAAGACGCCGCTCAGCCTGAATTCCGACAGGGATCCGGTGAAGACCGGGTTCCGGGGCCTCGAGTACACGCGGCTGCGCGGCGACCTCAGCCGTTACGACGACCGGTTCGAGGACTACTGGGACTTCCTCGAGCCGCGCCTGGCCGAGGCGTGGCGGCTGCTCGCCGACGACGGCACCCTGTATCTGCACCTGGATTACCGCGAGGCGCACTATGCCAAGGTGCTCATGGATGCCCTCGTCGGCCGCGAGCGCTTCCTCAACGAGCTGATCTGGGCCTACGACTACGGCGCGAAGAGCCGCCGCCGCTGGCCCACCAAGCACGACACGATCCTGGTGTACGTCAAGGATCCGCGCGGCTACCACTTCGACTCCACCGCCGTGGACCGGGAGCCCTACATGGCGCCGGGCCTGGTCACGCCCGAGAAGGCGGCGCGCGGCAAGCTCCCCACCGACGTCTGGTGGCACACGATCGTGCCGACGTCCGGGCGGGAGAAGACCGGCTACCCGACGCAGAAGCCCGAGGGCATCCTCCGGCGCATCGTGCAGGCCTCCAGCCGCCCCGGCGACCGCGTGCTCGACCTTTTCGCCGGCAGCGGCACGACCGGCGCCGTCGCCTCCGCCCTCGGGCGCGACGCGGTGCTGGTGGATGCCAACCCCGAGGCGATCGGCATCATGTGCGCCCGGATGCCGCACGCCGTCGTCCACCCCGGATGAGTACCGTCTGAGGCCGCGGCATCCCTAGGCTGGCGTCCATGCGATTCGGACTCTTCATTCCCCAGGGCTGGCGTTTCGACCTGGTCGGCATCGACCCGGTGGATCACTGGACCACCATGCGCACCCTCGCCCAGCAGGCCGACGCCGGCCCGTGGGAGTCGCTGTGGGTCTACGACCACTTCCACACCACCCCCGTCGCGAGCGAGGAGGCGACCCACGAGGCGTGGACGCTGATGTCCGCGTTCGCGGCGTCGACCGACCGCATCCGGCTCGGCCAGATGTGCACGTGCATGAGCTACCGCAACCCGGCCTACCTCGCCAAGGTCGCCGCGACCGTCGACGCGATCTCGGGCGGACGCACCGAGATGGGCATCGGCGGCGGCTGGTACGAGCACGAGTGGCGCGCGTACGGCTACGGCTTCCCGCCGATCGCCGAGCGGCTCGGACGCCTGCGCGAGGGCGTGGAGATCATGCACCAGGCGTGGACGACGGGCACCGCGACCCTCGACGGCCGCTACTACACCGCCGACGGCGCCATCGTGCGCCCGCTCCCGCTGCAGCCCGGCGGCATTCCGCTGTGGATCGCCGGGGGCGGCGAGAAGGTGACCCTGAAGATCGCCGCGACCTACGCGTCGTACACGAACTTCGCCGGGTCGATCGAGGAGTTCACCCACAAGTCCGAGGTGCTGCGCGGCCACTGCGACGCCCTCGGCCGCGACTTCGCGGACATCACCCGCTCGTCCAACTTCAACACCGTCATCGCCGACACCGAGGCGGAGGTCGCCGACCGGGTGGCCGCCGTCGTCGCGCGCCTCGCCCCCTTCGTGGGTGCGGAGCGGGCCGGCCACATCGAGCGGGAGTACCGCGAGTCCCCGGGCGTCGGCACGCCCGAGCAGGTCGCCGAGCGGCTCGCCGCCCGCCAGGCCGCGGGCCTCGGATACGCGATCCACTACTTCCCGGAGGCTGCCTACGACCGCTCCGGCATCGAGCTGTTCGAGCGCGAGGTGGTCCCCGCGCTCAGCTGACCAGCGGTCGCGCGCCGGCGTAGCCGTCGGTCACGACGTCGGGGGTGCCGGGCGCGCCCCCGAACACACGCGCCGTCCCGGGGCGGGTCGACCACGGCATCCACCCCGGGTCGCCGTCGCGGAGGTAGGCGACGGCCGAGCCGTGCAGCGCATCGGCGAGCGCCTGCGGCGGGGCGGAGCCTGCCACCGCCGCGACGCGTTCGGCGTCGAGGTGGTCGAACCAGAACGGCACGTCCAGGCAGTGCGTCGCCAAGCCGCTCGCGGGCGAGGGCCACGAGAACCGGTACACCCACGTCGGAGCGGTGGCATCGCGGCGCGCGTCGGCGGCGCGCACCACGACGGAGCGGAACACCCGGTCGGTGACGAACCGGCCGAGCACCGCAGCGGTGCCCCGGCGCCGGAGCGCCCGGTTCGCGGCGAGGTAGGCCCGCCGTATCCTCCGGTCGCGGAGCACGAGCGAGACGGCGACGGATGCCGGCAGCCACCGCAGCGTGTTCTTCATGCCGTCGAGCACGCCGGTGAACTCGTCGTCGGTCGTGCCGAGCACGAGCGGCTTGTCGGCGCCGATGCCCGCGGCCAGGCCTTCCAGCGTCGGCCGGGGCAGCAGTTCGCCGTCGACGAGCGGCCCCCACGGCGGACCTTCGTCCAGGAGCGCCCGCACCGGCGCGAGCCGGCCCGTCGCCTCGGGTCTGCCCGCCGCCTCCTGCAGTGCGTACAGCCGTTCCTCGGGCACCGAGGCGAACCCGTCGCGGGTGGGGGCGACGCCGGCGAGGGCGGCGAGGCGCCGGGCGGCGGCCGCGGCGCGGTCGGGCTGCACGTCGCCGATCGCGGCGGAGAGAGCGAGGGCGCTGTGGAAGAGGTGCTGCGCGGCCGGCATCGACAGCAGCGTGAGCACCGCGCCGCCGCCGGCGGACTGGCCTGCGATCGTGACGCGGCCGGGGTCGCCTCCGAACACCGCGATGTTCTGCTGCACCCATTCGAGGGCGGCCAGCCAGTCGCGCACGCCCCGGTTGGTCGGTGCGCCCTCGATGGCGCCGAAGCCGTCGAACCCGAGCCGGTAGGAGATCGTCACCGTCACGACGCCGTCGCGGTTGAACGCCCGGCCGTCGTACCAGCTGCTGGCGGGAGTGCCCGAGGTGAAGCCGCCGCCGTGGATGTACACCAGCACCGGGAGCCGCCCGGAGGCGTCGGGGCGCGGGGTGAAGACGTCGACGTTGAGCGTCGAGTCGCCCGGCACGACGGGCTCGGGGATGATCGTCATCCCGTCGTCGGTACGGTGCACGGTGGGGCCGTGGGTGGTGGCATCCCGCGTGCCCTCCCAGGGCTCGACGGGCACCGGCGCGGCGAAGCGCAGGGGTCCGACGGGCGGCTGGGCGAAGGGGATGCCGAGGAATGCCGCCGATGCGGCGCCGTCGTGTTCGCGCCACACTCCGCGCACAGCTCCGGATGCGGTGGTCACGACGGGGGGTGCGGTCATGGGTCGAGCGTAAACCGGCCGGGTGCGTGGCCCGAAACGGTGACATATGGTGTGCCCATGACACCGCAGTCACGCCCGTCGGCATCCGATCTCACCCTCCAGGAGAAGGCGTCGCTGACCAGCGGCGCGGACTTCTGGACCACGAAGGCCGTCGCGCGCGTCGGCATCCCCTCGATCATGCTGACCGACGGGCCGCACGGCCTGCGCAAGCAGATCGGCGCCACCGATCACCTCGGCCTCGGGGCGAGCGTGCCGGCGACCTGCTTCCCTCCCGCCGTCGCGCTCGGGTCGTCGTTCGATCCCGAGCTGGTGGAGCGGGTCGGGGCGGCGCTCGGGCTCGAAGCGGCCATCGAGGACGTCGCCGTCGTGCTCGGCCCGGGCATCAACATCAAGCGCTCGCCGCTGTGCGGACGCAACTTCGAGTACTACTCCGAGGACCCGCTGGTGTCGGGGGTGCTCGGGGCGGCGGCGGTGCGCGGCATCCAGTCCCGCGGGGTCGGGGCGTCGCTGAAGCACTTCGCGGCGAACAACCAGGAGACCGACCGGCTGCGCGTGAGCGCCGACATCGACCCGCGGCCGCTGCGGGAGATCTACCTGCGCGGTTTCCACCGCGTCGTCACCGAAGCCCGGCCCTGGACGGTGATGTGCGCGTACAACCGCATCAACGGGGTCTACGCCTCGGAGGATCCGTGGCTGCTCACGCGGGTGCTCCGCGACGAGTGGGGGTTCGACGGCCTCGTCGTGTCGGACTGGGGCGCGGTGGAGGACCGCGTGGCCGGGCTCGTGGCGGGGCTGGACCTCGAGATGCCGGCCAGCGGCGGCCGCACCGACGCGCAGCTGGTCGCGGCCGTCGAGGACGGCAGCCTCGACGAGGCGGCGGTGCACCTCGCCGCCTCGCGCGTGATCGACCTGGTTCAGCGGACCGGCCGCCGGCCCGCGGCGCCGGCCGCGCTCGACGTCGACGCCCACCACGCCCTCGCCCGCGAGGCCGCGGGGCGGTCGATCGTGCTGCTGCGCAACGACGGCGCCGTGCTGCCGCTGCGACGGGACGCGTCGCTGGCGGTCATCGGAGCGTTCGCCGCGGAGCCGCGCTACCAGGGCGCCGGGTCGTCGCTCATCAACCCCACCCGCCTCGACACCGCCCTGGAGGAGATCCTCGCGCTTGCCGAGGGCGACGTCGTCTACGCGGCCGGCTTCACGGTCGCCGGCGACGCGGAGGCCGCAGCCGGCGACGGGGCGGGTGATGTGCCGGATGCCACGGCGCTCGTGGCCGAAGCGGTCGAGGCCGCGGCATCCGTCGAGACCGCCATCGTCTTCCTCGGGCTCCCCGCTGCGGCGGAGTCGGAGGGCTTCGACCGCGAACACATCGACCTGCCCGCCGACCAGCTGGCGCTGCTGGCGGCGGTCGTCGCCGCCAACCCCCGCACCGTCGTCGTGCTCTCCCACGGCGGCGTCGTGGCGCTGCCCTTCCGCGACGACGTCCCGGCGATCGTCGAGGCGTGGCTCCTGGGGCAGGCGGGCGGCGGGGCGACCGCCGACGTGCTGTTCGGCGTCGTGAACCCGTCGGCCAAGCTCACCGAGACGATTCCGCTGCGCCTTGCGGACACCGCCGCGTTCGGCAACTTCCCGGGGGAGTTCGGGCACGTCCGCTACGGCGAGGGCATCCTCGTCGGCTACCGCTGGTTCGACGCCCGCGCGCTGCCGGTGGCGTACCCCTTCGGCCACGGGCTGTCGTACACCTCGTTCGCGTACGGCCCGCCCGCGGCATCCGTCGCCGACGACGTGCTGCGGGTCACCGTGACCGTCACCAACACCGGCGACCGCGCCGGGCGGGAGGTCGTGCAGCTGTACACCGCCGTGCCCGCGTCCACTGTGCCGAGGGCGCCGCGCGAGCTGCGTGCCTTCACCGGGGTGACGCTGGAGCCGGGGGAGACCCGCGAGGTCGAGCTCACCGTGCCGCGCGCCGACCTCGCGCACTGGGACATCCGCAGCGACCGATGGCTCGTCGAGGGCGGTGAGTACCTCGTGGAGGTCGCCGCCTCCAGCCGCGACGTGCGGGGCACCGCCACCGTGTCGATCGTCGGTGACGAGGTGGTGCTGCCGCTGACGATGGCGTCGTCGGTGGCCGATCTGCTGACCCACCCCGTCGCGGGTCCCATCGTGCAGGAGGCGATGGGCAGCCTCCTGGGCGGGGCGGGAGCGGGTTCGCTCATGCCCGGCGAGGCGATGCAGAAGATGATGGGCTCGTTCCCGATCGGCCGGCTCGCCGGCTTTCCCGGGCTCCCGGTGACGTTCGAGCAGATCGAGCAGCTCGTGGCCATGGCCAACGGGCCCGACGCCGCCGACTGAGGACGGGAAGAGAGCGGGCCTCGGCAGCGCTGACGCGCTCCCGAGGCCCTGTCGGCGCCCGTTCGGGTCAGGCGGCCGACCATCCTCCATCGCTGGCGAGGGTGACGCCGTTGACGTTCACGCCGTCGTCACTCAGCAGGAAGGTGATGGATGCCGCGAGGGCGTCGGCCTCGACGGGGTCGGGGAGGATCGCCATCGCCGCGCGCACGCGCTCGGCGCCCAGCGGCGAGGCGAACTTCGCCTCGATGTTGGTGATCGTCGCTCCCGGCGCCACGGCGTTGCAGCGGATGCCGCTCGGGCCGTACATGAACGCGGTCGACTTGGTGAGCCCGACGACGGCGTGCTTGGACGCCGTGTAGGCGGCGCCGGCTGCCGAGCCGCGCAGGGCTGCTTCGGAGGCGGTGTTGACGATCGAGCCGCCGCCCTGCGCGAGCATGGTGGGGATCACGGCGCGCATGAGCTTCATGGTGCCCGTGACGTTGATCGCGATGACGCGGTCCCAGACGGCGTCGGTCACGTCGCCGACGGGCGTCATGTCGTCCATGATGCCGGCGATGTTCGCGAGCCCGTCGATCGTGTCGCCGGCGGCCTCGATGATGCGGGCGATGCCGGCGTCGTCGGTGATGTCCGCGACGATGGGGGTGATGTCGGCCCCCGGGTGCTCGGCGACGAACTCGTCGAGGCGCTCCTGGCTGACGTCGACGGCGATGACCCGACCGCCCTCGCGGGCGACGCGCGACGCGGTGGCGCGGCCGATGCCGGAGCCGGCGCCGGTGACGATGTGGGTCTGTCCCGTGAAGCGGCCCTGGTCGAGGCGCTCGGTCCACTCGCGCAGCGGCACGGTGGGTGCGGCGTCGGTCTCCTCGGCGACCTCGACGGCCGGGACGACGCCCTCGGGCACCTCGCCGGCGGCGGCGCGCCGCACGAGCTCGTCGAGCATCTCCTGCGTGAACGAACCGCGGCTCAGCTTGATGAGGCGCTTGATCGCCAGGCGCTTGACCGGCTTGAACACCTCCGGCGTCTGACCGCCCTGAGCGAGCATCTCGGAAAGGATGGCGTGGCCGGCCGGGTCGGCGAGCCAGTCGGCGATTGCGGAATCGCCCGTGAGTGGTGCAGTGGCCATGATGGTTCCCCTTCTACCGGACAAGAGTGTCCGGTACTAACGTATACCCGTGGACATCGAAGCGGAAGCACCCCGTAAGACCAACCGGGGCCCGGCCGCCGGGCCGGAGAACCGCCTGGCTCTCCTGCGGGCCGCCCGCGAGGTCTTCACCGAGTCCGGACTGTCGGCGCCGTTCTCCGCCGTGGCCAAGCGCGCCGGCGTCGGGCAGGGGAGTTTGTACCGCCACTTCCCCGATCGCACCGCGCTGGCGGCGGCCATCTTCGAGGAGAACGTCGCCGAGATCGAGGCGTTCCTGGCCCCCGAGGAGCGCACCCTCGATGACCTCCTCGACGTGATCGTGGACCAGGCCGTCGTCTCCACCGCGCTCATCGACCTCACGGTGGGCAACCGCCATGATCCCGCCGTCATCGCCCTCGGCGCCCGCTTCCACGACGTGGTCGAGCGCCTCCTCGCCCGGGAGCGGGCAGCGGGTCGCGTCGGCGAGCACGTCGACACCGCCGACATCATGATGGCGGCGGGGATGCTGGCGGGGGAGCTGGCCCGCACGGACGAGGCCGAGCGTGCCGGGACGTCGGCCCGGGCCCGGCGGCTGTTCCGGCGCGCGTTCGCGGCCTGAGTCGGCCGGGTGCCCCGTTGCGCCCGGCCGGCCCAGCCCGGCCCGCTCCACCCGCGCCCGACCGTCACGAGTGCAGGAATGCCAGCAGCACCTCGTTGACCTCGTCGCCGTGGGTCCACAGCAGGCCGTGCGGTGCGCCCTCGATCTCGACGTACGTGGCATCGGGCAGCAGCTCCCGGAAGCGCCGGGCGGTGGCATCGATCGGCAGGATGCGGTCGGCGGTGCCGTGCACGATGAGGGCGGGCACGCCGATCTGCGGGATGTCGGCGCGGAAGTCGGTGGGCCAGGTGAGCGGTGCCGCGGCGATGGCGGTGTTGCCGGCCTGGTTGGCCACCGCGATGCTCGCATCGACCGCCTCCTGTGAGATGCGCTCGCCCAGCAGATCATCGAGGTTGTAGAAGTCGCGGAAGAAGCCGCCCACGAACCCGTAGCGGTCCGCGCGCACCGCGTCGGCCGTCCCGCGGAAGAACTCCGCCGGCGCCGCGCCCTCGGGGTTGTCGTCGGTGATCGCCAGGAACGGCTCGAGCGAGCCGAGGAAGGCGGCCTGCGAGACGCGGGCGGCGCCGTAGCGGGAGAGGTAGCGGGCCACCTCGCCGGTGCCCATCGAGAAGCCGACCAGCGTGGCATCCTCGAGGTCGAGCTCCTCCATCAGCGCGTGCAGGTCGGCCGCGAAGGTGTCGTAGTCGTAGCCGGAACCGGCCTTGCTCGACGCGCCGAAGCCGCGACGGTCGTACGCGATCACGCGGAAGCCGGCCTCGAGCAGCGCGGCCTGCTGCTTGGTCCACGATTCGCCGTTGAGCGGGAACCCGTGGATCAGCACGACCGGACGGCCGGTGCCCTGGTCGGTGTAGTAGAGGTCGATGTCGGCAGAGTTCTCGGTCGCCACGGTGATGTACGCCACGGTGTCTCCTCGCGCCGCGGGGGACGGATGCCGCGGCTCACGAAGACGGTAGAACGCATCGTTCCCCGCGCGCCAGGGGTTGCGCGGGGAACGATGCGGGTGGATGCCGAGAATCAGGCGTCGCGGGCGGGGCCTCCCGACGGTGCCACGGTGAAGATGTGCGGTGCGGCGAAACCGGCGGTGTCGAAGGCGCGCGTCACGGCATCGGTCACCGCCGCCACCCGGTCGTGCTCCACGAGCGCGATCGCGGAACCGCCGAAGCCGCCGCCGGTCATGCGGGCCCCGAGGGCGCCCGCGGCGACGGCCGCCTCGACGGCGGTGTCGAGCTCGGGGACCGAGATCTCGAAGTCGTCGCGCATGGAGACGTGCGAGGCGTCGAGGAGGCCGCCGATCGCGCGGGGTCCGTCGGTGCGCAGCGCCTCGACGGTGTCGAGCACACGCTGGTTCTCGGTCACGACGTGGCGCACGCGCCGGAAGGTGACGTCGTCCATCAGCTCGCGGGCGCGGTCGAGGTCGGCCACCGACACGTCGCGCAGCGACGGCACGCCCATGATCGCGGCACCCTGCTCGCACGATGCGCGGCGCTCGCCGTAGCCGCCGGTGGAGTGGGCGTGCTTGACGCGCGTGTCGATGACGACGAGTTCGAGCCCGGCCGGCGCGAAGCCGAGGTCGATGACCTGGGTCTGGAGCGTCCGGCAGTCCAGGAAGATCGCGGCGTCGGGCTGGCCCAGCGTCGAGGCCATCTGGTCCATGATGCCGGTGGGGGCGCCCACCGCCTCGTTCTCGGCGCGACGGCCGACCTGGGCGAGGGTCGCCCCGTCCAGGGCGAGGTCCCACGCGGCCGACAGCGCGGCGGCCGTTGCGCCCTCCAGCGCGGCCGACGACGACAGGCCGGCGCCGACCGGAACGTCGGAGGCGAAGGCGAGGTCGACACCCGTGACCGCATCGGCGGTGAGGGCGGCGGCGTGCAGCAGGGCCCAGGCGACGCCGAGCGGATAAGCCGACCACTCCGGCACCCGCAGGTCGCCGTCGCTCGGGAAGAGCGCGTCGAGGTCGGCGAGGGCCACCTCCACCGGCACCGGGTCGAAGGTCGACACCACGCGGATGCGCCCGTCGGTGCGCGTGCCGAGAGCCACGTGGGTGCGGTGCGGGGTGGCGAACGGCAGCACGAAGCC
>Ga0233363_1000571_pt1 | contig 16089 bp, 11 predicted proteins | sample ElkDunMinimDraft_18_FD_191534 | JGI IMG/M metagenome (GOLD analysis project Ga0233363, IMG submission 191534) | Fecal eukaryotic communites from dung pellets of Tule Elk in California, USA - Elk Dung C16 | ecosystem: Host-associated > Mammals > Digestive system > Large intestine > Fecal | place... | reverse complement strand
GTCGGTCGGGGTCGACGAGGAGCCCTTGCGCTTCTTCTTCTTGGGGGTCACGCCGGCCGGCTCGTCCGCCACCGGAGCGTCCGTCACGGCGTCCTGCACCGGTGCGTCGTCGGATGCGCCCTGGGCGGTGTCAGCCGTCCCCGGAACCTGACCCGGCCGTGCCTTGGCCCGGTCCTTGCGCTTGGGCTGCTGCCGCTGTCCGCGGGGCTTCTCCTCGATCACCACGGTCGACGCCGCATCCTCGACCGTCTGGCCACGAGCGGCGGCCTTGCGTGCCTGACGCGCCTTGAACGCCTTCTCGGCCTCGGAGCCGGGCGCGGGCATCCGGCGGATCGTGTAGAACTGCTGGCCCATCGACCACAGGTTCGTCGTCGTCCAGTACAGCAGGACACCGATCGGGAAGTTGACGCCCGAGAACGCGAAGATCAGCGGGAGCATGTACAGCAGGATCTTCTGCTGCTGCGCCATGGGGCCCTGGAGGGCCGCCGGCGGCATGTTCTTCATCGTCAGCTGACGCTGCGTGGTGAACGTCGTCACGGACATCGCGATGATGAGGACCACCGTGACGACCTGGATGTGCCAGTTGCCGTCCGCCTGGAGGAACGTCCCGGAGAGCGGTGCCCCCCAGATCGTCGCCGTCTCGGCCTGGGCCGCGAGCTCGGCCGTCATCGGGCCGATCGCGTCGGCCCTGTCGTACGTGCCGGAGGCGAGCTGCGGCAGCGAGTAGAGCACACGGAAGAGCGCGAAGAAGATGGGCGACTGCAGCAGGATCGGGAGGCAGGACGCGAACGGGTTGGTCCCGTGCTTCTTGTAGAGCTCCATCATCTCGCGGCTCATCGCCTCGCGGGAGGCCGGGTCGCTCTTGCCCTTGTACTTCTTCTGCAGCGCCTGCATCTCCGGCTGCACCAGCTGCATGCCGCGCGACGCCTTGATCTGCTTGAAGAACAGCGGGATCAGCAGGATCCGCATGACGATCACCAGACCGATGATCGACAGGGCCCACGCCGCGCCGCTCGCCGGGTCGAGGCCGGCCCACGTCAGCAGATCGTGGAACCGGACCATGATCCAGGCGACCACGACCATCAGGGGGAAGAGCAGGCCGTCCATCCAGTCCATGAAGCAGTGCTCCTTGCGAGCGTCAGTGCGCGGCAGTCGCCGCGTCGTGCGAGTGGTGCGTGGAGCGTGCTGGAGGAACGTCGTCCACGCCACCGGGGTTCCAGGGGTGGCAGCGTGCCAGTCGCCGGACCGCGAGCCAGGTGCCACGCAGCGCACCGTGGCGTCGCACCGCGGTCACCGCGTACTGCGAGCACGACGGGTAGAACCGGCAGGTCGCGGGTGTCAGCGGGGAGACCACGCGCTGGTACACCCAGAGAAGTCCCAGAAGCGCGGAGGACGGCACTCGTCGCACCGTCGACCACAACGTCGCCCAGGTCATGGACACACCTAGCCGTCGAGCCGTCGCGTGTGGCGGCGGCACGCCGTCTCCACAGCGCGGTCGAGGTCGTGGCCGAGGTCCGCCGACGACGCCGCAGCTGCGGCCGGCTGCGCCCGCACGACGAGCAGCGCACCGTCCGGTAGTCCGTCGAGGCGAGCCGCCACCAGTGCACGCAGGCGTCGCTTGACCCGGTTGCGGGTCACGGCGTTGCCCACGGCCTTGGACACGACGAGACCGACCGCCGGCGGGCCGGGGTCGGTCGTGGTCGTGAGGTGCGCGACGAGTGTCCCGCGGCCCCCACGCGCGCCCCGGCGCACCGTCTGCTGGAAGTCAGCAGAGCGGCGCATCCGGTGCGTTGCGGGGAGCACCGGGAGGTGCGTCAGGCCGAGAGCTCGGTGCGCCCCTTGCGGCGACGCGCCGCGAGGATGGCGCGACCGGCACGCGTGCGCATGCGCAGACGGAAGCCGTGGGTCTTGGCCCGGCGCCGGTTGTTCGGCTGGAAGGTGCGCTTGGTCACGACGTTCTCCACACGTTTGTCGTAGCGATCGCACGCAGTCGCGCGACCAGGTCCTAGTGCCGGGTCCGACAGCTCCAGGGAACGCACGCGGTGACGCGAGCGTCGGCGTCAGGGCGCGCCGGACGGAGCCGTTGAAAGGCTGGATCACGCTACGCTCCTGCCCCCGACCCGGTCAAATGCGGGCCGGGCCCTGAGCCCTGCCGCGACCGCCCGGTCACGCCGTCCGGTCCCTTACCGTAGGTGATCACGCAACGACCTGAGACACGCCGAGGATGTTCCATCTCTCACCCGGTCGCAGGCTGACGCCGTCGCCGCGTGCCCGTTAGCATCGGTCCGTCGTGCGGTTCGGCCGCGCCGACGGTCGTGCCGCGCCGCAGCTCCCGCACCTGGGGAGCGTGGCCGGATCCGGTGCCAGGACGCCCCGCCGGGCGGCTACCGCTCGCCGGATGAGTTCCTCGTCACGCGCGCTCACAGGTGTGGACAACTATGTGGACGACAGTTGCCCGTGCCAGACTCACCCAGCCCGCACGACCCGATCATCGAGGTAGACGTTGTCACAGGACGAAGAGCCGACCCGCGTCTGGGGCCACGTCGTCACGAGCCTCGAGGCGAGTCCGGACATCACTCCCCGGCAGCTCGCGTTCGTGCGTCTGGCCCACCCCCTGGGGCTCCTGGACGGCACCATGCTCCTCGCCGTCGGCAACGACCTCACCAAGGAGTACCTCGAGACGCGCGTGCGTGCCGAGGTGACGCAGGCACTGACCGAGGCTCTCGGTCGTGAGGCGCGCTTCGCCATCACCGTCGACGCGGAGGTCGCGGACGACGTGCCGCCGGCGCTCCGCGTCGTGCCTCCCTCCCCCACCGCGCCGCCCACGCCCTACGAGCGAAACGGCGAGCAGCGGCCGGACCTCGCCCTCGTGACGTCGCGCCCTGGCTACCTGCGCGACCACTCGTCCGACGAGGCACCCTCCGACGAGGACGCGCCGCACGGCGAGCACCGCGCAGAGTCGCGTGCGCCGCTTCGCGCCGTCGACGGGTCCTCGTACGACGCCCCGGCGCCTCGGCGCGGTCTGTCGGAGCCCGCGCGACTCAACCCCAAGTACCTGTTCGAGACCTTCGTCATCGGCTCGTCCAACAGGTTCGCCCATGCTGCCGCGGTCGCGGTGGCCGAAGCCCCGGCGAAGGCCTACAACCCGCTGTTCATCTACGGCGACTCGGGTCTCGGCAAGACGCACCTGCTCCACGCGATCGGGCACTACGCGCAGAACCTCTACCCCACCGTCCGTGTGCGGTACGTGAACTCCGAGGAGTTCACCAACGACTTCATCAACTCCATCGGCGAGGGCAAGGCGGGGGCGTTCCAGCGGCGCTACCGCGAGGTCGACGTCCTGCTCATCGACGACATCCAGTTCCTGCAGGGCAAGGAACAGACGATGGAGGAGTTCTTCCACACGTTCAACACGCTCCACAACGCGAGCAAGCAGGTGGTCATCACCTCCGACGTCCCGCCGAAGCAGCTCAACGGCTTCGAGGACCGGATGCGCTCGCGCTTCGAGTGGGGCCTCATCACCGACGTCCAGCCGCCGGACCTCGAGACCCGGATCGCGATCCTGCGCAAGAAGGCCGCGAGCGAGCGGCTGCAGGCCCCGGACGACGTCCTGGAGTACATCGCGTCGCGGATCTCGACGAACATCCGTGAGCTCGAGGGCGCCCTCATCCGTGTCACGGCGTTCGCGAACCTCAACCGGCAACTCGTGGACGTGTCGCTGGCGGAGATCGTCCTCAAGGACCTCATCACGGACGACCAGACGCAGGAGATCACCGCGACGACGGTCATCGGCCAGACCGCCGCGTATTTCGGGCTGTCGATCGAGGACCTGTGCGGCTCCAGCCGCTCCCGCGTGCTGGTGACGGCCCGTCAGATCGCCATGTACCTGTGCCGGGAGCTCACGGACCTGTCGCTGCCGAAGATCGGCCAGGCCTTCGGTGGGCGGGACCACACGACGGTCATGCACGCGAACCGCAAGATCCGTGAGCTGATGGCCGAGCGACGCTCGATCTACAACCAGGTCACCGAGCTGACGAACCGCATCAAGCAGCAGCACCGGGGCTGAGCCAGGCCGGCGGCCACCGTCGTCCGCCTCCTGCCGACGCTCCTCCTCACCCGGGGTCTCTCACCCGAACCAGTTATCCACAGAGTTACCCACCGGCTGGGGACACTTGTGAACTCCTTCACCCAACCGGACCAACCGGACACCGTCGGCGCGCCATCCCCTGCGCTTACCGACGCCCTGACCTGCAGCAACGCGTCCCGACGGCCCGCACGCGGCGCACCTGCACGCCGACGGCGGCACGAGTGCGGGCCGCCCTGCGGACGTCGAGCCGATGCCACCAATGCATCCCAAGCGTCGGAAATCACGTGTATCCACATCAACGGGACCGGGTGAAACATGCATGGGACGAATGTGCACACCTGTGCACAGACCTGTGGACGGCGGTGGACGACACGCACAACCGCTGTGGATGGCAGGGGGGTCATCGGTGGACGGCGAAGGACGGCGCTCGGACCGTCCACCGCCGTCCACCGGTCCCCCGGCGTGGCGTCCCCACGCCCCGCACAGGGCGACACGCCTCGTGACCTGCGCACGGACCGGTTGTCCCCATGATCAACAGCCCCGATGACGATGACGAACCATTCACCGTGAAGAGATCCACACACCGACGTTGGGGCGGGCGGCGCGACGCCTCGGGCCACGTGCCGACGCCGTGCGAACGGACGTGCCGCGGTGTGTACCGCTGTCGGGCCCGTCGCGTAGTCTTCGGGCAGACCCGCCAGCGCTCGCTGACGTGCCCCGACGTGCTCGCGAACGCCCGCACCGACGAGGGCACCAGGGCCGGACGACGAGAAGGTGATGCATGAGGTTCCGCGTCGACCGTGACGTGCTCGCCGATGCCGTCACGTGGACGGCCCGCAGCCTGCCGACGCGGCCTCCTGTGCCCGTCCTCGCAGGCGTGCGCATCGAGGCCGACACCACCGGCACGGTCCAGCTGTCGAGCTTCGACTACGAGGTCTCGGCGCGGGCCCAGCTGCCGGCGGACGTCAGCGAGCCGGGCACCGTCCTGGTCTCGGGGCGCCTCCTCGCCGAGATCTCCCGTGCACTGCCGGCCAAGCCCGTCGACGTCGTCCTGGACGGGACGAAGGTGCAGGTCACGTGCGGGGCGAGCCGCTTCACGCTGCTGACCATGCCGGTCGAGGACTACCCGAGCCTGCCGGTCATGCCCGAGGTCACCGGCACGGTCGACGGCGACGAGCTCACGCACGCCGTCGCCCAGGTCTCCGTCGCGGCGAGCCGGGACGACACCCTCCCGCTGCTCACCGGCGTCCGCGTCGAGATCGAGGGTGAGCGCGTCACCCTCCTGGCCACCGACCGCTACCGTCTCGCGCTGCGCGAGATGACGTGGAAGCCCGCGAACCCGGGCGTGGAGGCGGTCGCGCTCGTGCGCGCCCGCACCCTCTCCGACGCGGCGAAGTCGCTGGGCGGCTCCGGATCGGTGTCGGTCGCGCTGTCCACCGGCGGCGGGATCGACCTCATCGGCTTCGAGGCCGCCGGTCGTCAGACGACGAGCCTGCTGGTCGACGGCGACTACCCGCCCGTGCGCCGGCTGTTCCCCGACGACACCCCGATCCACGCCATCGTGAACCGGCAGGCGCTGGCCGAGGCCGCCAAGCGCGTGGCCCTCGTCGCCGAGCGCAACACGCCGATCAGGTTGAGCTTCAGCGAGGGCCAGGTCGTGCTCGACGCCGGCCAGGGCGACGACGCGCAGGCGTCCGAGGCGCTGGAGGCCGTGCTCGCCGGCGAGGACATCTCGGTGGCGTTCAACCCGCACTTCCTGGCCGACGGTCTGGGCGCGATCGACACGACGTTCGTCCGGATGTCGTTCACGCACCCGAACAAGCCCGTCGAGTTCACCGGTCAGGAGTCGCTCGAGGGCGACGACCTCAAGGACTACCGCTACCTGCTGGTGCCGATCCGCTTCGCGAGCTGACGGGCGGCACGCGCGTCCGTGCCCCGGGTACGGCACAGTGGCCGGGACGGTGGTCGGGAACGGACCACGACGCGCAGCGGAGAGGGGCAAGACGATGCACATCGGTCTGGTGGGCCTGGGCAAGATGGGCGCGAACATGCGCCAGCGGATCCGGGACGCAGGCATCGAGGTCACCGGCTTCGACCGCAACCCCGAGGTGACCGACGTCCCGTCGCTGGAGGCGCTGGTCGACGCCCTCCCCGCGGGTGAGCGCGTCGTGTGGGTGATGGTGCCGTCCGGGCCGATCACCGACGGCGTGATCCAGGACCTCGCGGGCCTCCTGGCGCCGGGCGACCTGGTCATCGACGGCGGCAACTCCTACTACCAGGACGACGAGCCCCACGGGGCCCTGCTCGCCGAGCACGGCGTCGGCTTCATCGACGCCGGTGTCTCCGGCGGCATCTGGGGCCTCGAGAACGGGTACGGCCTGATGGTCGGCGGCGCACCGCAGGACGTCGAGCGCGCGATGCCCGTCTTCGACGCGCTGCGTCCCCCGGGCGAGCGCGCCGACGGCTTCGTCCACGCCGGTCCCGTGGGCGCCGGGCACTACGCCAAGATGGTGCACAACGGCATCGAGTACGGCCTCATGCAGGCGTACGCCGAGGGCTACGAGCTGCTGGCGGCGAAGGACCTGGTCACGGACGTGCCGGCGACGATGCGCGCGTGGACCAACGGGACCGTCGTGCGCTCGTGGCTGCTGGACCTGCTCGTCCAGGCGCTGTCCGAGGACCCCAAGTTCGGGGCGATCGACGACTGGGTCGAGGACTCGGGCGAGGGCCGCTGGACGGTCGACGAGGCGATCGACCTCGCCGTCCCTGCACCTGTCATCTCCGCAGCCCTCTTCGCACGGTTCGCCTCGCGCCAGGGTGAGTCCCCCGCGATGAAGGCCGTCGCCGCGCTGCGCCAGCAGTTCGGCGGGCACGCCGTGCGCGCCGCAGGCGGGGAGACCGTCACACCGTCGGCGCCGCCCACCTCGGAGGCCTGAGCCGCGTGTACGTCGCGCACCTGTCCCTCACCGACTTCCGGTCGTACCCGCAGGTCGAGCTCCCGCTCGAGCCGGGCATCACCGCGCTCGTCGGCCCCAACGGGCAGGGCAAGACGAACCTCGTCGAGGCGGTCGGCTACGTCGCGACGCTGGGCAGCCACCGCGTGCCGTCGGACGCCGCCCTGGTGCGGGCGGGCGCGAACCGCGCCGTGGTGCGCGCGAAGGTGGTGCGCGAGGAGCGGGCCACGCTCGTCGAGGTCGAGATCACGCCCGGCAAGGCCAACAGGTCGCGCATCAACGGCGGTTCCCCCGGCCGCGCGCGCGACGTGCTGGGCATCCTGCGGACCGTGCTGTTCGCCCCGGAGGACCTGGCGCTCGTCAAGGGGGATCCCGACGGCAGGCGGCGGTTCCTCGACGACCTCCTCGTCCAGCTCACGCCGCGGATCGCCGGGGTCCTCGGCGACTACGAGCGCGTCCTGCGGCAGCGTTCGGCGCTGCTGAAGTCCGCGGCGGCCGCGACCCGTGCACGCGCGGGCGCCGACCTGCGCACGCTCGACGTGTGGGACGCGAAGCTCGCGCAGACGGGTGCGCAGGTGGTCGTGGCGCGCCAGGCGCTCGTGCGCGCGCTGCGCCCGCGCGCGGCCGACGCGTACGAGCAGGTCAGCGCCGGGCAGGGCGAGCTGCGCCTGACGTACCGCTCGTCCCTGGACACCGCGCTCGGACGGGCCGAGGACGAGCCGTCGGTGGACCCCGATGCCGGTCTGGAGCTGGTCGAGGCGCGTCTGCTCGACGCGATGGGCCGGCTGCGCAGCAAGGAGATCGAGCGGGGCGTGTGCCTCGTGGGGCCGCACCGCGACGACCTCGTCCTCGAGCTCGGTGAGCTGCCCGCCAAGGGGTACGCGTCGCACGGCGAGTCGTGGTCGGTGGCGCTCGCGCTGCGGCTCGCGTCGTACGCCCTGCTGACGCACGGTGTCGACGACGCGGGCGCGTGGTCGGCCGACTGGGGTCCCGACGGTGAACCGGTCCTGATCCTGGACGACGTCTTCGCCGAGCTGGACACGCGCCGTCGTGAGCGGCTCGCGCAGCTCGTGGCGGGTGCCCGGCAGGTGCTGGTGACGGCGGCGGTGCCGCAGGACGTCCCCGAGCCGCTGGCCGGCGCGCGCGTCGACGTCATGGGCGGGGAGGTGGCGCGTGTCCTCTAGGCGCGCCCGCGGCGCCGAGTCCTCCCCCGCCGGGTCGCGCTCCCCCGTCGACGGCCACCGGTCCGCGGACCCCCATGACGGCCCGGCCGACGACGACACCCTCCTGCCGGCGCCGACCGCGGTCCCGGACGGTGTGCCGGTGTCCGAGCTGGTGACCCTCACGCCGCCCGAGCAGGTCGTCCGTGCGGCGCTCGCACGTGCGAAGGCTGCGGCGCGGGCTCGTGGTCTGCGCCCGGGGGTGGTCCGCTCCCGGCCGATCAGCAGCGGGTCGGCGGCGGGCCCGCGCGACCCCCAGCCGCTGGCGGTGTCCGCGGGGCTCCTCGCGCGTGACCTGGGCTGGGAGCCGGGTCTGATGGTGGGCGACCTGGTGCACCGGTGGGCGCAGATCGTCGGCCCGCAGGTGGCGGAGCACTGCGAGTACGTCTCGTTCACGTCCGGTCTGCTGACGGTCCGCGCGTCGTCCACGGCGTGGGCCGCGAACCTGCGGCTGCTGGCGCCGACGATGCTGGCGCGCTTCGACGAGACGCTCGGGGAGGGCGTCGTCGTGCAGGTGGAGGTGCTCGCACCGGCGGGGCACGGGTTCGGGCGCGGGCCGCGGCGGGTCGCCGGGCGTGGGCCGCGCGACACGTACGGCTGACGTCATGGACGTCTGCACGGGAGTGCTCGCCGTGCCTGCCCGTGATGGGGCGTCCACCAGGTAGACTGGACAGGTCAACAAAGGCGCCTGCGTGCCCTCGTGAGCCCAGAACTCCGCTGCTGTGGGGTGATCTGGACTGTCCGGCGGTTCGCAGCCGCTCACGACGCGCCTGGCGCGTATCGAGCTCTCGAGGAGAACCGCTGCCCGTGGCCGACCAGAGCACCCCTCGCGACCCGCACGACGAGACCACCGAGGGGCAGGAGCCGGCGACGCCGTTCCGGGAGCGCCTCACGGACGACGGTACGTACGACGCCAGCGCGATCACCGTCCTCGAGGGCCTCGAGGCCGTCCGCAAGCGGCCGGGGATGTACATCGGCTCGACCGGTGCCCGCGGCCTGCACCACCTCGTCTACGAGGTCGTCGACAACTCCGTCGACGAGGCGCTCGCCGGCTACTGCGACACGATCGACGTGACCCTCCTCGCCGACGGCGGCGTGCGCGTGACCGACAACGGTCGTGGCATCCCCGTGGCGATCCACCCGACCGAGGGTCGCCCGACCGTCCAGGTCGTCATGACGATCCTGCACGCGGGCGGCAAGTTCGGCGGCGCCGGGTACGCGGTGTCGGGTGGTCTGCACGGCGTCGGCATCTCCGTCGTGAACGCCCTGTCGTCGCGTGTCGAGACGGTCGTCAAGCGTGATGGCCACGTCTGGAGCCAGGACTTCGCCGACGGCGGCAAGCCCGTGGGTGACCTGCGCAAGGGCGAGGCGACGGACGAGACCGGCACGTCGCAGACGTTCTGGGCGGACGCGACGATCTTCGAGACCGTCGAGTACGACTTCGAGACGCTGCGCGCGCGCTTCCAGCAGTACGCGTTCCTCAACAAGGGGCTGCAGATCTCGCTGACGGACGAGCGCCCGGCGCACACGGGGACCGAGGACGAGGTCACCGGCGAGGCCGGCGGCGCGCAGGCGGAGGCGCCCGTGCGCCGCGTCACGTACCGGTACGACGGCGGCCTGGTCGACTACGTCAAGCACCTGAACTCGGCGAAGAAGGTCGACCACGTCCACCCCGAGGTCATCGACTTCGAGGCCGAGGACAAGAGCCGCAAGATCGCGGTCGAGATCGCGATGCAGTGGACGACGGCCTACTCGGAGTCGGTCCACACGTTCGCCAACACGATCTCGACGACCGAGGGCGGCACGCACGAGGAGGGGTTCCGGGCGGCGATGACGTCGTTGATGAACCGCTACGCGCGCGAGAAGGGCATCCTCAAGGAGAAGGACGAGAACCTCACGGGTGACGACATCCGCGAGGGCCTGACGGCCGTCATCTCGGTCAAGCTCGGAGAGCCGCAGTTCGAGGGCCAGACCAAGACCAAGCTCGGCAACACCGACGCCAAGCGGTTCGTCCAGCAGGTCGTCAACGACCAGCTCGGCGCGTGGCTCGACGCGCACCCGGTCGAGGCGAAGGACGTCATCCGCAAGTCGATGCAGGCGGCGGCTGCGCGCATGGCGGCCCGCAAGGCCCGCGAGGCGACGCGCCGCAAGGGCCTGCTCGAGTCGAACTCGATGCCCGGCAAGCTGCGCGACTGCCAGTCGAACAACCCTGCCGAGTGCGAGGTCTTCATCGTCGAGGGTGACTCCGCCGGCGGCTCGGCCGTCCGCGGCCGCAACCCGCGGACGCAGGCGATCATGCCGATCCGCGGGAAGATCCTCAACGTCGAGCGTGCGCGTCTCGACAAGGCCCTGGGCAACCAGGAGGTGCAGGCGCTCATCACCGCGTTCGGCACCGGCATCGGCGAGGACTTCGACGTCTCCCGCCTGCGGTACCACAAGATCGTCCTCATGGCCGACGCCGACGTCGACGGCCAGCACATCCGCACCCTGCTGCTCACGCTGCTGTTCCGCTACATGCCGCAGCTCATCACGGGCGGGTTCGTCTACATGGCGCAGCCGCCGCTGTACCGCATCAAGTGGAGCAACGCGCCGCACGACTACGTGTACTCCGACCGTGAGCGGGACGCCGTCATCGCGGACGGCCGGGCCAACAACCGCCGGCTGCCCAAGGACAACGCCGTGCAGCGGTACAAGGGTCTGGGCGAGATGGACTACACGGAGCTGTGGGAGACGACCATGTCGCCCGAGCACCGGACGCTGCTGCAGGTGACGCTCGACGAGGCCGCAGCCGCGGACGAGACCTTCTCGGTGCTGATGGGCGAGGACGTCGAGGCACGTCGCGCCTTCATCCAGCGCAACGCGAAGGACGTCCGCTTCCTCGACATCTGACGCGACGCCGGTGACCCCGGCGACGCGACCGACCTGGCACCGACGACTGGAGTGACCCGCACGTGACCGAGACCCCGGGCGAGATCGAGCACGGCAACATCGACCAGGTGGACCTGCAGCTCGAGATGCAGCGCTCCTACCTGGACTACGCGATGGCCGTCATCGTCGGCCGCGCGCTGCCGGACGTCCGCGACGGCCTCAAGCCGGTGCACCGTCGCGTGCTGTACGCGATGTACGACGGCGGCTACCGCCCCGACCGGCAGTTCTCCAAGTGCAGCCGCGTCGTCGGCGACGTCATGGGTAAGTACCACCCCCACGGCGACACGGCGATCTACGACGCCCTCGTCCGCCTCGTCCAGGACTGGTCGCTGCGCTACCCGCTGGTCTCCGGCCAGGGCAACTTCGGCTCCCCCGGCGACGACCCGGCCGCCGCCCCCCGGTACACCGAGTGCAAGATGGCACCGCTGGCCATGGAGATGGTCCGCGACATCGACGAGGACGCGGTCGACTTCCAGGACAACTACGACGGGCACACGCAGGAGCCCGCCGTGCTGCCCTCGCGGTTCCCGAACCTGCTGGTCAACGGCTCGGCCGGCATCGCCGTCGGCATGGCGACCAACATCCCGCCGCACAACCTGCGCGAGGTCGCGGCGGGCGTGCAGTGGCACCTGGACCACCCGGAGGCCTCCAAGGAGGAGCTCCTCGAGGCGCTCATGCTCCGGATCAAGGGCCCCGACTTCCCGACGGCGGCCACGATCCTCGGCCGGCGCGGCATCGAGGAGGCGTACCGCACGGGCCGCGGGTCCATCACCATGCGGGCCGTGGTCGAGGTCGAGGAGATCCAGGGCCGCCAGTGCCTGGTGGTCACCGAGCTGCCGTACCAGGTGAACCCCGACACCCTGGCGAAGAAGATCGCGGACCTCGTCAAGGAGAATCGCGTCCAGGGGATCGCGGACATCCGCGACGAGACCTCGGGCCGCGCGGGCCAGCGACTCGTGATCGTCCTCAAGCGGGACGCCGTCGCCAAGGTCGTGCTGAACAACCTGTACAAGCACACGCAGCTGCAGGACACGTTCGGCGCCAACATGCTCGCGCTCGTCGACGGCGTGCCGCGCACGCTGAGCATCGACGCGTTCGTCCGCCACTGGACGTCGCACCAGATCGACGTCATCCAGCGCCGCACCCGCTACCGCCTGCGCAAGGCGGAGGAGGACATCCACATCTTCCGTGGGTACCTCAAGGCGCTCGACGCGCTGGACGAGGTCATCGCCCTCATCCGCCGCTCCCCCGACGCCGAGCAGGCCCGCAACGGCCTCATGGAGCTTCTCGACGTCGACGAGCTGCAGGCGCAGGCCATCCTCAACCTGCAGCTGCGCCGCCTGGCCGCCCTGCAGCGCCAGGAGATCCTCGACAAGCACGCCGAGCTCGAGGCCGTCATCACGGCCCTCAACGCGATCCTCGCCTCCCCCGAGCGGCAGCGGCAGATCGTCAGCGAGGAGCTCGCGACGGTCGTCGACAAGTACGGCGACGAGCGGCGCACCCACATCCTGCCGTTCGACGGCGAGGTCTCGATCGAGGACCTCATCGCCGAGGAGGACGTGGTCGTCACGATCACGCGCGGCGGCTACGCCAAGCGGACCCGCGTCGACGCGTACCGGGCGCAGCGCCGCGGTGGCAAGGGCGTGCGCGGTGCCCAGCTCCGTGAGGACGACCTGGTCGACCACTTCTTCGTCACGACGACGCACCGCTGGCTGCTGTTCTTCACGAACCTGGGCCGGGTGTACCGGGCCAAGGCGTACGAGCTGCCGGAGGCCGGCCGCGACGCGAAGGGCCAGCACGTCGCGAACCTGCTGGCGTTCCAGCCGGGCGAGCGGATCGCGCAGGTCCTGGACCTGCGCGACTACGAGCAGGCGGAGTACCTGGTGCTGGCCACCCGGCGCGGGCTGGTGAAGAAGACGCGCCTGACGGAGTACGACTCGAACCGCAGCGGCGGCGTCATCGCCATCAACCTGCGCGAGGACGACGAGGGCCGCACCGACGAGCTGGTCGCCGCGCGCCTGGTCGACTCCGACCAGGACGTCATCCTGGTCTCGCGCCTCGGGCAGTCGGTGCGGTTCACCGCCTCCGACGAGGCGATGCGTCCCATGGGCCGCGCGACGAGCGGTGTCACGGGCATGAAGTTCCGTGCCGACGACGACCTGCTCGCGATGGACGTCGTCCGCGAGGACGCGTTCCTGTTCACCGTCACCGAGGGCGGCATCGCCAAGCGCACGGCGCTCACGGTCGAGAACTACCGCCAGCAGGGCCGTGGTGGTCTGGGGATCAAGGTCGCGAACCTGCCCGAGGCCAACGGCGAGCTCGTCGGTGCCCTCGTGACGGACCCGGACGACGAGGTGCTCGTCATCATGGAGCGCGGCAAGATCGTGCGCTCCGCCACGTCGGAGGTCAACGCCACCGGCCGGACCACGCAGGGTGTCATCTTCGCCAAGCCGGACCCGGGTGACCGGATCATCGCCGTCGCCCGGAACAGCGAACGACACCTCGAGGACGATGGCGGTACCGTGGGCGAGAACGTGGCCAACCACGACGCAACCGACGTACCGGACCCGGACGGGTCGGTGCCTGACAGCGGCGACCGACCCGCGGAGGACTGATGAGTGACACGCCCCCCTCGATCCCCCCGCGCAAGCGACCCACGTCGCCCCTGACGGGAGGCAGCGCGCGCCCCGGCGAGCACGGCGGCTCGGTGCAGGCCGCCGAGCACGACGCGCCGAGCGGCAGCTCGTGGTCGTCGATCGGGGGGGCCGAGGGAGCCGCCCCGCCGACGTACACGGTCGACGTGCGCAGCAGCGCACTCCCCGCGTCGTCGACCGGGCGCAGCTCGGTGCCCTCCGGTCCCCGGACGGACGACCGTGCGCGGCAGGAGTCGTCGGAGCCGCGCCCGCCGCGGGTCGCGACGCCGGCCGCCGGTCCCGCCGGTGACGACGACGAGCCGCCCTCGCCGCTGGTCACGGCGGTGGACGCGACGACCGTCTGGCTGAAGAAGGCCGCCGGAGTCACCGGTTCCGGGCTCTCGAGGGCGTACTCTCAGCTGACCCGACCCCGCACCGAGGACGACCACATGACCACGACGCCGACGACAGCCGGTGCCGCGACGACGCAGCGCCCTGCGCCGCGATCGACGGCGCCTGTGACCGGGGCGACCCCGCGCCCTGCGACGGGGCGCATCCCGACCGTGGGAGGTGGCCCGCGCCGGGTGCGCCTCGCGGTGTCGCGCGTCGACCCGTGGTCGGTCATGAAGCTCGCGTTCCTGCTGTCCGTGGCGATCGGGATCATGATCGTCGTCGCGGCGATCGTGGTGTGGTTCACGCTCGACAGCCTGCAGGTGTTCTCGCAGCTGGACGGGCTGATCCGGCAGGTCGCCGGGCAGGAGAGCCCGGACCTGCTCGCGTTCGTCTCGTTCGAGAAGACCGTGTCGGCCGCCACGCTGGTGGGCGTCATCGACGTCTTCCTGCTGACGGCGCTCGCGACCATCGGCGCGTTCCTCTACAACATCGTGGCGGCGCTCGTCGGTGGCGTGAACGTCACCATGACGGACGAGTGATCCACGGAGAGCACCTCGCGGTGCGGCGCCCACCGGTTTGGGTGCGGCGGCTCGCCTGGGGTACTCTCGACCGTCGCGCCCGCCGGTGCTGACCTCCCGCCAGAGGTCGATCCGGTGGACGTGTCACGGGCCTATAGCTCAGACGGTTAGAGCGCTTCCCTGATAAGGAAGAGGTCACAGGTTCAAGTCCTGTTAGGCCCACGCTGCCGGTACGCACGTCGTACCGCGGACTGCCGGCACCCACCCGAGACGGGGGATCCGATGAAGAAGCTCCTGGTTCTGGCCGCACTCGCGGCCGTCGGTTACATCGCCTGGCAGAAGTACGCGGAGGACCGTGACGAGCGGGACCTCTGGGCCGAGGTCACCGACACCTTCGAGTGACGGCGGTCCCAACCCGGGGCCATGGCGCAATTGGTAGCGCACCTGCTTTGCAAGCAGGGGGTTAGGGGTTCGAGTCCCCTTGGCTCCACCACGCCGGAACGGCGCAGGACACCCGTGTCCTGCGCCGTTCCGCGTTCCCGGCCCCGTCGTGCGACGGGAGTCGAGCGTGACGGCCGGTCAGACCGCGAACGTCGCCCAGATGTTCTTCGTCCGCTCGGTCGCGTACCACCCGACCTCGAGCGACAGCTGCCGTGCGAGGTGCAGGCCCAGGCCTCCCGCGCCCGTGATGCGGGCGCCCGCGTAGACGGGTTCCGTCTCGGGGTCGTGGTCGGCGACGTCGATCAGCCACTGGTCCTGCGCGCGGGACAGCGTGACGATCGTCGGGGGCAGGCCGTGGGTCAGGGCGTTGGCGGCGAGCTCGGTCGCGATGAGGACGAGCTTGTCCGGCGTCGCCTCGAGGTTCTGGCGGACCCTGCTGGTCCCGGCCCCGATCTCGTCGGCCAGCTCGTGACGCAGCGTCCGCAGCTGCGCCGTGGACGCCAGCGCCCACTCGCGCACGGGTTCGAACCCCGCCGGCGGTCTGCTGACGGGCAGCCCGGCGTCCGTGTCCGTGAGCACCAGCCGCTCGCGCCTGCTGTCGGTCAACTCCGCCTCCTGGGTGGTCCGGCATCGAGCGTCACAAACCCGAGCCTCTTCCGCATCCGGAACGAGCGCGACTCCCCCACGAAATGCGGTGACCTGGTGTGGGCAGGCCGTGGATCCTCCTCACGGCGTGGCGGACACCTCCGCCGCCGCCCCCGTCCCGGTGGTCCCGGGTCCGATCCCCCGAGGAGGGATGTCATGACCAGCACGTTCCCCGTCGAGCTGCGCGGTGCGGCTGCGTCCACGCTCATGTGGGCGCACGAGCACGACGTCGAGCCGGCGGCGCTCCAGCAGCTGCGGAACATCGCGTCG
>Ga0233363_1000570_pt1 | contig 16108 bp, 12 predicted proteins | sample ElkDunMinimDraft_18_FD_191534 | JGI IMG/M metagenome (GOLD analysis project Ga0233363, IMG submission 191534) | Fecal eukaryotic communites from dung pellets of Tule Elk in California, USA - Elk Dung C16 | ecosystem: Host-associated > Mammals > Digestive system > Large intestine > Fecal | place... | reverse complement strand
CGCCGCCAGGCCGGGATCCAGGTACAGGTCCATCATCTCGACCGCGTCGAGCAGCCCCCCGGGCGTCCAGTCCCGGGGAAGCTCGACGGGGGCGCCGGTCACGTGTGCGCGGCGGGCGAGTTCGGGGCCGGGGTCGGTGCCCGACTCCAGCAGGGGCACGAGGGCCGAAACCAGCCAGCCGCGCTGCCGGGTGTCCCCGCCCGCGAGCAGGCTGCCGGGGGCCGTCCCGGAGAGGTACCGGTCCAGGAAGCGGGTGAAGCCGGTCCCGGTCAACGGCAGTCCGGTGCGGGGGACGGGGGCGGCGCGGGCCTGGTCGAGCCGGCGCAGGACCCGGTCGACACCGTCGAAGCGCGTCGTCCAGGCGACGGCGTGCTCGTCCGGGGTGCCGGGGTCGGCCTCGGCGAGCGCGACCCTGTGCTGCTTGGCCCGGTGGCACATCGCCTCGCACAGGTCGTAGCCCAGGGAGAGGGGCGCGCCGACCGGCTGGACCGCGACACCGACCCCGACCGTGGGCACGAAGGTGGTGTGCGACCCCCCGTCGTGCCGGTTGACGGTCCGGCCCGCGCCCGGCGGGCCGCCGTGGGCCGCGGCGAGCGCGCGGTGCAGTGCCACCCGGGGGTCGCGGGGGTCCCCGATCCGCTCCGGGTCGGCGTCCAGCCAGTCCAGCGCGTAGCGGACCAGGCTCAGGGCGAGGCGGGCGTCGCACAGGACGGTGAGGTCGTCCCCGGCGACCACGATGGGGCGCACCGGTATCCGGACGGGGCCGGGCGGCGCGTGGTAGAGGGTGACGGGCCGGGTGGCGCCGGTGCCGGGGATGGTGGGGGCCTGTCCGGGCCCGGCGTGGACGGTGGCGGCCACCGCGCGCACCAGGACCCGGGCCAGCCCCCCGGTGAGTCCGGCGATGCGGCTGGAGAGGCGGCGCTGGGCCATCGCGCCCGAGCCGGGCACGCGGGGGTCGCCTGCGCGCTCACGGTAGGCCCCCAGGATGATCCCGAGCCCGTTGACGTCGATGTGGACGACCGCGAGGCGGCTGACCTCGCCGTGGTCGCGGCCGAGCCGGTCGACCTCCATCGGGAGCGCGAGTGCGGGGGCGCCGGTGGCGGTGGCCGCTCCGGCCAGCCAGGCGGCGCTGTGGGCGCGGTGCCAGCGGCGGCCGATCCCGCGGGCCCGGGCGACGTCGGCGGCCACGCGCTCGTGCACGTCGGCGTGGTCGTCCTGGGCCCGGCTGCTGTCCACCGACTCGGCCGGGCCCCCGCCGACGGAGCAGACGGCGGTGATGCCGTAGCCGTGGGCGGGGGTGTGCAGCGCCGACATGTGCCGCCTGGCCTCCCGCAACCGCTCCGGGAGGACCGCCAGGGCCTCGTCCACACCGGAGACCGGAGCGCGGACGCCCCCGGGGGCCGCCACGGGTCCCGGACCGTGGCCGGTCGCCGGCGCCGCCGGGGTCGCGTCCCCGGCGGCGCCGTAGGGGACGTGCGCGACCACGGGGGTCAGGTCGCCGGCGCGGTCGCGGAGCCGTCGTGTGTAGCGGGCGGTGAACTCGCGTGCCGACCCCGCCTCGGGGAAGACCGCGGTGAGCGCTCCTCCCGCGTCGCGCAGCACCACGCAGTCCGGCGGGACCAGGTCGGCGATCCCGTGCTCGGCGTCGGAGGTGTCGGTCAGCTCGGCGACGAGCGCCGCCCGCCCCACGGCGTCCAGGATGCGGCGCCCGCTGTACACGTAGGCCTGGATGCCGCGCAGGTCGACGCCGACCACCACACCGCTGGGCGGCGGCCCCCCGTCGGCCGGGTCGGCGCCGGGCGGGCGGTGCGGTGCGGGAACGGAGGTCACCGTGTCGAGTCTCCTCGTCGGCGGGTGCGGGGCGGGGCGCGGGCGGCGCGGGGCCGGGCTCCTGGGGACTCCTCTCGGACGGTGCCCGCCTTCCACCGGCCGCGAGAATCCACGGATACCAGCTGCCGGCCCCGGGGTCACCCCCACGGCCGCGGTCGGCCCGTTCCGGTCGGTCCGGCGGGAGCGCTGTCCGAGAGAGCATGGGTGCACGGCCCTTCCCCGGCACGGAGGTCTCCCCATGGCACCCCACACGTCCGAGACGATCGCGCTCCGCGACCGCGACCAGCACGCTGTTCCCGCGGCCCCGGACGCGCCGGAGCTCGTCCCCCGCGAACTCGTCCCGCACCTGCGGGGGCTGGCCCGCGCCCTCCGGGAACGGGACACCGGGCCGACGGCTCGGGACGGAGGGGACGCGCGCGGTTGAGCCGTGCGGGGCCGGTCGGCCCCGCGGGCCGGCCCGCGCCGGTGCGCGTCCGGGCACCGGCGTCGGCGTCCGGCCTCCCCCGGCCGCACAGGACGGGCGGTCCCGGGGGCGGGGACGGTGCACGACGGGGCGGAGGGAGCGCCGGCTCCCACCCCCGTCCACGGGGTGGGAGCCGGTGGGACCGGGGAGACCGGGGTCCCTGGTGGGTCACCGGTCCCCGCCCGCCGTCCTCGGGCGGGAACCGGCGGTCTGTGGGTCAGTCGAACAGCGTGCCGCCGAACTCCTCCACCTCGGCGACGGCGCGGGCGTGGGTGTCGCCCACCCGCTGGGGGGTGCGCCGGGGCGTGCGGTTCGACACCCGGCGGGTGCGGGGAACCGACATCTCCACCGGCGGTCGGCCGCAGGTGACCGTGTCCACGTGGACGGCGCCGAACCCCTGCGCGGTGTACTTGCCGGCGCCGGCGAGTTCGAGGAGTTCGAGGAGGGTGGCGAACGCGTCGGTGTGCCGCCGGTCGCCCCCGGCCATGTCCAGCCGGATGCCGCCGTGCCAGCCCAGGACGGTGCGGTTGTCGGCGTGGTGGTGCTCCGCGAGCCGCACGTCCTCGCCCTCCAGTGGCGAGCGCCGCACCTGCGCCATACCGCCCAGGACGAGTTCGAGCCAGGCCTCGGCGAGGGCGGGCGGGGCGAACCTGGCTACGGCGCCGACGGCTCCGCTGCCTCCGACGATCCCGCCGCCGGAGCGGTGCACGGCGCCGAAGAGGCGCCGCGGACTCGGCCAGATGTGCGGGATGCGCTCACCGGTGGCGTCGCGGGTGGTCATGACGATGGGCGTCCGGCTGCGCACCTCGGCGGCGCGCACCGCGGACGGCCCCCTCGGCTCGACGAGCATCTGGGCGTAGGTGCGCTCGTGCGTGCGCGTCACCGAGAGCGGCACCAGCAGGTGGTCGCCGATCCGCTGCGGGTCTCCGACCAGGCCCTCGGGGTCCAGCGGGGGCGGGACCTCGTCGTCGAGCCAGGTCAGCGTCCAGTGGTGCAGCCGGTCGCCCAGGGGGAGCGGCCAGCCGTTCATGGACCACCGTTTGGCCGCCGCGTGCTCCTCGGGGGACTGCGGCCACCACCGGTTGAGGAGGCCGTGGCAGTCCTCGGGCCTGATCGGCCGTGCCGTGTCCGACAGGTCACGCAGGATCACGGTCCACCGTCTCGGCACGGACACCACCCCTTCGCGTGGTCATGACGGCGTCCGGTGCGCGCCGTCCTCGGTTCACCGAGGACTTCTCTCGGACAGTCGCGGGACGGCCCCTCCCTCAGTCCCCGGCCATCTCCGCCAGGCGCAGCACGGTCCGCCAGTTGCGGCTCGTGGTCGTCCCGTCGACGTGCCGGGCCACGACGGCCGGCAGTGCGGCGAACCTGATCCCGTCCTCGTGGCAGGTGTAGACCTGGGCGCCGACCACCGCCATGCGCTCCTTGGGGTGGAGGGAGAGGTCGATCCCGGCCAGCCCCTCGGTGTCCACGGTGCCGGTGCAGAACAGGACGAGGAACTTGGAGGGGTCGGGGACGTCGAAGGGGTTGGCCGCCACCGCGGCGCGCAGTTCCGCGGCGGTCCGCACCGCGGTGGGGACGTCGTGCCCGAGCACGTCCCTGATCCCGGTCCTCACCCTCTCGGCCACGGCCTCCGGGTCGGCGTCCGCACCGCTGAAGACGGCGTTGCCGCTCTGCACGTAGGTGGCGACGCCGGTGTAGCCGAGGTCCTCCAGCAGGGACCGGAGGTCGGCCATGGCGATGCGGCGGTGTCCGCCGACGTTGATCCCGCGCAGCAGTGCGACGTACCTGGTCATACCGTCCAGCCTGCCGTCATCGGCGCCCTCCCGCAACCGGCCCGCACCGCGCCGTCCGCCGCCTTCCGGGGGCGGCCCGCAGCCCGGCCGGGGGCGATGGGTGCGTACGCTGGCACGCGTACGCGGAGTGCCCACCGCAGCCACCGCCCCGACCGCACACGACACCGGAGACGCCGTGCCCCGCCTGAGCCACACCTTCGACATCACCGCCGTGGACCGCGAGGTGGTCGAGCGGATCGTCGCCGCCCTGCACGAGGTCGCCCGGAGCTGTCGGTTCGACGACCGCGGGTGGCTTCTCACGCCCGACGAGGAGACCCTGGTCCGGCTGGAGAAGCGGGCCGACGAACTGGGGCTGGTCGACCACGAGGCGGCCGAGGAGCTGCGCGGGGAACGCCTCGACGCCGCCGCCGGACTGCGCGAGGGCACCCCCCGGACGGAGGCCGAGGCCGACGAGCTCGCGGTGGCCGCCGCGCGGACCGCCCTGCGGCTGCTGAACGGGTCGCACCTGGAGCCCCGGAGCCACTACCTCCTCACCGAACTCTCCCCCGAGGGCGTGCGCGTCGAGCCCGCCGACGACGGCGAGAAGGGGTGGAGCGGCACCGGGCTGACCGTCACCGCCTGGGACGAGGAGGGCACCTCGTCCGTGGACTTCGGCATGCCCGACGCGGTCGGCGGCACCGAACCGCCGGTCACCTGGGGCAGCGTCACCCATGACGGGCCCGCGGGGCTGCTCACCGGGACCGGTGAGGTGAAACTGCCCGGGCGGGGCGCCTGGCTCCGGTCGGCCACGGGCGAGCTCCGCTTCTCCACCGGGGACTGGTACACGTCGGTGGCCGGCCGGGGCGGCGACCGCCCGGCCCGCCTGCGCGCCGACCACGCCATCGCCGCGGTCGACGCCTGGCTGGCGCCGACCGCGGGCGAGGACGGCCGCTGGTCGGTGGAGGCGGTGCTGGACGTGCGCGGCAAGGGGGTCTTCCGCCCGGTGGTGGCCGCCTCCGTCTGGGCGGCCACCGCGTCGTTCCGGCGGGCCGAGCGACGCGCAGCCAGGCTCGGCACCGAGGAACCGACCACCCGGCAGCGGCTCGACCGGTCCGCCCTCGCCTGGGACAGGATCGCGCGCAACGCGCCCCGCCTGCCGGAACTGCTGCACGACCTGGCCGGCGCCATGGCCGCCGCGGGTCCCCGGGAGGGGTCCCGGGACTGATCCCGGGCGCCGCTCAGTCCTGGTCGGCGCCCCAGCCCGTCAGTGAGCGCACGCGCAGCTCGGTGAACCGCGCGGTGTCGCGCTCGGGGGAGAGCAGGCTTCCGACGATCGCGCACGCGAACCCGATCGGCACGGCGACCAGGGCCGGGTTCTCCATCGGGAAGACCTGGATGTCGATCCACGCGGGCAGCACGGACAGGTTCTCGCCGGTCACCGGGTCGGTCCTGCCGGACATCACCGGGGACAGGAGCATGAGCAGGATCGTGGCGGACAGCCCGCCGTAGACACCCCACTCCACCCCACGGGTGTTGAAGCGCCGCCAGAACAGGGTGAGCACGATGACCGGCAGGTTGGCGGCGGCCGCGATGGCGAAGGCCAGCCCCACCAGGAAGGCCACGTTCTGCTCCTGTGCCTGGACGGCCAGCACGATCGAGACCGCGCCGACCAGGCAGGCGGAGAGGCGCGCCACCGCCACCTCCTGCGACTCCCTGGGCCGTCCCCACATGAGGATGTGGCCGAACAGGTCGTGCGCGATGGAGGACGACGAGGCGAGGGTCAGGCTGGCGATGACGGCGAGGATCGTGGCGAGGGCCACCGCCGAGACCAGCGCGAGGAGCACGGCGGCGCCCGCGGGGCCGGCCGTCATCCGCCCCACCTCCTCGGCGAGCATCGGGACGGCCGAGTTGCCCGACGGGTCCAGGGCGAGGATGCGCTCGGAGCCCACGAGGGCGGCGGCGCCGAAGCCCAGCGCCGGCGTCATCAGGTAGAAGGCGCCGACCATGACGATGGTGCGGTGCACGGAGGCCCGCGCCGACCTGCCGTCGGGAACGGTGTAGAAGCGGATGAGGATGTGCGGCAGCGCGACGGTGCCGAGCACCAGTGCCAGCCCCAGGCTGATCAGGTCGAGCTTGTTGAACAGCGTCCGGGCGGCGTCGCCGGGCACCTCCACCCCGAACCTCAGCCCCGGTTCCAGGAACGCCCCGCCGTGTCCGCTGGCCTCGGCGGCCCCGCCGAGCAGGGCGCGCGGGTCGAAGGAGAACAGGGCCAGCACCAGGACGGTGAGCAGGCCCGTCGCGCCCAGCAGCGCGACCGCCTTGATGATCTGGAGCCAGGTGGCGGCCTTCATCCCCCCGTACATGACGTAGACGATCATCAGCACGCCCACGAGCACGATCGCCCCGGTGCGCGCCTGCTCCGCGCCCATCCCCAGGAAGGTCCCGCCGTCGTGCAGGCCGAGCAGGACCGCGACCAGGGCCCCCGCGCCGACCATCTGGGCGACGAGGTAGAACACGCACACGGTGACGGTGGAGACGGTGCAGGCCAGGCGTACCCGCATCCGCCGCATGCGGAAGGCGGGCAGGTCGGCCATGGTGAAACGGCCGGTGTTGCGCATCAGCTGCGCCATGGGCAGCACCAGCAGCCAGGCCACCAGGAAGCCGATGGAGTACAGGAACCCGTCGTAGCCCTGGAGCGCGATCATCCCGGCGATGCCCAGGAAGGACGCCGCGGACAGGTAGTCGCCGGTCAGGGCGAGTCCGTTCTGGGTGCTGGAGAACCCGCGGCCGCCCGCGTAGAAGTCGACCGCTCCCCGGGTGGCCCGAGCGGCCCGGACGGTGACGGCGAGGGTGACCAGGACGAAGAGGGCGCACAGGCCGATCGTCCAGGCATGGGCGGCGCCGAACTGCCCCTCCAGGGCACTGCCCAGCACGGCCGCCGCCCCGGTGTCGACGGCGGACCCCTGTGCGTGGGCGGTGCCGTCCCCCGTGACGGCACCGCCCACGACTCCCCCGGCGGGTGCGGCGGCCATCAGCGCACCGCCGTCACGGCGCCCACGTCGCCCGCCCGGTCACGGATCTCCTCCGCGAGCGGGTCGATCGCGCGCTCGGAGAAACGGACGAACGCCCAGGCGAGCACGAACGTGAGAAGGAACTGCCCGATTCCCATGACCAGTGCCACGTTGACCGAATCGACGATCTCGATGCCCATGAAATCGCGGGCATACGCGGACAGGACGAGATAGGACAGGTAACAGAGAAGGAATGACGACACCAGCAGAACCGACTGGATCGCGAATCTCCTTCGGAGTTTCACGAAGCGCGGATCGACCGAGATGCGCTCGCACGCGTGCGCCGCGCTCGCGCGCGCACGGCGCCGCTCCGCCTCCGACCTGCCCTCCCGCGCCTGTGGGGCCTCCCCTCGACCCCCGTCGACACGCCTTCTGTACGTGCCCTCCATGTACTCGACCACGATGCCCCCCGCTCCTCGACCGGACCCCGCTCCCCACGGCGCCCGCCATTCACCGGTGCGCCCCGACGGGCTCCCCTCACCGGATATCCGGGACGGAGCACCGCCACTCGGCGCTTCACCCCGGATTGGCAACACCCTAACCACGCCCGCCACTCCGCGTTCACCGAATTCACACATCGAGTTCCGGGATTTCGGGACACCGACTCGGAGAACCGGACGAAGAAGAGGGAAGTCGATCACGCGGCCCCATAACACCCCGATGCCATTTCCGGCCGAGCGGCGGAGGTTCCGGAACCGCCGCGCGCCGCGGGCGACCGGGATCACAGCCCACCGCACCCCCCGCGGACCCGCTGGTCATCAGGGCCCCACGGGTCACGCGTTGGCGCATGTGTCGCCGGTCTTCGCTAGGCTTCGGGACGACCCCGAACCCATGACGGAATCCCGGCGTTCAGCCGCTTTCCGCGTTCGTACAGGTGTATGATTATGGGGTCCGCACATTCACGCGATACCGAAGGGAAATCCCCGCCGTGGTCACCGAGGTCTTCACGCGCAAGTACTGCGATCCCCACGCCGTCCGCGAGGAGAAGGTCGAGGCGAGTGAGGTCATCCAGTTCGCCTGGGACGGCGCCGTCCGCGAGGTCGACGCCTGCGGCGAGTGCTTCAAGGAGCACGAAGCCCGCCTGGAGCCCCTCGTCGACTACTCCCGTCCGGTGAAGAAGCGCCGCGTCACCAAGAAGTCCTCCACCGAGGACACCGCGAACGGCGACGACGCCGCGGACAGCGAGTAGCACCAGAGACCTCCGGGGAACGGACTCCCGTGCCCCAGGAGACGCCTCATCGCGTTCAACCGCGAGCGGGGGCGGCGACACCCCCAGTGGTCGCCGCCCCCGCGTCCTTGTGGCGCCGGTCCTGCCGTGCGGGGCGCGCGCCCCGCACGGACCCGGCGCGCCGGGTCCGTCAGCCCTGGCCCATCAGCCGGGCGACCCGTCCGCCGGGACGGGTGGCGCCGCCCGGCCCGCCCTTGAGCGCCTCGGCGACCGGCACCCGGGCGTGCACGTACGAACCGCCCTCCCCCTGGAACCGCACGGACGCGCCGAAGCCCCGCATGATCCGCATCATCGCCGTGTTGGCCAGCGTGGTCTCCGCCCGCACCTCGGCCAGACCCCAGTCCGAGGCGATCACGATCAGCGCCCGGGCCAGGGCGGTTCCCACCCCGCGCCCCTGCCAGGAGTCCTCCACCAGGAAGGCGATCTCGCCGACCCCCGGGTCGAGGGTGTACATCAGGTGTCCGAGGGCGACGGGCTCCTCCTCGCCGTGGGGGCGCACCCCCAGCGTGAGGCCGCGCTCGGGGTCGCAGAACACCCGCAGCATGTGGGGGCTCAGCTCCGCCATCCCCGCGAAGTAGCGGCTGCGCACGGTCTCCGGCGAGCAGCGCCGGTGGAGGTCGCTCAGCGCGGGCGCGTCGGCCTCGCGCACCTGGCGCAGGGACAGTCCCCCGCCCTCCGCCGTGCGGATCGTCCGGTCCGTGGGAACCGGCCCCGTCGAGGGCATGACCGAGCGCACCAGCGCGTCGGCCCGGCTCGACTCGGTCCAGGTGAAGGCGTGCGACCGCCGTCGCACGAGGACGCCGCGGAGGGGTCCGACGGGCACCAGCACGGTGGTGCCCGGGGCCGCGTCGGCGGTGCCCTCGGCACGGGTCAGGTTGGTCCAGTGGGCCTCGTCCGCGAGCAGCAGCTCGGCCAGGGCGTCGGGGAGCCCGTTGGGGTGCGCCCGCAGCCGTGCGGTGAGCAGCAGCGCACGGGTGACGTCGTCCCCGACCTCGCGCCGCTGGGCGGGGACGGCCGTGACCGTCCCGGTGGGGCAGAGCTCCCCGATCGCGCGGACCGCGGGGCCGTGGTTGCCCGGGATGTCGACGACGAACTCGTCGACCACGCCGGCCACGTCCGTGTGGATGGAGAGCCCGACGATGTCGCCGCCGCGCCGTGCGAGGGCGTCGACCACCCCGGCGAGTCCGCCCGGCCGGTCCTCGACAGCCGTCCTGATGCGCCAAAGGCTCACTGCGACCCTCCCTGGGAGAAGGTGCACCCGCCGCCGCGGAACGACGCTGTTCCGCGGCGGCGGGACGCGCACCGACGTGGGTCCACAGTGGGCGACGAAGGTTTCGCGGACGTTAGCCCCCGGTTGAGTTCGGTGGCCGGTCGGCGGGACGCCGCTCGCCCTCGCGTCATGCCTCCGTCATCCTGCGGGGCGCGGGGCGGATTCAGGGACGCCCGGCGACCAGTTCCCCGTCCTTCCAGACCGCCGCGACCTGCGGGACACCGGGACGGTAGGCCAGGTAGAGGTGGTTGGGCGCGTCGAGCAGGGTCAGGTCCGCGCGCGCGCCGGGGGCGAGGTGGCCGACGTCGGTGCGCCGCAGGGCCCGTGCGCCCCCCGCCGTCGCCGCCCACACCGCCTCGTCGGGGGTCATGCCCATGTCGCGGACGGCGACGGCGACGCAGAAGGCCAGGCTGGAGGTGAAGCAGGAACCCGGGTTGCAGTCGCTGGCGAGGGCGACGATCGCCCCGGCGTCGATGAGGGCGCGGGCGTCCGGGTAGGGCTGGCGGGTGGAGAAGTCCACACCCGGCAGCAGGGTGGCGACCGTGGGTTCGGGACGCGCGGCCGCCTCGGCCAGGGCGTCCACGTCCGCGGCGGACAGGTGGGTGCAGTGGTCCACGGAGGCGGCGCCGAGTTCGACGCCCAGGCGGACGCCCGGCCCCTCCCCCAGCTGGTTGCCGTGCACCCGGGGCAGCAGTCCGCGCTCCATCCCGGCGGTGAGGACGCGGCGGGAGGCGTCCTCGTCGAAGGCGCCGCGCTCGCAGAAGACGTCGACCCACCTCGCGTGCGGGGCGCACGCGTCCAGCATGGGGCCGGTGACCAGGTCGAGGTAGCCCGAGGGGTCGTCGGCGTACTCGGGGGCGACCACGTGCGCGCCGAGGAAGGTCACCTCGTCGGTGACCCTGGCGGCGACGGCCAGGCTGCGCTCCTCGTCGTGTGTGGTGAGACCGTACCCGGACTTGACCTCCAGGGTGGTCGTGCCCTGGGCGCGGGCCTCCCCCACGAGGCGCCGGGCCCGTGCGAGCAGATCGGCGTCGGAGGCCTCGCGGGTGGCGGCGACGGTGGTGCGGATACCGCCGGCCGTGTAGGGCCGTCCGCTCATCCGCGCGGCGAACTCCCGGCTGCGGTCCCCCGCGAAAACGATGTGGGAGTGGCTGTCCACGAACCCGGGGAGGACGCAGCGCCCCGCCGCGTCGATCCGCGCGTCGGCGTCGGGCGCCTGCGCGCGGGGGCCGGCCCAGGCCACGCGGCCGCCCTCGACCACGAGGGCGGCGTCCTGGATCTCGCCCACCGCGCCTCGGCCCCGGGAGGGGTCGTTGGTGACCAGGGTGGCGATGTCGTCGATGAGGATGCTCTCCGGCACGTGGGCCATCAGTGGATCTCCTTGATCACCGTGTCGAGTTCGCGGGCGGTGTCGGGCACGAGCGTGTGGACGCCGTCGCGGACGGTCCAGCGCCCGTCGGCCATCACGTGGCGCACGTCGGCTGCGGAGCCGGCGAAGACGACGGCGTCGGCGGCGCGCGCCGGGTCGGCCCCGGCCAGCCGGACACCGTCCAGGGGGACGTTGACCAGGTCGGCCCGGGCCCCGGCGCGCAGCGCCCCCGCGTCCGCCCAGCCGAGGGAGGCGTGCCCGTGGGCGGTGGCGGCGCGCAGGAGCGCCCCGGCGCCCAGGGTGCCGCGCCGGTGGGTGCGCAGGCGCTCGTGTAGTTCGACCGCCCGGGCCTCCTCGAACAGGTCGAGCTGGGCGTGCTGGTCGGTGCCCAGGCTGAGCGGTGCGGGCAGCAGGTCGCCGGTGCGGGGGAGCCCGTCGGCCAGGTCCCGTTCCGTGGTGGGGCACAGGCACACGGTGGCGCCGGAGAGCCGGACGGCCCCGACGTCGTCGTCGGTGAGGTGGGTGGCGTGCACGAGGCTGGTGCGCGGGGTGAGCGCCCCCGCGTCGGACAGCACCCGGGTGGGGGTGCGGCCGTAGGCGCCCAGGCAGGCCGTGTTCTCGTCCGGCTGCTCGGACACGTGGACGTGCAGGGGCGCGTCGCGGTCGGCGGCGAACGCGGCGACGTCGGGCAGCTGCGCGGCGGGGACGGCCCGCACCGAGTGGGCTGCGGCGCCCGCCAGGGCGTGGTCCCCGGCGGGGGCGAACCGGGCGACGCGCTCGGCCCATCCGGCGGCGTCGCCGTCGCCGAAGCGCCGTTGCGGCCCGTCGAGCGGCCGGTGGGCTCCGCGGTCGTCCAGTCCGCCGGACAGGTAGCACACGTCCAGCAGGGTGATCCGGACCCCGGCGTCGGCGGCGGCCGCGACCAGGGCCGCGCCCATGGCGTTGGGGTCGGCGTAGCGGGAGCCGCCGGGGGCGTGGTGGAGGTAGTGGAACTCGCCCACGCAGGTGACGCCCGCCAGGGCCATCTCGGCGTAGGCGGCCCTGGCCAGCCGCAGGTAGGTGTCGGGGTCGAGCCGGTCGGCGACGCGGTACATGGCCTCGCGCCAGGTCCAGAAGGATCCGCCGCCGGTGTGGGTGCGTCCGCGCAGCGCCCGGTGGAAGGCGTGCGAGTGGGCGTTGGCCAGGCCAGGCAGGGTGAGTCCGGTGAGGGTCTCGGCGTCGGCGGGCGCCCGGGTGCCGGCGGCCACGGTGGTGATCCGCCCCCCGGAGATCTCGACGAGCACCCCGTGGTCGGGGGCGCCGTCCTCGGCGCCCGTCCACGCCCACTCGCACCACACGCGGCGCGGCGCGGGGCCGCGCCCCGCGCCGGACGGGCGGGCCGCCGGCGCCCTCCTGCCGTCGAGCGCCCCGGAGGCGCGTTCCCCCGCACCCCGGAGGCCGGCTCCTGACGCGGCCCCCGGGACGTCGCCCGGACCGGCTTTCCCGGCGGCGGCCCCCGGAACCTCCCCGCCGCTCATACGGCGCCGACCGGGCGGACGGGGCGGGCGAGGAGGTCCTGGAGGACGTCGGCCAGGGCGAGCACCCCGGCGTGGCAGTCGTCGGGCCGTGCGTGCTCCCGCGGGGAGTGGGACACCCCGGTCGGGTTGCGCACGTACAGCATCGCGGTGGGCACGTGGGCGGCGAGCACGCCCGCGTCGTGCCCGGCGCCGGTCGGGAGCACCGGCACGCGCGGGTCCGGGGCCCGGGTGCCGACCACGGCGGCCAGGCGGTCGCGCAGGCCGTGGGCGAAACCGACCAGGGGGGTGAGGGACTCACCGGTCATCGCGTAGCCCACACCGTGGTCGCGTGCGGCGTCCGCCGCCGCCTCACGGACCCCGGCGACGACGGCGTCCAGCGTCCCGGAGTCGGCGGCGCGGGCGTCAAGCCACGCGCTGACCAGGGACGGGATGGCGTTGGTGCCGTTGGGGGAGACGAGGGCCCTGGCAACGGTGGCACGGGCGTCGTGCCTCTCGGCGAGGGACCGGGCGGCCAGGATCGCGTGCGCGAACGGCAGCATGGGGTCGTTGCGGTCCTCCAGCCGCGTGGTCCCGGCGTGGTCGGCACGGCCGGTGAAGTCCATGCGCCAGCGCCCGTGCGGCCAGATCGCGCTCGCCACGCCCACCGGGTGCGCGGTGTCCTCCAGTGCGCGCCCCTGTTCGACGTGCAGCTCCACGAACACGTCCAGGTCGGCGAGCGCCCCGGGGTCGGCGCCGAGCGCCAGCGGGTCGTGCCCGGCCGCCTCCATCGCCCGCCCCCAGGTGACTCCGGAGGCGTCGGTGAGGCCGCGCGCGCGTTCGGGGGAGATCTCCCCCGCGCTCAGCCTGCTGCCGAGGCAGGGGACCCCGAACCGGCCGCCCTCCTCCTCGGCGAACACCGTGACCGCCAGCGGCCGGACCGGTGTGACCCCGCGCCCGCGCAGCTCGTCCACGGCCGCCAGTGCGGCGGCCACCCCGAGCGGCCCGTCGAAGGCCCCTCCGTCGGGCACCGAGTCCAGGTGGGACCCGGTGGCCACGGCCCCCGGCCCCGGGGTCCCCCACCAGGCCCAGAGGTTGCCGTTGCGGTCGGCGCGCACGTCGAGCCCGCGCGCGGTCGCGGCGTCCGTGAACCAGGCGCGGGCCTCGGTGTCGGCGCCGGCCCAGGTGTAGCGGTGGTAGCCGCCGCTGTCGTCGTCGCGCCCCACGGGCGCCAGGTCGGCCCACAGGCGGTCGAAGCTCACTCGCCCTCCTGCATGGGGACGCGGATGCCGTGTGCGGCGGCGACGCGCTCGGCCTCGCCGTACCCGGCGTCCACATGGCGGATGACGCCCGTGGCCGGGTCGTTGGTCAGGACCCGCTCCAGTTTGGCGGCTGCCAGCTCCGTGCCGTCGGCGACGCTCACCTGGCCGGCGTGGAGGGAGCGGCCCATGCCCACGCCGCCGCCGTGGTGGACGGACACCCAGGAGGCTCCGGAGGAGGTGTTGACGAGGGCGTTGAGGAGCGGCCAGTCGGCGATGGCGTCGGAGCCGTCCTTCATGCCCTCGGTCTCGCGGTAGGGGGAGGCCACGGAGCCCGTGTCCAGGTGGTCGCGGCCGATGGCCAGCGGGGCGGAGATCTCCCCGGAGGCGACCAGCTCGTTGAACCGCCGGCCTGCGGCGGCGCGCTCGCCCTGCCCGAGCCAGCAGATGCGGGCGGGGAGCCCCTGGAAGGCGACCCGCTCCCCCGCCAGGCGGATCCACCGGGCCAGGTGCTCGTTCTCGGGGAACAGGTCGAGGACGGCCCGGTCGGTGCGCGCGATGTCGGCGGGGTCGCCGGACAGCGCCGCCCAGCGGAACGGCCCGCGGCCCTCGCAGAAGAGCGGCCGGATGTAGGCGGGCACGAACCCGGGGAAGTCGAACGCCCGGGTGAAACCGCCCTCGCGCGCCTCGTCGCGGATGGAGTTGCCGTAGTCGAACACCTCGGCGCCCGCGTCGAGGAAGCCGACCATGGCCTCCACGTGGGCGGCCATGGACTCGCGCGCCCGGAGGGTGAACTCCTCGGGCTCGGCGGACGCCAGGGCCTTCCAGTCGTCGACGGAGACCCCCACGGGCAGGTAGGCGAGCGGGTCGTGGGCGGAGGTCTGGTCGGTGACGATGTCGATCGGGGCACCGCGGGAGAGCAGTGCGGGGAACACCTCGGCGGCGTTGCCGAGCACGCCGATCGACAGCGGGCGGCGCTCGTCCCGCGCCCGCGCGGCGAGGTCGAGGGCGTGGTCGAGGCTGTCGGCGCGCACGTCGAGGTAGCGGTGCTCGATACGGCGGTCGATGCGGCTGCCGTCGCACTCGACCACGATGGCCACGCCGTCGTTCATGGTGACGGCGAGCGGCTGGGCGCCCCCCATGCCGCCGAGGCCCGCGGTGAGGGTGACGGTCCCTGCGAGCGTGCCGGCGAACCGCTTGGCGGCGACAGCGGCGAAGGTCTCGTAGGTGCCCTGGAGGATGCCCTGGGTGCCGATGTAGATCCACGAGCCGGCGGTCATCTGCCCGTACATGGTGAGGCCGCGGGCCTCCAGGCGGCGGAACTCGGGCCAGTTCGCCCAGTCCCCCACGAGGTTGCTGTTGGCGATCAGCACGCGCGGCGCCCACTCGTGGGTGCGCATGATGCCCACCGGCCGCCCGGACTGCACGAGCAGGGTCTCGTCCCCCTCCAGGTCGCGCAGGGAGGCGGTGATGCGGTCGAAGCTGCGCCAGTCCCGCGCGGCCTTGCCCGTGCCGCCGTAGACCACCAGGTCCTCGGGGTGCTCGGCGACCTCGGGATCGAGGTTGTTGTGGAACATGCGCAGGGCGGCCTCCTGCGGCCACCCCTTCGCGGACAGGGTGGTGCCGCGTGCGGCGCGGACGGTGCGCGGGGTGCTCATGCGGGGCTCCTCGGTCGTGGTGGGCCGGCCGCCCGGGGCGGTGCCGCCCCGGGGGTCAGACGAGCGTGGTGGCGGACTCCGCGGCCGCGACCACGGAGCCGTCGGCCACCATGGCCGTGACGGCGGCGATCTCCGGGGACAGGTGGCGGTCGGGGCCCGGGCCGTCGACCTTCTCCCGGACGGCGCGCAGGACGGCGCCCGTGGCCGGTCCGGGCTCCAGGGGCGAACGCAGGTCCAGTGCGCGGGCTGCGGTGAGCAGTTCCACCGCGAGCACGCTGGTCAGGCCGTCCACGGCGCGGCGCAGCTTGCGGGCGGCCGACCAGCCCATGGACACGTGGTCCTCCTGCATGGCCGAGCTGGGGATGGAGTCGACGCTGGCGGGCACGGCGAGCCGCTTGAGCTCGGAGACGATGGCGGCCTGCGTGTACTGGGCGATCATGTGGCCGGAGTCCACGCCGGGGTCGTCGGCGAGGAAGGCGGGCAGCCCGTGGGACCGGGACACGTCGAGCATGCGGTCGGTGCGCCGCTCCGCGATGGACGCGGTGTCGGCGACCGCGATGGCCAGAAAGTCGAGCACGTAGGCCACGGGCGCGCCGTGGAAGTTGCCGTTGGACTCGATCCGCCCGTCGTCGAGCACGACCGGGTTGTCGATGACGCTGTCGAGTTCGCGCCCGGCCACGAGGAGGGCGTGG
>Ga0233363_1000564_pt1 | contig 16229 bp, 15 predicted proteins | sample ElkDunMinimDraft_18_FD_191534 | JGI IMG/M metagenome (GOLD analysis project Ga0233363, IMG submission 191534) | Fecal eukaryotic communites from dung pellets of Tule Elk in California, USA - Elk Dung C16 | ecosystem: Host-associated > Mammals > Digestive system > Large intestine > Fecal | place... | reverse complement strand
AACCCCCGGATCGCCTCGGGACCCTGGGCTCCCTCCAGCGCGCGGCCGTTGGCCACGAACGTCGGGGAGGTGCGCACGCCGACCGCCCTGCCGCGCAGGACGAGTTCCCGCACGCCCTCCTCCCCCTCCCCCGCCCGGAGGAGGCGGCCCCCGTCCGGGAACCCGGCCGTCCGGGCGATCCGATCGAGGACCTGGGCGGACCCGATGTCGTCGGCCGCCACGAAGTGGGCGTGGAGCACGCCCTCCACCACGGCGCCCTGGAGCGCCGGACCGCCGGCCTCGCCAGCGAGCATGACGAGCCTGTGGGCGTCGTGGCTGCTGACCCGCCAGGAGGCGCCCCAGCGGGGGCCGAGCCCCTCGGCCGCGGCGACCTCGGCGACCCGGATCCGGTTCTCCCCCGGGGTGAGCCCGGGGGCGCAGGCCCGGAGGGCGGTGTCCACGAAGGGGTCGCGCAGAAGTGCGTCCAGGGGCTCCGCGACGGCGGGGGCCGAGGGGTCGATCCGGTACGGACGCCACACCACCTCCGGGACCTCCGCGCCGGGCAGGCCTGCCAGAGCCTGCTCCAGGCGTCGCTTGCCGATGTACGTCCAGGGGCAGACCACGTCCGCCCAGACCTCGATCCTCATGCGGACACACTAAACAACGATTGTTGTTTAAGCAACAGGTGTCTATTTGATGTCGGGTGCCCTAGCCTGGTCCGGTGAATCTCGACGACCCGCGCGCCCGCCGCACCCGCGACCGGCTGCGCGCCGCCCTCCTCTCCCTGGCAGCCGAACGGGAGCTCGGGGACGTGACGATGTCCGCCGTGGCGCGGCGCGCCGAGGTGAACCGGGCGACCGTCTACCAGCACTACGCCGACCTGGACGCCCTGGTCGCCGACGCCATGGACGACGCCGTCGCGCACGTGGCGCGGTGCGCGGCGCTGTGCCCGCTGGACGCTCCGCGCGACCGGGCGCCGGAACCCCTGGTGGACCTGTTCGAGCACGTGTCCGAGAACGCCGTCCTGTACCGGCGGATGCTGTCCGACCAGGGAAGCCCCCGGTTCGCGAACCGGTTGCGGGAACGCCTGGCCGAGGAGCTGGCCGCGCGCTTCGCGGCGGGGACGAGGCCCGCGGGGTTCGGCGACGTCCCGGTGCGCACGCACTCCGCGTACCTGGCCGGAGCGCTCGTCGGCGTGATCGCCGACGGCGTCCGCGCGGGGACCGGGACGGAGACGGGTCCGGGGGACGCGCACCCGGCAGGGGACTCAGCCGACGGCGCACACGGCGCGGGCGGGGCGGACGGGGCGCGCTCCCTGGCGCTGGCCACCTGGCGGCTGCTGCGAGGCTGAGGGCCGCGGCCGGGGGGATCGGCCTCAGCCGGCCCCGTCCAGCCCCGCTTCCCGGAGGATGCGCGCCACGCTCTCGCCCAGCCCGGACCGGTGGTCGATCACGGTCTCCAGGCCGCCGGGCAGCAGGTCGCCAGGGCGCCACCAGGCGCGCAGTTCGGGTTCACCGACGTCCAGGCCCTCCTTGGTGGCGGGCCGACGTCTCCTCGAACGGCACGTCCAGGTAGTAGCACCGCGTCACGCCCCGGTGGTCCGCGGCCAGCCCGGCGAGCATCCCCGCGTAGCGGTCGGCGTACAGGATGCCCTCGACCACCACGTGGAAGCCGTGGGCCGGCGCGTAGCGGGCCATCAGCCCGATCAGGCCGACCGCGGCCCCGCCCGGCACGTCCCGCTCCCTGAGCACGTCACGGCGCACGTTGTCCTGGCCGACGAGCGCGAGGCCGCGCCCGTACGCGGCGCGCAGCCCCGCGGCGACCGAGCTCTTGCCCGAGGCCGAGTTGCCGCGGATCACCACCAGCCGTGTGTCAGCGGTGCCGACAGGGCCCTGGAGCCCGTCCGGGACCGTGCCTCTCCCGTTCGGCGGTACCGCTCCCTCAGGCAGCGGTGTGGTAGATGTTCTGCGCCCGGCCCAGGCCGTCCCGGAGCACCGTGCGCACCGCGTCGGCGGCGCGATCGACGTTCAGGTCCAGTTCGGAGCGCTCCGTCGAGGAGAAGTCCTTGAGAACGTACGCGGCCGGGTCCATGCGACCCGGCGGGCGGCCCACTCCGAACCGCACACGGATGTACTCGGGGCTGGACAGGGACGCCGTCATCGACTTGAGGCCGTTGTGCCCGCCGGGCCCGCCGCCCTTCTTGAGCTTCAGGGCGCCGAAGTCGATGTCCATCTCGTCGTGCACCACGACGATCCGCTCGACGGGCACCTTGTAGAACCTCGCCAGTCCGGCCACCGGGCCGCCCGACAGGTTCATGAAGGTCCTGGGCTTGGCCAGGACCACCGGCACACCCTCCAGGCGCGTCTCCACCACCTCGGCGTGCGCCTTGTGCGCCTTCCAGCGCTCACTCCCGGCGAGTGACTCCACCACCAGGAAACCGGCGTTGTGCCGGTTGCCCGCGTACTTGGGGCCGGGGTTGCCCAACCCCACGACGAGCCAGCGATCGGCCTCGCCCATGTCCTCGCTCCCCCCGTCGGCGCTCTTCCCGTCGCCGCTCCTGCTCCCGGTGTCGCCACCATCGGCTTGCTTCCTGCCCGACAACGCCCTCAACCAGGTCCACATGGAGCACGACCCTACCGATACGGCGAACGCGCGGCCCCCGTGGGGACCGCGCGTTCGTCGAGATCTGTGGATGGCACACCGCCCTACTCGGCGGCGGACTCCTCGGCGGACTCGGCGGCCGCGGCGCTGGTCTCCGGCTCCTCCTCCACGCGGGGCGCGGAGACGGTCAGCAGGAGGGACTCGGCGTCGGTGACCAGGGTGGCGCCCGCGGGCAGCTTCAGGTCGCCGGCGGTCGGGTTGGCGCCGACCTCCAGGCCCTCGATGTCGAACTCGACACCGGTGGGGATGTTGGTGGCCTCAGCCTCGACGGTCACGGTGACGAGCTCCTGGTTGAGCACACCCGGGGCCTTGACCTCACCGGTCAGGTTCACCGAGATCTCAACCTCGACCTTCTCGCCCTTGGACACGACCAGGAGGTCGATGTGCTCAAGGAAGCCCTTGATGGCGTCGCGCTGCACGCTCTTCGGCAGGGCGAGGTTGTCCTTGTCCAGCCCTTCGAGGCGGATCAGGACGTTCGGGGTCTTCAGGGCGAGCATGAGCTCGTGGCCCGGCAGGTTCAGGTGGCGGGGCTCGGTGCCGTGGCCGTAGAGGACGGCCGGCACCTTACCCGCGCGGCGGGCGCGACGGGAGGCGCCCTTGCCGAATTCCGTGCGGGGCTCGGCAGCGATACGTACCTCGGACACGACAAAACTCCTCGGGTTCAACCCCGCAGCACGGGGAACACGACTCCAGTAGTACGAACGATTCTCGCCCTCGGCGGAGAATGCGGCGGGGTCTCCCCTGATGCAGGGGACGCGACCGCCCTGGTTCCAGGCGTGCCCGGCGAGCCGTCACCGGACCCGTCCGGCCCGGGAACGCTCGTCGCGCACCCCTGCCCGCACTTCCAGACGAAGCCGAACACGACTCCACCTGGGCACGGGGACACTCGGTCAAGTCTACTGGCTTCACTGACGACTCAGAACACGCCCCGTCGACTGTCACCCTCCGAACCGGGAGGCCGTCAACGGGGCGCGCGGGACATGGTGAGAACTTGGTACCGGTCTACTCGAACAGGCTCGTGACCGAACCGTCCGTGAAGACCTCGCTGATGGCGCGGGCCACCAGGGGGGCGATCGAGAGCTGGGTCAGCTTCTCGAAGGCGCGCTCCTCGGGAACGGGGAGCGTGTTGGTGATGATCACCTCGGAGATCCGCGAGTTCTGGAGGCGTTCGGCCGCGGGGCCGGACAGCACACCGTGCGTGGCGGCCACGATGACCGCCTTGGCGCCCTGCTCGAACAGCGCCTCGGAGGCCTTCACGATGGTGCCGCCGGTGTCGATCATGTCGTCCACCAGGACGCAGACGCGGTTCTCGACCGTGCCGACGACCTCGTGGACCTTGACCTGGTTGGCGACGTCCGGGTCGCGCCGCTTGTGGATGATCGCCAGCGGGGCGCCCAGCCGGTCCGCCCAGCGGTCGGCGGTCCGCACGCGGCCCGCGTCCGGGGAGACCACGGTGATCTCGGAGCGCTCGACCTGGCTGGCCACGTGGTCGGCCAGGATCGGAAGAGCGAAGAGGTGGTCGACCGGGCCGTCGAAGAAGCCCTGGATCTGGTCCGTGTGCAGGTCGACGGCCATCATCCGGTCCGCTCCCGCGGTCCGGAACAGGTCGGTGACCAGACGCGCGGAGATGGGCTCGCGGCCGCGGTGCTTCTTGTCCTGGCGGGCGTAGCCCAGGATCGGCGTGACCACGGTGATCCGCTTGGCGGACGCGCGCTTGAGCGCGTCCACCATGATCAGCTGCTCCATGATCGACTCGTTGACCGGGTCGGCGTGGCTCTGGATGACGAACGCGTCGCAGCCGCGGACCGACTCCAGGTACCGCATGAAGATCTCACCGTTGGCGAAGGTGTCGAACCGGGTGGGGACCACCTCGATCCCCAGCTCCTTGGCTACCTCCTCGGCCAGCCCGGGGTGTGTGCGCCCCGAGAACAGCATCAGGTTCTTCTGGCCGGTGGCCTTCATGCCGGTCACGTGTTTCTCCCCCACAGTCACTGCTTGTCGTCGGCTCTGTGCCGATCGGCCTTGTCCGCCGCCTCGGCGGCGGGCGTCCCCGGGCGCTTGCGCCGGGTCCAGCCCTCCACGTTGCGCTGGCGGTGTCCCTCGGAGATCGCCAGCGCACCGGGCGGCACGTCGTTCCTGATCACGGTCCCCGCACCGGAGTAGGCGCCGTCGCCCACGTGCACGGGCGCGACGAAGGTGTTGTCGCTGCCGAGCCGCACGTGGTCGCCGATGACGCTCCGGTGCTTGTCGACTCCGTCGTAGTTGACGAACACCGAGGAGCAGCCGATGTTGCTGCCCACGCCGATGTCGGCGTCCCCGACGTAGGTCAGGTGCGGGATCTTGGATCCGGCGCCGACGTTCGAGTTCTTGATCTCGACGAAGGCGCCGGCCTTGGCCCGCCCGGCCAGGCGGGTGCCCGGCCGGAGGAAGGTGTAGGGGCCCACGGTGGCCCCGGGACCGACCTCGGCCCTGTCCGCGGTGGTCTCGCGCACCTCGGCGCCCTGCCCGACGACCGTGTCTCGCAGGTCGGCGCGGGGGCCGACGACGGCCTCCTCACCGATGACGGTGGCGCCGCGCAGGCGCGTTCCGGGTTCGATCACGGTGTCGCGCCCGATCAGGACCTGCGCGTCCACCCACGTGGACGCGGGGTCCACGACGGTGACCCCGGCGAGCATGTGCCCGGTGAGGAGGCGGTCGTTGAGGACGCGGCGGGCCTCGGAGAGCTGGACGCGGTTGTTGACGCCCTGCACCTCGTGCCAGTCCTCGGCGATCCAGGCGCCGACCCGGTGTCCGTCGCCGCGCAGCAGCGCGACCGCGTCGGTGATGTACTCCTCGCCCTTGGCGTTGTCCGTGGACAGGCGCTGGACGACCTCGGACAGGAGCGCGCCGTCGAACGCGTACATGCCCGAGTTGATCTCGTCGATCGCGTGCTGTCCGGGCGTGGCGTCGGCGTGCTCGACGATCCCGGTGAAGTCACCGCCGTCGTCGCGGACGATGCGCCCGTAGCCGTGGGGGTCGGGGACCCGGGCGGACAGCACCGTGACGGCGTTGCCCTCCTTGTCGTGGGCGGCGACCAGCTCGGAGAGCGTGGAGCCGCGCAGGAGCGGGGTGTCACCGCACGTCAGGACCACGGTGCCGGAGAGCTCGGTGCCCTTGGCGGCCAGGTCCTCGACGGCCATGCGCACCGCGTGGCCCGTGCCGTTCTGTTCTTCCTGGACGGCCGTGGCGGCCTCGGGGGCGACCTCGGCCAGGTGGGCTCTCACCTGGTCCCGGGCGTGGCCGACGACCACGACCGCGTGGTGAGGGTCCAGTTCGCCCGCAGCCGCGAGAACGTGGCCGAGCATGCTGCGGCCGTTGAGTTCGTGGAGGACCTTGGGAAGCTTCGACTTCATTCGGGTGCCCTCGCCCGCCGCAAGGACGATGACGGCAGCCGGACGGTTCACGCTCACTGAAGGAGACCCCTCGTGATAGCTGGCATTGAACTGTCGGCTCACCCTTCGGCGGCTCGACCCGCGTGCCGCGCGGGCGGCCGTCGGATGACCAGCGGCCGACATGGGAAGGATACATGCGCGTCACAGCCTCCCAACGGGGGCGTGACGCCGGGGTGAGGGGCCGCACCCGGGGCACGCCTGTGGCGTTGGGTTCCGGGGTGTTCTGTGAGATGCGCCGCGCCGCGCGGCCGGGCCCGGCACGGGCGCGCCACGGGTGGTCGGAGCACGTGAGCGGGGGCGTCGTGCGGCGGCGGCCCCGGGAAGCTCACCGGGGCGTGCGGGCGCACGGGCTTCGTACGGAGCGGCGGACCCGGTCCTGCACCGCAGGTCCTCGCGCGTGCGCGCGCGAAGGCCGGTTCCGGTTCGGACGGGGCTGCCTGCGGCTCGCCCACAGGGGCGCGGGGCCTCGCGGGCTGCGGCCCCGGAGACGGGCAGCCGGCTCCCGGACCAGGGCTCGAACCTGGACGATGGGGACCAAAACCCCACATGCTGCCGATTACATCATCCGGGAAGGCAGCGGGCGCGAACGCGTCGCACCCGTACGCCAGGCACCAACATAGCGCCTCCGGTGGAGGGCTTGCCAAACCTACGGGGTCGTAGGTTACGGTTACGTAGGAATAGGTTGGGCCGTCGCGACGGGTGCTCCGCGCCTTTCGGACACCGTCCCGACCGCGACGACGTTGCCGTGACGACGAGGTGTGTACGACCATGACCGCTGCTCCCGAGCTGCCGACCGAGAACGCCGACAAGAAACGCGAGGCGATTCCCGAGTACGAGCCGGAACTACGAGGCCGGGCCGAACGCTTCACGGTCTTCGCGTTCGTCTTCATCCCGCTGATCGCGCTGCTCGCGTCCGTCCCGTTCTTCTGGGGCTGGGGCCTGAGCCTCACCGACATCGCCATCGCGTCGGTCTTCTACCTCATCAGCGGCCTGGGCATCACGGTCGGCTTCCACCGCCACTTCACGCACGGCTCCTTCAAGGCCAACCGCCCCCTGCGCATCGCGCTCGCGATCGCCGGCTCGATGGCCATCGAGGGCAGCGTCATCAAGTGGGTGGCCGACCACCGCCGCCACCACAAGTACGCCGACGCCGAGGGCGACCCGCACTCGCCGTGGCGCTTCGGCGACGACTGGAAGTCCGTCGCCAAGGGCCTGTACTACGCCCACATGGCGTGGATGTACCTGGACGAGAAGAGGACCTCGCCGCGCCGCTTCACCCCGGACCTGCTCAAGGACAAGGACATCGTCCTCGTCGACAAGCTGTTCCTGCCGATCGTGATCTTCTCCCTCGGCGCCCCCGCCCTCATCGGCGGCCTCGTGACCATGTCCTGGTGGGGCGCGCTCACCGCGTTCTTCTGGGCGAGCCTGGTCCGCGTGGCCCTGCTGCACCACGTCACCTGGTCCATCAACTCCATCTGCCACACCATCGGCGAGGAGAACTTCGAGGTGCGCGACCGCTCCCGCAACGTGTGGTGGCTGGCCATCCCCTCGTTCGGCGAGTCCTGGCACAACCTGCACCACGCCGACCCGACCTGCGCGCGCCACGGCGTGCTCAAGGGCCAGATCGACATCTCCGCCCGCGTGATCTGGGCGTTCGAGAAGTTCGGCTGGGCCACGAAGGTCCGCTGGCCCAACAACGAACGGCTCGCTGCCAAGCGGGTCAAGGTCTAGGATCAGTAGCCATCATGGGAGCAGCCGACAGCGAGCAGAAGGCCCGCGTACGCCGCAAACGCATGACGGGCAAGGAGCGTCGGCAACAGCTGGTGGAGATCGGCCGGGAGCTGTTCGCCGAACGCGGGTTCGATGCGACCTCCGTCGAGGAGATCGCCGCGCGGGCCGGGGTGTCCAAGCCCGTCGTGTACGAGCACTTCGGCGGCAAGGAGGGCATCTACGCGGTCGTGGTCGACCGTGAGATGCGCACGCTCCTCGACATGATGGGCGAGGCCCTCACCGCCGACAGCGCCCGGGGCAAGATCGAGAAGGCGGCGCTGGCCCTGCTGCGCTACGTGGAGGAGAACACGGTGGGGTTCCGGGTCCTGACCCGTGACTCCCACGTGGCCTCCGGCACCGGGAGCTTCGCCAGCCTGATCAACGACATCGCCAGCCAGGTCGAGCACATCATGGTGGACGAGTTCGCCGAACGCGGCTACGACCCGGCGCTCGCCCCCATGTACGCGCAGGCCCTGGTGGGCATGTGGGCGCTGACCGGGCAGTGGTGGCTGGAGGTGCGCAGGCCCAGGCGCGAGGTGGTCGCGGCGCACCTGGTCAACCTCGCGTGGAACGGGCTCGCGAGCCTGGAGCCCAAACCGAGGCTGCAGACGAAGCGGCGCGGATCGACCTGATGTCCGGACCCACCCCTCGCACGGGGTGGGTCCACCGCGTTCCGCGCACCGCGCGACGGCCTCCGGACGGCGGCGGCCCCTGGGCGACAGGGATGTTCGACATACCGCCCCCACTATCTTGATGTCAAGAGATAGGCTGTCCCCATGCGCGATGAGGTGGATGGGCTGATCGAGGCGTGGCGCTCCGAACGCCCGGACGTGGACGTGACACCCCTGGAGGTGTTCAGCCGTGTGTCCAGGCTCGCACGCCACCTGGACCGTGCCCGGCGCACGGTCTTCACCGAGCACGCACTGGAACCCTGGGAGTTCGACGTGCTCGCCGAGCTGCGCCGCTCGGGCCCCCCGTACGAGCTGAGCCCCGGCCGACTGCTGCGCGCCACACTGGTGACGTCGGGGACCATGACCAACCGGGTGGACCGGCTGGCCGCCGCCGGACTGGTCAAGCGGCGCCCCGACCCCGACGACAAGCGCGGGGTGCTGGTCCGGCTCACCGAACGCGGCGCCGAACGCATCGACACGGCCCTGGAATCGCTCCTCAGCTACGAGGAGACCCTTCTCGCCCCCATGCCCGCCGGCGACCGGGAACAGCTGGCATCGTTACTGAGATGCCTTCTGGCCCCCCTCGACAGGGACCCGGCGCGGCCGCAGAGCTAGTCACCCAGCGGTGTCCGCCTCTCACCGGGACCGCTGCCGGGCGCGAACCACATTCCGGGCTTCGGTGGGAGAACACAGAGTGAGAATCCGGTGGATGGCCGCGGTCGCCGCGACCGCGTTGGCCACGGGGTGCGCCGGCGGCGACGGCGCCGAACCGACGACCGCGCAGAGCTACTACCTGTCCCTGGGCGACTCCCTGACCGTGGGCGTACAGCCCGACGGGAACGGGACGCCCCAGGAGACTCCGGACGGGTACACGGACATCCTGTACCACGCCCTCTTCGACTCCGACTCGACGCTGCGGCACGAGCGCATGGGCTGCGGCGGGGAGGACACCACGAGCTTCCTCGAAGGCGGCGTCCCCCACTGCGACGAGCAGTACGGGGACACGTCGCAGATCGAGGCCGCCGAGGACTTCCTGTCCGAGCACGCGGGCCGGGTCGACCTGGTCACCCTCACCATCGGCGGGAACAACTTCACCGGCTGCGTCGCGGGACTGGACGGCGGTACGGGACCGACGGTCGACACCGCGTGCGTGGACGACGGGCTGGAGCGCGTCGAGTCGGAGATCCCCGAGATCGCGAACCGGCTGCGGACGGCCGCGGGCCCGGACACCAGGATCGTCGCCATGACGTACTACAACCCGTTCCTGGCGGCGCAGCTGCTCGGCGGCGGGGCCGAGGACCCCGACGGCCCGGCCGCCCCCGGGGACGGCCCGCGCCTGGGGGAGGCCGAGGGAGAGCTGCCCTTCGACGCGAGCCTGGTCGGCTACGCCACCGACGTCCTGGAGCAGCTGAACGAGTCGCTGCGCTCGGGCTTCGCCGCCGAGGACATCGCCGTCGCCGACGTGGAGTCGGCCTTCGACTCCCTGGACGGCGGGGTCCCCGCGGACAGCTCCACGGGCATGCCCGCGAACCTCCGGTCCGTCTGCGACCTCACCTGGATGTGCGACGCGGACCGGGGACCGGACATCCACACCAACCGGGCGGGCGCACAGGTGATCGCGACCGCCTTCGAGGAACTGGTCCGCTGACCCGGGCCCGGGCCCGTCCCCGAGGGGTCCGCGCGCGCTGACGCGGGCCCCGCCGGGGCGTCCCCGGGACGGTCCCGGTCCGCCGCACCCCGGTCCGCCGCCCGCTGTCCGGGGTGCGGCGGGAGGGGTGCGCGCCCCGGGCGGGCCCGGCCCTCCCGGCGGCCTTCCGGCGCGGTCCCCCACCCCGGACTCGACCGGGACCCGTGGCTGCTGGCATGGTGGCCCGGACGCCTTCCGGTTCCCCCACGTGAAGGGCCCGGCGGGTCCCGGGGAGCTCGGCGGGTCGCGCCGGCTCCCCGCACGACCCCCGGGCACGTACCTGTAGCCGACCCGGGTGGGAGAAGACAGTGCGAATCCGCTGGATCGCGGCCGCGGCCGCAGTGGTGCTGACCGCGGGATGCTCGGGCGCCGACGGAGGAGGGGCTTCGGACCAGGAGCCCTCCGGGGCCGACGGGGGCCACTACCTGTCGCTGGGCGACTCGCTGGCCGTGGGCGTGCAGCCCGACGGGAACGGGATGCCCGGCGAGACCGAGCAGGGGTACACGGACATCCTGTACCGCACCCTGCTCGAGGAGGACCCCGGCCTCGAACACGAGCGGATGGGCTGCGCGGGCGAGGACACGACCACGTTCCTGGAGGGCGGCCTGCCCCGCTGCGAGGAGCGCTACGACGACGGCGAGCAGCTCCAGGCCGCAGAGGACTTCCTCGCGGACCACGAGGGGGAGGTGGACCTGGTGACCCTCACCATCGGGGCGAACAACTTCACCCGCTGCGTGCGGGGGGTGAACGCGCCGGACGGCCGGGCCGACGGCTCCGAGGACATCGACATCGACGCGGAGTGCGTGGCCGACGGCCTGGAGCGGCTGGAGGAGGACGTCCCCGAGATCGCGGAGCGGCTGCGCACAGCCGCCGGGCCGGACACGCAGATCGTCGCGATGACCTACTACAACCCGTTCCTCGCGTTCTTCCTCCTGGACGACGACCCCGCCGGTCAGGCGTCCGCGTCCGCGGAGGAGGCCGAGGAGGTCTTCCCGGAACAGGAGGCCAGGGGAGGGCTCGCCGAGGAGGCGGTCGAGATCCTCACCGAGGTCAACGGGACGCTCACCGACGCCTACGAGGCCCAGGGCATCGACGTCGCCGACGTGGACTCCGTCTTCCAGGCCACCAACCAGGAGGTTCCCGAGGGCAGCGAGACGGGCATGCCCGCGAACCTCCAGAACGTGTGCGACCTGACCTGGATGTGCGACGCGGAGCGGGGGCCGGACATCCACCCGAACGAGGAGGGCGCCCGGGAGATCGCCTCCGTCTTCGCCGAGGAGGTGCGCTGAGGAGCAGCCGCCGGTGGCGGGAGGGGCCGCGACCCGGCCCCCTCCCTGGCGGGACCGGTGCGGGGCGCCGGGCCGTCGGGGGCCGCGGCGCTCCGGGGCGCCCCGGGTGCGGGGCTACGCGGTCCGGCCGGGCAGTGACTCCTCGATGAGCGCGACGATGGCCGGGTCGTCCGGGCTCGTCCTGCTGCGGAAGCGGTGCACGGCGCCGTCCGGGAGGACCAGGAACTTCTCGAAGTTCCACTTCACGTTCCCGGCGGCGCCGTCCTCGTCGGCGGCCTCGGCCAGTTCGGCGTAGAGGGGGTGGCGGTGGCGGCCGTTGACCTTCACCTTGCTCATCATCGGGAAGGTCACCCCCCACGTGGCGGAGCAGTACTCGGCGATCTTCCCGTCGTCGCCGAACTCCTGGAGGAACTGGTTGCTGGGGAATCCCAGCACGGTGAAGCCCCGGTCGGCGTACTGGTGCTGGAGCTTCTCCAGCTGCTCGTACTGCGGCGTGAAACCGCACCGGGAGGCGACGTTCACCACCAGCCGGACCTTCCCGGCCCACTCACCGAACGTCGTCTCGCGTCCGTCGATCAACGTCACCGGGATCTCGTCGACAGCGGTCATGCGTGTTGGCTCCTGTCCTCCGGGGATCCGGCGCCCGGCGCACGTTCGGCCGGGGCGGTCCCAGGACCTCGGAGGTTACTCGACGGTGGACCGCGGCGCCGGGCCGGTCCGCGCGGTCCCGCGGCCGCCGGGAGGGGTGGCCGGGCGCCGGGCGCTGCGCCGGACAGAGCCGAGCAGGGCGGGAGCACACGGGGAGGGGCCGGCGCATGCCGACCCCTCCCCGTCGTCCCGGTGCCGCGTGGGCCGTCAGTCGCCGACGACCTCCGCCTGCTCCAGCCAGACCTCCTCCAGTTCGCCGCGCTCGGTCGCCAGGGCCTTGGCCTCGGCGTCGAGTTCGGCGAGCCTGGCGTAGTCGTTGGCGGCGGCGGCCATCAGCTCGTGCAGTTCGGACTCGCGCTTGGCGATGCGGTCCATGCGCCGTTCGACGCGCTGGAGCTCCTTCTGGGCCGCGCGCCGTTCGGCCGCGGACACCGCGGGCTGCTCCGGCGCGGCCTCGACGGCCGCGGTTTCGGAGGCGCCGAGGGGCACGGTGGCCTCCCCCGCGGTCGCGGCGCGGCGCTCCAGGTACTCGTCGACCCCGCCGGGCAGCCACGCGAGACCGCCGTCGCCCATGAGGGCGAGCACCCGGTCGGTGATGCGCTCCAGGAAGTAGCGGTCGTGGCTGACCAGTACGAGCGAGCCCGGCCAGCCGTCGAGGAGGTCCTCCAGCTCGGTGAGGGTCTCGATGTCCAGGTCGTTGGTGGGCTCGTCCAGCAGCAGCACGTTGGGCTCGTCCATGAGCAGGCGCAGGAGCTGGAGGCGGCGGCGCTCACCGCCGGACAGGTCGCCGATCGGCGTCCACTGCCGGTCGCCCCGGAAGCCGAAGCGCTCCAGCATCTGGCTCGCGGTGTAGTCGCGCTTGCCGATGGTGATGTGCTCGCGGATCTCCATGACGGCCTGGAGCGGGCGCGCCCCGGGGTCGAGTTCGGCGACGTTCTGCGACAGGTGGGCGAGCTTGACGGTGCGGCCGGTGCGCACGCTTCCCGAGTCGGGTTCGCGCTCCTCGGCGAGGATCTTGAGGAGCGTGGACTTGCCGGCGCCGTTCACCCCCACCAGGCCGACCCGGTCGCCGGGGCCCAGCTGCCAGGTGAGGTGGTCCAGGAGGGTGCGGTCCGGGATGGCCACCGACACGTTCTTGAGGTCGATGACGGTCTTGCCGAGCCGGGAGCTGGCGAACCGCACCAGTTCGACGCTGTCGCGGGGCGGCGGCTCGTCGGCGATGAGCTGGTTGGCCGCCTCGATGCGGAACTTGGGCTTGGAGGTGCGGGCCGGGGCGCCGCGGCGCAGCCAGGCCAGCTCCTTGCGCATGAGGTTCTGGCGGCGCTCCTCGGAGGCGGCGGCCTGGCGGTCGCGTTCGGCCTTGGCCAGGACGTAGGCGGCGTAGCCGCCCTCGTAGCGCTCGACGGTGCCGCGCCCGACCTCCCAGGTACGGGTGGTGACGGCGTCGAGGAACCAGCGGTCGTGTGTGACGACCACGAGCGCCTCGGGACGTCCGCGCAGGTGCTCGGCGAGCCAGGCGATGCCCTCGATGTCCAGGTGGTTGGTGGGCTCGTCCAGCACGATGAGGTCGTGGTCGCCGATCAGCAGCCGCGCCAGGCCGGATCGGCGGCGCTCGCCTCCCGAGAGCCCGGACATGGGGGTGTCCAGGTCCCAGCCGCCGAGGAGTCCGCGCAGGACGTCGCGGATGCGGGAGTCCCCCGCCCACTCGTGCTCGGCTCGGCCGTCCAGCACGAACCCGCCCACGGTGGTGTCGGGGAAGGTGTCGCGCTGGTGCAGGAAGCCGATGCGCAGCCCGCGGTTGTGCACGACACGACCGGAGTCGGGTTCGGTGATGGCGGAGAGCACGGAGATCAGCGTGGACTTACCGCCGCCGTTGCGGCCGACCACGCCGATGCGTTCGCCCTCGTCCACACCGAGCGACACCTTGTCGAGGAGTACGAGCGGCCCGTAGGCCAGGGACACGTCCTGAAGGTTGACCAGATTCGTCATCACCTTCCATTGTCCGGGGTCCGACCCAGTGCCCTGGCCGCCAGGCCCCTCGGGAGAGTGAGGGGCCCGCGCCGGGCTGCGTGCGCGCCGGACCGCGCCCGGGGCCGCACCACGCAGGGCCCCGGACGCGTTCCCGGGCGCCGGGCTCCCGGCGCCCGGTCTACACCAGGAAGAAGTCCCTGGCGGCCTTGGCGACGCCCTCCGCGTCCACCCCGTGCGCCCGGGCGTGCTGCTCGGGCGTGCCGTAGGCGCGCAGCTCCCGGTCGCGGGAGACGCCCAGCCCGAGCTGGCGGTGGCGCCGGTCGGCGAGCGCCGCCGCGACCTCGTGCGCGGAGGTTCCGGCCAGGTAGGGCTCGACCACGAGCACGTCGGCGTTGCCCGCCGCGCCGACCAGGGCGCTGAGCCCCGTGCGGTCGAACGGTCGCACGGTGGAGGTGTAGGCCACGGTCACGTCGAGGTCGGCGGTGGCCTCCAGGACGCGGTCCAGCATCGGCCCGACCGCGACCACCACGCCCGCGGAGCGGGGCGTCCCCGCGCGCACCACCGACAGCCGGCCGCCCACCGGCAGGGGCGCCCGGTTCGAGGTGCCGGAGAGCCGGACGTACACGCGGTCCTCCCCTGGGATCGCGGCCTCCAGGGCGCCGCGCACCTCGTCCGGGTGGCCCGGCACGTGCACGGTCCACCCGGGGAGGGTGTCCAGCAGCGCGACGTCGCCGGGCGCCTGGTGGGTGCGCCCCTCCTCCGAGGCGTCGTAGGAGCCGCCGATACTGACCAGGACCGCGCCCACGTCCTGGTGGGCGAAGTCGAGCTTGACCTGCTCGAACGGGCGCTCGACCAGGAACGGCGCGTAGCTGTGCACGATCGGCCGCATGCCCGTGAGGGCGAGGCCCCCGGCCACGCCGATCATGGCCTGTTCCCGGATGCCCACGTCGATCACCCGCCCCGGGTGGCGGATCGCCGTGGAGCGGAACATGCCCGCGGAGATGGCGGCGAGGACGACCGCGACACGCGGATCGCGGTCCATGGCCTCGATGACTGTGGCGGCGAAGGTCTCGCGCATGGCCGTGTCTCCTGTCACTCAACTGGTCCGGACGCGGGCGACGACGACCAGCGGCCGTCCCGTGTGGGGCCGGGTGAGGGCCTCGTGGAGGGCGTCGTGGTCGCGCCCGGGGACCTCCCGCGCCGCCCACCCCTCCGTGGCGAACCGGGCGCCGATGCCGCCGGGCCAGCCGTGGCTGCTGGAGGCGTTGTCCACGACGACGACGGTGAGGTTGTCCGCGCCGAGCCTCCCGGCGACGGCGACGGCCTCGTGGTTGCTGCCCTCGTCGAGTTCGCCGTCGCCGATGAGCACGACCACGCGGGGAACGGAGCCGTCGGGGCGGCGGACGCCCTGGGCCCGCAGCCCGAGGGCGCTGCCCAGGCCGAGGGGGAGTCCGTGGCCGAGGGAGCCGCTGCCGATCTCGGCGCCGGGCACGAGGACGCGGTCGGGGTGGTGGCCCAGCCGGGAGTCGAAGGCGGTCCAGCCGCGCAGCGCGGACACGTCCACGAACCCCTTGGCGGCGAGCACGGCGTAGAACGCGGCGGGTCCGTGCCCCTTGGACAGCAGGAAGCGGTCGCGGGCGGGGTCCTCGGCCGTCTCGGGGGTGACGGCCAGGACGCGGTCGTAGAGGACCCACACGACGTCGAGGGTGGAGTGGGCGGCGCCCTTGTGCTTCTCATCACCCTCCATGAGGCCGATGAGAGCCGGCAGGTCGGCGTAGCGCGACAAGGCGGGAGCGATCGTCATGCCCACCAGTGTTCGACCTCAACCGTGGTTCAGGTCAACTGGCAGGAACCCCCACAAAACAGGAGAATCATCAGTGATTTACATCACAGGACAACGGCACCGGGCACATCCCCGTGGGCCGTCACCACCTGCTCGCACAGTCCGCTTCCCTCCAGCGCCGCGACGACGGAGGCCTCGCGCTCGGCCACCACGGCACCGTCCTCGGGGCCTCCGCCCACCAGGAAGGCACAGGTCGGCCCCGAGCCGGACACCAGGGCGCCCAGGGCCCCCGCACCCCGGCCGATCCCGAGGGTCCGCTCCAGCTCCGGCAGGAGCGAC
>Ga0233363_1000556_pt1 | contig 16401 bp, 16 predicted proteins | sample ElkDunMinimDraft_18_FD_191534 | JGI IMG/M metagenome (GOLD analysis project Ga0233363, IMG submission 191534) | Fecal eukaryotic communites from dung pellets of Tule Elk in California, USA - Elk Dung C16 | ecosystem: Host-associated > Mammals > Digestive system > Large intestine > Fecal | place... | reverse complement strand
AGCGCACGCAGGTAGCGCAGCATCTCGTGCTCGCTGTGGTGCGTGTTGAACACCGGGTGCTGCAGGAACTTCGACGTGCGCAGCAGGCCAGCCGGCAGCGCGTCCGGCACTTCGGCGTCGAGCGCGTCGATCGCGGCCGGCGGCAGTTCCGCGCCGAAGATCCTGGCGATCGCGTCCAGGTCGGCGCGCGTCACCGTCTCGTCCAGGCTGATGCCGACGCTGCCGGCGTCGATCTTGCGCAGGTTGATGCGCTGGTGGCTGGCGTAGTTGTGGATGGTCTCCGCGTTTACCCCGGTCACGTGCAGCGTGTCGAAGAAGTCGCCGCCGACCTGCACGCCGGCGCGGCGCAGGGCTTCGGCCAGGATCGCGGCCTGGCGGTGCACGCGCCGGGCGATGCGCGTCAGCCCTTCGGGCCCGTGGTAGACGGCGTACATCGAGGCCATGACCGCCAGCAGCACCTGCGCGGTGCAGATGTTGGACGTCGCCTTCTCGCGGCGGATGTGCTGCTCGCGCGTCTGCAGGGTAAGGCGGTAGGCGGGCTTGCCGGCCGCGTCCACGGACACGCCGATCAGCCGGCCGGGCATGGAGCGCTTGAATGCGTCCCGGCAGGCCATGAACCCGGCATGCGGGCCGCCGAAACCGAAGGGCACGCCGAAGCGCTGGGTGTTGCCGACCACGATGTCGGCGCCCCATTCACCCGGCGCCCGGATCAGGGTGAGCGCGAGCAGGTCGCTGGCGACCGCGACCAGGCCGCCGCGCGCGTGCACCGCCTCGGCCAGCGCCGCATGGTCGCCGATCCGGCCGAAGGTGTCGGGGTACTGCAGGAGCACGCCGAAGCTGTCGACGCCGGCGGCATCAGCGGCGGGGCCGACCTGCAGGTCGATGCCCAGGCCGTCGGCCCGGGTGCGCACCACCTCCAGGGTCTGCGGGTGCACGTCGTCGGCGACGAAGAACAGGTTGGACTTCGACTTGGCCGAGCGCTTGGCCAGGGTCATCGCCTCGGCCGCGGCCGTGGCCTCGTCCAGCAGCGAGGCGTTGGCGATGTCCATGCCGGTGAGGTCGGCGCACATCTGCTGGAAGTTGATCAGGGCCTCCATGCGGCCCTGCGAGATCTCCGCCTGGTAGGGCGTGTAGGCCGTGTACCAGGCCGGGTTCTCGAGGATGTTGCGCAGGATGACGTTGGGCGTGTGGGTGCCGTAGTAGCCCTGGCCGATGAAGCTGCGGAACACCTCGTTCCTGTCGGCGATTGCGCGCAGCCTGGCCAGCGCCTCGACCTCGGTCAGCGAGCCGGGCAGGGCGAGGCCGGGGCTCGATGCGGGATCGAGCCCGGCCTCGGGCTTGATGCTGGCCGGGACGATGGCATCGGTCATCGACTCCAGCGAGTCGTGGCCGACTTCGCGCAGCATGTGCGCGACCTCCGCGTCGTTGGGGCCGATGTGGCGTTCGACGAAGGCGTCGTGATGTTCGAGTTCGCGCAGGCTGGGCTTGGACATGGCGGAGGCACCGGAGAGTGGAGGGCGCCGCCAGTGGCGCCGCGTGCCATCCCGGTGGGCGGGATCATCCGGTCGCTGCCTTCGACGGCAGGGCGGGGTTCCAGCGTGCGCTGGAACGACAGCGGGCGTTCCTTGGCGGTAGTGCCCCTCTGTCCTTCTGCCTGAGAGTTTGGAAGCGCTCGAGGATCGCGCTTCGTGCCCCTTCGGCGCCGGTTCCGGCCAGGCCGGGCGGTCTCTCCAGAGTGTTTGCCGCGTCCGGTGGTATCGGGCCTGAGCGATTACGGGCGTTTGCGCCTTCGGCAGCACGGGCCGCGCGGCCCTGTGCTTCTCCCACCATTGCCTGGCGATTATATCTCCGCCCGGCCCCGGCACGTGCGCGGCGGATGCCGGGGCCAGGGGAACTTGTTAACCTGAATGCCGGCCCCCGTCCCTTTCTGCCATGCCCGCGACCGCCGCAGGCGACCCCGGCCCAGGCGCCGGCCCGGTCGCCGCCCTCTCTCCAGTCCTGCCCGCCGGTCCGAGCCGCGGCGCAGCGCGCCGGAACCCGATCCCGTGACGGGCCGGGTTCCTGCCCAACCCCGCATCCCGGGCCTGCGCACGCTGGCGCTGCTGCTGGCCGGGCTGGCGATGTTCGGGCCGTTCTCGATCGACACCATCTTCCCGGCATTCCCGGCGATGGGCGCAGACCTCGGCGCCGACAAGCTGGCGATGCAGCAGACCATCAGCGTGTACCTCATCGCCTACGCGCTGATGAGCCTGGTGCACGGGCCGCTGTCGGACATGCTCGGGCGCCGTCGCGTGATCCTGGGCGGGCTGGTGGTCTTCATCCTGGCATCGGTGGGTTGCGCGCTGTCGACGGAGCTGACCACGCTGCTGGCGTTCCGTGCGCTGCAGGGGCTGTCGGCGGGGGTGGGCCTGATCGTCGGGCGCGCGGTGATCCGCGACGTGCTCCACGGCGACGACGCGCAACGACTGATGAGCCAGGTCTCGATGATCTTCGGCGTCGCCCCGGCGATCGCGCCGGTGGTGGGCGGCCTGCTGCTGGGCTGGGGCCGCTGGCCGCTGATCTTCTGGTTCCTGGTGGTGTTCTCGGTGGCGCTGTGGCTGGCGACCTGGCGCTGGCTGCCCGAGACGCTCCCGCCGCAAGCGCGGCTGTCGCCTTCGCCGCGCCGGCTGCTGCACGACTACGTCTGGATCGCGCTGAACACGCGCTTCCTGCGCCTGGCGCTGGCCGGCGCGCTCAACTTCGCCGCACTGTTCCTCTACATCGCCTCGGCGCCTGCCTTCGTGCTGGACCTGCTGCGACTGGACGAGCGGCAGTTCGGCTGGTTCTTCATCCCCATGATCAGCGGGATGATGCTGGGCGCCTTCGTCTCCGGGCGCGCGGCCGGGCGCATCAGCGGCACGCGCCTGGCCGGGCTCGGCTTCGCGGTCAGCGCCGCCGCGATGCTCGCCAACCTCGCCTACAGCGCCCTGGTCGAGGTTCCGTCCGTGCCCTGGGCCGTGCTGCCGATGGTCTTCAATGCCTTCGGCATCGCCCTGGTGTTCCCCATCGTCACGCTGGCCATCCTGGACATGTACCCGCGCCAGCGCGGCTCGGCCTCGTCGCTGCAGGCCTTTGTCGGCCTGGTGCTCAACGCGGTCATCGCCGGCGTGCTCTCGCCGCTGGTGAGCCACGATCCGCTCCACCTGGCCGCGCTCGCCGCGGCCTTCATGCTGGCGGGCTGGGCGTTCTGGCGCTGGGAAATGGGTCGCGGCCACGCGCCCCCCGGCAACGCGCCGCCACCGGCCGATCTGGAGCCCAGCGGGCAGCTGTAGCGGCGGCCCTTCAGCGCGGATTGAGCGGATGCGAGCCGTTGCTGCGAAGCGACGCCGAGGGCGTCAGCCACTGCCGGAGCCGCGGGAAGACGATGTCCAGGCGCGAGTACCAGTCGACATTGTTGCGGTCGGCGAGGTTGCCGCTGCTCGCGCAGGTGGCGTCGCCCCCGTGCAGGCCGCCGCGCAGACGGTACTGGCCATCGTTGCCGACCGTGAACAGTCCCGACCCGCTGCTGCCTCCCTCCGTGGTGCCGACCCGCCAGGCTGCGGCGTGGCTGCTGGCGGTACTGCGGGCAGGCAGGTGCACGCCAAGCGAGACCTTTTTCGCGTCGCCGGCAGGGTGGTGGATCGCGACGACATCCGTGCCGGGCGCCAGCGGCGCCGCATCCCAGCCGGCGAAGGTGGCCGCCGCGGGAGCAGGATTGCGCAGGCGCAGCAGCATCGCGTCGGTCGCGACGTCGTGGAACAGGACGTCGGCGCCTCCGGAAAGGATTGTCCTTGAGGTCGAAACGCGGCTGCCGCAGGCGGTGGCCTCATAGTTCCAGTAGGTCACCAGCGTAGCGGCGACCTTTTGCCGGTCCTGGGCGGGGATGCCACTGCTGCCGCCCGCGAAGCAGTGGTCGCCGCCAAGGAACAGCGGCACCTGGGTGGCCGCATCCGTGTCGTTGAGCAGGGTGCCGGTGCAGATGTAGGTACCCAGCGAGGCGCCGTCGGCTTGGAACAGGTCGAACACCATGTGCGCGACCGCATTCTTGGCGGCCACGAAGGACGGACCGAGGGCGTCGACGCGGCAGGCGGTATCGACGTTGCAGGACCCGGACTCGCCGATCTTCTCCAGGATCTTGAAGTCGCGTCGGCTGTTGGTGACCAGGTGCGAGAGCTCGGGCGCGGCGAGGCGGATGGCTTCGACGGATGCGCCAGCCGGCACGTGGATCTCGATCGTCTGTGTTTCGCCGTCGGTGGCGGGCGTCCAGTACAGGCCGTTGGCCGCCCGCGAGGCGGCGATTTCGCCGGCGGTCACCAGTACGACCTCGCCCAGCGGGTATTCCGAACCGCGGACGCGCAGTTCCGCACCGGCCGGCAGGCCGTCGATATGCAGGCCCACGCGCAGTCCCATGGCGACGGGCGAGGTGATGGCGACCGCCGCCGTGCGGCTGCCACCAGCCTGCTCCAGCCAGCGCAACTCCAGGCGGCCACCGCCGGCGGCGACGTGGCCGACGCCGATCTGCAGCGGCGTGCGCGGGCGCGCGTCGCGGGCGGCATTGGCTTGCGCCATCGCCGCCAGGCGCCGCGCCGACACTTCCGGAAAGCGCAGGTGCGTGACCGCGGAGGCCTCTACCGTGCCACGCCACTGCACCTTGGCCGGCGCGGGCGTGCGACTGGGCTCGCTGTCGACACGTGGCGCATCTGCACCGCTGGCCGCGCTGCACGCCGCGGCCAGGCACAACAAGAGCATGCTCCTGCCCATCATCCCGTCCCTGTGTCCCCCTGATGTCCGCAACATAGGGCAGGAGGCCCGCACAGGCAAGTCCGGCCGGGACGGGGCTGGAGTCAGCTCCTGGCCGGCGCAGGCGCGTCGGCAGGCGCGGCGGCGGCCGGCACCTGCCAGCCACAGCTCCTGCCTTCGTTCTGCTGCTTGAGCCAGTCCTGCAGCGGCGCGAAGTATTCCAGCACCGCCGAGGCGTCCATCTGCTCGGTACCGGTCAGTTCCTTCATCGTCTGCTGCCAGGGCTGGCTGTTGCCGCGCGAAAGCATCGCCCAGAACTTCGCGCCTGCGGGCTTGCTGCCCGCGAAGGTGCATTCGTACAGCGGGCCCTGGTGGCCGGCCGCGTCGCACAGCGCCTTGTAGAACTGGAACTGCAGCACGTGGGAGAGGAAGTAACGCGTGTAGGGCGTGTTGCCCGGCACGTGGTACTTGGCGCCGGCATCGAAGAACTCCTCGCCACGCGGGGTCACCGGCGCAACGCCCTGGTACCGGGCCTTCAGGTCCCACCAGGCGCTGTTGTAGTTGTCCGGGGTGATCGAGCCGTCGAACACGCCCCAGCGCCAGCGGTCGATCATGAGGCCGAAGGGCATGAACGCCACCTTCGCCAGCGCCATGCGCATCTGCGCGTTGATCAGCGCCTCCTGGCTGGGCTGCTGGTCGCCGATCAGTCCGATCGAACGCAGATACGCCGGCGTCATCGCCAGTTCGATGGTGTCGCCGATCGCCTCGTGGAAGCCGTCGTGCGCACCGCTCTGGAACAGCGGCGGCAGCTTGTTGTAGGCCAGGTAGTAATACACGTGGCCCAGCTCGTGGTAGATGGTGAAGAAGTCCTCCTCGCTGGGCCGGATGCACATCTTGGTGCGCACGTCCGGCGCGCTGCCGTCGGGTCCGCCCATGTTCATGTCCCACGCGCTCGCGTGGCAGACCACCTCGCGGTCGCGCGGCTTGATGAACTGGGTCTTGAGCCAGTAGCTCTCGGGCAGGGCAGGCATGCCCAGCGAGGTGTAGAACTGTTCGGCCTGGCGCGTCATCCGGCGCGCCTGCTCCAGCTGGGCGTTGCGCACGACATCGACGCGGCGGTCGGTGTCGATCAGCGCGTTTTCCTGCGAAAGCTGTTCGTTGAGCAGGACCTGGTACTGGCGCTCCAGCGCGCCGTTGATGTCCAGGCTGCCCGCCTGCTGGCCGCTGTAGGGCGCCAGCACATCCCAGAGATTGCCCCAGTCCTGCTGCCACATGTTGCCCATCAGGTGCGCGGGCAGCAGCCCGCCCACCGAGCCCTGGCCCGGATACTGCGCGTCCAGGCGGGCGCGGGCGTAGCAGTGCAGCTGTTCGTACAGCGGCTTGACCTGGCCCCAGAGGCGGTCGGTTTCCGAGGCCAGTTCGACCGGGGACATGTCGTACCCGGCGCGCCACATCTCGCCGGTATTGGCGTAGCCCAGCTCGCGCGAGCCCTCGTTCACCAGCTCGACGAAGCGCGCATAGTCGTCCCGCATCGGCTGGGCGATCGTGTGCCAGCCCTGCCATGCGTCGAGCTGCGCGTTGTAGTCGCGGCTCTTCGCCAGCACCTCCTCCAGTTCGCCCAGCTGGCGGCAGCTCTGGCTGTCGCCGGCGGTCTTGCAGTAGGTGCCCTTGCCGTACTGGCCTTCCATCTTCGTGGCGATGCGGGTGAGTTCGGCCAGCCTGGTCGGGTCCCGCGGCGCGGGCATCGCGGTGCCGAGCTTGAGCAGGGTGATCGCGCGCGCGGTCTCCGGCGACATCGGCTGGCCCTCGAACTTCCCGGACTGCTCGATCCAGCCATTGAGGGTGGTGAGGAACTTCTCGTTGGCCTTCGCCGCCAGCAGTTCGCTGTCGTCGGTGATGTAGGTGCTCGACACCCACTGCGCCGCCGTCAGTTCCGGATACATCGCCTTGAGTTCGGCATTGACGCGGGCCACGAAGGCGTCGGCCGTCTCGTCCGCCGGTACCGTGCCGGTCGCGGCGGTGGCGCCGGTTTCAGATGGCGAGGTGGGCTCGCGCTTGCAGGCGGAGAGGACGAGGCTGGCACCGACGGCCAGGGCGAGCAGGGCGTGACGATGGTTCACGATGGGATCCGGATGCGGCGCATGATGCGGTGCCGGCAGGCTAGAGGGCGTCCGCAGCGGCTGCAAGTGCGCCACGCCAGGGGCTGCGGCCGGGAGAACGCAGGGGCGCATGCGGCGCGGCAGCGGGAGCTGCGGGGCGCGGCGCAGGACAGGTTGTCGCGTGGCGCTTGTCTCAGGCGCCGGGGGCGGGCAGCAGCAGGCGGCGCAGGCCATCGACCAGTCCGCGCGCCTGCAGCCACGCCCAGGCCAGCTCGGCGTCGTGCTCGAAGTAGGCGCGCGCGCTGCCCAGCCGGAACGTATAGCCCCAGGCGTCCATGTCGCTGAAGATCCGGTCGCGACCCACGCCCGGCAGGGCGTCGCCGAGCAGCGCCTGCAGCAGGCAGACCGCGTCTTCCTCGGCGACCGAATCGGTCGCGTCGGTGTGCACCGCCTGGCGCCGGTCCTCCGGCAGCACGATCAGGTGGCAGGCCTCGTGCAGGAGCGAATGCACCGGCGTGTCGCCGCGCGCATGCACGTTGCTGCCGACGATGCCGGCTTCGGGTTCGCCCCAGTAGCTGCCGGGTATCGGCGCGCCATCCTCGACCAGGTGCAACTGCAGCCCGTAGCGGGCGAGCAGCTCCGTGGCGTGGGCGACCGCGATGTCCTGCAGGCGCAGGACGGCGTCCGGCGCGGGTGCGGCGTGGCTGGGGATCATGCGGTGGAACCGGCGTGCGTCATGTCGCGGATGGCCGCGGTGCGCTGGCCGCCCGGGCCGGCGGCTGCGGAGCGGGCGGAACGGGCGCTAGACCGTGGCCGGGCGGTCTTCGGGCAGGGCGACGGAGATGTCGAGCACATCGTGCTCGCCGTCCTTGACCAGGTCCACCTTGACCGCGTCCACGTCCACGCTCACGTACTTGCGGATCACCTCCAGCAGTTCGCGCTGCAGCAGCGGCAGGTAGTCCGGCGCGCCCCGGTTGGTCCGCTCCTGCGCCACGATGATGCGCAGCCGGTCCTTGGCGATCGCCGCGGTGTTCTGCTTGGGCTTGAGGAAATCGAACAGTCCCATGACGTCAGCTCCCGAAGAGCTTGCTGAAGAAGCCCTTCTTCTCGGCCTGGGTGAAACGCATCGGCCGGTCTTCGCCGAGCAGGCGGGCGACCGCGTCGTCATAGGCCTGGCCGGCGGACGATTCGCCCACCAGGATGACCGGTTCGCCCTTGTTGGAAGCATCGAGCACGTCGTTGGACTCGGGGATCACGCCGAGCGTCTTGATGCCCAGTACTTCCTCCACGTCGGCGATGGACAGCATCTCGCCCTTTTCCACGCGCGCCGGGTTGTAGCGGGTCAGCAGCAGGTATTCCTGCACGCGCTCGCCGGTTTCGGCCTTGCGGGTCTTGGAGGACAGCAGCCCCAGGATGCGGTCGGAGTCGCGGACCGAGGAGACCTCGGGGTTGACCACCACGATCGCCCGGTCGGCGAAGTACATGGCCAGGAACGCGCCCTTCTCGATGCCGGCCGGCGAGTCGCACAGGATGTACTCGAAGCCGTCGTCGGAAAGGTCCTTGAGGACCTTCTCCACGCCCTCGACGGTCAGCGCGTCCTTGTCCCGGGTCTGGGAGGCGGCGAGCACGAACAGGTTGTCGAAGCGCTTGTCCTTGATCAGCGCCTGCCTGAGGGTCGCCTCGCCCTGCACGACGTTCACGAAGTCGTACACGACCCGGCGTTCGCAGCCCATGATCAGGTCGAGGTTGCGCAGCCCCACGTCGAAGTCGATGACCGCGACCTTCTTGCCGCGCCGCGCCAGGCCGTTGGCCAGGCTGGCGCTGCTGGTGGTCTTGCCGACGCCTCCCTTGCCCGAGGTGACCACGATGATTTCTGCCAAAACACGTCTCCTGTGAGTGTCGCCGTCAATCGAGTGCGGCGATCTTGAGTTCTTCGTCGTCGAGCCAGACCTGGACGGCCTTGCCGTGCAGTTCCTTCGGAATATCTTCCAGCACTTTGTAGTGGCCAGCCACGGCGACCAGTTCGGCGTGGAAGGCGCGGCAGAAGATGCGCGCCTTCGCATTGCCCTGGGCGCCGGCCAGGGCGCGTCCGCGCAGCGGGCCGTAGATGTGGATCGAGCCGTCGGCGATCACCTCGGCGCCCGCGCCCACCTGCGACAGGACGGTCAGGTCGCGGTTCTCGGCGTACAGCTGCTGGCCCGAGCGCACCGGGGCGGTCTGCACCAGGCCGGGCGCGGCCGGGTCGGCACGGGCGGGAGTCGGGGCGGCGGTCGCCTTGGGCGCGGCGGCAGGCGCCGGCCGCGGGGCATCTGGCGCGGGCTCCGTCTCACCCGGCCCTGCGACAGACTCGTACTGGGCGCGGAAGCGGGCCAGTACCGGCAGGCCGATCTCCACCGCCAGCCGCTCGTTGTCGCTGCTGCCCCAGGCCAGGGCCACCGGCAGCACGCCGGCCTCGCGCAGGGCCTCGACCAGGGCGCGCGCCGTGGCCGCGTCCGGGCTGGCCGCGAGCCCGCCGAAGTCGACGATCACCGCCGCCCGCGCGAACAGCTTGGGCGCGCGCGCCACGCGGCTGCGCATCTCCTCGGCCAGTCGCGGGATGTCGAGCGTGCGCACGCGCAGGTTGGCAATGCCGACCTGGCCGATCTTCAGTTCGCCGGCCTGTTCGAAATCGGGCATCGCGCTCATGCCACGGACGACTCGGTGATGTCCACGCGCGGGCGCAGCAGCCAGGGCTCCGCGGGCAACTGCTCGCCATAAGTCCGGCGCACCCACTCGTGGCTGCACATGTCCTTGGCCATCATCGAGGCGCGGATGCCGCTTTCGGGCATGACGTGCTGGCCGATCTCGCGGAAGCCGAAGCTGCCGTGGAACAGGCGGACCGGGTCGGCGTCGTGTTCCAGGAACACCTCGCAGGTGAGCTGCGGATAGCGCAGTTCGGCGTAGCTCTGCGCATCGGCGTAGAAGGCGCGGCCGACGCCGCCGCCGCGGCGGCGGCTGGCGACCACGATCCGGTCGATGTAGAAGAACCGGTCGCAGTGGGCGCGGAACCAGTGGAAGTTGCTGCTGTCGTGCTGGGCATCCGAGCCCAGCCCGACCAGGAACCCGGCCATGGTGCCGTCGCGCTCGGCGACGCGGAAGTACTCGGCGGTGTCGTAGAACCTGCGGACGCGGGTCGCGTCCAGCGGCAGGATCGTCGGACCGGCGGCATTGTTGAGGGCGAGGATGGAATCCAGCTCGTGCTCGCGCACGTCGCGGATGACGATCGGCATTCCTGACTCCAGAAGACTGCGGGTGCTGCCCGGCCGCAGGTCGGCAAGCGGACGCGCCAATGCGGCGACCACCACGGATTATCGCATGGCCGCCCTGCCGAGCGAACGCATGTCGCGGTGCCGCATGACTTCCGAGGGGGTCGCCGCCGCCCCGATTGGGCCTACCATGGGTCATGCTGTCGCGCCTCGACCATGCCCGTCTGCTGCGCTATGCCGGCCTGTTCACGTGGGCGGTCATGGTGCTGCCGCTATGGGTGATCTCCGGGCCGGTGGATGAGGCCGAGCCGCTGTCGAGCGTCGGGGCCGGCTGGAACGCCTGGTTCGCCTGGGGCCTGTTCGGGTTCAGCTTCGCCTGGCTCACGCGCGCCCTGGACTCGCGCCGGGTCAGCATTCCCGATTACCTGCTGCTGATCCTGATGATCGGCAGCGCGGTCGCGCTGAGTTACTACAGCAACACCGGCCTGGGCGTCCTGCTGCTGATGGTCGCCGCGTGCGTGCTGCCCTGGCTGCTGCCGCTGCCGGTCAGCATCGCCGCGCTGGTGGTGAGCGTGCTGCTGGTGGTGCCGGTCTATGTGCGCGCGATCGGCTTCTCGCTGCTCGAGGCGGTGATGCAGTCGATGCTCTACGTGGGCTTCAACTGCTTCGTCTTCGCCACCGGCTATGTTGCCCGCGAGCAGGTCCTGGCCCGCGACGAGCAACGCCGGCTGAACGCGGAACTGCGCGCGACCCGCGCACTGCTGGCCGAGAGCGTGCGCGTGAACGAGCGCACCCGCATCTCGCGCGAGCTGCACGACCTCCTGGGCCACCACCTGACCGCCCTGAGCCTCAACCTCGAGGTCGCCAACCACCTCGTCAGCGGCCAGGCCCAGGAACACGTCACCCAGGCCCATACCCTGGCCAAGCTGCTGCTGAGCGACGTGCGCGAAGCGGTCAGCCGGCTGCGCGACGACGACGCCATCGACATGCGCGCCACCCTGCTGCCCCTGGCCGACAACGTGCCGGGCCTGCGCATCGACCTGGACATGCCGCAGACCTTCCTGGTCGACGATCCCGAGCGCGCCCACGTGCTGCTGCGCTGCACCCAGGAGATCATCACCAACGCCGCGCGCCACGCCGAGGCCAGCCTGCTGCGGCTGCGCTACCGCCTGGACGGGGACGCGGTGCTGCTGGAGGCCCGCGACGACGGGCGCGGCGCCGACGGCGCCACCGCCGGCAACGGCATGCTGGGCATGCGCGAGCGGCTGGCCGCGCACGGTGGCAGCCTGCAGGTCGAGACCTCGCCCGGCAGCGGCTTCACGATCCGCCTGCGCCTGCCGATGGATGGCGGCGTGGTCGTCATCGATACCATCCGTGCTGCCGCGACGACCGCGGACAGCGACCCATCTTCCCAGACCCGACCCCTGGAGGTCCCATGATCCGTGTCTGCCTGGTCGACGACCAGACCCTTGTCAGGCAGGGCATCCGCTCGCTGCTGGCGCTCGACGGCGGCATCGAGGTGATTGCCGAGGCCGGCGACGGCAAGCAGGCGGTCGAGCTGATCCCGCAGGTCAAGCCGGACGTGGTGCTGATGGACATGCGCATGCCGGCGATGTCGGGCCTGGAGGCGCTGCAGGCGCTTTCGCGCAGCGGCGAGCTCCCGCCGACCATCATCCTGACCACCTTCGACGACGACCAGCTGGTGCTGGCCGGCATGAAGGCCGGCGCCAAGGGCTATCTGCTCAAGGACGTGTCGCTGGAGCAACTGGTGGGGGCGATCCGGGTCGTGGCCGAGGGCGGCTCGCTGGTGCAGCCGGCCGTCACCCAGCGCCTGCTCTCGGGCCTGGAGCACATGCGCAACGATTTCGTCAGCCTCGACCGGCCCGACCCGCTGACCGACCGCGAGACCGAGATCCTGCGGCTGATGGCCGGCGGCTTCTCCAACAAGGAGATCGCCAACTCGCTGGGCGTGGCCGAGGGCACGATCAAGAACCACGTGTCGAACATTCTCTCCAAGCTCGGCGTGCGCGACCGCACCCGGGCCGTGCTCAAGGCCTTCGAGCTGCAACTGGTCTGAGCGGCAGAATGCGCCCCCGCCGCTGCGTGGCGGGGCGTTCGTGGCCGCGCGAGGCGATGCCTCGCCGGCGGCGGCCACCACCGTCTCCCCGCTAGGGGTGCGCGACCGCATCCGGGCCGCGCTCGAGGCCGTCCGGCCGCGGCTGTCCGGGGTCGCGGAGCCGGGTCGCGGTTTCCTGGGCATCGCCTGCGGCGGGGCGGGGAGGCGCGGGGCGGCCGTCCATGTCCCGGTCCGCGAGCGTCGGTCAGGCCGGCAAATCCCCCGGCCGCTTCGCGTTCGATGGTGCGCGCGACTCGCCGTCCCCGGGAGGTTCTTGATAGGATTGGTCACTTGCGCCTGCCACGGCACGGATTGGTCCCGGAGAACCCTGAATGACCCGCTTGATAAAAGAGATCCTGATTTCGACGGCGATCGTTGCCGCGCTGTTCGTGATCGTCGCGCTGTTCCTGCCCTCGAGTCGCACGATCACCGAATCGGTCGAGACCAACCGCCGCCAGTCCATCGTGTTCGACACGCTCAACAGCTTCAAGCGCTTCCGCGACTGGAACCCGCTTGCCATGCGCGATCCGGCCGTCAAGATCCAGCTCGAGGGGCCTGAATCGGGCGTCGGGGCCCGTCTGGACTACAGCTCCGAGGCGCGCGCGCTGGGCGACGGCAGCTGGGAGATCATCGAGTCGGATCCGGACAGCCGCGTGGTCTACCGCCTGGAGAATCCGGACCGCGGCCACAACAAGCGGATGGAGTTCACCCTGACCCCGACCGGCCGCGGCGGTCGCAACCTGCAGATCACGCAGCGCTACGACGTGGAGTACGGCTGGAACCTGCTCGGCCGCTACGCCGGCCTGTACGTGCGCGGCCATGTCGGCGAGGACATGAAGCTGGGCCTGTCCAAGCTGTCCAGCGTGCTGGCGGGCGTGCCCAACGTCGACTACCGCGCCGATGGCGTGCCGCTGACCAACCTGGGCGTGGTCGATCTGCCCGCAGAGAACCTGCTGTCCGTCTCCGCCGGTGCCGTCGAGCGCAACAACGAGACGATCAAGCAGTCGATGAAGTCCAACGGCGAGTGGATCAAGCGCACGATGGAGGCCAACAACCTCGAGCCCGTCGGTCCGCTGCGCATCGTGTCCACCGAACTGGGCCGCGAGAACTACACCTTCGACGTCGTGCAGGCGGTGCGCCGCAAGGGCGCGGGCGCCGCCGGTGCGCAGGATGCGGCCGAGGGCGAGGACGGCGCGGACGCGCAGCCGGTCGCGCAGGCGCCGGTCGTGGATGAAGGCGAGCTGGAAGTCACGATTCCCGCCGGCGCGCCGGTCGAGTACGTCCGCGTCGAGGCCGGCAAGGCGGCCCGCGGCAACTATCGCGGCTACATGGCCGAGCTGGAGAACGTGCGCAACGCGGTGCGTGCCTGGGCGCTGACCCAGGGCTACGAAGTCACCGACCGTCCGTTCGAGTACTACCAGAACGGCATCGACGAAGCCTTCACCGAGAACGGCGAGTTCGAGGTGTACTGGAAGCTCAAGCAGTAAGACGCGGCAGCTGATGCCGATGTCCGCCGCGCGCCGCATCCCCGGATGCGGCGCGTTGCGTTTGGAGACCGCGCTCCGATGACCCGAACCCCGGTTTCCGCCTCGCGCTGGCTGCGCGCCGCAGGCGCCATGATGGCCGCCGCCTCGGTGGGGCTGGCGGCCTACGCCTCGCACGGCGCGGACGCGCTGGTGCGCGGCAACCTGCAGACCGCGGCGCTGTTCGCCTTCGGCCACGGCGTGGCGCTGGCGGCGCTCGCGCGCGGCATGGCCTCGCGGCTGTCGCTGCTGGCGCTGGCCATGCTGCTGCTCGGTGCGCTGGTGTTCTGCGGCGCCCTGGTGGCCAGGTCCCTGCTCGAAACCTCGTCGGCGCCGGCACCGTTCGGCGGCATGCTCCTGATCCTGGGCTGGCTGCTGTACGCGGTCGCCGCCCTGCGCGACTGAGCGGTCGGTCCGCAGCCGCTTGCGGCCGCGGGCCGCCCGGTGGCCGCCCGTGTCAGTGGCGACGCACGGCCACTGGCTCTTCCGGCGGACAGGATCCAGCGCACGGCGGCTTGGCCGGGTTCGTGCCGGGGAGCGTCGGCCCGATCACGGGGGGGGGCGGGCGCCGGATCCCTCCGGCCACCCGGGCGACAGGCCGAAGCCTTCAGCCCGCGGCGTCGGACGGTGCGTGGCGCCAGTGCCAGGGCTCGTACACGATGCCGTGGGGGTTGCCGCGCGGATAGCTCATCGTGAAGCCCCAGTCCGGGGCGTTGCGCTGCAGCCATGCGAAGGTCGGCGTACGCTCGAACGACTCCTCCGCCGCCGGCTCGCCGGGCGCCCCGATGTCCAGCGCGTCGCCGGCGTGGTGTTCGCTGAAGCCCGGCGCGGCGTTGACCTCCAGGATCTGCGCCAGCGTGAGGCCGCGTGCGTGCTTGCGCGCGAAGATGCCCAGCTGGTAGTCGTGGCTGCGATAGCCCGAGATCGCCTCGAGCGTCACCTCGTCGCGCGCCGCCGCCTCGCGCATGCGCTGCCACGCACGCGCGGCGCCGGGCAGCAGCCACAGCGGGCGCCGGTAGCGGTCGAAGCCGGCCAGCGTCAGCGCCACCGGCTCGGCGACCAGGCCCAGCCCTGTGCTGGCGGCATAGGCTCCGGCCTCCAGGCCGAGCGCGTCCAGCCGCTCAGCCAGCCGATGCAGGGGCAGGGTGCCCGCGTCGGTCGCGTCGCCGCCCCGGGGGAGGGTGTCGAGCAGGTCCAGCGCGTCGTCCAGGCCGGGTTCGCGCGGCAGTCGCGGCACCAGCGGCATCAGTCCTTCGGCCAGCGCCGCGGCGAGGTAGCCGCCGTCGCGCTTGCGCCGCAGCAGCCAGGTGGCGCGGGACAGGATCCGCGCATCGCCATTGCTGCGCGCGCGCAGCAGCCAGGCCGGCCACAGCTCGATGTCGGGGGTGTTGAACAGGGTGCGGGGCGGTGTGCGCATCCGCCCAGCCTAACCGGGCGGCGCGGTGGCCGCCACGGCGCGCAGGCGTGCGAGCAGGGCCACGGGGTCCTGCGGGCTGAGCAGGAGCATGTGCCCGTCGCGCTGCGGCAGCGCCAGCACCCGCTCCAGCGAGGTGAGCAGGCAGAAGGCGCGCTGCCCATTGCGCAGCCGGTAGTAGCCGGCGCGCAGTCCGGGCAGGCCCACGCGGTTGATGCCGAACACCGGCATCAGCTGCGGGTCTTCGCGCAGGGACAGGATGCGCGCCTGCGCCAGGTCGAGGGCCTCGACCGGCACGCGCTGGCCGTACACGGTCGCCGCGACCTCGAGCATGCCGTCCCCGACCACGATGCGGCGCCGGCGCATCGCCAGCGCGAGGCCGGCGAGCAGCAGGGCCAGCAGGCCCAGCCACAGCAGGGACGGGTGCGGCGAGCCGTGCGGAGGCAGCATCGGGATCAGCAGCGCCGGCACGGCGATCGCCGGCAGCACCAGCCAGGCGATGGGCGCCATCGGCGCCAGCGCGAATTCGCCGCCTGCCGTCGGCATCAGGCTTCCCTCGTCCAGGTTGCCGGGATCATCCATGTCGACCTCCCTGCGCCGCATCGCCAGTGGCGATGCCGAGAACCGGGCCCGCGGCCCGGCCAGGGGCATCATGCACCTTCTTCCGGCTCCCGGGGCGCCTCGCCAGGCGGCAGCCGCCCGGCCTTGCGCAGGGCGTCGCGCAGCACGTACTCGATCTGGGCGTTGAGGCTGCGCAGCTCGTCGTCGGCCCACTTCTGCGCGGCCGCCATGACCTCGGCGCTGATGCGCAGCGCATAGGCCTTGCGCTCGGCCATCAGCGCCTGCCCCGCCGCAGGTGCAGGAGCATCGACACCAGCAGCACGTTGACCGCGACCACCATCGCCACCCCGACCACGGTCGCGCGGGTGCGGTCGTCGCCGGCGAAGTACAGGCCCACGGCGCCCAGCAGCATGGCCAGGGCGATGCCCGCCCAGCGCAGCGCCAGGCCGCGCGCCTTGGGGTCGGTCGCCACCGCGCGCGCCTGCCAGGCGGCGATCGCCAGGGCCGGCAGGGCGGTCAGGGCGACCAGCAGGGGGGCGAGTGCGTCCATGGCGTCAGTACAGCGAGCCTGCGTTGACGATGGGCTGGGTGCTGCGGTCTCCGCACAGCACCACCAGCAGGTTGCTGACCATGGCCGCGCGGCGTTCCTCGTCGAGCTTGAGCGTACCGCTCTTTTCCAGCTCGG
>Ga0233363_1000554_pt1 | contig 16421 bp, 17 predicted proteins | sample ElkDunMinimDraft_18_FD_191534 | JGI IMG/M metagenome (GOLD analysis project Ga0233363, IMG submission 191534) | Fecal eukaryotic communites from dung pellets of Tule Elk in California, USA - Elk Dung C16 | ecosystem: Host-associated > Mammals > Digestive system > Large intestine > Fecal | place... | reverse complement strand
ATCCCGGCCGTCATGCGTGCGGACTCCGACAACTCGATCATCGGGAACTCCCCCTCGTTTGCGAACACTGTTATAAAACACTGTTCACAAACCAGAGTCAAGGGTTCTAGACTCGCCGCATGGCCCGGCCCCGACTGCACGACGACACCCTGCGCGAGCGCCTGCTCGAGGTCGCGTCGCGCGCCATCTCCGAGGGTGGCGAGGGCGCGGTGACGGTGCGGACGGTGGCCGCGGCGGCCGGGACGAGCGCGTCGGCGGTGTACGCGTTGTTCGGCTCGCGCTCGGGCCTCGTGCAGGCGGTCAGCGCGGAGGGCTTCCGCCGGTTCGCGGCCCACCTGGACGCCGTCCCCCGTACCGACGACCCCCGGGCCGACCTGCGGGCGCTCGGCGTCGCCTACCGCGTCAGCGCGCTCGCCGACCCGCACTTCTACCGTGCGATGTTCGACCGCGCGGTAGCGCCCGACGCAGCGGCGTCCCCGGCCGTGCGTCGTCCGACGTTCCTCGTGCTGCGCTCGGCGGTCGCGCGGATCCTCGACGGCGCCCCCGACGCACGCATCGACACCGCCGCGGTGGGTCTGTGGGGCCTCGTGCACGGACTCGTGTCGCTCGAGCTCGCAGGCCTGCTCCCGGGCGACGACGCCGAACGGGCGGCGCGCTATGCCGACGCCGCCGCCACGGCCGGTCGGGCGCTGCTGACCTGAGCGGCTAGGGCGTCACACCTCTGGCGTCAGGCGGGCCCGCTGTGCTGCGCCGACCGCGCGCACGATGCGCAGCCAGAGCACGAAGCCGACCACGGTGACAGGCGTCGCGACCATCTCGAAGAAGGGGATCGTCGAGGGGTCGCGTGACCCGAAGCCCGACGAGGCGAACGCCGCCTGGTTGGTGAACCACAGCGCGACGAGCCAGCAGGCCCACCACCAGCCGAGGGTGCGGGGCGAGCGCACACCGTGCCCGGCGCAGACGTCCCGGACGACCTGGAACGGGAACCACAGGGAGACGACCGGGACCACCCAGCCCAGCCACACCCACACGGGTCCGCGCCGGTGGCGCACCGCCGGCACGGTCGCCTCGGCGAACCTGCGGCTGCCCTGCAGCCACAGGCACCCGACGACGAAGGCAACGACCATCACGGGCAGCTGCACGGTCCCCAGCCCGTCGTAGGCCGTCAGCACCATCGTGATGTCCCCGCCCGCCGCCTCCGTGGCGACGAGCTCGTCCGCGGCGGAGAACGAGGTACCGAGCATGAGCACCTGCAGCACGGTCCACGCGGCGCCGAGGGCGATCGTGGCGGTCCCGAGGCCGAGCGGGGCGACGGGGCGCGGCGTCCAGGCCATCGCGTACGGCTCGACGCGCACCCCGTACGCGGGCGGAGTCGGCTGAGCGGGCGGTTCGGCGGCGGACGGCGGTGCAAAGGGGTCGAGCTCGGGCATCGTGACCTCCGACGACGGACTGGGCCGCGCCAGGCTAGCGGAGCGACGGGGCCGACGGGGACGCCCGTGACACCCGGGGGTGACGGGTGCCGGGACGCGTGACCGACGACGACGACGTCGTCGGTCACGCGCACATGCCAGGCGGGCGCTGGGTCAGGCCTCGACGACCACCGGGACGATCATGGGACGGCGGCGCAGGCGGCGGCTGACCCACTGCCCCACGACCCGGCGCATGACCTGCTGCATCTGGTAGGTGTCGGTCGCCCCGGAGGCGATCGCGTCCTCCAGCGCCTTGACGATCTCGGGCTGGATCTCGTCGAACACCGCTTCGCCCTCGGCCATGCCGCGAGCGAGGATCTGCGGGCCGGCGATGACCTTGCCGGTCGCCGAGTCGATCACCACGAAGACCGAGACGAAGCCCTCCTCGCCCAGGATCCGGCGGTCCTTGAGCTCGGCGTCGGTGATCTCGCCGACGCTCGAGCCGTCGACGTACACGTACCCGCACGGCACGGCACCGACGACCGACGCCTTGCCGTCCACCAGGTCGACGACGACGCCGTCCTCGGCGAGCACCACACGGTCGGCGGGCACGCCCGTCCGCACGGCGAGCGCACCGTTGGCCACGAGGTGACGCACCTCGCCGTGCACGGGCATGACGTTGCGCGGCTTGAGGATGTTGTAGCAGTAGAGGAGCTCGCCGGCGCTCGCGTGGCCCGAGACGTGCACCTTGGCGTTGCCCGAGTGCACGACGCGCGCTCCGAGCCGCGTGAGCCCGTTGATGACGCGGAAGACCGAGTTCTCGTTGCCCGGGATGAGCGAGGACGCCAGGATCACGGTGTCGCCGTGGCCGACCCGCACCTGGTGGTCGCCGTTGGCCATCCGCGACAGCGCGGCCATGGGCTCGCCCTGGGAGCCGGTGCTCATGTAGACGATCCGGTCGTCGGGCACGTCGCCCGCGCGCTTGAGGTCGATCAGCACGCCCTCGGGGATCGTGAGATACCCGAGGTCGGCGGCGATACCCATGTTGCGGACCATCGAGCGGCCGACGAACGCGACCTTGCGGCCGTGCGCGTGGGCGGCGTTGAGCACCTGCTGCACGCGGTGCACGTGCGACGCGAACGAGGCGACGACGATGCGCTTGTCCGCCTGGGCGAACACGTTGTCGAGCACCGGCCCGATCTCGACCTCGTTGGTCACGAAGCCGGGCACCTCGGCGTTGGTCGAGTCGACCATGAAGAGGTCGACCCCGCGCTCCCCCAGCCGCGCGAACGCACGCAGGTCGGTGATGCGCCCGTCGAGCGGGAGCTGGTCCATCTTGAAGTCACCGGTGTGCAGCACCGTGCCGGCACCCGTGGTGACGGCGACCGCGAGCGCGTCCGGGATGGAGTGGTTGACGGCCACGAACTCGCACTCGAACGCGCCGAACCGCTCGACCTGCCCCTCGCGCACGGCGAGGGTCACCGGCTTGATGCGGTGCTCCTTGAGCTTGGCCTCGACGAAGGCGAGCGTGAGCTGGGAGCCGACGAGCGGGATGTCGCGCCGCAGCCGCAACAGGTACGGCACCGCGCCGATGTGGTCCTCGTGCCCGTGGGTGAGGATGATCGCCTCGATGTCGTCGAGGCGGTCGGCGATGTAGTCGAAGTCCGGCAGGATCAGGTCGACACCCGGCTGGTGGTCCTCGGGGAAGAGGACACCGCAGTCGATGACGAGCAGCCGGCCGTCGTACTCGAGGACCGCCATGTTGCGGCCGACCTCGCCGAGCCCACCGAGGGCGACGATGCGCAGGCCGCCGGCGGGCAGTGCGGGGGGAAGGGACAGTTCGGGGTGAGGGTGGCTCACGTGGCCTCCTGGCCTGGGAGTGTTACGGAAGTGCGGGGGTGGGGATGCCGGCGGCGGCCGCGGAGGGCAGCAGACCGACGGCGGCGAGGGCGTCGCGCACATGGGCGACGTCGTCCTCGGTGGCGGCCACGTTGGGCAGCCGGAGCTCTCGGTTGTCGAGCACGCCGGCCGCCTCGAGGGCGGCCTTGACCATCACGGCCTGCGCGCCGGCACCGTTCATCGCCTGGATGACGGGCACGGTCGGCCGGAAGGCCTCGAGCGCACCCGCGTGGTCGCCGGCGTCGAACAGGCGCACGGCCTCGGCGAACTGGCGGGCCACGAGGTGCCCGGACACGGACACGACGCCTGCGCCCCCGAGCGCCAGGAACGGGAGCAGCAGCGAGTCGTCGCCGCTGTACCAGGCGAGGCCGGTCGACTGCGGCAGCGTCAGGGCTGCCGTCATCTCGCCCGTCGCGTCCTTGGTGGCCACCACGCGCGGGTGCGACGCGATCCGCTCGTAGGTGGCCGGTGCGATGCGTACGCCCGAACGCGCGGGCACGTCGTACAGCATCACAGGAAGGTCGGTGGCGTCCGCGATCGCGGCGAAGTGCCGGAAGAGACCGTCCTGCGTGGGCCGTGAGTAGTACGGCGAGACCACGAGCAGGCCGTCGGCACCGGCCTCCTCGGCCTGCTCGGCCATGCGCACCGCGTGGGCGGTGTCGTTGGAGCCTGCGCCCGTGAGCACCGCCGCGCGGTCGCCCACGGCGTCGACCACGGCACGGACGAGGTCGGCCTTCTCGGGCGCGTGCGTCGTCGGCGCCTCCCCCGTCGTGCCCGACAGCACCAGGCCGTCGTTGCCCTCATCGACCAGGCGACGCGCGAGCCGTGCCGCGGCGTCGAGGTCGACGTCGCCCGCCGGCGTCATGGGCGTGACCATCGCGGTGAGCACCGCACCGAACGGGCGCGCGGGAGTCGCTGGGAGAGCCATGGGTCAACCGTACCGGCAGCGTGGGCCGCGGCTCTCGCGCGAGTCACTCGTCGGACGCCGTCCGTGCGCGCCCCGGGGGCCGCCGAGAGGACGATCCGCCCAAGTCGGTCGGCACGGGCCGCGACCCGAAGCGAGCCGCGTCGAGCACGGTCCGGCCGGTGCTGCAGGCGCGAACCGCGTGACTGATACTCACCCCATGACTGCAACGACGCTCTCACCCGCCGTCGTCGCCCATCTGCCGACGGGCATGCTGGTCGACGGGCACTGGGGCCCCGCCACGGGCGGGCGCACCTTCGAGGTGGTCGACCCGGCCACCGAGCAGGTGCTGTTCGACGTCGCCGACGCGTCGCCCGAGGACGGCCGCCGGGCGCTCGCCGCGGCAGCCGCCGCCGCACCCGCCTGGCGGGCGACGGCGCCCCGCGAGCGCTCGGAGCTGCTGCGCGCCGTCTACGACCGGCTCGTGAACCGGGCCGACGACGTGGCGGCGCTGATCACGGCGGAGTGCGGCAAGCCGCTCGCCGAGGCGCGTGCGGAGGTCCTCTACGGCGCCGACTTCCTGCGCTGGTACGCCGAGCAGGCGGTGCGGACGGACGGCCTGATGCGCACGGCGCCCGCCGGGACGAACCGCCAGCTCGTGCACCGGCGCCCGGTGGGCCCGGCACTGCTCATCACACCGTGGAACTTCCCCATCGCGATGGCGACGCGCAAGATCGGCCCGGCGCTCGCGGCCGGCTGCCCCGTGGTGATCAAACCCGCGCACCTGACCCCGATGACGACGATGCTGGTCGCCGAGGTCATCCGCTCCGAGCTGGCCGACCGAGGGCTGCCGACCGGGGTCGTCAACGTCGTGCCGACCGTCTCGGCGAGCGACCTGACCACGCCCTTGCTGGCCGACCCGCGCCTGCGCAAGCTGTCGTTCACCGGTTCCACGGCGGTCGGGCGCACGCTGCTCGAGCGGGCCTCCGGCCAGGTGCTCAACGCCTCGATGGAGCTCGGGGGCAACGCCCCGTTCGTCGTGTTCGCGGACGCCGACCTCGACGCCGCGGTCGAGGGCGCGATGGTGGCGAAGCTGCGCAACGGGGGCCAGTCGTGCGTGGCCGCCAACCGGTTCCTGGTGCACGACTCCGTGGCGCGCGAGTTCGCCCGGCGGCTCGCCCAGCGGTTCGACGAGCTGCACGTCGGACCGGGCGCACGCGAAGGCGTCCAGCTGGGCCCGCTCATCGAGTCCGCGGCGGTCGACAAGGTCGACGAGCTGGTGGCCGACGCGGCCGACGGCGGCGCGCAGGTCCTCGCCGGCGGCCGGCGGCCCGACGGTCCCGGCTACTTCTACGAGCCCACCGTCCTGGCGGGCGTCGGCCCCGACGCCCGCGCGGTGGCCGAGGAGATCTTCGGGCCGGTCGCGCCGGTCGTCGCGTTCGCCGACGACGACGAGGCGATCGAGCTGGCCAACGCGACCGAGTACGGGCTCGCGGCGTACGCCTACACGCGCTCGCTCGACCGGGCCGTGCGCGCGGCCGAGGAGATCGAGGCGGGCATGATCGGCATCAACCGGGGCATGGTGTCCGACGCGAGCGCGCCGTTCGGCGGGCTCAAGCAGTCCGGGCTGGGCCGCGAGGGGGGCGAGGCCGGCCTCGAGGAGTACCTCGAGACCGTCTACGTGGCGCTCTGAGGGCGCGGCGGGCGCCGGGGAACTTCCCTTCCCGGCCGGCCGTTGGTGCCGTGTCCCCCCGCATCCTGAGGAGCACCAGCGCGTGACCACCGCCACTTCCCCGACGACGTCCCCCGACGTCGCCGCGCCCCACCGTCCCGATCCCACGCGCACCGCCGCCGTCGGCTACGCGATCTTCGCGTCGCGCTGGCTGCAGGCGCCGCTCTACTTCGGGCTGATCGTCGCGCAGGTCGTCTACGTGTGGCAATTCCTCCAGGAGCTGTGGCACCTGGTCGTGGGCGGGTTCACGGGCCAGGCGGTCGACCACGTGACGCACGAGCTCGCACCGTTCGGCGCCGAGGAGATCATGCTCGCGGTGCTCGGCCTGGTCGACGTCGTGATGATCTCCAACCTGCTCGTCATGGTCATCGTCGGCGGGTACGAGACCTTCGTCTCGCGTATCCGCATCGACGGCCACCCCGACCAGCCCGAGTGGCTGAGCCACGTCAACGCCAACGTGCTCAAGACCAAGCTGGCGATGTCGATCATCGGGATCAGCTCGATCCACCTGCTGCGCACCTTCATCGACAGCCAGAACTACACGGCCCAGCAGATGCTCTGGCAGACCCTCATCCACCTGGCCTTCGTCGTCTCGGCCCTGGCCCTGGCGCTCATCGACCGCATGTCGCTGACCGCCCACCAGCGGGCGGCGGCCGCGCGGCGCCCGGAGTGAGACGGGAGGCACCCGACCGGACGGGCCGTGGTTTTCTGGGTGCGTGAGCCGCACCTCTCCCGCCGCGCGCCCACCCGAGGTGCGCGCCGCCGTCCGGCAAGGCATGTCGGTCGCGGTCGCGACCGGGCTGTACGGGATCTCGTTCGGCGCCCTGTCGGTCGTCGCCGGGGTCAGCCTGGCCCAGACCATGGCCCTGAGCCTGCTGCTGTTCTCCGGCGGCTCGCAGTTCGCCCTGATCGGCGTCGTCGCGGCGGGTGGCTCGCCTGCCGCGGCGGTCACGACAGCCGCGCTGCTCGGCGCGCGCAACACGCTCTACGGCGCGGTCGTGGCCCCGCTGCTCCGGGTGCGCGGATGGCGACGGCTCGTGGCCGCCCAGCTCACGATCGACGAGTCGACGGCGGTCGCCGTCGGGCAGCGCGAGAGCTCGGCCGCCCGTGCGGGCTTCTGGGTCACGGGCGTCGGCGTCTTCGTGCTGTGGAACGCCTTCACCCTCCTGGGCGCACTGGCCGGTGACGCGCTCGGCGACCCTCGCGCCTGGGGGCTCGACGCCGCCGCCGGGGCGGCGTTCCTCGCGCTCGTCTGGCCGCGGCTCGCCGCCCGGCGGGCACAGGTCGTGGCCGCGCTCGCGGTCGTCGTGTCGGTGTGCCTCATCCCCGTGGTCCCCGCGGGCATGCCCGTCCTCGCCGCGGCCGCCGTCGCCGTGGTCGCCGGGATCGTCTCGCGACCTGACACCCCCGCCGCGCGCACCCAGGAGCCGTCATGACCGCCACCGTGCTGTGGGTGACCGTGCTGGCCGCGGCGCTGGCCTGCTTCGCGCTCAAGTTCGTCGGGCACCTGATCCCCGAGCACTGGCTCGCGGGCGAACGGGTCCAGCGGATCTCGACGCTCGTGACGGTCGCGATGCTCGTCTCCCTCGTCGTCGTGCAGACGTTCGCCACCGGGCAGTCCGTCGTCGTCGACGCCCGCCTGCCGGCGCTCGCCGTGGCTGCGCTCGCACTCGCGCTGCGGGCACCGTTCATCGTCGTCGTGGTGCTGGCCGCCGCCACCGCTGCCGGGCTGCGAGCGCTCGGCTGGGGATGACGCCGGGTGAATGATCTTCCCAGGCATACCCCCCGGTGGTATAACCGTAGGTATGACTCATGTCACAGAGGACGGCCGAGGCCACGGGCCCGGGACCGCGCGCGGCCACGTGTCACGACGCCACTTCTGGTGGCACTACGCCGAGATGGTCGTGGTCATGCTCGTCGGCATGGCCGTGCTCGCGCCCCTGTGGGATCTCGGCGCGTCGCTCGCCGGCCGGCCGAACCTGCTCGACGACCTGACCTGGATGACCGTCTCGATGGTGACCGACATGGTCGTCGCCATGGCCGTGTGGATGTGGGCCCGTGGTCACCGGCTGCGCCCCGTCGCGGAGATGTGCGGAGCGATGGTCGCTCCCTTCGTCCTGCTCGCGGCGCCGGTCGCGTGGGGGTGGCTGTCTGCCGGCGGCCTGCTGGTGTGGGGTCACGTCCTGATGCTCCCGGCCATGCTCGGGGTCATGTGGCTGCGGCGGGACGAGTACTCCCACCACCACGGCTGGCGGTGGTCGGGGCGCGCCGCCCCGGCCGCACAGCACGCAGCCTGAGCACTGCACAGGCGGCTAGGGTTCACGGGTGGCACTCTTTCGCGAGACCGCGGACGTCTCCGTCCGGCCCGCCGTCCCCGGCGACGAGGAGGCGGTCACGCGCGTCCAGGTGAGCGCGTGGCGGGACACCCACGAGTCCGCGCTGGGCGGCGGCGTCGTCGACGCGCTCGACACGGCAGTCATGCGCGACCGATGGGCTGCTGCCATCGCGAGCCCGCCTGGTCCCGGCTTCGCGGTGCTGGTCGCGCTCGACGGGCCGCTCATCGTCGGGTTCGCCGCCGTCGCACCGGGCCAGCTCGTCGCGCTCGAGGTCGCCCCGGACAGCCAGCGGGCCGGCCACGGGTCGCGCCTGCTCAGCGCCGCGGTCGACCGCCTGCGGACCGACGGCGCGCAGGAGATGGTCACCTGGGTGCTCGACGACGACACCGCGCGCGAGCGCTTCCTGTCCTCGGCAGGGCTCGGGCCCGACGGCATGTCGCGCACCCTGGCCACGGGCGTCCGCGAGGTCGTCGAGCGCCGCTGGTCGGCCGCGATCTAGCCGTCGTCTGACCGACACGCGCCCGTGACAGTCCCGTAGCACGGTCCTGGCACGCTGACGTGCGGGAGGTGGGCATGGGCATCGTGACCGACTACTTCGCGGCGCCGAGCGATGCGCTCGCCGCGACGGTGCTGCGCGAGCCTGCGGGCCCGTCGACGCCCACCCGTGGATCGGGCCAGCCGCTCTTCGACACCGTGAGCCTGCCGTCGATCGAGCCGTTCGTCATGCTCGGCACGCTCACCACGCTGCTCTCGGGCCGCCCCTACGGCGAGGTGACGTCCCACCCACGGCACGGCTCGCTCGTGATCGACGCCGGGCACGAGGGCCCATGGGTCGTCACGGTCGGCGACGACCTGGCAGACGAACTGGCCGCGTGCTCCCCCGCCCGGCTCACCGAGGTCGCCTGGCGCTGGTCGCGCAGCACGGAGCTGTCCGCGATCCCCGCCGACCAGGTGGTCGACGGCGTCCTGGCGCTCGGCGAGCTCGCCGCACGGGCCGACCAGGTACGCCATCGGCTCTACTGCTGGACCCGCCTCGAGCCGTCCACGAAACGAGGATGAGGCCGCGACGCGGTGATGCTTCACTTTCCCCGTGACACGCGCTCGTAACTCGCTGTGGCAGACCTTCAGAGAGCTTCGCGGCAACCCGCGCGCCTGCGTCTGGACCGAGCCGTTGTGGGGCCTGTCCGTGGCCCTCGTGCTGCCGTACGCCTCGGTGTTCATGCTGGCCCTGGGCCTGCGCGACGAGCAGATCGGCTTCCTGGCGACCGTCGCCATGCTGTCCCAGGTCTGCTTCGGCCTGGCGGGCGGGATCATCACCGACCGGCTCGGCCGGCGCGCCACCACGGCCTGGTTCGACGTGATCGCCTGGGTCATCCCCTGCCTGCTGTGGGCGTTCGCCCAGAATTTCTGGTTCTTCCTCGCCGCGTCGCTCGTGAACGGGGCGCTCCAGGTCACGCAGAACTCGTGGGACTGCCTCATGGTCGAGGACGCCGAACGAGGGCAGATCACCCGGATCTACTCGCTGGTCAAGGTCGCCGCCGACTGCTCCGCGCTGTTCGCTCCCCTGGCCGCCGTGCTGGTCGCCCAGTTCGGGCTCGAGCCCGCGGTGCGCATCCTGTACATCAACGCGGCCGTGGTGATGACGGCCAAGATCATCTGGCTCTACCTGTGGTCGACCGAGACCCGCCAGGGCCGTATCCGCAAGGAGGCCACCCGCGGGCAGAGCGTGTGGAGCCTCCTGGCCGGGTACCGCGGGGCGCTGGGCCTGCTGCTGCGCTCGCGCGGCTCGCTGCTGGCACTGGTCATCGCCGCGCTCACCGCCGCGGTCACGCTCGTGAACGGCACCTTCTGGCAGGTCGTGGCGAACCAGCACCTCCACGTGCCGGACGCCCTGCTGCCCTTCTTCCCGATGATCCGCTCGGTGCTCTCGGCGCTGTTCTTCTTCACCCTCATCCCCCGGCTCACGACCGCCGTCGACCTCAAGCGCGCCGCGCTGTGGGGGTTCGGGGTCTACCTCGCCGGGCAGCTGACGCTGGTCGCCATCCCCGCACCCGACGGCGCCGCGACCACGAGCACCTACGCCTTCCTGGGGCTGTGCCTGCTGCTCGACAGCTTCGGCGCGGGCATGCTGTTCCTGCTGTCGGAGTCGCTCGTCGCCCTGCACGTCGACGCCGGAGAGCGTTCGCGCGTCATGGCCCTCCAGCGCACCTGCATCATGCTGGCCGCCGCGCCGTTCGGCTGGATCTCCGGCTGGCTCTCGGGGATCGACCGCACCTACCCGTTCGTGCTCACGGCGGTGCTGCTCGTCGTGGGGTTCGTGCTCGCGGCGGCGCGCTGGGTGCCCACGCGTCCGGACGTCGACACCCTCCTGTCGTCGACCGAGCCGGCCTGAGCCCCGGCGGGCGCGCTCAGGTGGCGCGGAACAGGCGCGCGGCGCGGCGCACGGCCTCGCGAGCCCGGCGCCGGTCTCCCGCGGCGTCGTAGGCGAAGGCGAGGTTGTACCAGGCCGTCCAGTCGTCGGGCCGCTGCTCGACGGCGGCGCGCCGCGGCTCGAACGCGGCGTCGGCGGCCTGCCGGTCGATCCGGCCGCCGGGCGACCGCGGGAGGTCGTCGACGGGCAGCTCGCCCTGCGCGGCGAGCGTGTCGGCCATCCGCTGCACGGTCGCGGCCAGGAAGAACTCGCGCGCCACGAGCCCGATCACGAGCAGCGGCAGCACGAGCACCGCGACCCCGATGCCGACGAGGACGGGCACGCCCGACTCGATCATCATCACGCCTCGGTGCACGATCGCGACCGCGTAGACGACCAGGAGCGCGGTCACCGCGAGCGCGCCGGCGAGCGCGCGCCGACGTCGCCCGCGCGCCGCTGCCTCGCCGTCTCCAGGCGCGCTCACGACAGGTCCAGGACGTTCTCGAGCCCGACCGTCAGGCCGGGCCGGCCGACCACCTCGCGGATCGCGAGCAGCACGCCGGGCATGAACGAGGCCCGGTCGAACGAGTCCTGGCGGATCACGAGCTGCTCGCCCACGTTGCCGAAGAGGATCTCCTCGTGGGCCACGAGCCCGCGCAGGCGCACCGCGTGCACCCGGACGCCGTCCACGTCGGCACCGCGTGCGTCGCCGCCGGACTCGGTCGCGTCGGGCATGGGGCCGAGCCCCGCGTCGGCGCGCGCCCGCGCGATCGCAGCCGCGGTGTGCCGGGCCGTCCCCGACGGCGCGTCGACCTTGTCCGGATGATGCAGCTCGACGACCTCGGCCGACTCGAAGTAGCGCGCGGCCTTGGCCGCGAACGTCATCGCGAGGACCGCCGAGAGCCCAAAGTTGGGGGCGATCAGCACTCCCAGGCCGCTGTCGGGCCGTGCGGCGTTGACCCGGTCCAGGTGCTCGACGACGCGCGCGCGCGAGTCGTCGGCCCAGCCCGTGGCCCCGACGACGGCGTGCACGCCGGCGTCGAGCAACGCGTGCACGTTGGCCTCGGTGGCGCCGGGAACCGTGAAGTCGACGCCGACGTCGGCGCGCGCGTCGCGCACCGCCGTCGCGACGTCGTCCCCGTGGGTCACCCGAGCCACGAGCTCGAGCCCGGGTGCCGCCTCGACCGCCCGGCACGTCTGGCTCCCCATGCGGCCGGCCGCGCCCAGCACCGCGACGCGGATCGAGCTGCTCATACGTCCTCCCGTCGCGCGCTCCCGGCCACCGGAGTCACTCTCCGAACGGCCCGACGCGGACGACGGACCGCGGCCGCGCCGCCAGCTCAGCGGCGAGCTCCCGGACGTCGTGCGTGGTCACGGCGCTGATGCGCTCGAGCGACTCCTCGAGCGTCAAGAGCTCGCCGTAGACGAGCTCGGCCTTGCCGAGGCGGCTCATCCGCGACCCGGAGTCCTCGAGCCCCAGCACCAGACCGCCCGAGAGCTGGCCGATGCTGCGCTGCAGCTCGTCCTCCGTGAGACCGTCGGCCGCCAGCTTCTCGAGCTCGGTCACGAGCAGCTCGGTCACCTGGTCCACCTTCGCGGGCGCACAACCCGCGTACAGGCCGAACGTCCCGAGCCCGCCGTAGCCCGACGCGAACGAGTAGGTCGTGTAGGCGAGCCCGCGCTTCTCCCGGATCTCCTGGAAGAGGCGCGACGACATGCCACCGCCGAGCGCCGCGCTCAGCACCGACAGCGTGAACCGCCGGTCGTCGGTGGCCGACAGCCCGGTCGAGCCCACGATGACGTTCGCCTGCTCGACCTGGCGGCGGATCGTCAGCTCGACGCCCTCGGTCGGCACCCCGGCGGCCTCCGCGGCCACGGGCCGCCGGTCCCGTGGGGCGGCTGCGGGGTCCAGCGACCAGCCGCCGGCGGCGAGAGCATCGGCCACCTGGTCGACGAGCAGCTCGTGGTCGACGCCGCCGGCGGCCGCGACCACGAGGGTCTCGGGCCGGTAGTGCCAGCGGTAGTGCTCCCAGACGGCGTCCCGCGGCACGGCCCGGATCGCGTCCGGGGTGCCGCCGATCGGCCGCCCGAGCGGGTGCGTGCCGAGGACCGTCGCGGCGAACTCCTCGTGCACGACGTCGGCAGGGTCGTCGTCGTTCATCGCGAGCTCTTCGAGGATCACTCCGCGCTCGGTCTCGAGCTCGCCCTCCTCGAGGCGCGCGGAGGTGACCATGTCGGCGATGACGTCGACCGCCATCGGCAGGTCGGTGTCGAGCACGCGTGCGTAGTAGCAGGTGTGCTCCTTGCCCGTCGCGGCGTTGGCCTCACCACCGACGGCGTCGAACGCCTCGGCGATGTCCATGGCCGAACGCCGCGAGGTGCCCTTGAAGAGCAGGTGCTCGAGGAAGTGCGTCGAGCCGAAGTGCCCGTCGCTCTCGTCACGGGAGCCGACGCCGACCCAGGCGCCCACGGTCGCCGAGCGCAAGCCCGGCATGTGCTCGGTGAGCACGCGGACGCCGCCGGGCAGGACGGTGCGACGGATCGTCGCACCGTCCTGCCCGGCAGCCAGCTCGGCACCCGGCTCGCCGGATGCGACGAGCGGAAGGTGCCAGGTCACGTCAGGCGTCCGCAGGCTCCGTCGCGACCGCTTCCGCGGCGGCGGCGTCAGCGTCGGCCTCGGCCGGCTTCTCGTCGTCCTCGGTGACCGCGACGAGCGAGAGCTTGCCGCGCGGGTCGATCTCGCCGATCTCCACCTGGACCTTCTGCCCGATGGACAGCACGTCGTCGACGTTCTCGACGCGCTTGCCGCCCACGAGCTTGCGGATCTGGCTGATGTGCAGCAGCCCGTCCTTGCCCGGGGAGAGCGAGATGAAGGCGCCGAACGACGTCGTCTTGACGACGGTGCCGACGAACCGCTCGCCCACCTCGGGGACGTGCGGGTTGGCGATCGCGTTGATCGCCGCACGGGCGGCCTCGGCCGACGGGCCGTCGGTCGCGCCGATGTAGACGGTGCCGTCGTCCTCGATCGAGATGTCGGCGCCCGTCTCCTCCTGGATCTGGTTGATCATCTTGCCCTTCGGGCCGATGACCTCGCCGATCTTGTCGACCGGCACCTTGACCGTGATGACGCGCGGCGCGTTCGGGCTCATCTCGTCCGGCGTGTCGATGGCCTCGGCGATGACGTCGAGGATCGTCAGGCGGGCGTCGCGGGCCTGGGTCAGCGCACCGCCGAGCACCGAGGCGGGGATGCCGTCGAGCTTGGTGTCGAGCTGGATGGCCGTGACGAAGTCACGCGTGCCGGCGACCTTGAAGTCCATGTCGCCGAAGGCGTCCTCGGCCCCGAGGATGTCGGTCAGCGCGGCGTACCGCGTCTCACCGTCGATCGTGTCGGAGATGAGGCCCATCGCGATGCCCGCGACCGGCGCCCGGAGGGGCACGCCGGCGTTGAGCAGCGACAGGGTCGAGGCGCACACCGAGCCCATCGACGTCGAACCGTTGGAGCCGAGGGCCTCGGACACCTGCCGGATCGCGTACGGAAACTCCTCGCGGCTCGGGAGCACGGGCACGAGCGCACGCTCGGCCAGGGCACCGTGGCCGATCTCGCGGCGCTTGGGGCTGCCGACGCGGCCCGTCTCGCCCGTCGAGTACGGCGGGAAGTTGTAGTTGTGCATGTACCGCTTGCGCGTGACCGGCCCGAGCGAGTCGATCTGCTGCTCCATGCGCAGCATGTTGAGCGTGGTCACGCCCATGATCTGCGTCTCGCCACGCTCGAACAGCGCCGATCCGTGGACGCGCGGCAGGACCTCGACCTCGGCCGACAGCGTGCGGATGTCCGCCAGACCGCGGCCGTCGATGCGCACGCCGTCGGTCAGGACGCGCTGGCGCACGAGCTTCTTCTGCAGCGAGCGGTAGGCGGCGCTGAGCTCCTTCTCGCGGCCGTCGAAGCCGTCCTGGAGCTCACCGATCATCTGCGCCTTGATCTCGTCGAGGCGGGTCTCACGAGCCTGCTTGTCACCGATCGCCAGGGCCTCGCGCAGCGGCTCGGCCACGGCGGACTCGACGGCGGCGAACGCGTCGTCGGCGTAGTCCGGGAACAGCGGGAACTCCTGGACCTCCTTGGCCGACTGGGCGGCGAGCGCAGCCTGCGCGTCGCACAGGGCCTTGATGAACGGCTTGGCCGCCTCGATGCCCTCGGCCACGATCTCCTCCGTGGGAGCCGTGGCACCCTCGGACTTGATGAGCGACCAGGCGTTGTCCGTGGCCTCGGCCTCGATCATGGCGATCGCGACGTCGTCACCGACGACACGGCCGGCCACGACCATGTCGAAGACCGCGCGCTCCTTGTCGGAGTACTTGGGGAACGCGACCCACTGGCCGTCGACGAGCGCGACGCGCACCGCACCGACCGGGCCCGAGAAGGGCAGGCCGGAGATCTGGGTCGACGCCGAGGCGGCGTTGATCGCGAGCGTGTCGTACGCGTCGTCGGGGTGCATGGACAGGACCGTGATGACGACCTGCACCTCGTTGCGCAGCCCCTTGACGAACAGTGGGCGCAGCGGACGGTCGATGAGGCGGCACGCGAGGATGGCCTCGGTCGAGGGACGGCCCTCGCGGCGGAAGAACGAGCCGGGGATACGGCCCGCGGCGTACATGCGCTCCTCGACGTCGACCGTCAGCGGGAAGAAGTCGAACTGTTCCTTGGGGTGCTTGCCGGCCGTCGTGGTCGACAGGAGCATCGTCTCGCCGTCGAGGTAGGCCGCGACGGAGCCGGCGGCCTGGCGGGCGAGGCGCCCAGTCTCGAAACGGACGGTGCGGGTGCCGAAGCGACCGTTGTCGATCACGGCCTCGGCGAATTGGATCTCGGGACCCTCCACGGGTGCCCTCCTTGTTCTCTCGACGCGCCGGTCCTGCTGCTCGGCGGTCTTCGATCGAAGCCCTCAGAACCCGCCCGGGCCCGGGCCGAGAGGCCGAGGCGGCGGGGTCAGGAGGCCACTACCGAGGACCGGACGAGATATGCCGGCGCGGGTGGTTGCTACGGGTTGTCTGTACAGGACATCACATCAGAACCAGCCCGGTCCCTGCGAGAGGGACCGGGCCGGCCCGTGCGTGTCAGCGACGCAGACCGAGACGCTCGATCAGGTTGCGGTAGCGCGCGATGTCGATCTTCTGCAGGTAACCGAGAAGGCGACGGCGCTGGCCGACCAGGAGCAGCAGGCCACGACGGCTGTGGTGGTCGTGCTTGTGCTCCTTGAGGTGCTCGGTCAGGTCCTTGATGCGCTGGGTGAGCATCGCGATCTGCACCTCGGGCGAGCCGGTGTCGCCCTCGTGGGTTGCGTACTCGGTGATGATCGACTGCTTGGTGGCAGAGTCGAGGGGCACAGGCTCTCCTAGATGTTCGTTGCGCGGTGCACCGGGACTTGTTCACCGGGCGCTCTGGATCCGCGGCCGTTCGTACGGCCCGAACATCTTATCAGCGCACGTCGACGGCGCCGCCCACCTGGGCGGCGCCGTCGCATGCGGCCGGTCGAGAGGCCCTGAGCGACCCGCCGGTCAGGCGTCTCCGTCGTGCCCCGCGGGGTGACCGTTCTCGGTGCGGAACGTCCCGTCCTTGAAGGCGAGGACGCCGGCGAACCGCAGCATGTCCGACCACGTGGTGATCATGCGGCCGTCGTCGTGCCGCACGCCGTCGGCCGGGGACCAGCCTCCGGGGTGGCGCATGTACGACTCGTCG
>Ga0233363_1000553_pt1 | contig 16434 bp, 16 predicted proteins | sample ElkDunMinimDraft_18_FD_191534 | JGI IMG/M metagenome (GOLD analysis project Ga0233363, IMG submission 191534) | Fecal eukaryotic communites from dung pellets of Tule Elk in California, USA - Elk Dung C16 | ecosystem: Host-associated > Mammals > Digestive system > Large intestine > Fecal | place... | reverse complement strand
GACCGCGCCGACGGTAGACCGGGCTCGGTCGAGCGGACGTAACGCAGCTCGGCGGGTCAGAAGACGTTGAGGACGATCGTCGAGCCCTTGGGCGCGGTGCGGCCGTCGCCGCCCGGGGGGTCCTGCGCGTAGACGATGTTGAGCGGGTGGATGCCCTGCGGGTAGCGGATCTCCACCGCGAAGCCCGCGTCCTTGAGGAGGCCCTCGGCATCCGCGACGTTGCGGGTGTTGACGTTGGGCACCTCGACGAGCGGCGGGCCCAGCGAGACGACGACGTCGACCGTGTCCTTGCGGTGCGCGTCCGAGCCCTGCTCGGGGTCCTGACGGATCACCAGGCCCGCGGCGACGGTCTCGGAGTACTCCTCGGTCACGGAGGCGACGAGCCCCTGCTCCTCGAGCGCCTGCACGGCGGCGTCCTTCGCCGCGCCCGTGACCTGCGGGACGACGACGGGCGCCGGTCCGGAGGAGACCGTGAGCACGACGGGCACGTCGTGGCGGATCTGCGAGCCCTCCTCGATCGCGTTGCCGTCCGCGTCGGTGACGGCCATGACCTGGCCCGCCGGGACGTCGTCGTGCGGCTTCGCGACGGGCTCGCCGAGCGTGAGGTCCGCGCCCTCGACCGCCGCGGCCGCCTCGACCTGCGTCGCCCCGACGAGCCCCGTGGGCACGGTGAGCATCCGGACGCCCTTCGAGACGACGAGCAGGACGCTGCCGTCCTTGCGCACGGGCTCACCGGACGGTGGGTCCGTCTCGACGACGGCACCTGCCTCGACGGCGTCGTCGTAGCGCTCCTCGACCGTGTGGCCGAGCCCGGCGCCGTCGAGGACGGTCACCGCCTCGGTCCGGGACTGCGCGACGAGGGCGTCGGGCACCTGCGTGTACGCGCCCGGCCCGGAGGCGAACCACCAGGCCGTCCCGGCGCCCAGCCCGCCCAGCACCAGCAGGACGACGAGCGACCACGCGACGACGCGTCCCCGGCCGCGCCGGCGAGGTGCGGGGTCGGGAGGGGGTGGGGGCGCGGGCCGCGTCGTCGGGACGACGACGTGGCCGACGGCGAGCGGCTCCGTCAGGCCCGCTGCCTCCCGGTCGCGGAGGCTGAGCTCCGCGAGGGCCGCGGTGGGCGCGGAGGCGGGGTCGGTCGTCGGGCCGGAGCTCCCGCCGGGCTCGCCGCCCGCTTGTCCGACGCCGGTCGCCCCGGCGGGCGGGTCGGCGCGCCGCTCGAGGTCGGCCGGGTCGAGCGCCGCGCGCACGGAGCGCACCAGCGCGAGGGCGGCACCGGCGTCGGCGGGCCGGTCCGCGGGCTCGCGCGCGGCGAGTGCGCACACGAGGTCGTCGATCTCCGGCGGGATCCACGGCGCCGTGTCCGACGGCGGCGGCACGTCGGTGTTGACGTGCTGGAACGCGACCTGGATCGGCGTCGTCCCGGTGTGGGGGACGGTGCCGAGCAGCAGCTCGTAGGCGAGGATCCCGACGGCGTACACGTCGGTGCGTGCGTCGCACGCTCCGGTCGCGATGAGCTCGGGGGAGAGGTAGGCGACGGTCCCGAGGATCGTGCCCGTGGTCGTGGCGGTGACCTCGTTGACGGCGCGCGCGAGGCCGAAGTCGGTGACCTTGAGGCGGCCCTCGGCGTCGAGGAGCACGTTCTCCGGCTTCACGTCGCGGTGCACGAGGCCGGCGCGGTGCGCGGCGGCGAGGGCGTCGAGGACGTCGTCGAGCACGTCGAGCGTGCGGCCCAGCGTCAGCGTGCGCTCGGTGAGCATCGTGCGACGCAGGTTCGAGCCCGCGACGTACTCCATCGTGAGGTAGCTCGTGTCGCCGTCGAGGCCCTGGTCGTACACGGCGACGAGGCCGGGGTGGGTGAGGCGTGCGGCGGCGCGCGCCTCGCGGCGGAACCGCGAGACGAAGTCGGCGCCCGACGCGCCCTCGGCGAGGTGCGCGTGCATGACCTTCAGCGCGACGTCGCGCTCGAGACGACGGTCCACCGCGAGGTAGACCGTCGCCATGCCGCCCCGCGCGATGCGCGAGACGACTTCGTACCGCCCGTCGACCAGGCGGCCGACGAGGGGATCGGTCGTCACGGTGGCCACGGGGGAAGTCTAGGTGGCAGGACGTCGTGATCCGGTGAGCGCGGCGTGCACGGCGTGGGTGTTGTGTGCAGGGGCGCCGTAGGCTGGCCCGGTGAACGCTCAAGACCAGGCCGCCCCTCGCCCCACCCGCTCCGAGCTCGACACCCTGGTGGGCGAGTGGCTGACCCTCCCGGACGTCGCCGAGGCGCTCGGCACCGACGTCGGCAAGGTGCGGCGTCTGGTCCAGGAGCGTCGCGTGGTCGGCGTGAAGCGCGGCGAGCGCACGACGTTCCAGGTCCCCGCGCGGTTCCTCGTGCCGCTGCACCTCGTCGACCCGGCGAACGCCGGGCGCCCGGACGACTCCGGCCGCCAGGGTGTGCTCGCGAGCCTGCAGGGCACGATCGTGGTGCTCACGGACGCGGGCTTCGACGACGCCGAGATCCTCGAGTGGCTGTTCACCCCGCACGACGAGCTCGGCGAGGCGCCGCTCGACACCCTGCTGAGCGGCCACAAGGCGCGCGTGCGCCGCGTCGCCCAGTCCGAGCTCTGACGCGCGGCGCCCGGGAGCGGGCGCGTCGTGCGCCGCCCCGGCCGTGCTCAGGCCGTGCGCTCGACGGCGGCCCGCGCGAGCAGACCGAGCGTCGTCGCGCCCGGCTCGGCCAGCCCGGCGGCGGCGAGCGCGGTCGACGCACGGGCGATGAGCTCGTCGATGAGCGTCTCCACCGCGTCGCGCGCACCGGTCTGGACGAGCACGCCGCGCAGCTCCTCGACGGTCGCGGCGTCGAGACCCGGGTCGCCCAGGTGGGCGAGCAGAAGGTCGCGCTGCGCCGGCGTCGCGGCCGCGAGCGCACGCACGACGAGCACGGTGCGCTTGCCCTCGCGCAGGTCGTCGCCCGCGGGCTTGCCCGTGACCCGCGCGTCGCCGAAGACGCCCAGGACGTCGTCGCGCAGCTGGAACGCCTCGCCCACGGGCAGGCCGAACGCGCTCGTCGCCGCGACCGCGGCGTCGTCCGCCCCCGCGAGGGCGGCGCCCAGGGCGATCGGGTGCTCCACGCTGTACCGCGCGGACTTGGAGCGGATCACGGCCCGTGCGCGCTCCTCGTCGGACGCGGGGTCCACCCCCCACGGCAGGACCTGGGCGTGCACGTCGAGGTACTGGCCCACCGTGACCTCGGTCTGCATGCGGCCGAAGACGCCGCGCGCGCTCGTGGCCACTGCCGCCGGGACGCCGTCGAGCGCGTCGCCGAGCTCGCGGTGGCTGCCGATGAGCGCGAGGTCGCCGAGCAGGATCGCGGCGTTCTCGCCGTACCGGTCCGCGTCGCCCGACCACCCGAGCTCGCGGTGCCGCGCCGCGAACGCCCGGTGCGCCGTGGGGCGGCCGCGGCGCGTGTCCGAGGCGTCCATGACGTCGTCGTGGAACAGCGCCGCGGCCTGGAACAGCTCGAGCGCCGCGCCTGCGCGGAGCACGACGTCGCGGTGCGGGCCCTCCGGGTCACCGCCGTGCGCGCGCCACGACCAGTAGCAGAACGCCGCGCGCAGGCGCTTGCCTCCCGCGACGAGCTCCTCGGTCGCGCGCGCCAGCGGCTCGGCGTCGGGGTGCGTCGCGGCCAGCTCGTCGCGCAGCGCGGCCGTCGCGGCCCGCAGCGCCTCGTCGACGCCCGCGCGCACGTCGTCGCGGTCGACGAGCGCGCGCACGCCCGGGTCGGGCGCGGCGTCCGTCGTCGACGCGGGCGGTTCGGGCGAGGTCGGCAGCGGCGGGGTCGGCACGGAGGCAGCCTATGCGCTCAGGCCGGTGCGACCTGACCGCTGATCGTCACGAGGCGCTCGCTCTCGTCGTCGAACACGCCGACGGCGACGGACTCCGTCGGGGCGCCGTCCGCGGCGCGCACGAACGTCGTGAGGGACGTCAGCGCGCTCGGCACGCTCGACGGGGAGACGCCGAAGCCCTGGGCGCCCAGGACGTCGGTGTAGTAGGCCGTGAGCGCGTCGACCGGCTCGTCGGAGCGCAGGTTGAGCGTGATGACGACGAGCGAGCCGTCGTCGGAGGCGCGCGCCGAGCTCGCGAGGACCTGCGCGCCGGGCGGGATCGAGACGAGGTCGGACGGGAAGCCGTCGGCGAGGTCGCCGACGGCCGACGACACGTCGTACTCCGGCAGCGGCGTGCCGGGCGCCGCACCCTCGTCCGAGCGCTCGTCGCCCCCGGCGTCCGCGGCGCTGCCGTCGCCCCCGGTGGTGTCCGCCGTTCCGCCCGTGCCGGTGCCGTCCTGCGTGGCCGGTTGAGCCGCCGCGCCCCGGGCGTCCGTGACGTCGGCCTCGCACGCCGCCAGGGTCCCGGCGAGGGCCGCGGCGAGCGCGACGGCGGCGACGGCACCCGCGCGCGCTCGGATTCGTGGTGGCACGCGGACACCGTAGTACCCCCACGCGAGCGAGCCGTCACCGGGGTCCGGGGTCGACCACAGGCGCCGGAACGGCGTGGCGAGCGGGGACCCGGCGCCGGCGCCCGTCCACAGGACCGGCCCCGGGCCGCACGCAGCGTCCCGGTCCGGGCTGGGATGGACCCATGACCACACTGATCCGGGCCCAGGGCCCTCGTGAGCTCCTCGCCTACGTGCCGTACCGCCTCGGGTACCGGCCGCAGGACAGCATCGTCCTCGTGGGGCTCCGGTCGCCCCGCGGCCGCGTCGGGCTCGTCGTGCGCGTCGACGTGGCCGACCTGGTGGACCCCGACCACGGGCCACGGCTGGCACGGTCCGTCGTCGGGCACCTCACTGCCGACGGGGCGCGACGCGTCGTCCTCGTCCTGTACTCCGACGCCCTGCTGGACGCGGGCGGCCCCGACGCCGTCCGCGCACGGGCCGCCGTCGCGCGCTGCCGCGACGCGGCCGAACCCGTCCACGGTGCCGCCGACACGTGGGTCGTGACCTCCTCCGGCTGGTTCGGGCTCGACTGCGACGACCCGGACTGCTGCCCGCCGGGAGGACGTGCGCTGCGCGAGCTCGAGTCGAGCGAGGTCGGCGCGCACATGGTCCTCGCCGGTCACGGTCTCGCCGACTCCCGCGAGGAGGCGCTGCGCATCCCGCGGGCGAGCGCGGACGCCCGGCGCCGTGCGGCCCGCGCGGCGCGCCGGGTGCGCGAGCAGGCGCTCGCGGCGGCGCCCGACGCGCGGGGGGGCGCGGACGGGCTCGACCACCGGGTGCGGGCCCTCGCCGCGTGGCGCGACGCCGTCGCGCTGGTCGCGCGGGACGAGCCGGGCGCACCCTCCGGCGGACCGACCGCGACCGAGCTCGGCCGCCTCGCGGCCGGGCTCGAGAGCATCCCGGTGCGCGACGCCGTGCTCGTCTCGCTCGTGCCGGGGACGGGCGACCTCGCCGACCGCACCGTCCGCGGCGCCGACGTCGACGCCGGCACGGGAGCCGCGATCGCCGCGATCGTGGACCCCGTCGTCGGGCTCGCGCCCGACCCGGAGGTCACGGGCCCCGCCCGCGCGGTGCTCGAGGCGGTCGTCGCCCACGTGCCGCGCGGACGCGCGACGCCGGCGCTCACGCTGCTCGCGCTCGTGGCCTGGTGGCACGGCGACGGCAGCCGCGCCTCGCAGCGCCTCGACGAGGCGCTCGCGGAGGACTCGACGTACCGGCTGGCGCTGCTGCTGGCGAGCGCCCTCGATGCGGGAGTCCCCCCGGGCTGGATCCGCGCCGACGTGTGAGCCGGGCCGGTCGGGTTCGGGTAGGTTCGACCGCAACACGACGTGCGGCCCGCCGACCGCACCCACGAGCCGTTCCCCGGAGGACACATGAGCGTCGTCGTCGCGCACCTGAGCACGCCCGAGGGTCGCGAGGCTCTCGACAGCGCCGCCACCGAGGCGGTCCGCCGCGGGACGGAGCTCGTGGTCGTCGTGACGGAGGGACCGACGTCCACCCCCGAGCTCGTCGCGGCGCGCGAGGACGACCTGCGTCGCGTCGCGGCGCGCCTCGAGGGAACGAGCGCCACGCTGCGCAGCGAGGACGGTGGATCGGATCTCGCCGACGCCCTCGTGACCGCCGCCGAGCGGGCGTCCGCGGAGCTCATCGTCATCGGTCTGCGCCGCCGCAGCCCGGTCGGCAAGCTCATCCTCGGGTCGAACGCGCAGCGCATCCTGCTCGACGCCCCCTGCCCGGTGCTCGCCGTGAAGCCCGCGCGGCCCGCCGGCGTCTGAGGGGCACAGGCCGCTCACCCTCAGCGCACCTGCCGAGGGAATCTTCGGGGGTAACGGGCCGTTGTACGGCTACAGGACCCGGTGCTGAACGTCGCCGAGACGTGGTGCGCGACCACCGCTGAGAGCGGGAAGGTCCGAATCACCCGTGTCGGGGCGTCCGGTGCACGGATCGCCGGTACAATATAGGTGTCCGCCAGAGCCTGATGACTCACCGTGAGAGTCCACGAACAGCCCGTACTTCACGGTTCACGTCCCGCTCCGGCGGCCCTACCGCCCCCCATGATTGCCGAAAGGTCGGTTTGTGGCGCCCTCAACCCCGATTCCCGCACTCCCGCGAGAGTTCGAGCACCCCGCACTGCAGGATCTCCTGCGCCGCGGGAGCGCGAACGGTCGCGTCGACGCAGAGAGCTTCCGCACCGCGTGCGAGCAGGCTGCCGTCAACGACGCCAAGCGGCTGAAGGCGGTCTTCCGTGCGCTCGCGGGCGCCGGCGTCGAGGTCGACATCCCGACCGCGACGAAGGTCGCCGCCGCCACGTCCGGCCGCAGCACGACGACGGCGCGCGCCTCGAAGCCCGCGACGAAGTCCACGACGCGCACGACGACGAAGACCACCACGGTCACGCCCGCCTCCGACGAGCCGGACGAGGCCGAGGCCGCGACGCCGAAGCGCACCCCCGCGAAGACCGCCGCCAAGGCCGCCCCGAAGTCCAGGGCGACGTCGGCGCGCGCGAAGAAGAAGGCCGACGACGAGGCGGAGGTCGAGGTCGAGGACCTCGAGATCGACGTCGACGACGTGGAGGACACGGCCGCCCAGCCGGCCGCGAAGAAGGCCCCCGCCGCGGCCGACGAGCCGGAGGAGACCGGCTTCGTCGTGTCCGACGCGGACGAGGACGACGCCCCGGTGCAGCAGGTCGTCACCGCGGGTGCGACCGCGGACCCGGTGAAGGACTACCTCAAGCAGATCGGCAAGGTCGCGCTGCTGAACGCGGAGCAGGAGGTCGAGCTCGCGAAGCGCATCGAGGCCGGCCTGTTCGCGGAGGAGAAGCTCGCTGCCGAGGGCGACGACATCGACCGCAAGCTCAAGCGCGAGCTGCAGTGGATCGCGCACGACGGCAAGCGCGCGAAGAACCACCTGCTCGAGGCGAACCTGCGTCTGGTGGTGTCGCTGGCCAAGCGGTACACGGGCCGCGGCATGCTGTTCCTGGACCTGATCCAGGAGGGCAACCTCGGTCTGATCCGTGCGGTCGAGAAGTTCGACTACACCAAGGGCTACAAGTTCTCGACGTACGCGACGTGGTGGATCCGTCAGGCCATCACCCGCGCGATGGCGGACCAGGCCCGCACGATCCGCATCCCGGTGCACATGGTCGAGGTCATCAACAAGCTCGCCCGCGTGCAGCGCCAGATGCTCCAGGACCTGGGCCGCGAGCCCACCCCGGAAGAGCTCGCCAAGGAGCTCGACATGACCCCCGAGAAGGTCGTCGAGGTCCAGAAGTACGGCCGCGAGCCGATCTCGCTGCACACGCCTCTCGGCGAGGACGGCGACAGCGAGTTCGGGGACCTCATCGAGGACTCCGAGGCCATCGTCCCGGCCGACGCGGTGAGCTTCACGCTCCTGCAGGAGCAGCTGCACCAGGTGCTGGACACGCTGAGCGAGCGCGAGGCGGGCGTGGTGTCGATGCGGTTCGGCCTGTCCGACGGGCAGCCCAAGACGCTCGACGAGATCGGCAAGGTCTACGGCGTGACGCGCGAACGCATCCGTCAGATCGAGTCGAAGACCATGTCGAAGCTGCGCCACCCGTCGCGCTCGCAGGTGCTGCGCGACTACCTGGACTGACGGTCCGCGGACGGTCCGTGGCCCACGAGCCGCGGGCCGTCCGTGCGGACATGGCGAGAGCCCCGAGGAGATTCTCCTCGGGGCTCTCGGCGTTCGTTTTCGCGGAGTGCCGGCGCGTCAGCGCGCGCCGTGCTCCGCGAGCAGCTTGTCGGTCTCGTCCTGGATGGAGGTCGCGAGGTCGGTGTAGGCCTCGGCGTGCGCCCGCGCGTGGTGGCCGCAGAAAAGCAGCTCGCCGCTCGGCAGGACCACGCGGACGTACGCCTGGGCCCCGCAGCGGTCACAGCGGTCGGCCGCGGTCAGCGGTTCGGTGGTGGTCGTCGTAGCAGTCACGTTCATATCCAACCATCCCCTCCTCGGTATTCCTCCCGGGAGAGTCCCTGGTTCGCTACCCGCGAAGCGGTGGTCCGGCCGCCGGCCGGACAGCGGCGGGGGAGCACGACGCTGTGGGCGCGCTCGTCTAGGCTTGCCGCCGTGACGACCACCTCCGCTGAGTCGAGCTACACCGCTCGGCACCTGTCCGTCCTCGAGGGTCTCGAGGCCGTGCGCAAGCGCCCCGGCATGTACATCGGGACGACCGACTCGCGCGGTCTCATGCACTGCCTGTGGGAGATCATCGACAACTCGGTCGACGAGGCTCTCGCGGGCAACTGCTCGAAGATCCGGGTGGTGCTGCACGCCGACTCGTCCGTCACGGTCGAGGACGACGGGCGCGGGATCCCCGTGGACATCGAGCCCAAGACGGGCCTGTCCGGCGTCGAGGTCGTCTTCACCAAGCTGCACGCCGGTGGCAAGTTCGGCGGCGGCTCCTACACCGCGTCGGGCGGTCTGCACGGCGTGGGCGCGTCCGTGGTCAACGCGCTGTCGTCACGCCTCGACGTCGAGGTCGACCGTGGCGGCAAGACGCACCGCATGACGTTCCACCGCGGCGAGCCCGGGACGTTCTCGGACCCCAGCACCGGCCCGACGCCGGACGCGCCGTTCGAGCCGTTCGTCTCCGGGTCGGAGCTCGCGGTCGTCGGGAAGACCAAGCGCGGCGTCACGGGCACGCGCGTGCGCTACTGGGCGGACCGCCAGATCTTCCTCAAGACCGCCGTCTTCTCCTACGACGAGCTCGTCACGCGCGTGCGCCAGACGACGTTCCTCGTCCCCGGCCTGGAGATCACCGTGCGCGACGAGCGCGCCGTCCCCGGCACACCGGGCGAGGACGGGCCCCACGAGGAGACGTTCGTCCACACCGGCGGGTCGGTCGACTTCGTCGAGTTCCTCGCCCCGGACACGCCCGTCACCGCGACGTGGCACCTCACGGGCTCGGGGTCGTTCACCGAGACCGTGCCGGTCCTCGACGACCGCGGGCACATGACGCCGCAGGCCGTGCAGCGCGAGTGCGAGGTCGACGTCGCGCTCCGCTGGGGCACGGGGTACGAGACGGAGGTGCGCAGCTTCGTCAACATCATCTCGACGCCGAAGGGCGGCACCCACCTCGCCGGTTTCGAGCAGGGTCTGCTCAAGGTCCTGCGCAAGGCCGTCGAGACGAACGCGCGCCGACTCAAGGTCTCCACCAAGGACGCGTCCGAGCGCATCGAGAAGGACGACGTGCTGGCCGGCCTGACCGCCGTCGTCACCGTCCGCCTCGCCGAGCCGCAGTTCGAGGGCCAGACGAAGGAGGTCCTCGGCACGGCGCCGGTGCGCGCGATCGTGACCCGCGTCGTCGAGAAGGAGATCAACGCGCTCCTCACGTCGACCAAGCGCGACGAGAAGACGCAGGCCGCGCTCCTGCTCGACAAGATCGTGGCGGAGATGCGCGCACGCCTCACCGCGCGCAAGCAGAAGGAGATCTCCCGCCGCAAGAACGCGCTGGAGACGTCCTCGCTGCCCGCCAAGCTCGTCGACTGCCGCAGCGACGACGTCGGCCGCAGCGAGCTGTTCATCGTCGAGGGCGACAGCGCGCTCGGCACCGCCCGCCTCGCGCGCAGCTCCGACTTCCAGGCGCTGCTGCCCATCCGCGGCAAGATCCTCAACGTCCAGAAGGCGTCCGTGAGCGACATGCTCCGCAACGCCGAGTGCACCGCGATCATCCAGGTGCTCGGCGCCGGGTCCGGGCGGTCGTTCGACCTCGAGGCGGCGCGCTACGGGAAGATCGTGCTCATGACGGACGCCGACGTCGACGGTGCTCACATCCGCACGCTGCTCCTCACCCTCTTCTACCGGTACATGAAGCCGCTCGTCGAGGCGGGGCGCGTCTTCGCCGCCGTGCCGCCGCTGCACCGCGTCGAGGTCATCGGGTCGGGCCGGCGCAAGAACGAGTACATCTACACCTACTCCGAGGCCGAGCTGGCCGCGACGCTGAAGAAGCTCGACAAGGCCGGGCGCCGCTACAAGGACGACATCCAGCGGTACAAGGGCCTGGGGGAGATGGACGCCGACCAGCTCGCCGAGACGACGATGGACCCGCGTCACCGCACGCTGCGTCGCGTCACCGCCGAGCACGCGGCCGCCGCCGAGCGCGTCTTCGAGCTGCTCATGGGCAGCGACGTCGCGCCGCGCAAGGAGTTCATCGTCGCCGGTGCCGCCGAGCTGGACCGGGCTCGCATCGACGCCTGACGCGGTCGGCCACCGCCGCGCGCTGGCGGGTGGCGGCGGGCCGCCGGCTGCGACCGGGCACGTGCCGTCCGCCTGGCGGGCGTCCGGGCACGGGGGAGCGGGCGCTCCGTACTCTGGGCCCGTGACCCTTCGAACGCTGCGCGAGGCGCCTGCTCGCCCGCTCACCGCCCTGACCGCGCTCCTGCTCGCGGCGGGTCTGCTGGCCGGATGCTCCTCCACCGACGAGCCCGCCGCGGACCCCACGCCGTCCGCGTCGGAGACGGGTGGTAGCGACGACTCGACCGCGCCCGCCGACGAGGCGTCGGACAGCGCCTCGGAGGGCACGGGGGTCGAGTTCTCCTACGCGGGGCGCGAGGGGGCCACCGCCCTCGACCTGCTGCTCGAGGCCGACCCGTCGGCCGCGATCACCGGCGAGGGCGAGAACGCGTTCGTCACCGCCATCGACGGCGTCGCCGCCGACCCGGCGAGCGAGTTCTGGGCCCTGTACGTGGACGGCGAGCCCGCTACCGTGGGAGCAGGCTCAGTCCAGACGAAGGACGGGGAGGAGATCACGTGGCGGCTCGAGACCTTCACCTCGTGACGCGCTCACCGATCCCGGCGACGACGCGCTGGTGGCGCGTCGCGCTCGTCGTCGCCCTCGCACTGCTCGCCGTGGTGTGGCGCCTCGTGCGCGCCGACCTGGGCGCCCCGGCCAACCTCGAGCTCGTCACCGCCGCGACGTTCGCCGCGACGCTCCTGCTGCGCTCGCGGTGGGCGTTCGTCGTGCCGCTCGCCGTGACGGTCGTGTCCGACGTCGTGCTGGGCAACACCTCGATCGCGCTGTTCACGTGGAGCGCGTGGCTCGTGGTCGGGCTGGGCTCGCTGCTCGCTGGCCGGACCACGGGGTGGCGCCGCGTCGGGGCGGGTGCCCTGTTCGGCGTCGCCGGGTCGCTCTGGTTCTTCGCGTGGACCAACCTCGGGGTCTGGCTGCAGGGCCGGGGTGTGTGGTACCCGGCCGGTGTGGACGGGCTCGTCGCGAGCTACGTCTCGGGTCTTCCGTTCCTGCGCACCATGCTGCTCGGCAACCTCGTGCTCGTGCCGCTCGTCGCGGCGGGCACGCTGCTCGTGGACCGTCTGGAGGCCTCGCACGGACTCGCAGCGACGGCCGTCCGCGCTGCCTGACGCCTGAGGACGGGTGCCGGCGAGCGAGGCACCTCGTCCCGCGTAGGGTCGAGATCGTGGGGACCATCCGGCGGATCACCGCGGAGCGCGGGGACATCACGCGGGTGGCGACGGACGTCGTCGTCAACGCGGCGAACTCCTCGCTGCTCGGCGGAGGAGGGGTCGACGGCGCCATCCACGCCGCCGCCGGGCCACGCCTCCTCGAGGCCTGCCGACAGCTGCGGCGCACCACCTGTACCGACGGCCTCGCCGTGGGCGACGCCGTCGCGACCGAGGCTTTCGACCTGCCCGCGCGCTGGGTCGTCCACACCGTCGGTCCGAACTGGCACGCCGGGCAGCGCGACCCGGCCCTGCTCGCGTCGTGCTTCACGCGCTCGCTCGACGTCGCCGCGGACCTGGGCGCCCGCTCCGTCGCCTTCCCCGCGGTGAGCGCAGGCGTGTACGGGTGGGACCCGGCCACGGTGGCGCGCGTCGCCGTCGAGGCCGTCCGCGGGTGGCGTCCGGAGCCACCGAGCGGCGTGGACGAGGTGCGGTTCGTGCTGTTCTCGGACGCTCTCCTGGGGGAGTTCCGGGCGGCGCTCGCGCCCGCGGACCCCTGACCGTCGTCGAGGGGTAGCGTGGCCGGGGTGCCGCGCGCCCACCCGGGTGGTGGCGGCTCGGCCCCGGCCCCGCAGGAGGAGGATCCCATGGTGCGACCGCGCATCTTCGCGATGAGCTTCGCGAGCGTCTACCCGCTCTACGTGACCAAGGTCGAGCGCAAGGGGCACACGAAGGACGAGCTGGACCAGGTCGTCCGGTGGCTCACGGGCTACGACGACGCCGGGCTGGAGCAGGCGATCGCCGACGAGAGGAGCTTCGAGGAGTTCTTCGACCGGGCACCGGCGATGAACCCGAACGCCGCGCTCATCACCGGGGTGATCTGCGGCCATCGCGTCGAGGACATCGAGGACCCGCTCCTGCAGAAGATTCGCTACCTCGACAAGCTCGTCGACGAGGTCGCGCGGGGAAAGAGGATGACGTCGATCCTGCGCGGGGAGACGGCGCCCGCGTCGTCCGGGAGCGCGACGCTCACGTGAGCTGCTGGGCGATCCCGACGATGATGCCGCTCGGTCCGCGCAGGTAGCAGAGCCGGTACGCGTCCTCGTAACGTGCGATCTCACGCAGCAGCGTGCCGCCGTGGCGGGCGAGCCGCTCGACCGTGTCGTCGACGTCGTCGACGGCGAACATGACGCGGTGCAGGCCCAGCACGTTCGGCGGAGCGGTGCCCAGGCCGAGGTCGAGCGGTTCCGGCGTGTCGTACCGGGTGAGCTCGAGCCGGCCGTCGGCGCCCGGGACGCGCATCATCGCGATCTCCGAGTGCAGGCCGTCGAGCCCGACGACGAGCTCCGCCCAGTGTCCCTCGATCGACGCCCGTGCCTCGAGCTCCATGCCGAGCTCGGTGAAGAACGCGATCGCCGCGTCGAGGTCGTCGACGACGACGGCGACGTTGTCGAGCCGTTGGATGGTCATGCGGTGCCTCCCCGGGCGGTGTGGGTGCGTGGGATCGTTCCAGGTCACGCGGCGTGATCGACGCCCCGCCCCGGCTCGCTCATGTCACCCGTCCGGGGCGTGCCGTCGGCGAGGCCGTAGCGCAGGAGAACGGCGCCCGTCGGGCTGGTCGCGGGCGGCTCGAGGAGGGTGAGGTTCGTGGGGACCGCTCCGCCGGCGAACACGGTCTTGCCCGTGCCGAGCACGATGGGATGCACCCACAGGTCCAGCCGGTCGAACAGCTTCTCGCGCAGCAGCGTCTGCACCAGGTCGAGGCTGCCGACGACCTTGACGTGCTCGTGCCGGTCGCGGATCTCGCGCACCGCTGCGGGCAGGTCCGGGCCGAGCAGCGTCGAGCCGGCCCACGACAGCTCGGGTGTGCCGCGCGACGCGACGTACTTGGGGATGCGGTTGAACAAGGTGGCGAAGCCGCCGTCCGGACCGTCCTCCTGGTGCGGCCAGTACGAGGCGAAGATGTCGTACGTCCGCCGCCCGAGCAGCAGCCCGTCCGCGCCCTCGTACGCAGCGTCGATCTGTGTGCCGGCGACCTCGTCGATCAGCGGCGCCTGCCAGCCGCCGAACGCGAACCCGTTCTCCGGGTCCTCCTCCGGTCCGCCAGGCGCCTGTCCGACGAGGTCGAGGGTCGTGAACAGCTCGATCTCGATGGATCCCATGGTCGTCTCCAGGTCGGCTCGCGGTCTCGGTCCAGGGGTAGACCGCGGGGCGCCGCGGAAGTCATCGAGCAGGCGAAGCGAACCGACCCCCCTCGGCGACGAGCACGAACGAGGCGTGCCCGATGACGAGAGAGCCGAGCGCTGGGGAGGGTGCGCCCGGCAGGAGTGGCGGGCGCCCGAGAACGCGAGACGGCGACCGTTCGCCGCCCGACATGCAGCCGTGCGCGGCCTGACCGTGTCGACGTGGCGCAGTCCACAGCGCCCGGTTGGAACGGCGGGCATCCGCCGAGCGTCCTACGCTCAAGGACGCGGGAGTGGGCGGCACCAGCCGTCGCCCCGCCCGGCGCGGTCGCGCGGCCGCACCGGCGGGCACGCGCCCCCGGTCGTCTCGTCGCTGAGCCGGGCGCCCGTGCGTCCGGCCGTCTGGAGCTCGTGTGTCAGGTAACGCCACCGCCAGGTTCACCAACGTCGCGCTGCTGTCCGTCACCAGTCGGCTTCCCGCCGGCGTGCGGACGTCTGCCGATGTGCAGGAGCGTCTCGCTCCGGCGCTGCGACGGCTGCGCCTCCCATCCACGCTGCTGCAACGCGTGGCGGGCGTGCACGAGCGGCGCGCCTGGACCGCCCAGGAGGACGTCGGCGCCGCCACGGTCGCCGCGGGGCACGAGGCGCTGGACGCCGCCGGGGTGGACCCGAGCGACGTCGGGCTCCTGATCAACACGTCGGTCACGCGCGAGCACCTGGAGCCGTCGGTCGCGGTGCGGCTGCACCACGGGCTCGACCTGCCGACGTCCGCCACCAACTTCGACGTCGCCAACGCGTGCCTCGGCTTCATCAACGGCATGAGCCTCGCCGCGGGCATGATCGAGTCCGGCCAGATCCGCTATGCGGTCGTCGTGGACGGCGAGGATGCCGACGTCATCCACGACCGCACGATCGAGCGGCTGCTGCGCGAGGACCGCGACCGCGACGACTTCATGCAGGAGTTCGCCTCGCTCACGCTCGGCTCCGGCTCGGCCGCCGCCGTGCTGGGCCGCGCGGACGAGCACCCGCGCGCCCACCGCGTGCTCGGCGGCGTCACCCGTGCCGCCACCCGGTTCCACGATCTGTGCGTGGGCAGCACCGAGGGCATGTTCACCGATGCCCAGGCGCTGCTCGAGGGCGGCCTCGAGCTCGTCGTGGACGCCTGGAAGGACGCCGTCGCCGACTGGGACTGGTCGGCCATGGACCGGTACATCACGCACCAGGTCTCGCGCGTGCACACCGACGCGATCGTCGAGGCGGTGGGCCTGGACCGCTCCCGCGTGCCCACCACGTACGAGCGGCTCGGCAACGTGGGGCCGGCGTCCGTGCCGATCACGCTCGTCGAGGGGCAGGACTCGCTGAGCGCGGGCGACCGCGTGCTGCTCATGGGCGTGGGCTCGGGCATCAACACGGCGATGCTGGAGCTGGCCTGGTGACCGGGTCCGCCCTCATGCCCGCGACCGATTCCCTCCTGCGCCCCGCCGGCGTCGTCCCGCACGGGCTGCCGGGCCTGGACCCGCGGTACAGCCACGTGCTGCGCGACGCCCGGGGCGTGACCTGGCACTACCTCGACACGGGTCCTGACCTCGAGCGGCACGGTGTCGCGGCCGTCGGCACGGTCCTGGCCGTGCACGGCAACCCCACGTGGTCCTACCTGTGGCGGGGTCTCGTGACCGAGTCCGTCGTCGCCGCCCGGGGCGGCGGTGCGGCGTGGCGCGTCGTCGCCGTCGACCAGCTCGAGATGGGGTTCTCCGCCCGCACCGGTGAGCACCGCCCGCTCGCCCGCCGCGTCGCCGACCTGGGCGCCTTCACCGACGCCCTCGGTCTCGTCGGGCCCGTCGTCACCCTCGGCCACGACTGGGGCGGTGTCGTCTCCCTCGGCTGGGCCGTCGACCACCCCGACCTCCTCGCCGGCGTCGCGCTGCTCAACACGGCCGTGCACCAGCCCGACGGCGCCCCGGTGCCCGCGCCGCTGCGCCTCGCGCTCGCCGGACCCGTGCACCGGCTCGGCACCCGCACGACGCCCGCCTTCCTCGACACGACGCTCACCCTGGCGCGCCCGCGCCTGCCTGCCGACGTCGCCAGCGCCTACCGGCTGCCCTATCGCACCGCGCACGACCGCGACGGGATCGAGGGCTTCGTCGCCGACATCCCCGTGGACGCCGCGCACCCCAGCGCGCCCGAGCTCGACCGCATCGCCGCCGGCGTCACGCGGCTCCGCGTGCCCGCCGTGCTGCTGTGGGGACCGCACGACCCGGTGTTCTCCGACCGCTACCTCGACGACCTCGTGCGACGGCTGCCGCACGCGCACGTGCACCGGTACGCGGACGCCGGCCATCTCGTCGCCGAGGATGC
>Ga0233363_1000549_pt1 | contig 16464 bp, 10 predicted proteins | sample ElkDunMinimDraft_18_FD_191534 | JGI IMG/M metagenome (GOLD analysis project Ga0233363, IMG submission 191534) | Fecal eukaryotic communites from dung pellets of Tule Elk in California, USA - Elk Dung C16 | ecosystem: Host-associated > Mammals > Digestive system > Large intestine > Fecal | place... | reverse complement strand
GCAATCCAGTCACGGCAGGGTGGGGTGGTACCACTTCTCGGGGAGTGCGCTGGATTGCACTCTCACGCTGGGGGGCTGGATTGCACTCTCGCGCTGGGGGTGGGCTGGATTGCACTCTCGCGCTGGAGGGGAGGGTGGCTTGGTCGGTCAGCGGGGGAAGCGTAGGCCGCTCGCGCGGCGGACCGGGCGCTCGACGGCGGCCCGGACGGCGGCGGCCGAGCCGACGACCCGGACGTGCTCGCGTGCCCGGGTGATCGCCGTGTACAGCAGCTCGCGGGTCAGCAGCGGGGACGACGCGGGTGGCAGCACCACGGTGACGGCCGCGAACTGGCTGCCCTGCGCGCGGTGCACCGTCATCGCGTGCACCGTCTCGACCGCCGGCAGCCGGTGCGGGCGTACGAGCCGCGGCGCGCGCGGCTCGCCGAACGCCGCGACCACCCCGCCCTCGCCGTCCGCCACGACCACACCGGTGTCGCCGTTGGACAGGCCCGTCGTGCGGTCGTTCGTCGTGACGAGCAGGGGGCGGCCGATCGGCCAGGGACCCGGGTGCAGCTCGCCGGAGGTCTGCTCGACCCAGCGCTGCGCGAGCGACGCCCACCGTGCCACGCCCGCCGGTCCACGCCGGTGCGCCACCAGCAGCCGGTGCGTGCCGAGCGCCTCGAGCGCCCCGGCGGCGTCACCGGCACGCGCCGACGCGGCGATGCGCCCACCCGTCGCCTCGGTGTCGAGCCGAAGACCGGGGACCTCGTCGTCCTGTGGCACGTCGCCGGCCGGCTCGACCAGCCTCGCGTGCGCCCCGTCGGCGCGCAGCAGGTCCAGCGCCGCGTCGGCGTCACCGCGGCGGACCGCGTCCGCGAGGGCACCGAGCTCGTGACCGAAGCGGTGCGGCACCACCAGGCGCACCACGCCACCGTGCAGCGCCGCCGCGTCGCGGGTGTCCGCCGCGTCGGGGACGTCGTCGGGCAGCACCGTCGCGAGCCGGGCCGGCAGGGGGCCCGGTCGCACGGGGCGCGCCACGAGGTCGCCCAGCACCGCGCCGACCTCGACCGACGCGAGCTGGTCCGGGTCACCCACGAGGACGAGCCGTGCGTCGGGCCGCAGCGCCTCGAGCACGCGCGCGAGCAGCGGGAGCGACACCATCGACGCCTCGTCCAGGACGACCACGTCGTGGGGGAGGCGGTGCGTGCGGTCGTGCGCGAACCGCGTGCTCGAGGGGCGCCACCCGAGGAGGCGGTGGATCGTCGAGGCGGCCAGCGGCTCCGCCGACCCGGTGCCCGACGCGGCCGCCATCCGCGCGAGCTCCGCGTTGACCGCCTCCTGCAACCGCGCGGCGGCCTTGCCCGTCGGCGCGGCGAGCGCCACCCGCAGGTCCGCCCCGGCGACGTCCCGCAGCACCGCCACGAGACGCGCGACGGTCGTCGTCTTGCCGGTGCCCGGGCCGCCGGTCAGCACGGTCAGTCGTGACAGCGCGGCGCTCGCCGCGGCGAGCCGCTGCCGCGCGTCCTGCGGGCGGTCGAACCGGGCGTGCACGGCGGTGCGCAGCGCGTCGTCGTCGACCTCGAGCAGCGACGTGAGCCGTGCGTCGACGTCCCGGCGGACCACCTGCTCGTCCCGCCAGTACCGGTCGAGGTACACGCGCCCGTCGACCCACCGGACGGGACGATCGGCGGGCCCGTCGACGCCGTCGGCGACGAGCGGGCTGGCGCGGACGGCCGCCGTCCACGGGTCGAGCTCGGGCCAGGGGAGCTCGACGTCGGGTGCCGGCGCGTCCGGGTCCTCGGGCGAGCCCTCGGCGGCGAGCGTCGGGGCGTCGGCCAGGTCGACGCACACCGACCCCGACCGCACGGCGCGCACGGCGAGCGCGGCGGCCAGGTGCACCGTCGGGTCGACCTCACCCGTGAGCACGCCCAGGCGCTCGGCGACGCGCACGTCGGCGGACGTCAGGACGCCGGCCGCGGCGAACGTCGCGAGGAGGGGCCCCGCCCGCCACGGTCGGCGCGGGTCACCGGGGTCCACGTCCGCGCCGGCCCGCCCGTGCAGGGCTGTGCTCGTCGGGGGCTGCGCTGTGCTCACGGTGCCGCCCTCCTGCCGTCGAGGAGGGCGGAGAGCGCCACGACCAGCGAGGCGGGCGGACGCCACGACACGACCCCGCAGGGTGACCCGTCGACCACGGGCGTCGCCGGACCGCACATGCCGCGCACGAACAGGTACGCGCCGCCGCCCAGGTGCCGCCGCGGGTCGTACCCCGGCAGCCGCCACCGCAGGAACCGGTGCAGCCCGACCGCGTACAGCAGCAGCTGCAGGGGGTAGTGCGCGTCGAGCATCGCCACGCGCATCGCCTCGGGACGGTAGTGCCACGCGGTCAGCGGCTCGTCGGGCGGGCCCAGGCGGTTGGTCTTGTAGTCCACGACGACGTACCGGGTGTCGCCGTCGACCTCGACGCGCAGGACCGCGTCGATGCTGCCCGTGAGGTAGCCGCGCAGGGCACCGGGCCGCGTCGCCGGGTCGGCGTGCAGCGCGTCGAGCCGGCCGGCGTACGCCGCGAACGGGTCGTCGGGCGCCAGGTGCGCACGCAGCAGGTCCGCGACGTCGCGCAGGGTCGCCGGGTGCCGCCCGGACCCGTCCAGGTCACCCCCCGCGAGCGGCAGCTCCAGGTCGAGCTCCGCCAGCCGGTCGTGCGGCGGGATCTGCGCGAGCGTGCGCCCTCCCAGCAGCGGGCCGCCCGGCGTGTGCAGCGAGGGCAGCAGCGCCTCGGCCAGGACGTCGGGGTCCAGGCCGAGCCCGCCGCCGTGCCCGGCCGCCTCGGCGCACCGCGCGCGCAGCTCGCCCACGAGGTCGTCCGCGGACGTGTCCACGCGCTCGAGCACGTGGTGCACGAGCGTGCCGAACGCCGTGCCGCCCGGCAGGTCGCTGAGGGGGGACCGCACGGCGCGCAGCGCCGCCACGGCGACCGGGTCCGGCGTGGTGCGCGCGAGCACCTCGGGGTCGGGCTCGTCGCCGTACCCCGCGTGGGGCAGCGCTACCGGGACAGGCCCGTCCGCCTCGTCCTGGATCCCCGGCTCCTCCGGCTCGTCCGCGACGCCGACGCGGTCCGGCGCCGACGGCCCGGCCGGGCCGGCGTCGTGCGCGGCGGCCGTGATCCCCGAGTACGACGTGCGCCGCCACGTCGTGTCGACGCCCCGTCGCAGGTGCGCGACCTCCAGCGGCACGGCGTCACCGCGCTGTGGTTCCCACCGCACGACGGGCGGCGGCGCGTCCACCGTCTCGTGGACGACCGTCCCGCCCGAGCGGGCGGCCAGGGCGTCGAGGCCCGCCGCCGCCTGGTCGTCGCGGGGCACCGGCACCGTGGCCGGCGGCAGCCCCTGCGCGTCACGGGCCCCGAGCGCGAGGCGGCCCACCGCGCCCGACGCCGACACCGTGCTGGGCGCCCACCACACGACGACCTGGCTGCTCGCCCGGGTCAGCGCGACGTACGCCAGCCGCAGGTCCTCACCCGCCTCCTCCGCCTGGTGGCGGGTCCGCGCGTCGTCGTAGCCAGGGCTGGCCGGTCCGCCGACGTGCAGGCGGCGGGTGCCGTCCGGGTCGTGGTAGCGCAGCACGTTCGGCATGCGGGGGACGAACCGGTCCCACGCGAACGGGACCATCACCACCGGGAACTCCAGCCCCTTGGCGGCGTGCACGGTGACGACCTGCACGGCGGCCGCGTCGGTCTCCAGGCGCCGGCTGCGCTCCTCCGCGTAGTCCCCGGCGGCCTCGTCGATGCGCGCGCGCAGCCACTCCGTCAGCGCCGCCGCGCCCAGGCCCGCGTCCCTCGCGGCGGCGTGCAGCACCTCGCCCACGTGCCGCACGTCGGTGAGCGCGCGCTCCCCGTCGACGCGTGCCGCGAGACGCTCGTGCAGCCCCGCCGCGGCGCTCGCCTGCAGCAGGGCAGCCACGCCCTGACCCGCCAGGACGTGGGACCAGCCGCGCAGCAGGTCCGCCAGGTCCTCGCGCTCGACGTCGCTCGCGCCGGCCAGGCGCGCGGCGTCCCAGCCGACGAAGGGCGTCAGCGCGGCCGCGGCGACGCGCGCGGGGTCACCGGTCGACGCCAGCGCGCTCAGCAGCAGCAGCCAGTCCCGCGCCGCTGACGTCGCGAACACGCTCGACAGCCCCGACACCACCGCCGGCACGCCGGCGGCCACCAGCGCCTCGCGCACGGCCAGCGCGTCGGCGTTGCGCCGCGCGAGCACGGCGACGTCACCGGGCAGCACGGGACGCCACGCGTCCCCGTCGCGCAGCCGGCTGCCACGCAGCGTCCGGACGACCTGGGCGGCCACGTCGCGGTGCACGAGCGAGCGCACCACGTCGACCCGGGGGGCCGCGCTGCCGGCGTTCACCGCCCGGCGCGTGACGCGCCGCACGAGCACGGGCGGGCCGCCCTCGAGCCGGCGACCGGTGCGTGCGGCCTCGACCGGGTGCACGACGATCCGTGGGTCGCCGAGCGCCGCGCCGCCCATCAGGTGCGACAGCCCGTCGAGCACCGGCGGGTCGGCGCGCCAGCTGCGGCCCAGCGTCGACGTCGTCGCGACGTCGCGGGCCTCGAGGTAGGTGTGGACGTCGGCGCCCCGGAACGCGTAGATCGCCTGCTTGGGGTCGCCGATGAGCACGAGCGTGCGGTGCCCGTGGAAGGCGGTGCGCAGGATCTGCCACTGCACCTGGTCGGTGTCCTGGAACTCGTCGACCATGACGACCCGGTACGGCGCGCGCACGCGCTCCGCCGCGGCGGCACCGGTCGTCGGGTCCGTGAGGGCCGCGTGCAGCAGCGTCAGCAGGTCGTCGTAGTCGACCACGTGCGCGGCGCGCCGCCGCCGGACGATCTCGCGCCGCGCGGCCCGCGCCAGGCGGAACCGGTGGTCCGGGGGCGTGCCCGCGGGTGCGTCGTCCGGCGCGAGCAGTGCCGCGTGGTCGCTCACGGCGGCGCGCGCCACCTCCCGCGCCTCGGCCACCGTCAGGACGGGCCGCTCGGCCCCCGCGTACGCGGCGAGGTAGAGGTCGTCGACGACCTCCGCCTCGAGGTCCGCGACGTCGGGCAGGAGCGTGGCGCCGGGCTCGACGACGCCCCCGCCCGTGGTCGTGCCGAGCGCCCGCAGCATCTGCTGGCAGAAGCCGTGGGTCGTCGTGATCGTGGCCGCGTCCACCTCGGACAGCGCGACGGTCAGCCGGTCGCGCCGGCGGGTCAGCTCCCCGTCGTCGACGTCCGCGAGGTGCCGCACGAGCACGTCGTCGCTGGTCCGGGCCCCGGGGTCGCGCAACGCGCGCTCGGTGTCGACGAGCCGCGCACGCACGCGGTCGCGCAGCTCGCTCGTCGCCATGCGGCCGAACGTCACGAGCAACAGCTCGGGCAGGCGCGCGTGGCCCTCGGCGACGTACCGGGCGGCCAGTGCCGCGATCGTGAAGGTCTTGCCCGTGCCCGCGCTCGCCTCGAGGACGGTGGTCCCCGTGGGCAGGGGACCGCAGACGTCGAACACGTCCGGGCCGGTGGTCGCGCTCACGCCGGCCCCCGTCCCTCGTGCGTCAGGAGCGTGTCCCACACCGTGCGCGCGAGCGCACCGAACAGGGTCGGCTCCTCGGGCCACGCCGCACGGTCCGCCGGCTCCGGGTCGCCCGCCACGCCCGTGAGCGTGAACCCGTCGCCCCACGCGAGCACGTGGTACTCGTCGGTGTGCTCGAAGCGGTCCCGCAGCGCGTGCTCCGCGTCGGCCAGCGCACCGGCCGGGTCGTCGTGCCCGTGGCGGCGCTGCGCGTAGGTCCCCGCGGCGGCCACCGGCAGGGGGAGCGGCGCGCACATCGCGCGGTCACGCACGGCGACGAGGTCCGCCAGCAGGCGCCGGGCGTCCTCGACGGACGGGGGTGAGAGCCACGACGTCGCGGCCGTGGCGCGCGATCCCGGGCCCCGCCCGACGGTCGCCGCGCCCCGCACCGCAGGTGCGCTCGGGCTCGCGGCCAGCGCCAGCAGCCGGACCCACGCGCGCAGCCGGTGCTTCGCACCGAGCCGTGCGTACACCGCGCGGACCAGCACGTCCCCGTGCACGCCGGGCACCGTGCCGGCCAGCGTGCGCCCGCCCGGTAGCGCGACCGTCACGTCGACGGTGGTCGCCGGGACCGCGAGCACCGGGACGGCGGCGTCCGCGACGGCCGCGACGCGCGTCGCGACGTCGGCGAGCGCCGCGCCCCCGAGGTTGCCGGGGGGCACCTTGCCGCGGCGGCGCTCGGCCGCCGCCGCCCTGGTCAGGTCGACGCCGTCGAGCACCGCCGCGAGCAGCCGGTCGCCCGTGGCCCACCCGTCGAGCGGGGCCAGCGTCAACGGCAGCCGGTCGTCGAGGTCCTCGGTCTCGCCCGGCACGAGCACGCCCAGCCGGCGTCGGACGAACGCCTTGACCGGGTGCTCGAGCGTGGCCACGAGGTCGTCGAGGTCGACCACCGGCTCGTCGAGCAGGGGCAGCGGCGTCGTGAGCAACGGCGGTCGCGGGTGGCGGGGTTCGCGCGCCACGGCCGCGGCGCGGCGGTCCACGTCGTCGAAGCTGAACGGCCCGGGCCGCCCCAGGACCCCGGGGGCGAAGTTGCGCTCGTCGACCGTCTGCAGCGGGTGGTGCACGACGAGCGCCTCGCGCGCCGTGCGGCCCGCCGGCAGCGCGACCGCCTCGTCGACCGCGTCCAGCAGCTCACCCACGGGCACGGCCGGGGGACGCGGTGCGCCGGTGCGCTCGTCGGCACCGCTGTGCACGACCACGAGGTGGTCGCCCGCGGCCATGACCGCGTCGAGGAACAGCTGGCGGTCCTCCGCGCGGCGGTCGCGCTCACCGACCAGCGGGTCGCGCGCGAGCACGTCGTCACCGTCGGGCGCGCCCGTGCGGGGGAACGCGCCGTCGTCCATGCCGAGCAGGCACACGACGCGGTGGGGCACCGCGCGCATGGGCTCCAGCGAGCAGACCGTCAGGGCACCCGTGCGGAACCCGGCGCGCGTCGGGCGGCCCGCCAGGCGCGGGTCGAGCAGCGCGACGACGTCCGGCAGGCGCAGGGGCACGTCGACCCCCGTGGCCGACGAGCGCGCGTCGGCGAGGACCCGGCGCGCCTCGACCTCCTGCCACGCGTCCGTCGGGTCGGCGGCCGCGAGCAGGACGAGCGCGCGCTCCAGCGTGTCGAACCACGCCGCGGCCGGGCGGACGCCCTCGAGCTCGTCGAGCAGCGCGGTCAGCCGGTCGACCAGCTCGGCGAACCGGCCCGCGAGGTCCACGTCCGTGCTGTCGACGTCGTCCAGCGGCAGCGCCGACCCGACGAACCGGTGGTCCTCCTCGGCCATCGCGACACCCAGCAGCAGGCGGTCCGTCGCCGTGCGCCACGTCCCCTGGGCGACCGCGCCCAGGCCGTACCGCGCGCGGCGGTCCTGGTCCTCGCCCCACCGCACGCCCGACTCCAGCGCCCACGCGCGCAGCCGCTCGGTGTCCGCGTCGTCGAACCCGAAGCGCCGACGCACCGCGGCCAGGCCTGCGAGGTCCACGACGCCCGACGCCGTGACGCGGGAACCCGCGAGCGTCAGCAACGCCGACAGCACGCGCAGCAGCGGGTTGGTCCGTGCCGGCGCGCGGTCGGCCACGCGGACGCGCAGCGTGCGCCCGGGGTGGACGGCGGGGCGTGCGGCTCCCCGCGACGTGCCCGCGTCGTCCGCCTCGCCCGGCGTCGCGGCGGCGCCGAACGCGGCGACGACGAGCGGCGCGAACGCCTCGACGTCCGGGCACAGCACCACCACGTCGCGCGGCTGCAGCGTGGGGTCGTCCGCCAGCAGCCCCAGGACGGCCTCCCGCAGCACCTCGACCTGCCGGCCGCGGCCGTGGCACGCGTGCACCTGGACGGTGCGGTCGTCCGCGGCGGCGGTCGCGCGGGTCGTGGGCCGCTCGTCCGCACGCAGCGCTGCCTGCAGCGCGCCCAGGACCGTCGACGGCGGAGGCGGGGCGGGGTGGTGCGTGACCTGCGCGCCGGTCGCGGTCAGCCGCACCCCGAGCTCGGTCGCGTCGCGCGCGGCCGACGCGAGCAGAGGGTGGCCGGCCACCGCCGGCACGTCGGCACGCCGTGGCGCGGTCACCGGCGAGGGCTGCGGGCCCGCCGCTGCCGCGCGCCGCCACAGGACGGGCGACGGGTGCGGCAGCCACAGGTGCACGTCGCGGTGCACCGCGAGCGCGGTCAGCACGTCGAGGTGCGCCTGCGGCAGCCGTGTCGGGCCGAGCACGGAGAGCCGCGGCGGCAGGTCGCTCCGGTCCGGGTCGTCGCGCAGCACGCGGCACGCGTCGGCGAGCAGCTCGGCCGGGCTCGGCGCGTCGGCCGCCGCCCGTACCGCGCGCCACAGCGGCGCCTGCCAGGCCACGTCCGCGGGCAGGGGAGCACCCGCGCCGTCCTCGTCCCGTCCGGCGGCCCAGGCGACGACCAGCGAGGGACGCTGCGTCGCGTACGCCGCGAACGACCCCGCGAGCCGCTGCGCCAGACGCAGCCGCCGCCCGGCCCGCACGGCGTCGCGCGCCCCGGGGTCGTCCTGCAGGTGCCGGGCGAGGGGTGCCGCCCACGGTGTCCCGGACGCGACCGCGTCATCGACGGCGCGCAGCACGTGCCACACCAGGCGCTCGGGCTCCCACGGGTCGTCGTCGCGTGCCGTGCCCGTGGCGGCGGCGACGGCGTCGCGCACGAGCCGCGTGGGCGGGTCGAAGTCGATGCGGGCGCACACCCCGGCCTCGCCCTCCGGCCCGGCACCGAGGCGGTGGGAGAGCCGCTGCGCGACCCAGCGCTCGACGCCGCGCGTCGGCACGGCCACGACCTCGCGCGCGAACGGGTCGGTGCCCGGCGGGACGACGGCGAGCAGGTCGGCGAGCGCGTCCACCAGGACGTCCGTGCGCTCGGAGGTGTGGACCCGCAGCAGGCCGGGGGAGCCCTGCGCCCGTGCGTGCCCCGTCGTCGTCACGGGTCGCACGCTAGCGAACCGCGCCGACACCGCAGGCCCGGTCCACAGCCTGGGTCTGCACGGCGCCCCGCACGGTGCGGGGTCAGGTCCAGAGGCCGCGCGAGCGCAGCACGTCACGCAGGAGGTCGGCGCGGTCGGTGACCAGGCCGTCCACACCCAGGTCGAGGAGGCGGTGCATCTCGGCCGGGTCGTTCACCGTCCACACGTGCACGTGACGGCCGGCCGCGTGCGCCGCGGCGACCGTGCCGGCGTCGACGACGCGCAGGCGCCCCTGGGCGACCGGCACCTGCAGCGCGTCGACGTCCCGCAGCGCGCGGGCCGCCAGACGTCCCGCGCGCGCCCGGTGCGACACGAGGAACCGCGCGACCTCCGCCGACGCCGCCGACGTGGCCACGGGCCGGCTGAGGTGCGCGAGCGTCTCGCGCCGGCGGGACCCGGAGAACGAGGTGACGCACACGCGGTCGTGCGACGCGGTGCGCTCGATCGCGTGCGCCACGGGCACGATCGCGTGCTCGCTCTTGACGTCGATGTTCACGCGCAGCCCCGGCCACGTGCCCAGCACGTCCTCGAGCCGCGGCACGGGGTCGACCCCGCCGATGAGCGCGCGCCCGACGACCGCCCACGGCAGCTCGGAGACCAGGCCCTCCGCGTCGGTCGTGCGGTCCAGCGTCTCGTCGTGCAGCGCGACGGCGACGTGGTCGGACGTCGCGTGGGCGTCCGTCTCGACGTACCGGAAGCCCAGGTCGACCGCGGCGCCGAAGGCCGTCAGCGAGTTCTCCCGCCCGTCGAGCGCGAAGCCGCGGTGCGCGAGCGCGACGACTCCGCCCGGGTCGTCGAAGTACGGGTGGGACGCGAGCGACGGCGCGCGCTCAGGGCTGTCGTCGACGTCGTCACCCGTGTGCACGTCACCACTGTCACCCGCCCGGGGCGCGGGGACGTCGGCGGCGGCCGGGTTTTCACCCGGTCGCCACCGTCCCGTCATGCCGCCGCCGTCCGCGTGGCCTGCGGCAGCAGACGCTCGACGACGTCCGCGAGCGTCACGACGAGCGTGCGCTCGCCGCCGGTCACGACGGCCAGGTGGTGGCGTCCCTCGCGCATCCCGGCGAACGCGGTCGCGACCAGCGTGCCTGCGGCCAGCTCGTAGACCGGGCGCACGAAGGGTGCCGCCGGTGCGTCGGGCGCACTGGTCAGGGTGTCGCGCACGTGCACGATCCCGGTGACCCGCCCGTCGCCGACCAGGATGCGCAGGTGCCCGCTGTCGAGCGACGCCCGCTGCACGTCGGCGACGGTCGCGGAGGTCGGCACCGTCACGGGGACCGCGCCGGGGGCCGCCAGGTCCTCGACCGTCATGCGCTGCAGCTCGAGCGCCTGCGAGAGCTGCGCCGAGAACGCCACGTCGAGCGCACCGACGTTGGCGGAGTGCTCGACGAGGTGCCGCAGCGACGCCGGGTCGGTGGTCGCGGCCATCTCGTCGACCGGTTCGACGCCCAGGCGCCGGATCAGGCCGTTCGCCGCCTCGTTGAGCGCGCGCAGCACGGGCCGCGTGGCCCACATGAAGCCGCGCATGGGCAGCGCGAGCAGCCGCGCCGACGTCTCCGGGTGGGCGATCGCCCACGACTTCGGTGCCATCTCGCCCACGACGAGGTGCAGGAACGTGACGATGACGAGCGCGAGCACGAAGCCCGCGACGTCCGCCGCGACCGCGGGCACGCCCCACGACGCGAACAGGGGCGTCAGCCAGTGGTGCACGGCCGGCTTGGTGAGGGCACCCAGCGCGAGCGTGCACGCGGTGATGCCGAGCTGCGCACCGGCCAGCAGGACCGTCAGCTCGTGCGAGCTGCGCAGCGCGGCGCGTGCGCTGCGGCTCGTGGCGGCCTCGTCCTCGAACCGGTGGCGGCGTGCCGCCAGCATGGCGAACTCGACGGCCACGAAGAAGGCGGACAGCGCCACGAGTGCGACGGTCACCGCCACGACGACCCAGGGGTTGCTCATCGGTCCGCCTCCTGGTCGTGGGTCGACGGGGTGGTCCCGCCGGTGGTGCCGTCGTCCGCGTCCTGGACGCGCAGCCGCACCCGTGCGGGCACGTGCCGCTCGACGTCGAGGACCTCGATGCGCAGGACCTCGAGGGGAGGTGCGTCGGGGTCACCCAGGTGCGTGGGGTCCGGCGGCAGGGGGACGTCGACGACCGTGCCCTGGGGCGGCAGCGCACCGTGGGCGTCGATCGTCAGGCCCGCGATGGTCTCGTAGTCCCCGCGGGGCAGGTCGCGGTCGAGCGCGCGCTCGACCTCGTCGACGTGGACGTCGCCCGCGACGAGCCACGAGCCGTCGTCGTCGCGGGTGGCGTCGGCCGCGTCCAGGGGGTCGTGCTCGTCGTGGATCTCCCCGACGAGCTCCTCGGCCGCGTCCTCCAGCGACAGCGCGCCCGCGAACCCGCCGTACTCGTCGATGACGACGGCCAGCTGGTTCTGCGTCCCCAGCAGCAGGCGCACGGCGTCGGGCAGGGGCATGGACTCCGGCACGAGCGCGGCCGGGCGCTGCAGGTCGGCGGCGGTCGCGCCCGGGTCCGTGCACCGCAGCACGTCGGGCAGGTGCACGACGCCGGTGACGCTCTCGTCGTCCAGCACCGGGTAGCGCGAGTGCCCGTGGGACATCAGCTCGCGCAGGCGGGTGACGGACGTTCCCGGCTCGACGACGTCGACGCGCGAGCGCGGCACCATGGCGTGCTCGACGTCCCGCTGGGGGAAGTCCAGGATGCGGTCGAGCAGGACGGACAGCTCGCGCGGCAGGTCGGGGGAGCCCGCGACGAGGTGCTCGAGGTCGCGTGCCGTCGCCGAGTGCTCGACGTCGTGCACGGGCTCGATGCCGAGCAGCTTGAGCAGCGCGTTGGACGCGGCGTCGAAGATCCGCACGAGCCAGCCGAACGCCCGCAGGTACCAGACCGTGGACGTCGCCAGGCGCACGGCCGTGGCCTCGGGGCGGGCGATCGCGAGGTTCTTGGGGAACAGCTCGCCGAACAGCATCTGGACCAGGGTCGAGAAGAGGAGCGCCAGGACGGTGCCGACGGCGATGCCGACGCCCGCCGGCACGTCGACCAGGCCCAGGGCCTCGCCGATCGACTCGCCGATCAGCGGCTCGGCGACGTACCCGACCAGCAGGCCGGTGACGGTGATGCCGAGCTGGGCGCCCGACAGCATGAACGACGTGCGGCGCGTGACGTCGAGCGCCTTGCGCGCGCCCTCGTCACCGGCCTCCGCGCGCGACGCCAGCCGCGAGCGGTCGACCGACATGTAGCCGAACTCCTGCGCCACGAAGTACGCGGTCGCGGCCGTGATCGCCAGGACGACGAGCACCCCGAGCAGGAGGGTGAGGACCCACATCAGAGCCCCACCTCCCGTCGCGTCGTCGCGTCGCGGGGGTGGGGCACGGGACTGTGCCCCGGACTGTCGGGGTCCATCGGTTCTCCGGTCGACTAGGGGACGCGTGCGCAACGCGCGGGCGGGTGGCGAGGTTCCCGGAGGGACGCCCGACGCCGGGTGACCTCCGTCACGGGTGGGCTCGGCGGTCGTGCGCGTGGGTGTGCGGGCGGTGCGCGGCGTAGACCCGCAGCGCGCCCGGCAGGAGCCGCAGCTGCGCGACGGTCCCCGCCGGCAGTGGTGTGGTCTCGCCGTCGTGGGCCAGGACGGCGGGCGTGCCCGTGCCCACCGTCAGTGTCGCGGCGGTGCGCTGCCGCACGACCAGCCGGCGGCGCACCGGCGGCACGGCGGCCATGACCCGCGCGCCGACGTCACCGGCGACGAGCTCGAGGAACGAACGCAGGCGGCTGTACGCGGCCGCGGCCCCGGCGTCGCGCACGTCGAGGACGCCGTCGTCGAGGCGTCGCCGGGCGACCGGCGCCAGGGTCCGTGGGTGGTAGCGGCCGACGCCCGCGAACAGCGACCACCACCTGCCGTCCTCGTCGTCGACGACCAGCGGCAGCGGTGAGGCCGTGCGCAGCGCCCGCGCCGCCGCGACGAGCGTCGCCGACGGCTTGCCGATCCGCGGCGCCAGACGGTCGCGCGCCGTCACGAGCGCGGGGTAGACGCCGACGGAGAACGTGTTGAGCACGGTCACCGGGTCGCCGTCGCCGACCGTCAGCTCGGCGACGTCCACGACGGTGCCGGTCCCCGCTGCCGCGGCGTGGGCGGCGGCGCCGACGGACGACAGACCCACGGTCAGCGCGAAGTGGTTGAGCGTGCCGGTGGGCAGCACCAGCAGCGGCAGCCCGTGGTGGCGTGCGGCGTCCGCCACGGCCGCCGCGGTGCCGTCGCCCCCGGCCGCCCCGACGGCGCGCGCCCCGCGCGTCGCGGCCTCCCGCACCACCTGATCGACCGACGTGCGCTCGTCCAGCACGACGACGTCGGCGCGGGGGAACGCGCCACGCACCACGTCCGCGACGGGACGCACGTGCACGCGCGCCGCACCCGACCGGGGGTTCACGACGACCGTCAGACCCTCGCCGTCGGGGAGCGGCGGAAGGTGGACCGGCGGACCGGCGGGCACGTCAGGCCCGGGCAGGCCGCGGCTCGGGACCAGCGTCCGCCCGACGAGCGCCACGCCCGCCCCCAGGGCGACGCCGCCGGCCACGTCCGACAGCCAGTGCGCGCCGACGTGCAGCCGCGAGTACGCGACGGCGGCGGCCACGGGCGCGACCACAGCCCCGGCCGCCGGCCACTCCAGCGCGACGCCGGTGGCGAAGGCCGCGGCCGACGCGCTGTGGCCGGACGGGAAGGAGCCGGAGGTCGGCTGCCGTGCGAGCCGCCGCACCCAGGGCAGGTGCGACACGTCCGGGCGTCGGCCGCCGAAGACGAACTTGCCCAGCAGGTTCGCCAGCGCGCTCGCGACCACGACGGACCCCAGACCGCGCAGCGCCGCCCGCTGCCCCCGCCACCCGGTCAGCGCCAGCCCGCCGGCGACGGCGCACCACAGCCGCGACCTGTCGGCGGCGGTGGACAGCCGGACCAGCGCCGCGTCGGCACGCTCGCCCAGCCGGTAGGCCGACGTCCGTGCGTGCACAGCGCGGTCGAACCGCGCGAGCAGCGCCACCACCTCATGGGGGCGCACGAGGCCCGGTGCCCGCCGCTCGTCGCGCCGCGTCGCCATCTCGCCCGCCCGGTGTCCGTCGTGCTCGGTGCTGCCACCTTCGCACGGCCCCGCGACGTCCACCCTCCGGGGTGCTGGGCATCCGGCGTCCCGCACGGCAGGCTGTCGGGATGACGACCGGCACGACCACCGGCACGACGGCCGGTGACGCGCGCCTGCAGGAGCTGCGTCTGCTGCGCACGGTCCGCGACCGCGTGGACCGGGACTACGCGCAGCCGCTGGACGTCGAGGCGCTGGCGCGCGGCGTGCACATGTCGGCCGGGCACCTGAGCCGCCGGTTCCGCGCCGCGTTCGGGGAGTCGCCGTACTCCTACCTCATGACGCGCCGCATCGAGCGCGCCATGACCCTGCTGCGGCGCGGGGACCTGTCGGTGACGGAGGTCTGCTTCGCGGTCGGGTGCTCGTCGCTGGGGACGTTCAGCACGCGCTTCTCCGAGCTGGTCGGGATCCCGCCGTCGGAGTACCGGCGCACCGCCGCGGACGACGGCGCGGGCATCCCCAGCTGCGAGGCCAAGCAGGTGATGCGGCCGCGCCGCGATCGGTCAGGATCCGAGAAGCGGGCGGCGGGCGCGTCCTCCTAGCGTGGCGGGCATGGACCTCCTCATCCACTACACGTTCCTCCCCACCGACGACCCCGAGGCGTCGCTCGCGTTCTACCGCGACGTGCTCGCCTTCGAGGTGCGCAACGACGTCGGCTACGGCGACATGCGCTGGATCACCGTGGGCCCGCCCGCGCAGCCGCAGACGTCGATCGTCCTGCACCCGCCCGCCGCGGACCCGGGCATCACCGACGACGAGCGGCGCACGATCGCCGAGCTCATGGCCAAGGGCTCCTACGCGTCCGTGGTGCTGGCGACGACAGACGTCGACGCGGCGTTCGAGCAGGTGCAGGCCGGCGGTGCCGAGGTGGTCCAGGAGCCGATGGACCAGCCCTACGGCACGCGTGACTGCGCGTTCCGCGACCCCGCGGGCAACATGGTGCGCATCAACCAGGTGGCCTGAGGCGACGCCGCGGTGTGCAGGTCGCCCCCCGCGGGTGATTCCGCCGCCGCGGCGGATCCTTCGAACAGGTGTTCGACTACCCTGGCACCATGTCCGACCACCCGCTGCCACCTCGACCCCCGGTCCGCGACGTCGCCAACAGCGAGGTCCCCGACGGCATCCCCACCCGTCCGCAGGGTGACGTCGCCGTCGTCGTGCGGCTGGTCTGGTCGGACGGCGGCGAGGAGTGGCGCGCCGCGCGCGCGATCCGGTGGACGCGCACGCACGTCATGGTGGCGTGGCGCGAGCACGACACCGACCCGCGCTCGGAACGGCACACCTGGCTGCGTGCCGGTGACGTCGCGCGCTCCGTCAGCTGGTTCGTGCCGCCGGAGCGCACGCCCGCGTAAGAGGTGGGTGCCTCAGGCCCGCATGCGGCGGGCGACGACCTTGCCCACCTCGCACAGCAGGAACACGCCCACGGCGACGAGCAGCGCCAGGCCCCAGTCGCGCGGTGCGATGGCGGCGGAGCCGAACCACCCCTGCATGAACGGCGCGTAGGTGAACACCAGCTGCAGCACGAGCAGCGACCCCACGGCGACCCAGACCACGCGGTTCCCGGTCAGGACCCGCCAGGTGAGGCTGGAGCCGTTGAGGAACCGGCAGGAGAACAGGAAGGCCATCTGACCGAGCACGAGCATCGTGACGGCCGCGGTCCGGGCCACCGCGTCGTCCGCACCGAGCTGCTTCTCGACCAGGTAGATCAGCAGGGTGGCGCCGCCGATGAGCAGCGAGGCCCACACGACCACGACGAGCGACGGCCGCGACAGGACCGCCTCCTTCCGCGAGCGCGGCGGCCGGTCCATGATCCCCGGCTCGGCGGGCTCGTACGCGAGCGCCAGCGAGAGGGTCACCGCGGTGACGAGGTTGACCCACAGGATCTGGACCGGCGTCAGCGGCAGGGCCAGGCCCAGCAGCACCGCGACGAGGATCACGAGCGACTGCGCGCCGTTGGTCGGCAGCAGGAACACCACGGACTTGCGGATGTTGTCGTAGATCCGCCGTCCCTCCTCGACCGCCCGCTCGATGGTCGCGAAGTTGTCGTCCGCCAGGACGATCTCGGCGGCCTCCTTGGTCGCCTCCGTCCCCTTGATGCCCATGGCGATGCCGATGTCGGCGCGCGTCAGGGCCGGCGCGTCGTTGACGCCGTCGCCGGTCATCGCGACGACCTCGCCGTGCGACTGCAGCGCCCGCACGATGCGGATCTTGTGCTCGGGGCTCGTGCGCGCGTACACGTCGACGTCCTGCACGCGGCGGCGCAGGTCCTCGGCGGTCATGGCCTCCAGCTCGGCGCCCGT
>Ga0233363_1000548_pt1 | contig 16485 bp, 13 predicted proteins | sample ElkDunMinimDraft_18_FD_191534 | JGI IMG/M metagenome (GOLD analysis project Ga0233363, IMG submission 191534) | Fecal eukaryotic communites from dung pellets of Tule Elk in California, USA - Elk Dung C16 | ecosystem: Host-associated > Mammals > Digestive system > Large intestine > Fecal | place... | reverse complement strand
CAGCCAACTGATCGGCTCTATCGAAGTGGGCAAGATGGCGGATCTCGTGCTTTGGGAGCCCGCATTCTTCGGGGCAAAGCCCAAGCTGGTGATCAAGGGCGGCTTCATCTCCTGGGCGCTGATGGGCGATCCCAACGCCTCACTGCCGACGCCCCAGCCCGTCCGGTACCGACCAATGTACGGCGGCATGGGATCGGCGCTGCAGCAGACGCGCGTGACCTTCACATCCCGGGCGGCCTTCAACGACGGCATCGTCGATCGCTACGGCCTCCAGTCGAACGTGGTTCCGGTCTCCGGCACACGTATCGTCAGCAAGACCAACATGGTGCGCAATTCGACGCTGCCGGTCATCGAGGTGAACCCGGAAACCTATGCGGTAACGGTGGATGGCGTGCACGCCACCATCGAGCCGGCCGACCGGCTGCCGCTTGCACAACTGCATTTCTTCAGCTGAGCCGCGGGCCGTCACGAGCACGCGCCGGCCAGGAGCAACCGGAGAATGAGATGATTTTGATCGAGAAGACGCTTGGAAATATCCGGGAGCACAAATGGAACGGTGCTGACGTCGAATACCTCACCCTCGAACAGTGGGAAGCACCGAAGACAAGGCTGCGCAAGCACACCCGCAGCGGCCTGGAACTGGCGATTTCCCTGCCTCGCACGGATCATCTGCACGACGGAGACGTCCTTTATCACGACACCCGGGAGAACCGGGTGGTCGTCGCCAAGATTGCCATGAAGGAAGTCATGGTGATCGAGCTGGAAGACGTCGAAGGAATGCCGCCCACCGAGATTTTCAAGCTTGCGTTCGAAATAGGCCATGCGCTCGGAAACCAGCATTGGCCGGCCGTCATCAGGGGGACGACGATCTACGTGCCCCTCTCGGTGGACAGGAAGGTAATGGCCTCGGTGATGAGGACGCACGCCTTCCAGCATGCCGAGATCCGGTTCGAACCGGGAGAGGAGGTGGCGGCCGGGCTCGATGCGAAGGAGATCAGGCTTCTGTTCGCGGGGGCCGACGCCACACCTCACCATCACCACCATGAACATGGCTAGATGCGATGAACGCCAATGCGAAGTGGCCCAGTTCAGCCATGACCCGGCTGGCGCACCTGTTGCAGTTCTCGGATTCGACGCTGCCGGTTGGCGCGTTCGCCTTTTCCCAGGGGCTGGAGTCCGCGATTCAGCTAGGCGTGGTGACCGATGCGGCGAGCCTGAAAAGCTACCTCGCGCTCATCCTGCGGCAGGCGGCACATTCGGACGGGATCGCGCTGCTGCATGCGCACCGTGCGGCATGCGAGGGCAATTACGAGAAGGTACGTGAAGCCGACCAGGCCCTTTGGGCGCGTCGCGTCGGCGAGGAGCAACAGTTGATGCTGGCGCGGATGGGCAAGAAGTTTGCGGAACTGGCGCTGGCGATCGAGCCCGCGCCTCTTCTCGGCCGCTGGCTCGCGGACGTCAATCGCGGCGAGACGCCGGGTTGCTTCCCGGTTGCCCAGGCGATCGGATTTGCCCGACTGCAGGCAAGCGAGGCCGAAGCCTTCACCATCCATCAGTACGGCCTGTCGTCGATGATCCTCAATGCCGCGCTTCGGCTCATGAGGATCGATCATCTCACGACGCAGAAGATACTTTTCGAGGCGCAGGCCACCGTGGACGGCCACTACGAAGCCATCCGGCCGCTCGAGCTCGATGAAATGTCGAGCTTCGCCCCCGTCTACGACGTGATCGTCGCTCACCACACACGAACGCATCTCCGGCTGTTCATGAACTGAACGGCCCAAGGAAGGACCAGCCATGAAGAAGATCACGCGCATCGGTATCGGCGGGCCGGTCGGCTCCGGCAAGACCGCGGTCATAGAGACCATCACGCCGCGGCTCATCGAGTTGGGAGTGAAGCCGCTGATCATCACAAACGACGTGGTGACCACCGAGGATGCGAAACAGGTCCGCCGCACGCTGAAGGGCATTCTGGTCGAGGAAAAGATCGTCGGCGTCGAGACGGGTGCGTGCCCGCATACCGCCGTGCGGGAGGACCCCTCGATGAACATCGCCGCGGTGGAGGATCTGGAGGAGCGCTATCCGAACAGCGACGTGGTTCTGATCGAGTCGGGCGGCGACAACCTGACCCTGACCTTCAGCCCGGCGCTGGCAGATTTCTACATCTATGTCATCGACGTGGCTGCCGGCGACAAGATCCCCCGCAAGAACGGCGCCGGCGTCTGCCAGTCCGACATCCTGGTGATCAACAAGAAGGACCTGGCTCCCTACGTGGGAGCAAGCCTTGAGGTGATGGATCGCGACTCGCGACTGATGCGCGGCGACAAGCCATTCGTCTTCACAAACTGCAAGACGGGCGAGGGGGTCGACGCGCTGATGGATTTGATCATGGACATGGCGCTCTTCGACGTCAAACCCGAGACGACGGCCGTGCGAATGGAGGCAAGTGCATGAGCCTCCACGAGCGGCTGGTATCGATCGACAAATCCCGGGAACTGGACGGCTTTCATACCGAGCCCGCTCAGATGCGTGCAGCCGGGCCGGGAAAGGTCGGGGAGCTGCGCCTCGGCTTTACGATGCAGGACGGACGATCGGTGCTGCATGATCTCTATCGGGTCACGCCGTTGCTGGTGCAGCAGGCCCTTTACTGGGACGAGGCGATGCCGGAGATGCCGATATGCTCGATCATCTCGATCGGCGGCGGGGTGCTCCAGGGAGACCGCTATCGCATCGACATCACGGCGGAGGCGGGCGCGTGCGCTCACGTCACGACGCAAGGCGCAAACCGCATTCATCGCATGGATGCGAATTACGCGTCCCAGCACATGGACCTGCATCTCGCTGCGAACGCCTATCTGGAATACCTCCCGCACGTCACGATCCCGTATCGGGACTCCCGCTTCGTCAGCCGGACCGACATCACCATCGACGAGACTGCGACGCTTCTCTACGGCGACATGTTCATGTCGGGGCGGAAATACCATCACGCATCGGAGCGCTTCGGGATGGATGTCTTGTCCATGCAGGTATGCGCAAAGCGTCCCGACGGAAAGGTGATCTTCGCCGAGAAGCTTCTGATCGAGAGGGGCAACGAGACGATCGACTTTCCGTCCGTCGCGCAAGGCTACGATGCCTTCGCGAATATTCTTTGCCTGACACCTCCCGAGATTGCGGCGCGCATCAGCGAGCGCATCGAGGTCAACGCTGCAGCCGGTTCTTCCCGCGCCATGTCAGGCGTGTCGAAGCTGCCGAACGCGGCAGGGCTGATGTTTCGCGCCGTCGGAGTGGAGACCTACGACGTGCGCGCCGAGGTCCGCCGGTTCTGGCGTGTCGTGAGAGAGGAAGCGCGGGGACGGACCTTGCCTGAAGAGTTCCTTTGGCAGTGAACCTGGAGGCTGCGTGCCATGCAAGTCAACGAAGGAAACTTTCTGATGGTTTGCCTGAAGGGGGCCGGACAGGTCTTCTTCATGGAGAACGCGGTGACCGGGGCGCTGTTTCTCGTGGCCATCGGTTACGCCTCCTTCGAGACAGGGGTCTGGGCCACGACGATCGGCGCGGTCATAGGGTTGCTCGTCGCGACCGCCGCGGCCAAGGCGTTCAGCGTCGATCCTCAATCCTATAGATCGGGGCTTTTCGGTTTCAACGGCATTCTCGTAGGGGTGGCACTTCCGACCTTCATTGCCGTATCGCCGCAGCTCTGGCTCTACATCATCCTCGGCGCTGCAATCAGCACCGTCGTGACCAGCGCCTTCAGCGCGACGATCACCAAGAGCTGGGGAATTCCCGGATCGACCGGACCCTTCGTGCTGACCGCCTGGCTGCTTCTGGCGGGCGCCTACCAGTTCGGCTCCCTCAGGGTGGTCGGCGAGACGCCCAAGTTCACGACCGACTACACGCTGGGAACGGAAACCATCCCCAATGCCCTCGAGGTGATCGAGATCTTCTTCCGCAATATCGGGCAGGTCTATCTTCTCGGAAGCTGGGTCAGCGGCGCCATCATCCTGATCGGGATCATCATCGCATCGAGAGCGGCCGGAATTGCGGCCATCGGGGGATCGCTTCTGGTGCTGGCCACCGCCTATGTGATGAAAGCCGATCCCGCCGTGGTCTCGCAGGGGCTCTACGGCTTCAGTCCGGTCCTCACCGCCATTGCCGTCGGGACGGTCTTCCTCAAGCCGTCCTGGTCGGTGGCCGCCTACGCGGCCCTGGCGACGGTGACCACCGTGTTCGTGCAGGCGGGCTTTGACGCGCTGATGGCACCGATGGGACTGCCGTCCTACACGGCACCCTACGTGCTGACCATGTACCTGTTCATCGCGCCGAGAATGTTCGAGGCACCGCATCCGCACAGTCCGGTCACGGAACATTTCCTTAATGAAGAACAGGCTCCACGTTCGCAGACGGGCGCACAGGCGTCATAGCTGGAGAAAGGAAAGAGCAATGAGTGCCATCAATCCCGGCGATACCGCCTTCCTGCTGATATGTACTGCGCTCGTTTGTATGATGACGCCGGCGCTCGCGCTGTTCTACGGCGGCCTCGTCAGGGAACGGGACGTCCTGTCGATCATGATCCAGAATTTCGTCTGCATCGGTGTCGTGGGGATCATATGGGTCTTCGGCGGATTCAGCCTCGCCTTCGGCCCGTCCATAGGCGGCGTCATCGGCAACCCCTGGACCTATTTCGGCATGTATCACATCGGTGTCTCTCCCGACCCCAGATATGCTGCGAACGTGCCTTTCATCCTGGTTTTCGGATACCAGATGATGTTCGCGATCATCACCCCGGCGCTGATGACCGGCGCCTTCGTCGGCCGGATAAGGTTCGGGGCCTATCTGTGGTTCATCGCGCTGTGGACCATCCTCATCTATCTCCCGGTGGCCCACTGGATCTGGGGCGGCGGCTTCCTCTCGCGTCTCGGGGTCGTGGACTTCGCGGGCGGCATCGTCATCCACGCGTCCGCCGGCGTATCGGCGCTGGTGACCGCGCACTATCTTGGAAAGCGGGTCGCCACGGATGGTGACAGCTCGCCGGCGAACCTGCCGCTGGTGGCCCTGGGCGCCGGGCTGCTCTGGTTCGGCTGGTTCGGCTTCAATGCCGGCGGCGCCTACGCCGCGGATGCGCTCGCTGCCTACGCCTTCACCAACACCATGCTTTCAGGCTCGATCGCAATGCTGGTCTGGATGTTCTGGGAATGGCGGGAGACCGGCCGCCCGTCGTTCTCGGGCGTCCTCGTCGGCGCGGTGACGGGACTGGCCACCATCACGCCGGCATCGGGCTATGTCGACCCGATGGCTGCGCTTCTGATCGGGGCCATCGGTGCAACGGCGTGCTATTTCGCCAAGTACATCCAGTCCTGGCTCAAGGTGGACGACACGCTCGAGGTCTTTCGGGCCCACGGTATTGGCGGGATCACCGGCTCGCTGCTGATCGGGATCATGGCGAGCTCCCACATCAACGCCGTCTCGGCGAGCCTTCGCCAGTTCCTGGTGCAGGCGCTCGCAATCGTGGTCGTCGCCGTCTATTCGGCCGTCGTCACAAATATCATCCTTCGCCTGATCGACAGCATGGGCACGCTCCGTGTTCCGGAAGAGGTCCAGAGGCAAGGTCTCGACGAAAGCCTCTATGGCGAGCACGCCTACAGCTGGTGGAACATGAAGCCCGGAATGAAGGATTGATCAGGGCTTTGTCTGGCAGAGCCCATCGGTTCCAGGCGGTCCAGGGATGAACACAGATCTGACCGATCTCACCGTCCTGATCTTCCTGCTGGTCTACCTTGCCATGGCGCTGGGGACTTTGCCTGGCCTGCGGGTAGACCGGACCGGCGCGGCGATCGTCGGCGCGCTGGCGATGATGACGATCGGCAGTATTTCGCCGCGGGCGGCCTGGGATTCGATCGACTACGCCAGTCTCGGCATGCTCTTCGGCCTCATGCTGGTTTCCGCCGCCTTCGTGGTCTCCGGCTTCTACGGGTTGACGGCGCAGAAGGTGGCGAGCGCGCAGGTATCTCCGCCGGTCCTTCTGGCGATCCTCATCAGCGTCGCCGGCGTGATGGCGGCGTTTCTGACCAATGACGTCGTGGCAGTAGCGATGACGCCTCTCCTGATCTCGATCGTCCTTGCGCGCGGGCTCAATCCCATCCCATTCCTGCTCGGCTTCTGCTTCGCCGCCAATGCAGGTGCGGCAGGGACGATCATCGGGAGCCCGCAGAACATGATCGCGGCGCAACAGCTGAACCTCTCGTTCGCGGGTCTCTCGGAGATCACGGCCGCCCCCGCCATTATTTCCCTGGTGGTGATATGGGCGGTGATCTGCGTCCTCTACCGCAGGCGCTGGCGCCTCTCCACCCAGGTCAACCAAGTCACCCATCCGTCCGCCCCCGCTGCTTCCCAAGCCCCGCCATTTTCCATGGGGGAGACGATCAAGGCATTTCTTGTGGCCATCGCGGTCGTGCTGGCCTTCATCTTCAGCGACTGGCCCCGGGACCTCATTGCCCTGACCGCCGCCGGTTCCCTGCTGCTCAGTCGGAAAGTCTCGTCGAGGGACATGCTCAAGGAGGTGGACGGCGACCTCCTCCTGCTCATCATGGGGCTGTTCGTCGTTAATGCGGCGCTCTCCAACACGGGGCTGCCGCAAGTACTTCTGACCCGGCTCGCCGATACCGGCATCGACCTCAACAAGCCTTGGACGCTCTTCCTGGTGAGCAGCGTCGTCAGCAATATCGTCGGAAACAACCCGGCCGTTATCATGCTCGTGCCGTATCTTCACGCCGAAGGGAACGCGAACGATCTGGGTGCCGCACTCTCGCTCGGCACGCACTTTTCCAGCAACCTCGTGGTGTTCGGAAGTCTTGCGGGGATCATCGTCGTCGAAAAGGCCAGGGAATATGGTCTGAAGATTTCGCTTGCCGAGTTTTCGACCGCGGGAGCGATCGTGACCGCGCTGACGATGGCTGTAGGGATCGCTTGGCTTCTTGCGTTCTAAGGCGGCGGCGTCATGCCGTCCGTGCTCCTTCAAGGGGACCTTCGCTTACGCGATGACCGTTCTTATCGGCCTCGAGATGCTGCAGAATCCCGAGCAGGGTTTCCACCGCATATCTGATCTCGTTGTCCTCGGGGCGTGTTTCGCTCCCCTCGATCCGTATCGTGTCAGCGAACTGGGGCTCGGGTTCGCCTGGTGAAGGGCTCTCTCCTACCAGTAGCCGCAGGCGATCCCTGATTTGGCGGAGGGCTTGAGCTTCATTGGCATTCGGCGGGTTGTCGCGAAAGGCGTGCTGCAGGAGATGTGCCGCATGTGTCATGAAATAGGCGTGCCGCATCATGTTCACCGTGTGCACGTCCGTGCTGCCGAGTGTCCATGCGCTGCGCATCGGCTCGCAGGCCGTCAACACATCGGTATAGGCATGGTCCACGGCGTTGATGCCGGCTGTCATCGATTTCGCGGGTTTCCGGTCTTCGATGATTATTTCGATCAGGTCGAGGAGGGCAACGGTCAGACGATGCATCGTCTCTTCCGCTTTTCGCACCGCGCTGACCGGAAGTATCATCAGCGATACGAACATCCCGGCGGCCGCGCCCACTGCCGTCTCGAGCAAGCGCAAGAGGAGGAGCTCAGGCGTGAATATCCCGATATAGCCGTAGATGAGGGAGATGGCGATGTTGATGCAGAACATCATAGTAACATTGGACAGACGCGTGATGTAAAACGCCGTGAAGATGGCGATCGCAACCAGCGGAATGGTCCAGTACGGGTTGCCGTGAATGAGCGTTGCCAATGCGATGCCGACAAATATCCCTGCGGCCGTTCCGAGGGACCGGTTCACGGCGCGGATCGCCACCGCTCCCCCGGACTGGGTGTTCATGAAGATCAGAAAGGCAGTCATGACCGCCCAGAACCAGCGCTGGGAGGATAGCAATTCCCCACCCGCCATTGCTATGCCGCACGCCAGAGTGACCTGGAGAGAACGGCGCAGAGGCTCGTCCTTCAGCCATTGCCCGGGAGCGGGAAACAGCTTCGCCTTTCCTGCAGGCGGCTTGGCTGAAACGTTCTTGGGCAAGGAGTCCGGGATGCTTTTTACCGCGGCCCGTATGGCTTCCTCAGATTGCCTGAGTTCCTCTGTCGCATGCGACAGGTCTCCCGCCTGGGGACCGCGCCGTCCCGCAACCTCAGGGATACAGAGCTCTGTAGCGGTTTCGGCGGCAAGCTGCAGGTCGAGAAACCGCAGGCCGATCGCGGACGTCGGGTCGGCGTTCTTGTCCTCGGTCTGAGGCGGAAGATAGCTCTCGCACATCATGATGGCGTTGCGGAGACTCCGCATGATCATCATGATGTCCTTGCTGCGGGGGCTCCCATCCGCGACAGGCGTCGTGCCTATCGCCTGCCGCAACTGCCCGGAAACGTAAAGCGTCGTGCCCACGACGCGCCGGAAGTCACGGCTGGCGATTTCCGGCATGACAAAGTTGCGAACGAGATGGGCAGTAAATCCGGAGATCACCAGTGCTATGGCAATGTCGGGGAGATCCGCCTCCGGCGCCTTCAAGTATGCACCCACGATCCCGCACATGAAGGCGAATACTCCGACCGCCTGCCAGCGGAGGCCAAGGCGGCTCACATATATCGCCAGGAAGACGACGAGCAGCACGACGAGATCGAGTTGCAGCACTGATTGCCTGACGACGGATATGGCGGCAATGACGACCAACGCGGCGATCGCGGCATAAACGCGCGTCACGGCTCGGCCCGCGATCGTCGGATCCCGGATCTGGGCCGCTCCCTGGACGGCCGACAGCATACCCAGCGTGAGTGCCGCCGTCGGCATATGCAGCCAGCGATCAACAATGATGAGAACAACGCAGACCGCGGCAAGCGTGAGAACGACACGGACGCCTACCCTGAGGTTCACCCGGCCTGGATCGGATGCCAGAAGATAGAATTTAAGCCTGTCTACCGGTCCCATGGCCGTCAAGCTCTTGTCCGAGTAAGAGGGATCCGGTTATCGGAAAGCCCGGATTGCGAAGTTCGGCCGACCAAGCCCGTCTCGGGGACTTATACAGGTTCGCCTGCCGACGGCGACTGAGTTCCAATCTTCTTCGTCTGCTCATCCAGTGGGGCGGTAATCGTGTCGCCTGAGGCGGAATCCTTGTTGCCGTAGAGCGGGTGACCGAGAAGCCTCGCGTGACCCCACTCCCGCACGCGCTCCAGGACAACGTAGAGCATCGGGATCATGAAGATCCCGACGACCGCACTTGCGATCATTCCGCCGAAGACGGTCGTGCCGACGGAGCGTCGGCTTGCCGCGGATGCGCCAACCGCAATCACCAGCGGGACGAGGCTAAGGATGAAGGCGATGCTCGTCATCATGACCGGGCGGAACCGCTGGCGCGCGCCCACGATTGCCGCCTCGTCCACAGACATTCCTTCCTCTCGCCTGTCCTTGGCAAACTCCACGATCAGGATGGCGTTCTTGCTGGCGAGGGCGATGAGCACGACGATGCCGATCTGGGCATAGATGTCGTTTTCCAGTCCTGTCGCCAGAAGCGCGACGAAGGCTCCGAAGACACCGACGATCACGGAGAGAAGCACGCCGAGGGGAATGGTCCAGCTTTCGTACAACGCCACCAGGAACAGATAGGCGAACAGCACCGCCAGCCCCAGCACGATCGGGGTTTCGCCGGCGGCCTGCAGTTCCTGCAGGGCAGTGCCCGTCCACTCGTATCCATAGCCGGAGGGAAGGGTGGCATTCGACACCTCCGCCATCGCCGCCAGGGCCTCGCCGGAACTCACACCCGGCGCCGCGTTGCCGTTAATGGCCACGGCCCGATAATTGTTATAGCGGGTGATGAAGAGTGGACCGAGGCTCTCTTCCACGGTGACCAATGAGCGCAGCGGGATCATGTCCCCGCTGGAGGAGCGTACGAACACCCGGTAGATGTCTTCAATCGTCGTTCGGTCGGTTTCCTCTCCCTGGACGATGACCTGCCATGTCCGCCCCAGTGTGTTGAAGTTGTTTACGAAATATCCGCCCAACGTGGATTGCAACGCGTTGTAGATGGCGACCGGCTGCACGCCGAGGCTAAGCGCCTTGTTGCGATCCACCTCTAGCGAAAGCTCTGGCGTGTCCGTCGCAAAGGTCGTGAACACGGCCGAGAGTTTCGGATTCTGGTTTGCCGCGATGACAAGCGCCTGGGCGACGGAGGCAAGCTCCTGGGGCGAACTGCCTTCCCGATCCTCCAACTCGTACTGGAACCCGCCCGACGTACCGAGTCCGATGATGGGGGGGAGATTGAGCGAGATGGCCGTGGCGTCCGTGAGGCCTGCAGTGCGCTTGTTGACCTCGTCGATCACCTTGAAGACGGTGATGTCGTCCTTCGTCCGCTGGTCGAACGGTGTGAGCGCCACCATCAGCAGCCCCGCATTGGATTCCGCAAGCCCGTCGATAAAGCTGAAGCCTGTGACGCTCGTGACGTCTGCTACGCCGGGAATATCGCGTATCATTCCCTCGACCTGGGACACCACCGCCGACGTGCGTGGCTGCGATGCGGCGGGCGGCAGGGTGACCTGCACGAAGAACAGCCCCTGGTCCTCGGAGGGCAGGAACCCGGTCGGAGTTATTCGGTTGAGATAATAGCTTCCCCCGGCAAAAAGCAGGACAAGGGGGATGCTGATCGCCGCGACGCGGACGAGCCTGCTGACGATCTTCGCGTATCCCTCGCTGACGTGTTCTATGCCGTTGGACAGCTTGGTCATCAGCCGTCCGTAGGCACTCGTACTGCGATGGCTCGGCTTCAACAGGACGCCGCACAATGCCGGACTGAGGGTCAGGGCGTTGATCGCCGATATGAGCATCGCGACGCTCACCGTGACCGCGAACTGCGAATAGAGCTCGCCGGTGATGCCGGGGATGAAACCGACCGGTACAAAGACGGACAGAAGGACAAGCGTCACCGCGATGATGGGAGCGGTAATCTCGCGCATTGCCATCTTGGTCGCTTCCTTCGGGGGAAGCCCGGTCGTCGTCATGACGCGCTCGACGTTTTCCACGACGATGATGGCATCATCGACCACGATGCCGATGGCAAGGATCATCGCAAACAGTGAAATTGTGTTGGCGGAATAGCCGAGTACCAGGAGAACCGCGAAGGTTCCGACGAGGGATACCGGCACCGCGATCGTCGGTATGAGCGTGGCGCGAAGGTTGCCGAGAAAGAAGAAGACCACCAGCACCACAAGCACGAAGGCCTCGATCAGCGTCTTGATGACCTCGTCGATGGTCGAGGAGACGAAGACCGTCGTGTCGTAGGTGATCTTGTAGTCGAGCCCTTCCGGGAAACCTTTCGATATTTCCGCCATGGCCTTGCGCACGCCGTCGGCGGCGGCCACCGCGTTTGAACCCGGTGACTGGTAGACGGCAATGACGGAGGCAGGTGCGCCGTTCAGCCGGCCCATGCTCTCGTAGGACTGGGCGGCGAGCTCGACGCGGGCGACGTCGCCAAGCCGTACAAGCGAGCCATCGGGATTGGCGCGGATGACGATCTGTTCGAACTCGTCGACGGTGGTCAGCCGACCCTGGGTCGTCAACGTCAATTGTATCTGCTGCTGGTCGCTGATGGGCGGCGCCCCGATCCGCCCGACCGCGGCCTGGACGTTCTGATCACTGACGGCATTGATGATGTCATTCGGTACGAGCGCAAGGCTGGTGAGCGCATCGGTATCCAGCCAGATGCGCATGCTGTAGTTCATCGTTCCGAAGGACTGCGCCTGGCCGACGCCGGATACGCGTGCAAGGGGATCGATGACATTGAGAACCGCATAGTTGTTGAGGAAGAGCTCGTCGTAGACGCCGGTCGGCGAATAGAGCGTGACGACCTGCAGGAACGAGCTCGACTGCTTCTTGACGAAGACGCCGACACGGGTGACTTCCTCCGGCAGGAGCGTCTCCGCGATCTGGACGCGGTTCTGGACGTTGACCGCGTTCAGGCTGGGGTCGGATCCGACTGCGAAGGTGATCGTCAGGTTGTATGAGCCGTCATTGCCGCTGGTCGAACTCATGTAGATCATGTTGTCGACGCCGTTGATCTGGGCTTCGATGGGCTGGGCTATGCTTGCCTCGACGACCTCCGCGCTCGCTCCCGTATAGGTCGCCGTCACGGAAACCTGCGGGGGGACGATGTTGGGGAACTGCGCGATCGGTATCGCACGCAGAGCGATGATCCCGGCAAGCGCGGTAACGATGGCAATGACGATGGCGAACCGGGGGCGATCTACGAAGATTGACGACAGCATGGTTCAATTCCCCGCTGCTGGCGGGGCTGCTGGCGGAGTTGTCGGGCTCGCCGCCGGTGGCTGGGGCTCTATCGGCTGGGGGTCGATTGGCTGGCCGGGGCGGACCCGTTGCAGCCCGTCGACAATCACCCGGTCTCCCTTCTGCAGTCCCGACCGGATGACCACGTCGGTGCCGACCGTCTCGCCCTGCGTGACCTGTCGTTGCGCGGCCTTGTTGTCCTCGCCAACGACGAAGACGTAATTGCCGCTCTGGTTTGTCAGCACCGCTTTCTGCGGGATAACCAGCGCCTGGACCGGGCTCTTGATCTCGGCGGACACGCGCGCGAACTGTCCGTCGAGCAGCCTGTTGTCCGGATTGGGGAAGACCGCGCGGATGAGAACCGTATCGGTATTCTCGTCGACCTTTACCCCGGTGAAGTCGATCTTGCCCGGGTGCGGATAGGTTTTGTTGTCGCTCGTGACCAGTTGTACCGTGATTTCGTTCGTCGAAAGGTCCGCGCGGTTGCCCTGGGTATAGGTGAGGATGGTGGCGTCACTGACCGGAAATGCCGCATAGATCGGATCCTGGCTTATGACGCTGGTCAGAGCGCCCGAACTCGGACCGACCAGGGCACCGATGCTGAAATTGGAAACCCCGACGCGGCCGTCGAAAGGAGCACGGATATCCGTGTAGCCGAGATTGATCTCGGCCTGTTTCAGCGAGGCTTGAGCCTGCTGGACGGCCGCCTTGGCCTGCAGTTCGGTGGCGACGCGATCATCGAGCGTGCTCTGCGAGATGGTGTTCTGGGAATAGAGCAGGCGGGCCCGATCTGCTTGAACCTTCGCGTTGTTCGCGTCGGCCTCCACCTTGGCGAGGTTTGCCTGGGAAGCCTGGAGGGCGGCCTCCAGCGGCGCCTTCTCCAGGACGAAGAGGAGATCGCCGGCCTTCACGGCCTGGCCTTCCGTGAAGGTTCTTTGAACCACGAAGCCCTCGACGCGGGCGGTAATGTCCACGGTATTGACCGCCTGGACCCGTCCCACGAAGGACATTCCGGGGTGGATGGGGCGTTCGACCACGTCGAACACGCCGACGCGGATCGGGGTAGGAGCCTCGCTGCTTGCGGTCCGGGTTTCTTCCTTGCGGCAGGCGGCGGTGGCAAACGCAACGGCAACCGCGAGAGCTGCGGCTGAAAGGCGCCGCACGAAATGGTCACTGGGAGGAGAAGCCTGATGCATCAACTGTTCCCGACGATGGAAAGGCGGCTGACGGTAAAATCTTACCAGAGCCCGCGGCGGTGCGGCCTGCGGCAGACCTGTGATCTTCAGAGGCCTCGGATGTGGCCGATATTCGATCGGACACCTGGGAAGAGGCCGGATCTCCACGCCCTCTCTGTCATTGATCGCGCACGGATCGCGAAATGATCGCTGGGAATCTCGCCGAGGCGTCCCCGGCTCCTTCGTGCTGCGGAACCTCCGCGACGCTTCGAACCCATCGTCCGGAGGTGCGGAAAGCGCTAGTCGCCTAACGCCTTTCGCCCTGTTCTCCGCGTCTTGGAAGCATTGACCGCCCCATGACTTTGCTGATGTCGATGGTCGAAGTGACCAGTCAGGGCGTCAGGCCAGGCCGACACCCACATCAGCTGGTGGCGTCACTTGACGTAGACGATCTTGCCGCCATCCGCCGCGGTCTGGATGCCGACGACGTTCTTCAACTCGACGTTCTGTCCTTCCAGGATCGATTTCAGGGAAGGGTTCGCCTCGATCTCGGCTTGAGCCTGCTGCTCCGTCTCGGCGTTCAGCGGAGGAAGCGGCTGGGTCTTGTTGTCGCGGGTGAGGTCCGAATTGACGAAAACAACGTTGACCTGAGCAGGCGTAAGCGTGGTCTGTGCATTCGCTACTCCGAGGAAGGACAACGCAGATACAGAGAGTGCGAAGAAAAGCGTACGAGTTCTCATTGTAATCTCCAAGATTTAAGAGCCGGACAAGTCAACTCGCGCCAGATGGCGCAATTATATCTCAGTCGCGCTATGGATCTGCGGAAGGCTCGGCGGCGACAAATATATCTCCCGCGGTAGCAGATGTTCCCAAGCAAATTCACGATAGCGGAGGCTCATGCGAGTGTAATTGATCATGAGCAATTGAGGCGGGGCACCCAGGTCGCGGTTACTCGGCAGGTTTCCCGCTTTCCGCATTCTCCAGCGTACGCGCCAGCAATTGCTCGTAGATCGGCTTGCCACCCAGCCAGTTCGCAACGAGGCTGGCCGCCAGGCAGGTCGCCAATAGGGGAACTGTGTGGGCGTATGCACCGGTCAATTCCACCGTGAGAACAACGCCGACCATGGGCGAACGAACGGATGCCGTGAAAAGTCCCCCCATGGCTGCAATGGCAAATGCGGCGGGAACGACACCCCAGTCGACCCCGAAGGCACTCACCAGAGCCGCAAAGGCCATCCCGACACATCCTGCCAGAGAAAGCATGGGCGCGAAAATGCCACCCGGGACGCCGGAAGAGTAGCTTGCAACCGTGGTGAAGAAGCGCGCAGTGGCCAGCAGCAGCAGCACGACCAGACCAGGCTGTTCGGCGACCAGCGCCGGAACCAGGCTTTCGCCTCCCGTGACGCTGTGTGGGTAAAGCACTAGCAAAGCCCCGACGAACAGGCCTACCACGGCCGGGTATACGTACGGAGCCCTGGACTGGGCAGTCGCAGCAAAGGCCAGCCCTCGCAGGACGGCGGCGTTGAACAGGACGCCTATCACGCCCAGGAGACAGCCGAGAACGATGAAGAGCGGCAAGGCAAGAAGAGGGGGGGCATCGGCAGACATTGAGAGGTCGGGCCCCATGCCGCCGATCCACTCCGTCATGGCGGTTGCCAGCAGGCAGGCGGCGATCACACCCATATATGTCCGGAACGCGTAGGGAAACTCGCTGCGGGTCTCCTCTATGACAAAGAGGATGGCCGCGACGGGCGCGTTGAATGCGCAGGCGAGCCCGGCCCCGGCGCCGGCTGCAAGCAGTCCGCTGCGGTCGGTTCTGCCCGTTCGGAGGACGTCTGAAAACATGGCGGCCACGGAGGCGCCGATGTGAATTGTCGGTCCTTCGCGCCCCAGCACAAGTCCGGAGCCTATCGAGGCGATGCCGCCGAAGAATTTTACGGGAAGAACCCGCGCCCAGCGGACCTGCCTCAGGCCCACCATCGCACCCTCCACCTCCTGGATACCGCTTCCGCCGGCTTCGGGAGCGGAGTGGCGAACCAGCGCGACCACGGTTACGGTGATGAGCATGGTGATGAGGGCGGCGCAGATTACGAGAAGTGACCCGTCCAGCATCTGGCGAAGGTGTGACGGCCAAAGGAGAAACGCGTTTATCGCCAGATGGAAGATCGATCCGATCGTGCCGGCGATGACCCCGACCACACAGCAGAGCGCCACATAGCGGCCATCGGCCAGGTGCCTTTCCGGTGATCCTGCGCCGCTGGCATCGGACATCATCGGTGCTCCGGTTACTTTATGGCCTCTGGAAACCCGCCGAGAGCCGCAGAGGATCGGCAGCCGCCGGTCGTCTCCCGATCAAGCGGCGGCGCGGCCTTCACTTCTCGCCGGCAATGCTACCATCATTTGTTCGAGCGTAACTGATCAGGCGCAGGTATAGCCGAGCTATTGTGAGGGCGTTCGAGTATCGTTCCGCTGGGGACTTTCCATCTTTGCAGCAATTCATGCCGGCTATCTCAGTACGCTTGCCGGGACATCGGTCGGAATTGATCCTAATCACGCAGGGATTGGCATTGAGAGAGTAAGCTTGCCCGTGAACCCGTGCGGCCAGGCCCAAGCCGGGGCTGCAGCGTGGGCCAAGGCAATCCATGGGAGACCTAGCGCGTGTCAGGGCCGTCATTCTACCTGTTCGGAGCGTACTTCCCGTCCTGGATGCTATGCCTGCTGGTTGCGGTGATCTTGACGCTCGTCGTCCGCGCGGTCTTCATCTGGGTCGGCATCGACGACATCCTGCCGTTGCGTCTCACGGCCTATACCGCGATGGTCGTCACGATCGCCTGCGCTGTCCTGCTGTTGGTCTACGGTCGGTAACATGGACAGCAACGCCTACAGCAAAAGAAGATACAGCATCGTCGGGGTGTTGCTGACCGGCATCCTCGTCGTCGCAGCCTTCACGATGACCTGGCTCTATCTGCGCAAGGCACGCGACAACCCGCTTTCGGAGGATGCGGTCATCG
>Ga0233363_1000542_pt1 | contig 16685 bp, 20 predicted proteins | sample ElkDunMinimDraft_18_FD_191534 | JGI IMG/M metagenome (GOLD analysis project Ga0233363, IMG submission 191534) | Fecal eukaryotic communites from dung pellets of Tule Elk in California, USA - Elk Dung C16 | ecosystem: Host-associated > Mammals > Digestive system > Large intestine > Fecal | place... | reverse complement strand
ACCCTCAGAGCGGGTTCATTGCAACCACCAACACTATGCGGATCGGCATCGCCACGCCGCACCACGGGTTTTTCGACGATGAAGCAGTCCCTCTCGCGCCGCATCCTCCGCGGCACGCTCGTGGTGGCGTTCGCCGCCGTCGCCGCGGTTCCGGCCGTAGCCCAGGAGCGCGAACGCGGGCGCGGCGAGGCGCAGCGCGCCGAGCAGTCCGACCGCGCGCAGGCGCTCCGGCAGCGCGAGGAACGGCCGCAGGCGCGGCGCGAGCGCCCCGACGCGGACGCGGCGCAGCGCCCGCCACGCACGGCACGGCCTTCCGCGCAGGCGGACGGGCCCGCGGCGCGGCAGCAGCGCGGCACGGAGCAGCGGCCGGCCGGGCCGCGGCGCGACCGGGCGACCGGCGAACGCCAGCAGCAGGCGCAGGCGCGCGACGCTGCGCGCGGCCAGCGGCAGGCGGCGACCCGGCGCGAGCAGGCCAGCCGCGACGCGGCCACCCGCCAGCGCGGGGATGCGCAGCGCGCGCGCGCCCGCCAGATGCAGGCCACGCAGCGCGACCAGCAGCAGGCCCGCGAAGCGCGCGATGAAGCCATGCAGCGGCAGCGCCAGCAGGCCTGGCGTCAGGACGACGCCCGCCGCCAGCGCGAGCAGCGCGAAGAGGCGCGCCGCGAGCAGCTCGAGCGCCAGCGCGGCGAGTCCGGCCGGAGTCCCGCCCCCTCCGGCCCGGAGCGGCGCTGGACGCGCGAGGACCAGCGCGATCCGCGCCAGGACCGCGACTGGCGGGACTTCGATCGGCCCGGTGATCGTCCGCAGCGCCTGGACCGCCAGCGCCAGGAGCAGCTGATCCGCGCCGAGCGCCAGCGCGCCGAACAGTTCCAGCGCGAGCGCGAACGCCAGCAACGCATCGCCCAGCAGCGCAGCGCCGAGCGCGCCCGCATGCTGCAGCAGCAGCGGCGCATGGCCCAGTACCGCTACCAGCGCGAATACGAGGCGCGGCTGCGCGAGCAGGAGCGTCGCTGGCGCGGCACGTCCTGGGATTACGCCCACGACCCCTACTACTTCACCCCGCCGAGCTACCGCTATTCCTACGGCGGCCGGTGGTACCAGACCAACCGCTACGGCGCCGACCTGATGCGCCAGGCGGTCCAGCGAGGCTACAACGAGGGCCTGCGCGCAGGCCACGCCGACCGCGAGGATGGCTGGCGCTACGACCAGCGCGGCAGCTACGGCTACCTGGACGCCAGCTACGGCTACGACGGCCGCTACATCGAGCCGGACCAGTACAGCTACTACTTCCGCCAGGGCTTCGAACGCGGCTACGAGGATGGCTACTACAGCCGCCACCGCTACGGACGCCGCGACGACGGCGGCGAATACTCGGTGCTGGCGGCCGTCCTCGCCGCGATCCTCGGGTTGCAGGCCCTGAACTGACCGCACCCGCCGGCGCGGCCGTGGCCGCCTGCCGCCGCTGCGCCGCAGCATGGCTGCGGTGCGCGCAGGCGTAGACTCGGCCACGCCCGACACGGGAGGACCCGGCCGTGATCGCATCGCTGCTCGGCGCGGCGCTCGCCGTCGCCCCCATTCTCGCCCCACCACCGGCTGCCCCGTCGCCGCTGCCGCCGCCTCCCGCGATCGAGGAGGTGTTCGCCATCCCTCCGGCCCTGCGCCGGGCGATGCACGAGCAGGTCAGGGCGACCGACGGCCGTCCCGATCACCAGCGGCTCGAAGCGCTGGTGCGTTACCTGTTCGACTCGCGCGGCCTGGGCATGGTCTACCGCCACGACGCCGACCACACCGTGGCCGAAGCCTGGCAGACCCGCGAGGCCAACTGCCTGAGCTTCACCATCCTCACCATCGCCCTGGCGCGCGAACTGGGGATCGAGGCCTACGGCCAGGAAATCCCGCGGGTGCTGAGCTGGTACCGGGAAGGCGACACCCTCTACTTCAGCAACCACGTCAACGCCGGCGCGCTCATCGCCGGGCGTCGGCTGACCGTGGACGTGGCCCGCGACCAGGTGCTGACCGCCGCCCCGCCGCGCCAGGTGGACGACCGCCGCCTGCTGGCGATCTTCCACAGCAACCGCGCGGCCACCCTGCTGGCGCGCGGCGACCACCGCCTGGCCGCCGGGTACATGGACGCGGCCTTCGCCGCCGACGACCGTTACGCCACGGCCTGGAGCAACGCCGGCGTCCTCGCCCAGCGCGAAAGCAGGCAGGACGAGGCCGAGCGCGACTTCCAGCGGGCCCTGGAGCTGGATGGGGCCCACGAGGGCGCGCTGATGAACCTGGCCGGCCTCTATGCCGCGCGCGGCGAACACGAGCGGGAGGCGCGGGTCCGCCGGCGCATCGAGCGGATCCAGCGCCACAACCCCTTCCACCACTTCCTGCTGGCGGCGGAGGACGAAAAACGCGGCGACTACGCACGCGCCGCGCAGCGCTACCGGCGCGCCATCTCGCTCTATGCCGGGGAACACCAGTTCCATTACGGCCTGGCACGCGCCTACCTGCACCTTGGAGAAGGACGGAAGGCGGGCGAATCGCTGCGACGGGCGCAGGCGCTGGCCGGGCGCGGCACCGCGCAGCGCTACCAGGCCAAGCTCGACCAGCTGCGGCGCAAGGGCGCGCTCTAGCCGTCAACGCAGCCGATGGCCCAGCACAATGGCCGCACAACTGGCCCGGATGCAGCTGGCCCTCAGCGCAGCTGGCTGTCCTTGCTGCCGCGGCGGTTGTAGCCGGCATGCGGGCCGTCCTCGCGCTCCTCGGCTTCCTGGCAGGCGATGCACAGGCGCACGCCCGGCATCGCCTTGCGCCGCGCCGCGGGGATCGGCGCATCGCATTCCTCGCAGTGCAGCCGCGCCGGGCCCTGCGGCAGCTGGCTGCGCGCCCGCTTGATCGCATCCTCCACGGTCGCGTCGATCTGGTCCTGCACCGCGCCGTCGCCTGCCCAGCCCGTCGCCATCGCGCCCTCCTGTCTCAAAGCCCGCCTGCGGCCTGTTTACCGCAAGCGGCGTTCAGATCCCGTCGGGCCAGCTGATCGCGGGCGCGGCGGCCGCCTTGCGCGGCTCGGGCACCTCCGCCACCGCCTGCCAGACCTTGAGCGCATCGACCGTGGCGGCCACATCGTGCACGCGCACGATGCGCGCACCGCGCTGCGCGGCCACCAGGTGCGCGGCGAGCGAGCCGTACACGCGCTCGCCCGGCTTCTCGCGGCCGGTCAGCTCGCCGATCGACCGCTTGCGCGACAGTCCCGCCAGCACCGGCACGCCGAGTTCGCACATGCGCTCCAGCCGTGCCAGTAGTTGCAGGTTGTGCACGGTGCGCTTGCCGAATCCGAAGCCCGGATCGACCACGATCCGCTTCTTGTCGATCCCCGCCATCTCGGCGGCGAAGATCCGCTCGGCGAGGAAGCGGTGCACCTCGCCCACCACGTCGTCGTAGTCGGGCGCCTCCTGCATCGAGCGCGGTTCGCCGAGCATGTGCATCAGCACGACCGGCACCGCCAGCGCGGCGGCCGCGTCCAGCGCGCCTTCGCGGCGCAGGGCGTACACGTCGTTGATCATGCCGGCGCCGGCCTCCACCGCCGCGCGCATCACCTCGGGCTTGGAGGTGTCCACGCTGATCGGCAGCGCCGTTTCGCGCGCCAGCCGCTCGATCACCGGCACCACCCGGGACAGCTCATCCTCCAGGGCCACGCCGTGCGACCCAGGGCGGGTGGATTCGCCTCCGACGTCGAGGATGTCGGCGCCCTGCGCGGCCAGTTGCAGGCCATGGGTGACCGCGGCTTCGGTATCGAAGTGCGCCCCACCATCGGAAAACGAATCGGGCGTGACGTTGACGATCCCCATGACCCGCGTGCGATCGAGGCGGAGGATGCGGCCGGCGCAGTCGAGCTGGGGGGCGGTGTCGAACATGGGAATCCGGGATCTGGCGGGGACTGGCACCAGCGTATCGGCTTGTCGCAGGCGGTGCAGCCGACGCGGCCGCGGCCGGCACGCACGCCGCGCGCGATCGGGACGCCGGAAACGCGGAAGGCGCCGGTTGCCCGGCGCCCTGCGCGATTGTCGCCGGGTCCGGCCCGCGAACGGGCCAGTGCCGCTCAGGTCTGCTCGGCGGGTCCGCCGATCGGGGGCAACGGACGCGAATCGCCGCCGTCGCCCTTGCCGCCGCCCTTGCCCGACTCGATCCAGCCCATCGGCGGCGGCGGCTCGCGCCCTTCCATGATCGCGTCGATCTGCGGCACGTCGATGGTCTCGTACTCGAGCAGCAGCTTGGCCATCGCGTGCAGCTTGTCGAGGTTCTCGCTGAGGATCTGCGTGGTACGGCCGTAGGCCTTGTCGAGGATGCCGCGCACGACCTCGTCGATGCGGCGCGCGGTGTCGTCCGACACGCTCTTGTGCTGGGTCACCGACCGGCCGAGGAACACCTCGTCCTCGTCCTCGCTGTAGGCGATCGGACCCAGTTCCTCGGACAGGCCCCACTTGGTGACCATGTTGCGGGCCATCTTGGTCGCGCGCTCGATGTCGTTGGACGCACCGGTGGTGACCTTGTCGGCGCCGAAGATCAGCTCCTCGGCCACGCGTCCGCCGTACAGCGAGCACAGCTGCGACTCGATCGCGGTGCGGTTGAACGAATACTTGTCGCCCTCGGGCAGGTACATGGTCACGCCCAGCGCGCGGCCGCGCGGGATGATGGTGACCTTGTAGACCGGGTCGTGCTCGGGCACCAGCCGGCCGACGATGGCATGGCCGGCCTCGTGATAGGCGGTGAGGGTCTTCTCCTCCTCGCTCATCGCCATCGAACGGCGCTCGGCGCCCATCAGGATCTTGTCGCGCGCCTTGTCGAAGTGGTCCATGCGCACGTCCTTGGCGTTTTCGCGCGCAGCGAACAGCGCCGCCTCGTTCACGAGGTTGGCCAGGTCCGCACCGGAGAAGCCGGGCGTGCCGCGCGCGATCACCAGCGGTTCGACGTTGTCGGCCAGCGGCACCTTGCGCATGTGCACGCGCAGGATGTGCTCGCGGCCCCTCACGTCCGGCAGGCCCACCACCACCTGGCGGTCGAAGCGGCCGGGACGCAGCAGCGCCGGGTCGAGCACGTCCGGGCGGTTGGTCGCGGCGATCACGATCACGCCCTCGCCGCCCTCGAAGCCGTCCATCTCGACCAGCAGCTGGTTGAGCGTCTGCTCGCGTTCGTCGTGACCGCCGCCCAGGCCCGCGCCGCGATGGCGGCCGACCGCGTCGATCTCGTCGATGAAGATGATGCAGGGCGCGTGCTTCTTGGCCTGCTCGAACATGTCGCGCACGCGGCTTGCGCCGACGCCGACGAACATCTCGACGAAGTCGGAACCCGAGATCGAGAAGAACGGCACCTTGGCCTCGCCCGCGATCGCCTTGGCCAGCAGCGTCTTGCCGGTACCCGGGGGGCCGACCATCAGCACGCCGCGCGGGATCTTGCCGCCCAGCTTCTGGAAGCGGGAGGGATCGCGCAGGAACTCGACCAGCTCCGACACCTCTTCCTTGGCCTCGTCGCAGCCGGCCACGTCGGCGAAGGTCACCTTGGTCTGGTCTTCGTTGAGCAGCTTGGCGCGCGACTTGCCGAAGGACATCGCGCCCTTGCCGCCGCCCTGCTGCATCTGCCGCATCATGAAGAACCAGAAGCCGATGATCAGCGCGACCGGCAGCAGGTTGATGAGGATGTAGACCAGCGACGGACCGCTCGACGGCGGCGCGGCCTGGATCTCCACCTTGTGGTTGATCAGGTCGTCCATCATGCCTTCGTCGCGGCGTGGCGCGATGACCGTGCCCTTCTCGCCGCCCTTGGTCACGAAGTCGACCGTCTTCTCGTCCTCGGCGATCTTCACCGACTTGATCTGGTCGCGGCGCACCTGCTCCATGAACTGCGAGTAGCGCACCTCACCCGTGGCGCCCGGGCCCGGATTGAAGCTGTTGAACACCAGCATCAGCACGACGGCCACCAGTGCCCACAGCAGAAGATTCTTCACCAGGTCGTTCATCGGGATTTCCGGGGCTCCAATGGGGGGATGCTACTTGATTGCCGCCAGCCGTCCCTGTGCCAGCGCATAGACTTCCGGCGAACGCTTGCGCGAGGCCGCCGGCTTGCGGATCACGACCTTCGCGTAGCGCTTGCGCAGGTCGCGGACGTAGTCGTCGAAGCCCGCGCCCTGGAACAGCTTGATCAGGAACGTGCCGCCGGTCTTGAGGTGGCGGTCGGCGAAATCCATCGCCAGTTCGGACAGGTACATCGCGCGCGGCTGGTCGACCGCGTCCACACCGCTCTTGTTGGGGGCCATATCGGACAACACAAGGTCCACGGCCTGCCCGCCCAGCATCGTCTCAAGCTGCGATAAGACGGCATCCTCCCTGAAATCGCCATGAAGGAACTCGACCCCGGCCAGGGCCGGCATGTCCAGGATGTCCACCGCCAGCACCCGCCCCGGGCGCGCCGGGTTCAGGCGCTCGAGTTCCTGCCGGACCCACTGCGACCAGCCGCCGGGGGCGGCCCCCAGGTCGACCACCACCATGCCCGGCTTCAGCAGCCGGTCGCGCTCGACCAGCTCCTCAAGCTTGTAGGCCGCGCGCGAGCGCAGGCCCTCGGCCTGGGCCTTCTTCACGAAGGGGTCGGAAAAGTGTTCCTTCAGCCAGCGCTGGCTGCTCTTGCTGCGGGTGGCCATCAGGTTCGTCCCCCTCCCCCGCCTGCGGGGAAGGGCCGGGGTGGGGCCTGTCGCGCGGAGGTTCCGCCCAGGCCCGGGAAGGGAATGCGACGGTCATGATACCCTGCCCCTCCTCCAAACGCCGTGCCTTGCCGATGTCCATCGCCCTGACCGCCGCCCAGAACCGCTTCCTGCGCGGGGCGGCACACGATCTCAAGGCGATGCTGCAGGTGGGGGGCAAGGGCGTGACCGATGCGCTGGTCGCCGAGCTCGACGGCGCCCTGGAGCACCATGAACTGGTCAAGGTCAAGGTCGCCGCGACCGACCGCGACGCCCGCGACGCGCTGATCGGCGAGATCGCGCGCCGGGTGGATGCGGCCCTGGTGCAGCGCATCGGCCACGTCGCCGTGCTCTACCGCCCGTCCAGGGACAAGCGGCAGATCGTCCTGCCCCGCGCCTGAGTCGCCCACGCCGCCATGCAGCTGGTCCACGAAAAACCCGATTTCGAGTTCTTCCTGCGCGGCGCCGACGGACGCAGCGCCCTGGTCAGCGACCGCCGGCTGGAGGCCAGTTTCATCGTCGCCCCGGACCGGCTGGTGGAAGGCTGGGCGGTGGACGACGCCCGCGCCCTGCAGGTGGCCGACCTGGCCCCCCTGCTCGAACTCGAGCCGGAGGTGGTGGTGCTCGGCTGCGGCGAGAGCCAGGTGTTCCCGCCGCAGGAGGTCCTCGCCGCCTGCTACGCGCGCGGCATCGGCCTGGAATCGATGACCAACCCGGCCGCCGCCCGCACCTACAACGTGCTTGCCGGCGAAGGCCGCCGGGTGGTGGCGGGGTTCATCCTCAAGGCGCGCTGAGGCCGCCCGGGCGGCTCCGCCACGCCGCCCGGGTCCCGCCGACCGACGGCCGCGACGCTCAGCGCCGCGGCAGGTACTGCAGCGGATCGACCGGCTTGCCGTTGTAGCGAATCTCGAAATGCAGCATTTCGCGCGCCGTGCCGGTGCTGCCCATTTCGGCGATCTGCTGGCCGGCCTTGACCCGCGCGCCCTCGTTCACGAGCCGGGTGCGGTTGTGGCCATAGGCCGACAGCCACTGTTCGTCATGCTTGACGATCACCAGTTCGCCGTAGCCGACCAGGCCCGAGCCCGAGTACACCACCACGCCATCGGCGGCCGCACGGACCGGCTGGCCGCCCTTGCCCGCGATATCCACGCCCTGGCGGGTGGGATCGCCGGCGCTGTAGCGGTTGAGGATCTGGCCGTCGGTGGGCCAGCGCCAGGCGATGTCGCTGCGCACCGGTGGCGGCGCGCTCGGCTGCGGCGGCGCCTGGGTCGGCCGCACCGGCGGCCGCTGCGTGCCGCTGCCCGATGCCGGCGGGCGCGAGGCCTGGGCTCCGGAACGCGGATACAGGTGCAGGCGCTGGCCCGGGTAGATCGTGTAGGGGGCAGGAACGCCGTTCCAGAGCGCCAGGTCCATCGGGCTGATGCCGTTGCTCACCGCAAGTCGGTACAGGGTGTCGCCGCGCCGGACCACGACGCTGGCGCCGGGCTTGGGCGTGGATACCTTGGGAGCGGCGGCCGTACCCGGCGCGCGCACCACGGTGCTGCTGGCGCAGGCGGCAAGCAGGAACACGCACAGCAGCACCACGCTCAGGGCTGCGACGGGCATCGGCGATCGTGTCGTCATCTTCCGTATGGTCCTTCGATCCCGCGGAACGGTGGCGGCGCAGCCATCATCCCGCAAGGCGCTTGAACAGTTCCTGCGCGACCAGCCCGCCCCCGCCGATCAGCACGCTGAAATAGATCACCGTGCCGATGTTGGCCAGGTGTCCGAGCAATACCGCGCCGCCGTCGCGCTGGATGAAGCCGATCGCATACGCGAGCAGCGCCACGGCCGGGAAGGTGTTGCTGAAAGGCACGAAGCCGAAGGGCGCCATCAGCAGGAGCGCGGCGGCGATGAAGGCGAGATTGTTGACCACGTCCTGCACGCGCCCATCGACCAGCATCGCCAGCCGGTGCGGACGGCTGAGGCGCTCCAGCCGCGCCACCCAGCGCAGCCCGCCGACCAACCCTGGTCGCAGGCGATCGGAAGGCAGCTGCCGCTCGCGCACGCGCCGCGGCACCCACAGCTGCCGCCCCAGCAGCCGGCTGACGCCGACCAGCAGGATCGCCGCGCCGAACACCGTGCTCACGCCGGGGATCGAGACCGGGATCAGGAACACCAGGGTCAGCAGGATCGTGAGCAGCAGCAGGCCTTCGTCGCCGAACAGGTCCAGCAGCTGGCCCAGGCTCACGTGGTCGGGCGGCATGCGCTCGATCATGCCCTCGATCTGCGCACCCAGGCTTTCCCGGTCCGCATCGCGCGCGGTGGACGTGTCGGTGTCCATCCGGCTCAGCCCAGCGTGCCCGACAGCAGCGGCACGAACACCACCGTGCCCAGTTCGCGACGCGCCAGGCTTCCGTCCGCCTGCTTGCGCAGCATCAGCAGCTGCTGGGCATTGGCCACGCCCACCGGCGCGACCAGCACCCCGCCGGGCGCCAGCTGTTCGGTCAGCGCGTCCACCAGCGCCGCGGCACCGGCGGTGACCAGGATGCCGTCGTAGGGACCGTTCTCTTCCCACCCGGCGCGGCCGTCGTCGTGCTTGCTGCGCACGTTCAGGCCCAGCGAGCGGAAGCGCTTGCGCGCCACGCGCAACAGGTCGCCGATGCGCTCGACCGTATGCACCTCGCAACCCAGCGCGGCCAGCACCGCGGCCTGGTAGCCCGAGCCGGTGCCGACTTCGAGCACGCGCCGCGGCTGGTGCCCGTCCTCGAACAGCGCCTCGGTCATGCGCGCCACCACCCACGGCTGCGAGATGGTCTGGCCATGACCGATCGGCAGCGCGGTGTCCTCGTAGGCGCGGGTGGCCAGCGCCTCGTCGACGAACAGATGGCGCGGCACGGTGCGGATCGCATTGAGCACGCGCTCGTTGTCGATGCCGTTGGCGCGGAGCCGCTCGATCAGGCGGTCGCGGACGCGCTGGGAGGTCATGCCTACGCCGAGGGCCTCCGGCTGCAGGCGCAGTCGGGGCGTCATCACGACTGCGCCTCCTTCAGCTCGGCCGCCAGGCTGCCAACCCAGCTGGCCACCTGCTCGAGCGCCTGGTAGCGGGTGAGATCGACGTGGATCGGGGTGATCGAGATGTGGCCGTAGCGCACGGCATGGAAATCCGTGCCGGGACCGGCGTCCATCTCGGGACCGGCCGCGCCGATCCACCACCAGGTACGCCCGCGCGGGTCTTCCTGCCGGGTGCAGGGCTCGGCGCGGTGGCGGTTGCCCAGGCGCGTGACCTCGAAGCCGGCGATATCGCTCCAGGCGCGGTCGGGCACGTTGACGTTGAGGATGGTGTCGGGCGGCAGCGGATCGGCCTTGAGCCGCTCCACGATCTCCACCGCCGCGCGCGCGGCCGTCTCGTAATGGCGACCGTCGTGATTGACCGTGGCCAGCGACATGGCGATCGCCGGCAGGCCCAGGAAGCGCCCTTCCATGGCCGCGGCGACCGTGCCCGAGTAGATCACGTCGTCGCCGAGGTTGGCGGTGTTGTTGATGCCCGAGACGACGATGTCCGGCTCGTCCTCGAACATGCCGGTGATCGCCACGTGCACGCAGTCGGTGGGCGTGCCGTACACGCGCCAGACCTGCTTCTCCAGCTGCTGCACGCGCAGCGGCATGTCGAGCGTCAGCGAATTGCTGGCGCCGGAGCGGTCGCGGTCGGGGGCGACGATCAGCACCTCGTGACCGGCATCGCGCAGTCCCTGCGCGAGGATACGGATGCCAGGGGCATCGACGCCGTCATCGTTGCTCACCAGTATGCGCATGAAACCCCGGATCCACCCCTGCAGTGCGATGTCGCAGGCATGATACCGGATGCACGCGGCATGCCGGACGCTCACGTCCGATCGCGGCATACTTGGCCGCGATGAGCCACGACCGCAAACCGCCCGAGGACGACGATGCGGCGCTGTTCCGCAGCGCGATCGGGCCCGTGCGCGAACTGCCGCCGATCGAAGCCCCTCCCTCGCCTCCGCGGCCGCGTCCGCGCGCGCGCATGGGCGAGCGCGACGAAGCCGAGGCCCTGGGCGAGTTCAAGGCGTTGCTGGCCGGAGAACTGCTGGAGGCCGGCGATGCCCTGCGCTACCGCCGCGACGAAGTGCCCGCGCGCGTGCTCAAGCGGCTGGGCCAGGGCCAGTACGCGGCCCAGGACGAACTGGACCTGCACAGCGCCACCGCTGCCGGGGCGGAGGCGCTGCTGCGCCGCTTCCTGCAGGAGGCGCGTGCGGCGGGCCTGCCCTGCGTGCGCATCATCCACGGCAAGGGCCTGGGATCGGACGGCGTGCCGATCCTGAAGAACGTGGTGGACCGCCTGCTGCGCCAGCGCGCCGATGTGCTGGCCTATCACTCGGCGCCGCCCGCGCAGGGCGGCACCGGCGCGGTCCTGGTCCTGCTCAGGCCGCGCTGAGCCGGCCCGGCCTCACTCGCTGGCCAGGGCTTCGTCCGGCGGGTTGACCCAGTGCACCTCGAGGCCGCGGCCGCGGGCCACCTGCTCGACATGGCCCATGTACGACTCTCTCGCGCCGAAGCTGCGGCCGCGTTCGGGCGCGGCTTCGGGCGCTTGCGCCAGCCGGGGCTGGCTGGTGGTACAGGCGGCCAGGCAACTGGCGACCAGGGCGACGGCAAGAAGACGGACGTGGATGTTCATCGAGATGCTCCCGGGGTTGTGGCCGCGCGTTCACGCCGGCCTTCCAGACCGGATATACGCCGGGCCGGCCGCGGCGTGGGGATCGCTGGGCTGCCATTCCGACGGACGGTCGGCCGGTTCCCGCTCGGCGACCTCGCCGATTTCGGCAAGCACGCTCGTGGCGTAGGCGCCGGGCGGCAGGCCGAAGGCCAGGCGCAGGACGTCGGCTTCGGGCCAGTCCCACTGCAGGGCCTGCGGCCGCAGCCGCGTGGCGCGACGCTCCTGCCGGAGGCCGGCGGCCTCCAGGCCCCGGCACAGCCGCTGCGAGATCTCGTCGTCGATCGCCGCCAGTTCCACCGCACGCGCCTGCCCCTCGCTGCGCAGGTCGCCGGCGCCCCACAGCGGCGCGGTCGGATGGATGTCGAAGGCGGCCAGGCGCGCGGCCAGTTCGGCATCGAGCGGCTGCGGCCCGAACACGCTGCGGCTGCCGTCGAGCATCCAGACCTCGCCCTCGAGCCCCTGCTCCCAGCTGCCCTCGTCGACGCGACGGGCCAGGATGCGATTGAACAGTTCCGAGCGCGCCGCCGACAGCAGCATGGCGCGCTCTTCCCGACGCACCCGGCGGCCGCTGAACATGGCCAGCGCCTTGCCCAGGTTGCCGCCACCGTGGCCGAAACGCTGGTCGCCGAAGTAGTTGGGCAGTCCGCGACGGTCGATCCCTTGCAGGCGTGCATCGATCGCCTCGCGATCGCCATCCACCGCCCGCAGGGTCAGCACGAAGCGGTTGCCCGCCAGCGCGCCACGCGGCAGCTTGCGCGCATGGCGCCGCGCTTCCAGCACGCGCAGGGCCTCGCCGCTGGCGGTGTCCTCGAAGGCCAGCGTTTCCAGCGGCGGCGCCTCGCGCCCGGGCAGTTGCACGGTGAACCGCTGGCGGGTCAGCGCATGGCGATCCTTGAGCCCGGCATAGCCGACCGCCGACTCGGGCACGCCGGCCCATTGTGCGATGCGCCGGGCCACGAAGGCCGTGTTCAGGCCGCGCTTCTCGATCGCCAGCAGCAGATGCTCGCCGGCACCGCTGGCTTCGAAGCCGTCGATCTCCTCGACGATGAAATCCTCGGGCGACTGCCGGATGCGCGCCTGCAGCACCGGCGCGCCATGGGCGCGCGGCTGCGCCGGCCTGCCCTGGCTCACGTGCGCACGAGCAGGCAGGCCGCCAGCGCGGCGATGCCTTCGCCGCGACCGGTGAAGCCGAGCCGCTCGCTGGTCGTGGCCTTGATGCTGACCGCGTCCTGGTCGATGCCCAGGTCGGCGGCGATCAGCCCGCGCATCGCCGGCGCGTGCGGGCCCACCTTCGGCCGCTCGCAGACCACGGTCACGTCGGCATTGCCCACGCGCCAGCCGCGCTCGCGCAGCAGTTCGTTGCAATGGCGGACGAAGACCCGGCTGTCGGCACCCTTCCAGCGCGGATCCGTCGGCGGGAAATGCACGCCGATATCGCCCAGCGCCAGCGCGCCGAGCATGGCATCGCACAGCGCATGCAGCACCACGTCGCCGTCGCTGTGCGCGAGCACGCCGCGCTCATGGGGCACGCGCACGCCGCCCAGCACCACGTGGTCGCCGTCGCCGAAGGCGTGCACGTCGTAGCCCTGCCCGATCCGGATATTCATGCGGCGGCCTGCCCCGCATACCGGCGGACGCCCCGGCGCGGGACGATGCCGCCCCCCTGCAAACGGTTCACTCGAACGCTCCTGCGCTGCGCCGCCGCGACAGCAGGAACTCGAAGCGTTCCAGGTCGCTGGCGGTGGTGATCTTGAAATTGTCCTCGGCGCCCTCGACCAGCAGCGGGCGCATGCCCAGCAGCTCCATCGCCATCGCTTCGTCGGTGACTTCGACGCCCGCCTCGCGTGCCGACCCCAGCGCGCGCGACAGCTGCAGGCGGCGGAACAGCTGCGGCGTCAGCGCCCGCCACAGGCGCTCGCGCGGCTCGGTGCCGTCGATGCCACCGTCGTCGCCGGCGCGCTTGAGGGTGTCGCGCACAGGCGCGGCGAGGATGGCGCCGACCGGATCGGCGCGCCCGCGCTCGAGCAGGGCGGTCAGGTCGGCGTGGCCCAGGTTGGGGCGCGCGGCATCGTGCACCAGCACGAAATCGTCGGCGCGCACGTCGTCGGGCAGCGCCTGCAGGCCGGCGAGCACCGAGTCGGCCCGCGCGCCACCGCCCACGCAGCGCAGGACCGGTTTGCCGGCGATGGCGTCGCTGCCGGGCCACAGCGCGTCGTCCGCGGCGAGCACCACCACCGCGCCACGCACGCCCGGATGCGTCAGTAGTGCATCAAGCGTGTGCAGGATCAGCGGCAGACCGGCGGCCTGCACGTACTGCTTGGGCACCTCGCCACCGAAACGCGCGCCGCGCCCTGCGGCCGGGACCACGACCCAGGTCACTGGCGCTCGCCCGCGGGCCGGGACTGGGCCGGGCGCGCGTCGTCGACCACGCGGTAGAAGGTCTCGCCCGGCTTGATCATGCCCAGCTCGTTGCGCGCACGTTCCTCGATCGCGGCCTCGCCCGACTTGAGGTCGGCCACTTCCGCGGCCAGCGCGGCATTGCGCTGGCCCAGGCCATCGTTCTGCCTGCGCTGCTCCTGCACGCGCGCATCGAGCGTTTCCACCGCCTGCCTGCCGCCACCACCGAACCAGAGCCGGTATTGCAGCAGGCCCAGCAGCACGACCAGCGCCAGCAGCAGGACACGCAACCAGCGCATGGCGTCGGTCCGTCAGCGCTTGAGCGAGACGAAGGCGTCGCGGCCGGCGTACGGCGCGTTCGCGCCGAGCTGCTCCTCGATGCGCAGCAGCTGGTTGTACTTGGCCACGCGGTCGCTGCGGCACAGCGAGCCGGTCTTGATCTGGGTCGCGGTCGTGGCCACGGCGATGTCGGCGATCGTGGTGTCCTCGGTCTCGCCGGAGCGGTGCGAGACGATCGACGCGTACCTGGCCGCGTCGGCCATGGCGATGGCCTCCAGGGTCTCGGTGAGCGTGCCGATCTGGTTGACCTTGATCAGGATGGCGTTGGCGGTGCCGCTGTCGATGCCTTCCCTGAATATCTTGGGATTGGTCACGAACAGGTCGTCGCCGACCAGTTGCACCCTGTCGCCGATGCGGTCGGTGAGCTGCTTCCAGCCGTCCCAGTCGTCCTCGGCCATGCCGTCCTCGATGGTGATGATCGGGTACTGGGCGGCCCAGTCGGCCAGGAAGTCGACGAACTGCTCGCTGGTCAGGCGCTTGTTCTCGCCGACCAGGTTGTACTTGCCGTTGTCGTGGAATTCGCTCGATGCCACGTCCAGGCCCAGCAGCACATCGTCGCCGGCGCTGTAGCCGGCCTTGCCGATGGCCTCGAGGATGGTATCGAGCGCCTCGACGTTGCTGCGGAAGTCCGGGGCGAAGCCCCCCTCGTCGCCCACCGCCGTGGACAGGCCGTGGCCCTTGAGCACCGACTTGAGCGCATGGAAGATCTCGGTGCCGCAGCGCAGCGCCTCGGAGAACGAGGCCGCGCCCACCGGCAGCACCATGAACTCCTGGAAATCGACGTTGTTGTCGGCGTGGGCGCCGCCGTTGATGATGTTCATCATCGGCACCGGCAGCACCGGCGCGCGGCCGTTGGCGAGGTGCTTCCACAGCGGCAGCTTCCGCGAGGCGGCCACTGCGTGCGCGTTGGCCAACGACACCGCCAGCAGCGCGTTGGCGCCCAGGCGGCCCTTGTTCTCGGTGCCGTCGAGGTCGATCAGGCGCTTGTCGAGGCCGGCCTGGTCGGCGGCATCGAAGCCCTGGAGCGTCTCGGCGATGGTGCCGTTGACGTTGGCGACCGCCTTCTGCACGCCCTTGCCGAGATAGCGCGTCTTGTCGCCATCTCGCAGCTCGACCGCTTCCTTGGCGCCGGTGGACGCGCCCGAGGGAACGGCGGCGCGACCGAAGGATCCGTCGGCGAGCGTGACTTCGGCTTCGAGGGTGGGATTACCGCGGGAGTCGAGGATTTCTCGTGCGTGGATCTTGGCGATCGTGGTCATCGTGTCGTGGGTCACTTGGTCAGAGGGTGGATTCGATGAAACCGTTCTTCTTGGTGACGCGGTCCAGTTCGAGCATCGTCTCGAGCAAGGCCTCCATCCGGTCGAGCGGCCAGGCGTTGGGGCCGTCGGACAGCGCCTTGGACGGATCCGGGTGCGTCTCCATGAACATGCCCGCCACGCCCACGGCGACCGCCGCGCGCGCCAGCACCGGCACGAACTCGCGCTGGCCGCCGCTGGAGTTGCCCTGCCCGCCGGGCAACTGCACCGAATGGGTGGCGTCGAACACGACCGGGCAGCCGGTGTCGCGCATCACGCTCAGCGAGCGCATGTCCGACACCAGGTTGTTGTAGCCGAAGGAGGCGCCGCGCTCGCAGACCATGATCTGGTCGTTGCCGGTGGCCTTGGCCTTCTCGACCACCGGTTTCATGTCCCACGGCGAGAGGAACTGGCCCTTCTTGATGTTGACCGGCTTCCCGGCCGAACACACCTTCCTGATGAAATCGGTCTGGCGCACGAGGAAGGCCGGGGTCTGCAGCACGTCCACGACGCTGGCGACCTCGTCCATCGGCGTGTATTCGTGCACGTCGGTCAGCACCGGTACGCCGATCTGGCGGCGCACTTCGCCGAGGATCCGCAGCCCTTCCTCCATGCCCGGGCCGCGGAAGCTCGTGCCCGAGGTCCGGTTGGCCTTGTCGAAGCTCGACTTGAAGATGAAGTTGATCCCCAGCCGGCCGGTGATCTCCTTGAGCTGGCCGGCCACGTCGAGCTGCAGCTGTTCGGACTCGATCACGCAGGGGCCGGCGATCAGGAAGAAGGGCTGGTCGAGACCGGCCTGGAAGCCGCACAGGTTCATCTTGGGACCTCGTTGCCACGGGTGCGCGGAAGATCGCGCGGGGAAGAGAATGCCACCGTCGCGGCCAGGCCGCGCCATCGCGCCGCCGCCATCGGCCGCAGCCCGTGGCGCAGGCTCACGCCTTGGCTTCCTTCAGCAGCTTGCCGCCGGCCCTGCGCTCGCGCGCCGCGCGCACGAAGCCGATGAACAGCGGATGGCCGTTGCGCGGCGTGGACAGGAACTCGGGGTGGGCCTGGCAGGCGATGAACCAGGGATGGTCGGGCAGTTCGACCATTTCCACCAGCAGGTCGTCCATCGACTTGGCCGAGATCACCAGTCCGGCGTCCTCGAGCTGGCTGCGATAGCGGTTGTTGAATTCGTAGCGGTGGCGGTGGCGCTCGCCCACGACATCCTTGCCGTACA